>OKKB01000144.1_pt1 | contig 41077 bp, 22 predicted proteins | sample 1613931 | NCBI WGS metagenome assembly OKKB01 (sample SAMN04436893, study PRJEB24849) | human gut metagenome | biome: human gut; feature: NICU; material: stool | host: Homo sapiens | place: USA: Saint Louis, MO | collected 2012-02-08
TGGGTAATACTAGCTTGTTGTGTTGGTTAACTGATTGATAACAAAAAATAGGAGAGCAAGCTTTACATAACTGGTTGCTATTTTCAACAATACACGGACGGCAACACATGTAAGCAATGGTTGTTTTTTCAGCTTTCTTGAGAATGAAAATAGGCTTGAGTTTAAAGATCGTATTAAATTTACAGTTTATTTTGTTGCAAAATGGTAGTACTAAAGCTTCAGGATTAGAGATATCATCTGGCTAGTCTGATCAATTATACAACTAATCTGATTGCTGTATTCTTTCAAAATGATATTTTGAGTGTTGTTGCTCTACTTATCAACACACATTTTACAATACTAAAATTAACAAAATAAAGACCTTCGTAGCCGATTTAAATCACACACCACTTCATATACACATTTAGAGAGCAATTGATCGAAGAATAAAATAAAGTTTTAGGGGTTCATTTGATAACAAACCAGTTAACTTGAACACGTAACTAAATCTCTGTAAGTAATCATTAACACTCTTTAACATTTCTCAATCTCTAAACCATATTGAAAGACTGTTTCCTCTTATCAAAGTGTTACTACTATAGTTGCTGATTTTTAAGATTTCATTTTTTTTGAACCTCTACACTAACTTTTTTTTTCACACTTGGACCAACGGAAAAAAGTTGCTACCAAATGGTTTGTGCTCCTAACAATTCCGAGCCATAAGGTGATTGGCCATACACTTAACAGAGCAGAATTTTGTTACAACAACTATGATATAATAATAAGATTCATCAAGCTATACTAATACTAAACACAGCTTTACTGTTAACCTTATGTGACTAATTAACGTTATCTGTAGATGTTTGACAACCAGTTTTTCCCGGGGATGTACATAATTCCTAGATTCCCCGAAAAAAAGGAGTATCCAATTATAATCAATCACCAATTGTCCCAAACAGAAGTAAACTAGTTGTAGAATAAATATATATAATCAAAAATGCAGTTTATGAAACCTAATCATTATTGCTTGACTTGTAATTACATTTTAATATCGATGTAAAAAGAAAGCTATGTGGTGGTGTGTGTGTCTGAAGGTGAGCAATACTCAATTTTCTTGAGGCATGTAAATATTCTAGCCAATTAGAATAAAGTAATTTGTAAAATCACGCACAATAATTCTTCCCCCGGAACTAAATTGACAAAAGAAAATTTTTTGAAAAGAAACAATACTTTATAAAAGAGAAACCTAGTCAATTATTACAAAACAACAAACGCTTAACATAGAAGAAGGAAAAAAAAAACCAATAAGCAAAAAAAAAATTCACCAAGTCTAACTTTTCCTTTTCTCTCTCTTTTTAATCATAGTATCATTAGACCATTCAATCCATTAATAATGTTCAGATCCATTCTTCATCAACAAAAAGCTGTTCAATTCAGCGTAAGATCCTTAGCTACTGCAGCTGCTGAAAAGGCACCAAGATTAAAGAAATTTCAAATTTATAGATGGAACCCAGATACTCCAGAAGTTCAACCAAAAATGCAAACCTATGAAGTCGATTTGAACAAATGTGGACCTATGGTTTTGGATGCTCTTTTGAAAATTAAGAATGAGCAAGATGCTACTTTGACTTTAAGAAGATCATGTCGTGAAGGTATTTGTGGTTCGTGTGCCATGAACATTGGTGGAAGAAACACATTGGCTTGTTTATGTCGTATAGATCAAGATGAATCCAAAGACTTGAAAGTTTACCCATTACCACACATGTTCGTTGTCAGAGATTTAGTTCCAGATTTGACTCATTTCTATAAACAATATAAATCCATTGAACCATATTTACAAAGAGAATCTAATCCAGCTGATGGTAGAGAAAACTTGCAAAGTATTGAAGACAGAGCTAAATTAGATGGTTTATATGAATGTATCTTGTGTGCTTGTTGTTCTACTTCTTGTCCTTCATACTGGTGGAATCAACAACAATACTTGGGTCCAGCAGTCTTGATGCAAGCTTATAGATGGTTAATTGATTCCAGAGATCAAGCCACTGCTAACAGAAAGGCCATGTTACAAAACTCCATGTCCTTGTACAGATGTCACACTATTATGAACTGTGCCAGAACATGTCCAAAGGGATTGAATCCAGGTAAAGCTATTGCTGAAATTAAGAAACAATTGGCATTTGATTAAAGAAGGTAAAAAAAAAGCCACAACCAACAAAAACAATAAGAAAAGAAAAAGAAAAAAAGACATCATGATAGTTCTGTGATCTTTACATTGCATGTAGAAATTGAAACAGTAAAGTTGCATCCTCCTTTATTTATTTAGTTCGTATTTTTTTTTTTTGGAATATACACGTTATAGTTAATACTTTCTCATAATGTTAAATTTGGGGGGTTTGATATTAAGTAACCGTCAAGAACTGATTGTCTGTATTTGTTGAATTATTGAAATGTGGGATGTTAATTATGGAACAATTGGTCATACAAGTTAATCCGTACAATTAATCTGGTAAAGACACGTCCAATTTCTAACAATGTTGAAATCACGTCAAAAGTCAAACAAGTACTGCTCGTCTTATATCATTTGAGAAATTTATTTCAAACAAAAATGGCTATTAGGTTAGAGAAAGATTAGAAAGTGGATTGAGAGATACTGCAAGTTAAATCAATGACCAGTTCTTGATTTTATATTTTTGGTTCTGTTTATTATAGGATTTGTTCCCCACAAAAAAACCACCGTGAAAAAAAATGGTGCACGGAATTGAAAAACCAACTTTTAATTAATAAATATCTCGGATACAATAAATGGCTATATGAATTACTCAGAAAAGAACAATTATAATAGAGTAAGAGAGATTACGTAGTAATGCCAAAAACCGTAGTAAAGGGAATTTTTTACTTGTATGGGAATGTGTAAACTACTATCTGGGGAATGTGGAATACTTGAAGTAGACTATTATTTTTTCTCCACTTTAAATTGTTGCGGTGGAGTTTATGCTCCATTTTTGAATTGCCTAAAACAAGTCCGATTCCAAAATTACGTCTTAACCCCTAATACAAGCAAGTCCCTAAATTTATATACACTGTATTATTATGCAGTAGTATACAGTACACACTGATATGGCAATAATATATGAGATAGAGATATACTTTTAGTCCTTCCAAATAATAAATGTTGGGGAAAGGGATAAACCTCTGATTGGAGGGGAATCGGGGATCATAATCTCTTTTCCGAGTTATTAAAATTCAATATTGTTTTCTTATTTTGCCTTAATTCTTTGTTTTTATTTTTGTTTGTTTTTGTTGCTTTATTGATATCGTTAACCACTTTGTTTCAAATACAATTAGTCCAATAGTGAAAGAGTGGGGGGTGAATTATTTGCTCACTTTACAGATATTCCTTTTTGCTAGTTATTTGAGTTCTTTCAAATCATACCATTTACATGTTAAGGGGTGTACAAATTTTCATATAAATATGCCAGCAAATTTCCAAATGTCAAGAATCAAGTTTTAAATATTTCATATCATCAATAATAGACAATCAGTCCTCATATTAATTGATTGACAACTACAACTTTATATCAAACCAACTAAATCAAAAAGCTTAACGAAAAACAAAAATGGGTAAACCAAAGGTATTAATGGTTCTTTACGCTGGTGGTAACCACGCTAAAGAAGAAACAAGATTATTGGGTACTGTTGAAAACGAATTAGGTATTCGTAAACTTGTTGAAGAACATGGATATGAATTGGTTACTACTACTGATAAGGAACCTGCACCAACTTCTGCCTTTGATGAAAATTTAGAAGATGCAGAAATCATTATCACTACTCCGTTTTTCCCAGCATATGTCAATAAAGAAAGAATTGCTAAAGCTCCCAAATTGAAGCTTTGTATCACTGCTGGTGTTGGATCTGATCATTATGATTTGGATGCTCTTAATGAAAGAGGTATCGCTGCCATTGAAGTTACTGGCTCCAATGTTGTTTCTGTTGCTGAACACGCAGTGATGACCATGTTGATTTTAATCAGAAACTATGGTGAAGGACATGCACAAGCTACTAAAGGTACTTGGGATGTTGCTGCTGTTGCCAAAGATGAATTTGATTTGGAAGACAAAGTTATTGCTACTGTTGGTGCTGGAAGAATTGGTTACAGAATTTTAGAAAGATTAGTTGCCTTTAACCCTAAGAAATTGTTGTATTATGATTATCAACCATTACCTGAAGAAGCCATTAACAAATTAAATGCTGCTTCTAAACTTTTCAATGGAGTTGACAATATTGTTGAAAGAGTTGAAAAGTTGGAAGATTTGGTTTCTCAAGCTGATGTTGTCACCATTAATTGTCCATTATATGAAAAATCTAGAGGTTTGTTTAACAAAGATTTAATTTCCAAGATGAAGAAAGGTTCATATTTGGTCAATACTGCTAGAGGTGCTATTGTTGATCCAGAAGCTGTTGCCGATGCAGTTAACTCTGGTCATATTGCTTATGGTGGTGATGTTTGGCCAGTTCAACCAGCTCCAAAAGACATGCCTTGGAGAACTATGCACAATCCATATGGTGAAGCCTATGGTAATGCTATGACACTTCATGTCTCTGGTACTTCCTTGGATGCTCAAGCTAGATATGCTAATGGTGTCAAACAAATCTTGACTGAATATTTCAACAAGACTTATAATTACAGACCTCAAGATGTTATTGTTATTGATGGTGACTATGCCACCAAGGCTTATGGTCAAAGAGAAAAAAAGTAAGTAATCCTAGCTGGCTTGTTTGATTATGTTTCTTTGTTTTTTAGCTAAAAAACGTTATGTATCTCACGGTTTATATGTCTAATCAATTTCGTAAAAAAAAAGTTGAATAAATAAACAAATTTCAATCAATACAATTTATCTTTATTTTGACAATTCGATATTTTCTCTGAGAGAAAAACTATGTATTATTATGGAAAGGATACCTCTTTCAGTATTTGAAAAATTCAATAATCAAGAGTTGTTACTGGATGTTCCAGAAGATAGGTTTATTTCTAAATCTTTACAGTCTCCAGAAATATTTTCAACTCCATGCGAAGAGTGCACGTACTTTACGAAGTCAAATAACAACAACATCCTAAAGTTTGATGATACAACTGGGTTGAATACAGTTTTAGTATCATATACACAACAATCAAAGAAGAGGAAACAAAAGAAAACCAATGCTTCATCTAAAGGTCGACCAAAGATAATTGGCTCTGACCTTACGCAAGGGTTCAGTGATTTCAAACCAGAAAGTTTAAAAGATATATACCTGTTGAATGATATTTTCAAATCAATACAATATTTGATTCAAAACAAGAATTTCACACCACAAGATTTCAAAATTGTTACTGCTAGAAGACATTTGCAGAAACTAATGACGATACCTATTCACAAACAAGAGGTTCAATTCAATGTGATATATTGGAAAGGAATGATATTTTTTGCATATGATTGGAAGTCTGAGAGTACCACCAAAGTGGAAGATCCGTATAATAAACTTATACAATATACTGGCTTTAAATTTGAGGAAGTGGTATCAGAAGGAACAAGAGATCTGAACTTTTATACTGTTGTTCAACATTGTGTTGATAATATTCCTGTGATTTATACAGCCGAAGTTGATTGTAGTATTGATAAAGAAACAGGATTAGAGAATTATATTGAGTTGAAAACACATACAAAACTAGCTGATGACAAAATAAGTACAATTAACAAATTGAATAAAAAATTGTTATCGACATTTATCCAAACCAAGTTTATTGATTGTCAACATTCCATTATAGGATTCAGGTCAACCGATTTAAAAATAGCGTCAATCAAAAAATACACACAAAGAGAACTTGCAGGAGAGATCAATTCATTCCCAGTGATATTATCTGATAAATGCTCTATTAACACCAAGCTGATTTTCCAATGGTATAAACTAATAATGAATTGGATCATACTGAAAGAAATCACTGACCACAACACCCCACAAATATTTCGATTATCTTTCAAAAGAGATCAAGAGTTAATGAATTCATATTTGAAATTGGAAAAAATACTCCAAGAAGATGATAATGATACGATATTTAATGATTTGGTTCCTGAATGGTTCCAGTCGTTTATTATGAATTTATTCTAATCCTCTATGTACATGAATATTAATCTTGAATAGAATCTTTAATAGCTAACTTTCTGGAATGTATATCAAAATATTCAGATAAATCTGCTAATCTCATTGTAGCTGGATTGGCAGTCATTACATGTTTATCTTTAAAAGTGACTTTAATTTCTTGAATATCTGATGGTTTGGTCAAGACTTTACAGTCAATTTTTGTACCGGTTGGGACTCTTGAAAGAAACAATCTCGCACTTTTACCAGCATTGGAAAAGGGGTTGAATTTCACCAGCACATTAGCAAAGTATTTAGTTATCATTATGGAAGTAGGTACGAAGGTGAAGATGTGTTGTATTGGGTGTGAAGAATCGTCTGTAATTGGTGAAGTTTTTTTTCTGTCTATTTTTTTTTTCACTGTCTAATTCTTACTTACTGTTTTAATTTGATGTGCGTTCGTTGCAAAAAAATATATATGGAGATCTATCCTTTAACCAATGTGCCAGTACCTATGCAAGCCTTTCAAGTTCATTCCTATACATTTACATATTTCTTAGTTCAATAGAGGTATTCTTAGTACTAGTAGTAGTACTTTCTAAAGTTGCTACTTGTCTAACATTTCTTTTATTCATAATTTCGGTGTATCTTTTCTTCTTTCTTGATTTCAAATGACCCCAAGCAAAATATGCTATTGGAATATAAGCCAAGAATGCTGCTCTTAAAACGTAATCATATATCGAGTCTTGTTCAACAAAGGCAAGACTTAAGAATAAAAGAATCATTTCAGAAACCAAACCCAAAGGATAAGTCAAGTAAAAATTATTGTATTCTAACCAAAACAAAAAATGAAATGAACTCTTTGTTTTCACTTTGAATGCATAATAAAAGTAATGAATGAAATATTGTAAACACCAAGAAGTAATTAATAATGAATATGAAGTATGTTTGGCAATTTTGGGATGAGGGAAAATAACACCATAACATAGCCACACCATTTTTAATCCATTCAGAATCCCCCATAATGATGTGATAGTGAATTTTTTCCTTAACACTGATTTCACAAATAATGATTCAATTATCGGTAGTAATGAAACCACATGAAAGAAATCAGCCATTCCACCAGGTAAGAATTTTCTCCCTACCAAGGGAAGTAGAATAAGAAATCTACCTAAACAACAAAACCATAATGTTGCAGCAACAGTATTATAAAAGAATGCAAGTTTTTCGTTAAATTTTAATGGATATAATGATGCCATGACTAGGATTTATATTTTCACTCTGAAGTGTGTGTTTGTTGTTGTTGTTGTAGTTGGTGTTAATCTAGTTTTAAAAAAAGAAGTAAACTTTGAGAAGACCACCAAAATCAAAGTTTTTTTACAATCGACGTGTTTTTTCAAAGTGTTTTTTTTCCAACTCTTTCCTTCTTAATAATCCCACTACATCATATTGGAAGGTCATGAAATTCATAAAAGTTTTCCTCTTATTTGTAACCATTGTGGTTGCAGCTCATTGGAGTAAAGAAGATTACGAAATTTTCAGTTTGAATGATAAACTTCAACAAGATTTAGGTCATGATATTACTTTTTATAAATGGTTAGGATTAGAAAAAGGTCCAAAATCAAATTTACAAGAAATCACCAAAGCCTATAGAAAATTATCAAGAAAATTACATCCAGATAAATTTGCCTCAGCGAGTCGATCTGATAAAAAGAAAGCTAATAAAAGATTTCAAAGATTATCATTAGTAGGAAATATATTAAAAGATCAATCTTTGAAAAGAAGATACGATTATTTTTATACCAAAGGTTTCCCTAAATGGAAAGGTACCGGATATTATTATTCTAAATTTCGTCCAGGGGTTATATTCACTTTAATTATTCTTTATGTGTTAGTTGGGTTTTTGCATTTTTTCTCTCTTAAAATTAATAGAAAACAAGCATTTAAAAGAATAGTTGATTTGAAAAATGAAGTGAAAAATCAAGCTTGGGGTGGATTACAATTCCCACCTGGTGATGGTTCTGATCGTAAACTTTCAAATGAGGCTACCGGAAAAGTTTTTTTGGTTAAAGCTGATGGTACGGTTTGGTTAGTTGAAAATGATGGCGAACAACATTTAATTGATGAATATGATGTTAATGTCAATCCTGGTTTTAAAGAATCATTATTTTTCAAAATCCCCGTTAAAATTTGGAATTTGATATTAGGTAAATGGGTTCCAATTGATACTTCGGTTGAATATAAGAAACAAGAAACATCACCTCAAGAAGACGACACTAAGAAGAAAGTACAGAAAAAGAAAAGTAAAGGTAAAAAAGTTGAATTGCCGAATGGGAAAGTTGTATACAGTAGAAAGAAATGAATAAAGAAATAAATAAAGAAATAAATAAAATCTTGAAATACAATTAAAATCTTGAAATATACATGTAATTCAATCATCATTATGTGTGGGTACTCTTTTTAATTTGTTAGTTTCTCCAATGTCTTCGTCTTCATCTTCATCTTCAGATGAGCTATCTGATAAATTTTCCAAATATTTATCACTAGAATCATCATGGTGTTCATCTAGATCGTCATCGCAATCATCTTCAATATTATGTTTTGTTAAATCACCACTGGGTGACATTTTCAGTACATTGATATCAGGGACAAAAAATTGGTTCATGTCATAATCATCACCAAGGTCATTCAAATCATTCAGTGTTTGTTCTTGTTCCAGTTCTGAGACACCACCATTATTTTGATTACCCAGATTATCATTTATAAACTCATCATGATTAGATGCATCTCCCAATATAATTTTTTTGGGTTGATCCATATCCAAATAGCCAACAGATGAAGTATCAAACCCATAATCGTTATTTCCATCAGAGTCCTCAGCACCTAAAACCACATTATATATTTCTCTAGTTTTCAAAAGAACATCATTAATGAACCAGGTCCATTTTTCTGATTGGACTGCAGAAACTATCACTGGAGATATCAAATCAGGTTTATAAAGAGATGTAAATTTGACAATTTCTTCACTGATTAGAATTAAATGGCCCATATAACCAGGTCTAGGATTTGTGTCTTCTTTGTAACTGCTAACCACAATATCAGTTAAATTACATTGATCCTCTTTGAAAAGCTCCACTATTAAAAATGAATTGTATGAATTGAGTTTTCCGTTGAAAATTTGCTGAACTAAATCAAACACGACATTATGGAAAAAGTTGTTCCATGGAAATTTGGTGAACATGCTGATTATATCATATAGGATTCCCAGATCAAGCAATTTGATTTTGAAATAATCGCCCACACAAGGATCTTGTCTCATAGATTTGTCTCTTTCAGAACATACAAACGGGTTCTCAGGTGAAATAGAAGGTTCATCATCTTCTGAATCTTCCTCTTGGTCTAAATTATCAAGAAGTTTGCCATAATCATGAACTTCATCGTTAGAGTGACTAGCAAAATGTATGTCATCTAATGATACATCGTCTAAACCAGTAGTCACTTGATTGATGTTGGGAGAATCGGAAAACAGAATCTGCTCTTGCAACGCTTTCTGTAATCTTTTCTCCTGTTGAGATCTGATTTGATCTCTAACTTGAATAATTTTCTTTATTTTTCTGGAATTGAGTAATATCATGTTTGAACAATGTAACAACTCGGCAATCAATTCAGATAACTTAAATCTTGTGAACCCCAAAATATTGGAAGTGACATGTGGTGGTGGAATAGGTTCCGTTTGTATTAATGCGGCAATTCTATCTAAATTTGATGAAAACAAATCCAACATTTCGCCCAAATAGATGGGATCTCGCGGTCCCGGTGGGTTTTGTTCAAAATCTTTGAGCCATTGATACATAACATAAGAATTGACTTCTATTGGACCCCCGTCTCCATTTTGTAACATAGAACTATAAGTCCCACAATTAAGATCATAGTCGGAGTTATTTTTCCGAATGAGTTCAATAATTATACTAACAACATTATTGATTCCGTGCTTGTTTGTTTGGGTTTTCCCGTTTTCATCACTTATCTTGACTAACATAATATCATTAATCATTGTATTGATGACAGTTGGTGAAACTAATTCTCGTGTCAATTGATTTGGTCCGATATTTGTTTCCACCACTGAAGCTAATGCTGCATTTGAAGATATATTAACTAAGGCCTTTAAAAAATCCGTAGCTGCTGTTTGTTTAAAGAATAATTGATGATTAGGGATGCAGTTTTGTGAAGCAAATTGTGAGGTTTCTGGTTTTAAGATTTCAATTAGTTTTGAAATGATATTTTGCAGAGCAATAGTATCAATTATCCCTGTTGGTGAATCCTGTTTATCTGTTTGTATAAGACGAAAAAAGAAATCCATTAATATGGGGACCTCAATTTTTGATAAAAATGTATCAACAAGATTTTTCTGTCTTCTAAAAAAGTTTAAAAGTTCAATACTGTTAGCATCCATCAATTGATCTAAAATGTGTACCAAATATGAGACACTGGGAGAACTTTCCAGTAAATTATTTAAATCAATAATGCGCCATAGTTTATTTATAAGGCTTTCAGTCTCGATAATTCGATTCAGAATAATCCACAAATCAATTGATAGTATATCTGCTGCCGCTTGAACACATCTGCGAAACTTGCTATCCTCTGATTCTTCTTCCTCATTCTCATCATCTTCGACGTCATCGTCATCATCGTCGTCACTCTTGATACCGTTTTTTTGTCTAATCTTTTTAAGTTCTTCTTCCTCCTGTATATCTGTCTCAGGTGGATTCTCATTGAGTAAATCCAAAACTTTTTCATTTTCTTTAATACTTTGTTCGTAAAAAAAATCAACACTTTTTTCCACATACTCTATCAACCCAGATAATATATGTGGTTGAATCAATATTTCTAGAAGCTTCCTTCCCCTGCTATCCTTTGTGTTGCCAGTGTTGATATCATTACTAGACGATGTAAATGATGCTGAATCCGAGTTTGAGACTGTGGCTTCATTGATTGTTTGCGGTTGCAGAAACAGAAAACTAGCTACGCCGTTTCTTGAGTTATAATTTCCTTTAATATTATGAAGTTCATTTAAAAGTTCTTCCAGTAATGTTGGATCTCCTATTAGATCTTCAGCAGTGATTGATGATAGATCTTGTGCCGAATCTAAAAATTTCAGCAATGCATTATTGCTATTCATAGAGTTTGTAAATGGCCAAAAAGACATGGTTGCTGAAATTGTCTAATGTTTGATGAAGGATTCCTTATTATTGAAAGTTTGATTTGATTTCCTTGTCTGTTCTCTTTTTATTTTCTTTCCTTCTTTCTTTCTCTTTCTTTTTTTTTTCTTGTTCTCTTTTCTGTGGAATCTTAATTCTTAACCAATTGTGATAATTGTTTTGTTGATGGTAGAAGGGTCAATGATTGAATAATGTATATTATAAATGCGATTAGGTAAATGATTCTATTTGGCTGTTGTTAGTGTTGTATAAGTAGTTAGATATATAAAAATAGAAAGATCAAGAAGTCAAAAAAAAAGGCAACAAAAAAAAAAACTAAATTAATTTTGACTGTTGGTTGGCAATCAGTTTGTTTTGTTTTGTTAGTGTAGTTAGTAAGTTAACAGTTGGAATGAGTGAGTGAGTGAGTGGTAAAGAAAGTTTGTCGTTGTTGTTGTTGGAAATATTATCTGATCAATCCTGCATCTTGAATGTGAGTGCTTTCAGGAATATGAAACCTTATATTTGAGATATGTTCAATGACTATTCAATGTTACAAAGAAACCTTATTATACACAGAAGTGTGTCAAGGTTTAATGTAACATGAGTAATGTAACAATAACACCATGGGTGTGGTATATTGAAAGACCAAGAAGTATGTTACGCTTATAAGGATAAGCGGGGAACCTACACTTTCGAGTGTGTAATGCAACTTCAAGAATCATGTCACTTACACTTTTGAGTGTGTACTACAACTAAATGTAACAAGAATGAAAGTGATATATCTTATACACGCAGAGTGTGAATGTTACTGAGTTTATCTCAGGTGGGGTTTCATCTGCACTGAGAAATGTGAATGTTTATTATAGGATGATACACCACATGCACTGGTTAGTGCAACCTTCTAAGGAATCTGACAAGTATAAATAGACTGGAAGATTCCTTAGGGATACAGACGTAGATTTTAGTAAGTAACGACGTATAATCTTATTTATATATATCAACTATTTTAGTATATTCAATATGCCTCCTGCTGCTAATAGATCTCGAAAGAGACAAAGATCACAACTGGCTACTGAACCTCAAAGTGAAGCAACAGCTCTAGCTACCACAAGTCCTAACTTACCTACAAATACTGATGCAAATGATGAAGTCATCTTAGAATCTCCACAATATACCAATATGCAGTCGCATACAAATGATCACAACAACGAGAGGAATTTTATTTTCCAACAGTTGTAATGTTGATTTTGGTAAGGATTTTTTTCTCTCTCTATCTTTGTATGGCTCACCATTAACAAATTACAATTTCAGATTTTCAGATCTCATAACCCTTCAGAATATTCCATTTGTTTTTATCTTCTGATATATATAGCTATATGTCTATACATATGATACATTGGCTGTACAAACTTTTGACTTATTCTTTGTTGCACCTTTCCTTGACCCAATTCAATTAATCTTCTGTGGGCATCTCTTCTATCATTTTAATTGCACGATCATATTCTTCAAGAATAAAATCATTAATTTCTGTACATGACTGAGTAACAATATCTTTACAATTAGCAGCACAATGTTCAATCCATTGTTTAATAGTCATTTCTTCTTCTTCTTCAGGCATTTCAGCAATAAATTTAGTAAGATCTCCTGTCACATCATCATGCAAATCATATTCAGAACATGCCAAGTCTTTCAACTCATTTGCACTACTTTCAAGGAATTTTGTTTGTTCAATAAATTGTGACATTGAACGCAGTTGCCATTTTAGTGATGGTTGCAATTTTTTCTTTTCTTCTTCTTCTTCTTCCTCCACACCACCATTATCGTTGTCATTTTCATTACTACTGTTATTATTATTATTTAATCTGTGGATTTCTGTTAATGAAGAATTCATGCCCAATGGTGATGTAGCAAGACCACCAATCCCAAGAACATCCGGATAATGTTTCTCGTCAATCTCTAAGGAATGTTTCTTTGTTATAGCAGAACTTTCAACTTTGGTTTCCTTAAATTCTTTGGTTATTTCTTGATTCTTTGTTATATCCAGTTCTGATGCCTTCGTTAGACTTTTGCTTGGTAATTCTTTAGTATTATCTGGTGAATAATATGTATCAGTATTCTTTACTTTTGGTGGGGAATCATTTGGACCTGTAATTTCTTCTAGTGATCGATCATTGCCTGCAGTCATTTCAGAGCTATTTCTTATTGGAGATGCCTTTTGGTTGGATTGTAGTTCTTCTGTTGAATCAATAATTAATTCTTCCTCTGCTTCTTCTTCTTCTTCAACCAATAAATCAGAAGCATCAATATCCATGCCGTCCGGATCTTGTTCCTTAATTGACTTCTTCTCTGAATCTTCATAGTTGCTGTCATTCATAATTGACTCTTCTTTTTCATTTGTATCAACCTTGGTTAAGGAATGCAGTTCACTATCTTCTAACATCACTTTCAGAATCTCGTCATCAATCTGTTTGATATCTTGTATATAATTTGAGTAACTGTCATTATCACTTGATTCAGATTCAACTACAAAACTAATTCTTGAGTTGTTAGATGTACTAGTAGCTTGAATTTCAGCAATCTTTGGTTTTGGAGATTTCTCAAAGGATACAAAGGAATCTAAATCTTTCAAAATTGAAGATTCTTCTTTGGTAGAATTATTAGCGTCTGTGGTTGGAACATTAGAATTTGGTAAACCCGATGACTTAGTGATACCAGGTACTAATTCTTCATCGGGATCTACAACCATATCGTTATCATTTAGGTCGATTACCGTATTTGAGTTCTTAAGATTTTTTGTTTTCGATAAACTGTTGATTTTGGTACCAGTGGGAGTATCTTCCTTATCTATTTTCACTTTCTCATCTACGACTTTCTCCTCAATTGTCACGTTATTTTGTTTATGAGTTTTTTCGGGAGATGAATCATCCTTAACATTCACGCCTGTTTCATTTTTCGATGATAAAAACTTATTTGGACTGCTTAAAACTTCTGCTGTTTCAAATGACATATCAAGAATGTTTGGTTTAAAAAGTTTCTTTCGTTTCCTCTGTGAATTCTTCAAAGAATCTAAAAATCTAATTGGAGATGTATTAGGTTCTTCAAATTTTCTTTTCGTTGGTTCAAGTTGTTTGGTTTCAATTTGCTTTTGTTCGGAAGTTTTTGATTTTGTTTTCTTTGAAATAGTATTCTTCTTTTTCAATTTTTTGGGTTCAAGTAAATGAGTTGATGGCTCATTTTCAATCTTTTCTATATGTTTTTCGTCATATTCTAAATTGTCGTCTGTGTTATCAAATAAATTTTCTAAAGGTGTTGTAGACTTTTCTTTCTTACTGATAACAACACGTTTGGGTTTTTTGGGTTCGGATTTAGATATGTCTTTGCCTTTGACTTTGGCTTTGGAATTATTTTGTTTGGAAGTTTCTGTCTCTTTTGCTGGCGTTTTAGAAGTTGATTTTCTTTGTTTCGTTTTTGGGTTCTCTAGTTCTTGAGTGGTATCATCAAAATTTCCAGATATTTTAAACAGTTCATCTGATGAGTCTGCATACGATTCACTATTTTCATCACTGTGATATTCTGATTCGTCGTCTGAATCTTCTAAATCAAATTCTTCTTTCTCTGAATTCGAATTTACATCTTCTCTGTTTTCGTTATCTGTTCCGTCTGAATTGGAATTTGAATCAGAATTGGAATCTGAATCTTCTTGAATAACTGGACTAAATCCATTTATATCTTTCAGTAAATCCACCTTCGCCTGTTCTCCTTTTTCTATATCTAAATCTTTATCCTCATTGTCATCCCCATTTGCAAAACTTAATTGTTTCTGTGATCTTGGTTCTGTTGATTTATCCTTATCCAGGACATTGTCTGATTGTAACTGGTACTCCCCCTTGCCATTAGCCGTCGTGTCTTTTGCTTGTTGTTTTTGTTGTGACAAATCATTCGATTTATTTTCCTCTACATATACATCTTCCATTTCAATTTCAATTTCATCCATCGGTATTTCATCATTATCAATTACTTCTTCAATATCACTATCATTGTGAATTTTTATATCCCCTATATCATCAATCCCATTATCATCTGTTGATTCATTATATACTAATGAATTTTCTATTAGGTTTTTGTTAATAATTGAAGATTTCCTTTTGGAATTATTGTGTTGACTTGATTTTTGTGATACTTCAATAAATTCTTGTAATAAATCTTCATCGGGTAATTTATCCCAATAATCAACATTTCTATCCTTTTCTCCATATAATCTTTTAATTCTTTTCGATCTTCTATACGTCGGTCGTTCATCTTGTTCTATTATTGATAAATCTTGGGATATATCTTTGACTGGGGTGGAAAAACTATCATTCATCTTATTAACAGAAGTGTCATGTTTGTGTTTATTAGTGATTTCCTGGGGTAGACTAGTGGTGGAATCATCAGATATACTGATTACATCATCTTTGGTTTTGTTGTCATTGTCATTTTCAGAAGCATGAAAGCTCGCTAGTTCGATAATTTCCTCGTCATCATCATTATCATTATTATTATAATCATTATTATTATCAATTTTGTTATCAATATTCCCCTCCTCATGATCAATGTCATTTATGCTCTTTGTTATTGGGTTTTCCAATTCTAAACTATCTTTGTCTCCATCTTGTTCATTATTATATAAATCAAGAAAATAACAATAAGTGGACTCATTTCGTATATGTTCCTGAATAGGATCGTCATCTTCTTCCCAATAATCTAATGCACACTGACAATACATACATCGCACACGGTCATCTTCAATTGATCTTGGTGAGTATATGAACCCTGCATGGGAAAGGGAATTGGAATTTGGGATTGAATCTATCTTATCTAATGGATAATTCACATAAAATTGTTTCCTAAATTCAATGGTTTTAGATTGGAAAGGGTCATTGAATTTTTCATGATCTGTCCAAAAATTTTTCAATTCATCACGATTTTGATTGAAACTAGCTATTATATCATCGATATTGGCAATTAAACTCATGGGACAAGAAGAATTCCGTCGTAAATGTTTAGTATTTATATTTTCAACATCTTTATTAGATTTTATTATTTCAGAATTCCCACAATATGCACAAGTGATTCGAGTTTTACTTCTTGATGTAGGATTATAATAAAAACCTGAATCGATTAATCGATCAAAATTTTCAACATCACTGAATTCATCCCATGCCAATGATTTGTTGCCAATTTTTATTGGATCTTCAAATGTTTTTAGTCGATGATCTCGGTAAATCATCTCATGGTTGATATTTGCCATTGACTGCTTTTTAAAAAAAAGTATGTGGGGGTTGTGTAGAGTAAGCTCTATGTTGGTAATATTTAGTGATTGTATACAAAAAAAATGGAGAGAAACCAAAAATAAGAACGCGATAACTATTTGTTTATTTTTATTTCTTTGTGCACTACCCGTAATGTATTGGCGTTGCACGAAGTACCGATAACAGGGAACATCTGAAAAACAACCAACTTTACTCTACATACCTGACTCTTGTTTTGAAACTTATGGGATAGTTTAATGTTCTCTAACATAGGTAATGGTTTGACATGGCCAGAATTCTGTTTTTCAAGGATTATGAAAGTTGTAATTAATGGCTTGCGAATTAGGTGTGATCCCAATGCTTATTAACTAACCAAGTTATCCACTATAAGATTATATTATCATATACATCAAAAGAAAACAGCTTTGGACTATTGTATGCTTTACGAGCTCGAGATGATAACAAATAAATTTGTGAAATATAGGGTTATAAGAGATGGAAATGATTCTTAAAGATTTCGAAGAAAACTCGACACTTTGGCGACGAGTCTATATAAAATATTGATAATCCGTAAGTTTGAGTTTTATCTAATCTATTCCGACAGCCGGAAATATAAACTTCTCGAGGTATTACAATTTCGGAATGGTTGATGTTATTATAAATACGAATTTGTCTATACATACATTTATTCTTGTGTTGTTAGCTATATGTAATGCAGAGTGTTTTTAAAAAAAAAATTGGCTATTGGACCTTCCTTTTGAATGTTGAAGAAAACAATTTAACAAACATGAGTGGGAGAAAACTAGTAAAGCTGACTAATTTATACAATGTACGTTTGATAGCCATTATTGTGCGATTTATTAGCTTATTTGATTGTTTAACATAGTTTCGGGTTTTTTTTCTGTTCTATATACTCTTGAAGAAGAAATAATCACACGATTTATTCCAAACATAAGGGCATTCATTTTTTGTGTTGAATACCGGTTCAATAAATTGCCAAGAGCTATGTTAAGTAGACTTGTATGATGTCTCATGTTCTAATCGTTGTTGCCGAACGTTATCCACAAGATACATTCATTATGTGGCTCGTAATTGACTAAAAAAACCACCTAAATTTTAAATTAGCAAAAAGGATAATGAAGTGGGGATTTCTCTGCTATATCTTTTAAACTAAATAATCCGCATTTTATGTGTTAAATGGGTAAATAATTTTTCTAAACGTTAAATCATTTAATAACGAAGTTTTTCCCCCAGTCGATTTAGATGAATTTATTATTATTGTTGACCTCGAAAGTCCCCCCAACTAAAAATTGGAAGCTGCAAAACGACAAAAGTTTTTCAATTTTCAACAAACTGCAACTGCATCCGAGAATCTAAATGCTCCACAAAATACATTCATTTTTTTTTTTTTTTCGAGTTCCCTTTGTTAATTTGGTTTATTAACTTCTTATTGTCTTTAACTTATTATACTATTCATATTACCCCAGGAAAAATAGCTTAAAACGTATTAATATTAGAAATCGTACTTTACTTGTGGAGTTTGTGCCACAAACCTCTTAACAAGTTACCGAGCTGACCATGTTATTAGTAGTTGAATCGTGGGGCTATAATTGATTCTATAGCCATTATTAGTCTGTATCATTGCCACTGATTGCACAGCATTGTTCTTCTCTTTGCAATTGCTTACTGTACATCATAACCGTGTGAAGGGCCAAGACTATAAAACCCATCAAATATCCTTCTTGTTTATCGATTTGTTTTCTCTTTTTTTTATCATTTTCTTCAAACCCCATTTATAACGGTTATTATCAAAATATTCACAATGCTGAAGGGAGATTTAGAAGAATTAGATATTCAAAAGCTTATAGTTGAAAAAAGGCTTGAACAATCAAATGGTTCAGGTTTTGCCACCATGAAGCGTAACAAAAGAGCACTTGGAACATGTTTATTTGTATCGTTAGGTGGGATCTTATATGGTTACAATCAAGGTATGTTTGGACAAGTTTCAAGTATGCATTCTTTTGGTGAAACTGTTGGTATTGGTAAAATCCAAGATAATCCAACATTACAAGGTTTATTGACATCAATTTTGGAATTAGGTGCTTGGGTTGGAGTATTAATGAATGGTTACGTGGCCGATGCATTGGGTCGACGTGCTTCTGTTGTCATCGGATGTATTTTATTCAATATTGGTGTCATTATTCAAGCAGTTGCTCGTGATGCCGATTATGGTTATATTTTGGGTGGACGTTTTGTTATTGGTCTTGGAGTTGGGGTACTTTCCATGGTTGTACCATTATATAATTCTGAAATTTCGCGAGCTGAAATAAGAGGAGCTAACACTGCCATCTATCAACTTTCCATTACTTTTGGTATTATGATTTCCTATTGGATCACTTATGGAACTAATTTCATTGGTGGAACAGGTGACAATCAAAGCCAAGCCTCTTGGTTAGTTCCAATGTGTATTCAAGCGGCGCCAGCAATAATATTGGCAGTGTTTATCTATTCTTTCCCAGAATCACCTAGATGGTTGATCAATGTTGGTCAAGAAGATAAAGCATTAGAAGTTCTTGCTTGGTTACGAGAAACTGAACAAGAAAATGTTGGTTTGCAAATTGAATTTTTGGAAATGAAAGCACAAAAAATATTTGAGCAAACACTTGAAACCGAAGCTTATCCACATTTACAAGATGGAACAAAAATGTCAAAATTCAAAATCAATTTGAACCAATACAAATCAATGGTTACACATTTACCAACATTTAAACGAGTCTCAGTGGCTTGTTTGACTATGGTATTTCAACAATGGACAGGAGCGTATGTATCAAATACTTTTTTTTTTTGATTTATTGATTTGCAACCAATTCTTATTTACTAACAACAATGCATTATAGAGTATGTTAAATTTATTTTATTCATTTTTTTTTATGTGTTGAAGGTCTGCCAGATCTTTACTCGATTCGAGTCAATTACTAACTTTTCCATTTGCCTTTCTTTTTTTTAGAATTTCATTTTATATTATGCCCCATTTATATTTGCCTCATTGGGTTTATCGGGAAATACAACTTCTTTGCTTGCATCAGGTGTGGTAGGGATAGTTATGTTTTTATGTACTATTCCTGCTGTAATGTGGGTTGATAAAGTTGGACGGAAACCACTTTTAATCTCAGGTGCCTTAGTTATGGGACTTTGTCATTTTGTAGTTGCAGGTATCTTGGGAGGGTATAGTGACAACATTGGTAGTCATAAAGCTGCCGGATGGGTGGCTGTTGTCTTCATTTGGATTTTCGCTGGTGCCTTTGGATATTCTTGGGGTATGTATATAACTAGTTTTTTGGGGTTTTTGATTGCATTTCATACTAACATCATAATCATTTAGGTCCATGTGCATGGGTTATTGTGGCTGAGGTTTTCCCCTTGGGTATGAGAGCTAAAGGTGTATCACTTGGTTCAAGTTTCAATTGGTTAATGAATTTTTCGGTTGCAATCTCAACTCCTAAATTTGTTGCCAATGCTAAATACGGAGCCTATATTTTTCTTGGTTTGATGTGTGTTATTGGTCTGATGTATGTTTATTTCATGGTTCCAGAAACTAAAAATAAGACTTTAGATGAATTGGACGAAGTCTTTGGAGATTTCACTGGTACTTCTAAAAAAGAATCTGAACTTCGTGAAAAAATACTTAAACAAGTTGGTTTGGTGGATTTGCTTGTTGGTTCTGATAAAGAGTTGGATTCTTTTCGTTCAAAACCAGAAGTTGAATATAAGGAAAAAGAAGCACACAGTGAATGATTGATTCTTTCTACAACATTTCTTTGAATTCATTTGGAAAACTTCTTTTTGATTTTTTAGTTCTCTACGTTTTATCATACATATTGATGTTTATGATGAATAAAACACCTACATTTGTTAATTTTGCAGTGTATGTATTTTTAAATAGTATATAACAATAATTATTATAAGAAAATAAAAAAAAGGGGCAAGTGTAAGTCAATAAATGAATGCATCAGAATGCAATGGTTTGAGAATATTCAACAAAAATCATAAATAGTAATAATAATGTCCTGCTTGAGTAACATATCATGACCCTAATGGCGGCGTTACTTAAAAATTGTGACCAACTAACAATTGAATAGTTTTTAAAGCTTGATATTTCAATTCATTATCACCCTGGCTATTATCCAAAAATGTCATGATCAATAATTTATATTGACCTCCCTTCTCAGTGTTTATAAATGTGATTAAATCTTTTCCTAAGTTTTTGATTAAAAACTGTAAATCGTTTAATAGAATCACATTAATAGTAGTGCTATCATTAGTATTGGAAATCAAGATTTCAAAAATTCTTTTAACTAACTTATAATTGGAATCTTTAAATTTACCACTGTTCTCTAACCAAAATTCAGTTGATTTATGGGTAGGAGAAGCCCAACTTATAAGTTTAGGGTTTTCCAATTCTGTCAAGTATTCGTCAAAGGAAGTCAATTTTTGAGTAACAATTTCTTGTAAATTATCATATAAATAATTCAAATCGTTGGATAATTCTTCATCACTACCATTGGAGGCAAACTTTCTTTCCTTTAATGTGTTCACAGTGTTTAAGGCATCACTAAATAATAACACTTTGATTACTTTGAACTGTTCTTGTGAGGATATGGTAATGTCAACAAAATTCTTCAAAATTGCCACGGCCACACGAACAATCTTCAATTTAATTGAATCTTTGGCAATAGACAAAAGGTTACCTACCAATTGTGGGAAATTATGAATCAATGATCTATTGATTGGGGCAGTGTATGATAAGACCCAAACCACTAATAAAACGTTGTAAGAAAGCTGTAATCCAATGGAATTGGGGTTTTTGGCCAGTTTTTCAATCAAATTGTTAATTGGTTTGAAATTAGTAAGAAGGTTATTGTTTTGATAAACAAGTTTAAATGGTTTAACAATCAAAAGATCCTGCAATAATTGAACACCAATGAATTGATAATTGGAATCAGCAGATTCACCAATTAAATATGACAACACACTAAATATTTTGATTAAAATTTCATCATCATTGATAGTCTTAACTTTGCCCAATAAAATTTCAAGATTGTATAATGATAAACTTTTAATTAAATTGTCTTTATTATCTAAATGATTGATGAAAGGAATGTAAGGTAATGACTTGTCGACTTCAGATAATTTTAAAACTGCATCTAAGAATTCTGGTACATCTAAAAGTAAATCATTAATTAAAGCTAAAATATTTTTCAAAACATCATCTTTACTATCAACACGATTCAAAACGTTTAATAAACATTTGGAATATAAATCCAATTGTGCCTTGACAGTGTTGTTTCTATTTTCAATTGATTGCTTCTCCAATAATTTGATGTGATTGGCATCGTCTTCAGAAACTACTCCTGATCTAGCCAAACCTTCCCATGGAATTATTCTTTCTTTGATTATCTTTTTAGAATCAAATAAAAAAGTACTGTCAATTACTAATGGAGTCTGTATAGTTAATCAAATTATGTTAGTAAGAATGATATAAAACAAGTTTAGTTAATCGTTCACATACGTATCCTTCAGACATGTTCAATCGAATATTCTATTTATTAAAGAGAGAAATTGAAATTGCAATTAAAACGATAGATATTCTTCTTCTATATGATGGGATGTTGAACAAAACAGAAATTGAAACAGCCTTGAGAAATTTCGTCGATAAACTCTCTCTCTCTTTCTCACTGAAGAAAAAATATAAATCTCCATTTCACTTACTTTATCCCTAATAATTGAAATTGATTAAAGAGAGACTTTTATGCAAATGTACACGACGCAGTCCAAGATTAGAATACACCATTGAATTCAAAGTAGTTTTCAATGTGTACTTCACAGTTTGAGCAGTCGATTTATACTCTGGCATAAGTATAAATTTCCTTATCTATACAAAATAGAATAGCAGATGTTATTAAAACTTTATTTGTACGCAAAAGATGGTTGTACAATCAGTCAATCTAGATATTTGTCTGATAAGCTTAAAAAGAAAAACCAATACACCATACTGTTTGGTATATGCCTAGTCCAATGCCTGTCAATGTAAGATAAGAAATCACTAACAAAAATTATACCCAATACTATGTGACAGTTTGAAAAAAAAAATATTGCCATCACCAAGAATCGAACTTGGGTCTAATCGGGTTTGCATTTGTAGTGTTTTACACCACAACGATTTATAATGACCACTATACTATGATGGCTAACACGTGAGAGCGTCAAGCATTAATTGAATTAAATAACATACTTTATCAGATCCTGATTAATATGTTTAAAATTTAGTTTTTTTATGGTTACATAAACTAGGAAAATCCAGTTGATTAGATTACGGAATATATGTACATAATGTTGCATTTGCACTAAAATCGTATTAAAAAGAAACGATGGTTGTTATGGTTGCAGAATTTTGGAAGTTGCTGTGTTTTTTTTTAAAAAAAATTGTGGTCATGCAAAATTTTTGCAAACTATAAAAGGGGACGAGAATGGCCTTTTTTCTACAGGAAAAAAATTTATTTTTTCATAAACTAGCCATAGGACTCCTTTAATGGATTCTCCCAGTGCAATTATCTCGCAACCCATAGTGCTTTTCGTGATATTCTTTGTTTTTTGGAACCCCAATATACGAGATTACCAGAATATTTATCCCTAGGTGTTTACCGCATATGCTATATCTGAGCGACAAGTGTTAGCTGCAAATAATAGTTTTCCAATTATTGATCGGTATTCACGTTCATCAAAACATTATTTACTAATCAAATAATAAATCATTAGCAAGTCAATTCTATAGAAATTGACCAATAGTTTAGAATTTTATGTATATCAAGAATATAAGTCATTAGTATTGTTATTAGTCCAATGTTTTTTCTGCTAAAAGCAAAACAAACCAGGCAGGTAAAGTTATGTGAATAACACGTCTAGACCTTGTGTGGTTCGATTTCCAACAAAAAAAATTCACAGTTAAAAGGCTTTCTTTATCACCTTATTGCTTGCAATATGTAGTTGAATAGATTTTAATCTCGAAACACATTTGAAAGATTGTTGGTTCGTGTAATTAAAAAACTATGTTGAGAGTAAGAAAAAAAAGAAATGCCATCACCAAGAATCGAACTTGGGTCTAATCGGGATTGTAGTTCGCAGTGCTTGAAACACCACAACGATTTATAATGACCACTATACTATGATGGCTTCTCGTTGAGATGAAATCACTTAATTAAATATATATCAAAAGGTTTTACTCTTATATTATAACAGATAATTGGTTTTGATATTGCTCTTGACAACCTTTGATATACAGTTTCTAACAAAACAAGCTACTCTAGAGAAGATAAGTTATTAAAAATGGTATAAAATTACATTATAGCTAGGTTATGTGCTATGAAGTTTATGTTGTATTTTTTTGGGGATAGTTTTTTGACAAATAAATTGCAAAAATACAAGGTGTTTTTCCAGCTTATTTCTGAAAAAATATACAATTATCAAATCTTAAGAAGAGTATCTTTATTTTTCCATTCTGTGCTTGGCTAGTCTACAAATTTTGATTGTAATTGTTATTGCAACCACTACTACTATGTGAGTCAACTCATTTTGAAAAACTTCTTTTAAGGAATATCTTTTAGATCAAATAAGTACAAAATTGAAAATCAAGGGGGGTCACACTTGTAAAAGGTAAACATCTTTCAAAATCAGGATAAAACGGGAAACTAAATATTCAAAAGTCCGTTGCTATAGTTGTGGTTGGATTTTCAGTTTACATCAAAAATATCAAGTTGTTGTCTTCTTTTACGGACAGGAATAGCATACTCGTAGAAATTTTAAATTCACGATAACAACACCAAGAATGATTTTGAATATTGAAAAAAAAAGTCCATTGAAACCTGTGCTATTAGATGTGTGACCAAAGGAATATTGCTTCCGTTTTGTTTTTGCGGTAACTTTTTTTGCCTTTGATTAAGAAGTTGATTTATTAATTTTCGCAGTCAATTAATTTTAATCCAATCACTTTTTTTTTTGTGTGGCCAATTTTTTAAACAGAGTCATCTCAAAGACTATGTTCTACCCGTAAAATTGTATTTCAAACAAATAACTCTTGCATTTCAAAAGTTAAAAAAAATTCCGCAATTTACCATTCATTCATCAAACAGTCAACTACTATGTATTTTTTGAAGGTCTCATTCCAATAATAATTGATAATAACTTAATTATCCTGAAAAATTACAAACAAGAACCAAATTATTCCCTCAAAATTCAACTCAATTTAGTAACGCGCTAAATTATTCACAATTAACACAAAACAGTCAATTTTACTAACATCGCTACAAAAAAAAACACCTCAATTTATTGCTCTCAATGTCATGTTATACTAATAACAGGATTTACTGGTAATATCAGCATCATTCACAGCTTTCATACAAATTATTTAGTAAACTCTGTAAGTTTTCAATTTTGACATTTTTTTTATTATTGACAGGTGAAATTTGTTTCAATTACCAGAATCAAAACTCTTTCTTCAGTTCACAATATGTCATTATCTCTATTGTCAATACCAATTAGAGAGGGATAGCAAACAACTTTATCATAATTCCCTCATAATGCAATAATCACCTTTTAATATCAATAACTCTTTGTTCAAGAAATAAACAAATAGCAATATCCAGGCTAATCTTTTTGTAATGTAATTTTATCAAATTTCAAGTTTGCCTCTTTTTGTAAGTTGATGAGATTTATCTTGCAGCCTAATATTTGTTGTAGTGAAAAAAAAAAAGGTGGAATATTACCCATACTTTACAAATCAAGTTCTATCAACATAATGCTAACAATTGAAACATAAATATATGTGTATAATAATTATAATACTAAACTATAATAATAATAAATCATGAACTAAATAATAATAATAATGTGTAGGAAACTAAACTAAACTAAACTTTTACTCTTCTTCTTCTTCAACTTCTTAGTTTTTTTGTATTTTATTTATATGGAAATGTTTTTTTTGAAAATTAGTTATCATCACTGCTTTCTCTAAGGAATTCTTTAGCCATATCAGCATCTGGAATAGAACCACAGATTGTCTCCACCATGATACCAGTGACCAAGTATGGATCAATGTTAGAAGCTGGTCTTCTATCTTCGAAATAACCATATCCTTCTTTAGCAACTTGTCTTGGAATTCTGATAGATGCACCTCTGTTAGCAACACCTGATGAAAAAGTATCCATATGACCAGTTTCATGACGACCAGTTAATCTTTGATCATTATCGGCACCATACAATAACATATGTTCCTTGTGTCTTTTGGCCAATTTACTCAAAGCAGATTCAATAACTTTCATACCACCAGGCACTCTCATAGATTTGGTAGAAACATTAGTATGACAACCAGCACCATTCCAATCACCTTTCAAAGGTTTTGGATGGAAGGAAATCTTGACGGCAAATTCTTCAGCAACTCTTTGTAATAAATAACGAGCAATCCATAATTGATCACCCATTTCAATACCTTCACATGGACCAACTTGGAATTCCCATTGAGATGGCATAACTTCGGCATTAATACCAGAAATGTTGATACCAGCATAAAGACAAGCACGATAATGAGCTTCAATGACATCTCTAGCAACAACTTTACCAGTACCAACCCCACAGTAGAATGGACCTTGAGGAGCTGGGAATCCACCTTTTGGCCAACCATAAGGATAATCATATTGATCAAATAAAGTATATTCTTGTTCTAAACCAAACCAAACTTCTTCACTAGCATGAGCCTTCATCAATTTAGCACATTCATGACGATGATTAAATTTGTTTGGAGTACCATCATTGTTCCAACATTCATTTAAAACAATGATATTGTCACCTTTTCTAAATGGATCAGGATAAAAAGCAACTGGTCTTAAATACACATCAGAATCATGGCCTGGAGCTTGACCAGTAGATGAACCATCATAATTCCATTCAGGCAAATCATCAACACTAGTTGGTTTTTTGGATAAAGTTCTACATTTGGATCTAGTGCTACCTTCAGCATCAATCCAAACGTATTCAGCTAAGATTTTACCATTTTGAGACAATTCCAAATATTTGGCCAAAATAGCAGTTTGTTCTGTAAGGGAAGTAGTCATTTTTGTTATATATATGTGTTGTTGTAGTTGTTAAGTAAATAGTCAAGACTAACGTCTAATTGTATAAAAGTCCTTGTTGACTTGGGAGATATAAAGTATTCTAAGGAATAGAAAAGAAAAGAAAAGAAAAGGAAAAAGGGGAAAAATAAATTTGCAACTTCATACAAAAAAAAAAAACTCATTGCAAGTGAAATCAAACTATTTAAATACAAAATTTTTGTTTATTCTTAATCAGGAATCAATTATTTCTTTCTGTTGTTGTTGTGTTTTTCTTTTTAGTAGCCAGTACTGTATATAGTAAACACATTACAAAAAAGAAATTTGTTAGTAGGAAAAATCCTGATAAGAGAGTGGAGTTTGGTTATCACAGCCAATCAAACACTCAGGATCAACATACTGCATAATAATATTATTATCCATGTTGCAAAGGTAAATTTTTTTTTTTTTGTTTTTTTGAATGCGTGTGTAAAAATAAAATCCTCATTTCAACAGGTGACTAATTTTTTCATCACCGCCTCTCAACGACAACAACGATGAATTAATTTGTCTTGGTTCTTGAGCAAAGAAAACAATAAGATCACGTGCAGAAGTCTTTTACTATCGTATGAGGGAATTAACTGATAGCAAGAGTTTTCTTTCTTTTTTGTCAAATAATGATCTAAAAATGAATAACAAAAGCTAAACGCCAGTCTAATATGTAGGAAAAAAGGAAACAGGAGGAGAAGCAACAACTACGATTGAAGTTTCATTTCCCCAGATTATTGAATAATGTGTTGGAATCGGACCTAAGGCTGAGTGAAAATTTTTTTTGCAAATTTTCGAGTTTTCAGTTTATTGTTGGTTTAGAGTTTTTAGCCATTCAATGATGAAATGTCAATTGCAGAAAAATATCCCTCAATACGTAAAGAATCAATATAGCAGAGTGAAAAGTATAATTAGAAGATCAAACTAGGCTGGTGGTGGTGGTGGTGGGTGATTGAAAAGCCTGTAATTTGAGGTATTTTTTTCATTTCTCTTTCGCTCAAAAATGTCATTATGGACAAAAGAGGTAAGTTCTTTAAATTGTTTGCTTGTCTTTTGGCAATCAATCATTTCGTAATTTCAGATCAAATTTGTAGGATTTCGTTGTTTAGGAATTGTATGTAGAAAGATAATTTGTTGATTCAATCAGTAATTTCTCGAGTTTTTTGAGCAACATACATTGATGCTAGATGTCTTGTGATAATCGGATGTAAATCAGCACAAGTCTAGAATCAGTAGTTTAGATAATAATCAACAGTAGATTATGATGTGATGTTCGTAGTTGAGAGTTTGATGTCATTACAACGAACAACCTATAGACAACCCGAAAGAAGGACCAACATTGTACTACCACTACAAATCATATGTGATCACCAGTTGGTTAGTTGGTTGTTGTAGAAGGAAGGATTTTTGTAATTGTTCTGTTTCATACTATATATTTGAATATCAGGAATTTACCAAATTGATCTGACAAGAAAAACAAGCATATAACGGAACTGGTTCCAAAACAAAAACCTCGCTAACAATAGTCGGAGAGATTATTATTTTTCCGTGCCACCCACTTAACCTCTCCTAAACAAACCATAAGGTACAATAATAAAAAAAAAACCAGGTCAACGTTCTTCCCGAGATTTATTAAGTTTGGGAAAGGTTCCATCAAGTTACATGGGAGTAGATCAAAAATAATGACACTCAACAGAACAGATCAAGATATTTCTAATGTTGCAAGACTAGTAATTATTGAAAAAGAAATATGTTTTTTGCTTGCTTTTTGGGGGAGGAGAGGGGGGACACTCGACGTCCTTTTCTCTCTGGTGATGATGATGTTGTTTGTACTTCATTGCTGTTAACCCCCTGTCTTTCCCGTATAGAAATTATATTTTGTTCCGGTTGTCCATTTCCTGATTATGAAAGGTAAAAAAACAAGAAATTCTATATCTAAAATTAGAATTTCTTTTTTTATCACATATATGCAGTACAGAAACAAGAGGTGTGTTGTTGCACAAGTCCTGAAAAACAGTTCCAAAAAAATTTTCCTTTTTTTTTTGTTCACGGTTGGGCAAATTAAACTTAATTTGTTTTGATTGTTTGAAACGTTAATTGACTCGGTAGGTTGAATTTCAGTATAAAGTTTTAAAAAAGGAATAGTAAAGTTTTGAGAAAAACCCCATATTTGTATGTATAGATAGATAGAATTTGGTTGAGAAGACGAAAGAAGGAGATAGAGAAGATCATAAAGAGGGAGAGGGGGGGAGGTGATATGGTGCATTTTATCAGTTGATAAGATAAATTACTCATTAAGTAGATAAAAGAAAAAATCAACTGATAATATTAACAAAACTAGAAAAATAAATTAGATTTGGAACAATTTTTTTTAGCCAATGACATTCGTTGATTTTGTAATTATCAATATTTCAACCCAACCCATACGGCTATTTTGTGTATTTAGTATTACTAGTTTAGTTATCACACGCGGTTAAACCAAGTTTCCAGAATAATTAAAAAAAAAAACAGGACGGGTCAGAGGATTAATAGTGTACACAACCTTCTTTATAGTCTGATAAATCAGATCTAATAACTAAAAAATAGTAAGCCGACTTGAGGAACTTTGATCAAACAATTGTAATGATAGTAATTGATATATCGATCCTTCTCTATTGTAACCATATGAGCTCTCAAAGAAAGAAACAATGGGTTAAGATCAAAATTAGCCGAATGATATAAAACAAAAACAAAAAGAACCCTGCTCATACCTTCTTTGATCAGGATTAATCAAATACCAAAATGAATCAATTGCAAAACAAAGAGAATTTATTAATTTAAGCCCATTTCGAGAATTAATAAAGATAAGAAAAGATAGAATAAAATCGAGATTGTTTTTTCCCCCACAAAACTCATATCTACCACTAGCTAATATCGAACTGATCACAAATTTCTACTAACTGGGCTGTTCTTTGAAAAGCTTCTATTAGTTGACAGATCAACAAACACATTTTCTATTGTTATATCTCTTAATAAATCTTTGCAATTTACTTTTTTAATACTTTTTGTCGCTACCATTTCTCGAAATCCTTATCAGTAGGATTTATACTCCACTATTTTACTCCACTTCCAAAAGGCAATTCTCCCACTTCAACCTTTTCAACATCACGACGGCTACCACCATTATTCAATTCTACTTTGACCTTGTTCGTTTTATTGCCCTATTTTCTTTTTCTTTTTCTCATTTTCATAGTAATTTTATTTCTTGTCTATACACCTCTCTTAAATTCTTCTTCTTGTTATTATTATTATTATTATTATTTACCCCTTTTAACTTTTTCACTTGTTTATTTACTTGCTTGTTTGTTTATGATTGGATGGTGATTAGATGGTATCATTATTATAAGTATATTATCAACAACAAACTACAAGTAATAATAATAATCATTACTCACCAACCAAACACCAAAACCTTCTTTTTCTTCTTTTACATTATTATTGAAATATAATTTTGTTATCAATAACCAATTAAAATGATTAATAGATCTATTACTTTGTTTAAAACTATATATCTTATTACCAAGTTTAACACGTAATTGAGTTCCCTATGTGGTCCAAGTCAGTATACGACCCGCACATTAATCCAGTTCTTACGAGAGGTAATAGTAAATGAACCCCAAACTCCTGACCCCTCACAAATACAGGGCTCTATCACCCTTGATTTATAGTAAACACCTTGAGGAGCTTGTATTAATCTTACGAATCTAAACATCAGAATTATAACTGGTAAGCCAGACGGAAACCTCTTGTTTTTAGGAACAAGCAAATTTGATTTTGATTCTCTTTTCTTTTTTGTTTTGTTTTTTTTACAGTATAAATCTACATTTATATGTATTGTTTCATCCCTAAAACTAAACATAGGAAAAAAAGAAAGGTAAAAAATCCTTTTATAGGATTATAGCATTATTTTATAGTTGGGATTCCTTTCCCATCAGGGAAAGATACTCATAAAATAAACAGGGGAAATACATGAATTGATATATTTAAGTAAATTTTCATTGATTAATTGATTATGCTTTAATTTAGAAAAATTGGGAAGTAGTTGATAGCTAATAATTATGGAAAAATAAGTACATAATAAGTTCCAGCAAAGTAATAAGACGCATTTATTACTGCTGCCAGTCGTTTTACTTGATTAAGTAAAACTTGAAGGTACTTATTAATAATGAAGTATTGTTCTTTTGTGTGTTGGGAATTTCCTATGACGAATGAGTACAGTCTCGGCTGAAATTGTCCAAAGGGCCATGAATGCAAAGTATCAGGACATTCCAAAAGCATGATGCCCAATGTGATCGCTTGCAACCATCTGACAAAATCGACATGAAGGAATATGAATGCTTTGATTAGTCACTACGACTTCATAATTTTGCAGGGCCTCTTGATTATTCTCTGATTGAGATAATTGCTTCAAGGGTAATATTCATCAAAAAGAGAGACTCTTGAAGTCTATTCAGGAAAGTGGAGATGACATGTTTATAAAACGGGTAATGTAAATAATATCCTAAAATAAAAAGGATGGCATGTTTTATAAAGAACCGAGATTTTTCAGTCTGGAGGTCTGAAAGTCTCAATCAGAAACGTTGCCATTGGAGTGTAGTTATAAACTGAAGTTCTGCTTTGGAAGAAAGACCCAGCCTTTCGGAATAATTGGTACTTTCAGGGGACAATTTCTGTGACAAGTGATGAAAGGAAGCTTTAGTTACTGTTTTTCCCATCAACCCCTTTCCTCCTCCTTCCACATGGTGAAGAATATGAGAGTCTTTTCGAGGAAGACTTTACTTATATTCTTGCTTCGACATATGGTGGACCATGATAAGAAGTGGTATCGAACCAGGCCTTTAACCAGCTCGATTCCGACTTCGAAAGTTTGGAGGAAACCCCCTTTTTCCTGAATTGTTTCTTGCTAGGGGGACAAAGTGGTGGTATGTCACAAAGAAACTTGAACTAAGGAAAAAATTGGATTACTGTCAAGGAGTGGACAGTTTTTTGGTTTGTCTTCTCCCCCGCGTTACCTGATTTACTAAAGCTCTATGTTCACGTGATACATATATAAGGATATAGCTGTACCCTATATTCTAGTATTAAGAAAATATATTAATCTATTTATTTATTTATTTATTTAATCTCTGAATATGGTATATATATATACGTATAAACAAATCAAATCAAATCAAACTTAACTATAATTACAATTGTATTAAGACGGGGCCTTGGCCTTAGCCTTGGTCTCATCCACTATCCACACATTTTTATTAACTGTTGTTGTTCATAATTTTTTGGCAGTTTCTTGTTCATCTTCCTCCTCCTCCTCTTCTTCTAGAATCAAAATTTGTTCTTCTTCTACAACAACTTCATAATCATCATCTTCGTCATCATCGCTATCGTTGTTGTCACCGTTGTTGTCGTCTTTATCAACCACACTTTCAATTGGTGATGATTCAATAGACTGGGAGGTGACATCTGCTATTGAAGAAGAGGTATCAACGGAACTAGTTTCAACATCAGACACCCCAATTTCTGTTGCAAATGCAGTTTCAATTTGTGTTTCATATTCAGTTTCAAATTCAATTTCAACATCAGTATCAAATTGAATGTCTAATTGAGTTTTAGTTTCAATTTCTGTTTCAATTTCTGTTTCAAATTCAAATTCAACATCAGTATCAATTTCAATTTCAATTTCAACTTCCTCTACTACTTCTTCTTCTATAACTTCTTGGTCATTATTTGATATTTCCACTTCTCCTGATACAGTAGATGGTTCCGATTCAACAATCGTTGTTTCCACAATAAAATCATTAGCATCGGCAACATCTTCATTAGGTCCAACAGTATGTTCATAATAATAGATTTCTGAAACTGTAGATGATTGTTGGGAAATTGTTTCAGATTTATCTAGATCTTCTGATTCAATAATAATCAGATCATTCACAAAACTCCCAAATCCTTCTGAATCATCAGAATATTCAAAATATACTTGTTTTGCATCCACTACACCTCCTGCACCATTTGGAATATCAACCAATTCTGGAGTCTCAATCTTTATATCCTTAGCTTTTTTTTGCTCTCTTTCTTTTTCTTTTTCGAGTTGTTCTTGCTTTTCTTTTTCAATTCTATTCAATTCATCAACTAATCCTTCTCTCATTTGAAAAGCAATATTAGCTTTAGCTCTAATCAATTGTAAAAATTCAATATTATCACTAATCAAAAAATTCAAATGAAATTCAATATTTTTCAAATAATTATCCCATTCATTCAATGAATCATTTGTTAATTTATCAACAGAATTTTTTTTATTATCGACTTGATAATCATCAGCATCTTTAATTAAATTATCTCTAAATTCAAATAATGATTCTTTAATTTTATGATATTTTTTCCAAATTGTCCAATTTATTTCATCATCATCCTTGAGGTCAGATTGATAAATGAAATAATTCAATTGATTTTTAAATTCATTTATAACTGATTCACTTGATGTTTCTAAAATATCTATCGTGTCTTGTAATACTTCATAAAAAATTGTCAAAAGTTTTTCATGATTATTGTTTAGGATTTCTTGAATCTTCAGTGATGCATCTTCAGAAGTTTTTGTACAATTTGAAATATCATCTCTAATTTCTTGACGAGTAATGGTTTCAATCAAACTATTATTAGTTAATTTGATTTCTTCATAATCTTTATTAATTTGTGATATTTTCCGATGAATTAATTGATATTGTTCATAATTGGTTTTTTGTAAATCTTGTAAAATATCACTAATTTCCGGTTTAATATCATTAATAATTTCATCAATTTTAGGTTTCATTTCAATTTTTAAATTATTGAGAGCTAATATCATAGTTTTATTAACTTTTGTTTCCCAATAATTGATTTCATGAAGAATTGGTCCCCAAACAGGATCATCAGTTGAAACAGCATCATTAACGCCAGTGACTTCACTTTCACTTTGAGTTACCACAATAGTTGATGTTAAATGTATAGTTTCCGGTTCAAGTTCAGAATCGTCTTCATCTTCATCATCATTGCTACTTGGAATTTCTGGTTCAATTTCAATTTCATCTTCCTCAACCACAACTTCTTCTTCAATAACAACCTCCTCTTCCTCCTCAACCTCAGCCTTATACTTTTCAATTGGGGTATCTTCAATATGGGTTTCTTCAATAGAGATTTCTTCAGTAGGGGTATCCTCAATTGTGGTTTCTTCCTTAAAGGTTTCTTCAATTGGTTCCTCTTCAGTTGGAATTTCTTCAATAGGCGCTTCTTCAATCGGGGTCTCTTCAACAGGCACTTCTTCATCTGGAGTCTCTTCTGCAGAAACTTCTTCCACATGCACTTCATCATCACCTGATACATTATTATTTGCGGTTTCACTGGAAATAGTTTGTTCAGTTGGAGTTAATTCCAATGGTATTTCATCTCCAGTTGGTTCATCAGTCAAAGTTTGTTCAATCGATTTCTCATCAATTGATTTTTCACCAAGCATATCTTTAACTATTTGCAATACATTATTTTTAATTTCTTTAGGATTAAAATCATCAAATGTAACTAAATTTTTGAATTCATTTTGTAAAAAATTTGATTTTTGTTGTAATTTCAATGCATGTTTAGATGTAGCCAATTTTAAATAAATTTCATTTATCCAATTTATAAAATCATTAATAAATTCAATTGATTTCAATTTATCAACAACTTGTCTATAAGTTTTATTAATTGTGGGATATAAATAATATTCTAAATTGATTTTAGAAATTTCATAATACATTCTAATTCTCAATATAAATAATTTAAACCATCTTGATAATTGAGGAGTTATATTATCTTGAAAATAATTTATTCCTTGTTGAGTTGAATCAATTAATAAATCACATACTCGATGGTAATAATCACTTATTTTATATTGATGATTGAAATTATGGATTATTTCAATTGATTTATCGATATTTTCACCAACATGTAAAGATTCATCTAAATTAATTAAAACGGGATTAATGTGGGCTTGATATATTGGATAAAATTGAGGTTTGATGTATTTATTACTCAATGAACAAAAATGATGATTGATGGGTGTTAATGAATTGGTAGATTCAGTGTCAATTGTAGTCAACGGACATACAAATGTCCAAACATAGAATAAATATAAGGTAATTATACCTCCAATTAATCTGATTCCATATGCCATTTGCAATTATAACAGCAATAATTAAAGATTAAAAGAAGAATTAAAAGGCAATAATGATGGTTGTATTTCCGTTGCTAATGTGAAAACAGTAGTGACCCTTTTTTTTTTGCGTGTGTGTTGTCTTGTTTTGTTTTGATTTGTTTGCACGATGATGATGGATGATTGATCTCTCTAATGTTGTGGGTGGTGATCGTATTTCTATCCTATTTTCTTATATGAGAAAGTAGTGTAGATATGATCAGATTTTTAATCCTTTACACACCCTGGCGGTTCCCTAACCTCTAACAACCATGAAATATCTGCTATCACATTGTATTATTTGTGGAAGAAATTACAGTGTTTGAATTAAAAGCTATGTACATAAACTAGGAAAGGCTTATTACGTAACCAACTGTTGTTAATTGGGCCATTCTTCTCAATCCAATTCTAGAGAGTTTGCAACATTTATTAATATTATTACAATTTCTCATCTCATGTTCTATCTTATAGGGAACACTACCACAAAAGACTAGCACCCCTAAGGAGGTTGATTGCTATGTATCTTATATAAACTCTATATATATATTCAAGTCCTTGTTCTTGCCTATTGCTGAATCCAATCCCAAGGGGGTTCCAACGTCTATGTAGATTCCTGTGAGAAATGTACAGATGTCCACAGCATTCACTTCTACTATTCTATCTTGCGGGGGAAGGGAGAGAGAGACAAAAACAAGACAACTCTAAGATGTAGCCAATGACCACAAGTTGGAGACTATTACGTAGTCATTTGCTATTAAACTAGATGGGTGCAATTTTGTTATCAGAAAACTATATATAGTAACCCCAAGTTACCATTTTAACACAAATTTCTCTACCACAATTAAAGTTGATGAGGGGTTGATCAGTAATAGGATTATGTTTGAGTGTATCAATAGATTTGCACAGTTTAAATTGTGTTTGCCCATAACAGCCTGGATAAATGCGTCTGCTAATGTTTGGAAAACGGAATGTGTTTGAGTAAAAGTGTGATCTGCTTGAACTTGTTCTTACAAGTTCTTAGGAATTCAAGAATAAACCATAATTTACAAAAGCATTGAATGTGGTAATTTCAAATTATCAATTTATTTGATTGTAATTGGACAAAGCATTCAATGTTTTACTAACAATTTAATTTATGAATAGCGAGTTTCAATTCTTTAGAAATTGACATTGATTTATAAGTGTTTATAAAAACGAATATATATACATATTGTTATAGTTATAAGTTATCCAAAAGACTTCTAACTTTGAGAGCCTTTCTCCAATTACAAATTCTTACAATATCAAATTCTTACTCTATAAATATTTTATCTATTTGAATGCATGTACCGATTGATTGGTAAATATATCTATGTCCTCAATCTTCTTCAAAATGGGCTGTTTCCAAATCACACTCAACCAAACACTTCCAACAATCAATATAATCAGCGTCAAATAACAACTAATAAACAGGTCCCAACTAAACTCCCAAATATTAACTATACCATTACCTATAATAATTGTCACTATACTAACGATAGTAATGTAACTTAACTTTATCATAGGAAACCTATGCACCGCTGTATATGCCAAAGTTTCATAAACAATTGAATTGAATGCCAATGCCCTCCTGAATTGTAAATAACTGATCAGAATAAATAACCACATAATCAATCCTGAAGTTGATGATAAATTAATCAATAGTTTATAAAATATATCAATTGATTTGAATTTAGACAATAAAGAAATCAATCCAATTGATGAAGTTAACAATATTGCATTGAATGGAACACCATTTTTGGTAGTTTCACCGAAAACAACTGGGAAATATCCTTCTTCTACCATTGATAATAAACATCTTGATCCAAAATAAATATTTGAATTGGCGGCTGAAACCATTGATATTAATATAATGAAATTGAAAAAACCAAGTAAAAATGAACTTGAACTCATACCCATATTGATCAATCCAATTAAAAATGGTGATGCAAACACATCATCAGTACCACTAGAAACTAATCGTGGATCATTACATGGAATCATTAAAGTTAATAAAAACAATGTCAAGATATAGAATACAACGATTCTCAGAACAACATATTTAATTGCTCGTGGTAAATTCTTATGAACATCAATAATTTCACCTGAACAAATAGCCACGGATTCAATTGATTGGAAAGTAAAACAAGAAGAAATCAATGATGATAAAATATTAATTAATTTAGACCCCACGGGGTTTTCAATCACTTTAATATAATCAATACCCCAAATCAAATCTTTATTCCAATATTTGAATCCAGTCCCATTATTCAAAACTAAACTAATACTAATGCCAATCCATCCCATCATGAAAAAAATCTTAAATATAGTAATTATAAATTCAATATTCCCATAATTATTAACTGGGAATAAATTACAAATTGTTAATATTAACCAAATTATAAAAATCATCCATGTTTCACCAATATTATCTATCCATGACCATTGCCAATATTTCAACATATTATAAATTAAACTCAATTCTAATGCCAAAGTAATAGACCAACTTATCCAATAAATAAAATTATTCATAACTCCAATTGGATTAGATATATAAATAAATTGAAATTGACATAATGATCCATTTAATGGCATATAACACGACATTTCCCCTACGGCTTGTATAATATAAAAACATATTAAACTAATATATAGATATGACATTAATGATATTATTGGACCATTTAAGAGGGTGATTCTAACTCCAATGAATAATCCAGTACCTATAATCCCACCAAGAGATATCATGGATGTGTGTAATGATGTCAATAGTCGTTTAGTATTTGCATGAGGATGGGCTGGATGTTCATTACTTCGTTGTTGTTGACCAGAGGGTGTGGTGAATAAATGTGTTTCTTCATTCATGAGGAACTAGTAACCATGGTAGAAGGAATAGTGGTGAAATAGTTTATTTGTAGTATTGTATAGTTTTGTTTTTTTCAGTTGTTGGGATTTAATGTGGAGGGAAGATTATAAGATCTAGAGATAAGATTTTTGATTCCTCGGTCATGCAACATAAAGGAAGTAACTTAAGGATACAAATAAAAAGTATGTCTTTTTTTACTTATTTAACTCAGAAGTATCAAATATGTAATTCTATAAATTGTCCTACCACTAAGAAACTTAATATTCTGAATCTTTAAGGAATATCCGATCAAGCAGAAATGTCGGGAACGTCAACTCTGAACTGTCAGATTCCTCAGTAATCGTCTTTTCAATTGGATTTGATTTTTCTTCTTCTTGTTGCTTTACTTCCTCATTATCTTTATTTCTTTCATCTTCTTTTGTTGAATTAAATGAGTCCAAAAATGGATTGTCCTCAATAATTGCTTTATCATTGGGTTTTAGTTCAGGTATACTCTTCATAGCATTTTCTTTATTATTCTGTTTAACCAAGAAAAAATCTAGTTGTTTTTGACCGGGTAATAATACAGATTTGCTTCGTTTCCTAGGTGACAAGGAAGTCGATTTATTAGGAGATAATTTTCTTGGTGATTTTGGTTTCAATTCAAAGGGTACTGGTCCCCTTAATGTCGATTTCTTTATTGGTGAAACTTCAAGTGAATCTAATGTTGTTTTTTGAGGTGAAGATTTATATTTCTTTATATATTCTTTTTCTTTCGTTGATTCAATATATTCATCAATCAATTTAGGATTATAATGCTCAACTAAAGATTGTGGAACCCATATATAATTCTTACCTGGTGATTGCGGTTGACCACCCGCTGCTCTTCTAGCTTCTATTATCTCAGGATATTTTTCAAATATACTTGAAGCATCATATTTAAGCATAACTTTGGGTAAACCATTTTCTTCTTTGTAATTGGTAACTTTTATCCAATCTGAATCATGGGTGATCAATTTACATATAATGTGTTTTATTGACCAAGTATAATATTTGGGAACAAATAGGTGGGTTTGTTTTTCTGGTAATTCATCAATTGGTTCACCCACTATTTGTGTGAATTTTCTTTTAATGGCATTGCTTATTCTTGATACTTTTGTTTTTTCAAGAAGGTTAATGTGTAAGTCTGATTTGAGTTCTCCACTCCCCAAAGTATCGGGTATGAATATTGGTACTTGATCTGACACCAAAGGAAACAAATATAACATAGTATAATATTCATCAAATTCAAACTCCTCTTGAAATGTAACTTTACGTCCAAATATGTCTCTATTCTGTTCTTTTAAATAAAAATTCATCTTTTTCAATAAAGAATCAAAATTAGATCGACGAGCCTCTGGATATAATCTCAGATCCCACGGATGTAGCTTTATTGATCTATCTTTCGATTGAACACAATCTATTAATTCATTAGCAAAATCTGGTGGAGGACCCTTACATTTTTGTGGACTTTTCTGTAATTCCTTCAATTGTATTTTACTTTTATTTTCAGTATAATACATTGACTTTGATGTGCCACTTAATGCCAAATTTTTGGCATTGACAATCCCCATTTTTTTCGCCCCAACAGAATAATCACCTCCTCGAAGTGATGCTAAAAATACAAGTCGAGATGTTGCGAGTCCAGTTTCTTGTTCCACTTTATCCATATCCACTGGAGTGACATAATAAGATGATCTTGCTGTTATATCAGAGGATTTCGGCGGTGATTTCCCAATATCTTCAGCAAATCTACTAAAATTTCTTAATACTCGACGAGCACCAAATACTAATGCATCAACATCTTGTGATATGACATAATCAACAATTCCAAGTTTTTGCAAATATGCGCATTGGGCTTCACCTTCACCTGGTGCTTGAACATATTCAATTTTATTGTTAGATAATTCAATTTTCAATTGTTCCACGAATGGATTATTTTCCGAATAGTTAGAAATTAGAGCAAGTCTTTGTAATTCGTCTTCATAAATTAATCCCTCATTTTCTTTACTTTTCAATTTTAAGGGTTTCAATATACCATCAAATACCACAATCACAGAAATATTTAACCCCACCAACGCTAGAATTTTGGCCATAACATTTTGCATGAGAACCCCATCCTTTTCTTCAACTATGATACTACTATGATCTGCTTGGAAAATAAACAGGTAAGCATCTATGGCAACACGTGGTGGTCGTTGTCTTTCCTTTATGGATTGGTCAACTAATTCATCAAGCGATATTCGTTTACCAAATGAAGGTTTTAATAAATCCCATAATTCTGGAATACCCATATGAAAAAAATATATATATGTGTGTGTCCAAGGGTTATTAAGTGTAATTGTAAGCTAGCTCACCAAGTTTTAAACAATATAGGTGTAAAGAATTTAGCAATGATAATTAAAACGGTGTATTGTTGGTGTTGTTTCATAGGCATAGAAAGACTGTAAGAAAATCCTGATTACCATTTTGTGTTTGAAGAAAAACAAAGAACTGCGTGTATCAAAAGTTAGTGTGTGTACCAGTTTACAATTTTCTACTTTTACGAAATTAAACCATCCCCTTCTTCTTTCCATTCGTTTATCAAAAGACCCAAGAATGAATATAACAGTTATCACATATAATACTGGATATGATCTAATAATAAAAGAAAATGCAATTTAATCTATGCAGTTAGTGTTTTAATTGGTGATTGGTGTTTTAAAAATGTTGATTTCTATAAAAAAAATGAGACGCGTTACCTCCAGTTTATCCTATTCTCAAATCCACATAGTGTGTGTTAGCAAGTGTATTCATTAAGTAAAACCATTGAAAACGTTTCAATTAGATGTGGATATCATGCCACAATTGATACATGGAGTGACAATATTTAAAATATTGTATTCTCGGGGAAGTACAGTAACGCTATTAGCTATGGAATTATTCCAACTAGCTGAATAACACCCCTAACTCTAAAGCTTTAATTACTATCATTTTGCAACAAAACAAACCATGACTAGAATCCATTCTTTAAATTCATACAGATATGTGTTACAAGAAAACTGAAAAAAACAACCATTGCTTACGTGTGTTCCAGTTCTCAGTGTTAAGCAACCAGTTCCATAAGTTAAGTTCTCCTATTTTTTGTTATCAATCAGTTAACCAACACAACAAGCTAGTATTACCCA
>OKKB01000145.1_pt1 | contig 41041 bp, 18 predicted proteins | sample 1613931 | NCBI WGS metagenome assembly OKKB01 (sample SAMN04436893, study PRJEB24849) | human gut metagenome | biome: human gut; feature: NICU; material: stool | host: Homo sapiens | place: USA: Saint Louis, MO | collected 2012-02-08
AATGATTTCCATATACTTGGATCTATTTTAATTTTGTTGAATTCTTCAAGACGGGTATTGTTATCTGTGATTGTTATATCTGGTTGTGGAACACTTTAAATAATTCTTTTTGTTAGTTACTCAATGAATCGGTACAAAATTAGTTCACTTTATTTTTGACAAGTATTATTATAACGTACATTTCAAGATTCATATAATACCAAGTATTATTATTAGTTGATTTAGTGCTATGAATTGTGATTTCTTCTGTCATGGTTGCCATTGTTTCTTAATAAAATGATGAAGATGATGAGTCTTGGGTTTCACAATCGTTCTTTTTTTAATGATGTGGGTTTGACGATGCGTGTATTTTGAACCAAAAAAATTCTTCCCTTTTTTTGCAACATATTTAACCTTGATGGTTTTCCATTTTTTTTTTGTTATATTTGTATTATAACATCACTAGAAGATGTAGACTGGGATGAGGATGAAGATGCTGTCTTTGAATTTGATAAATGTAATAATGGGCTCTCACTCTTGTCATTTCCAGGATTTACATTCTGATCTTTGTCCTTCCCAGGTTTCAAAACGTTTCCTTTACTTTCTGGACTAATTGGAGTGTTATACAATGGGAATGTTGCCAGCATAGAATGTTTTGTTTGTTTTCCTTGAATAGGACAATTATGCTTTTGATGTGTTCTTTGTTGAAACTCTTGTTGTTGAAATTTTTTGGTGTATAAATCAGATAGGGGGACGCCACCAAATGGGACCAGTTTATTGGAATCAATTCTAATTACTGGTATGGCAATTGGTGTTATTGGTGATGATAGTGATATTGGACTTATAGGTGGAGACGAAATGAAGATTGGTTGAACTAAATCTTGTATAGGTGGATGAGATGAATTATAATAGTTGGGTAAAGTTGAATTAAACTGTGATTGACAATATAGTGGTTGTTGAATCAACACAAAGGCAGATATAGGATACAAATTGTTGTTATTTGCTGTGTTTGTGTAAAGTCTTATTGACAGTTTTGCTGGAAAAGTAATAGGAGGAGGAGGGAAAAATGGTTGTTGTTGTTGTTGTGTTGATATATCCAATTCCGGAAGATAAATATCATATTTATAATTATGTCTCAAGTTTAATAATTCAATTGGCAGATAAATCAATTTATTCATTTAAATTGATTTGTTGGATTGTTTGTAATAAAATTGTTATTTTGTAATTAATTTCAAGAAAACTATTTGTGGAAGGAGAGGAGATAATAGTTGCGAAAACCAAAAGACATGGAAAAATCTGACAGGAAGTAACAATAGCCATTCTTTTTCTCAATAATTACAAAAAATACTCCCTTTCCCTTTCTAATTTCAAACATATTCTAAATTCACCGATAAATTTTTACCAATGGCAAATACTTTTTCTTAATCCTCATATATTCAAAGCAACAACTAAGCCGATCTTCTTTTTACATCGGACATTTTGTCATATTTGGCGCCTAAATCAATGTTACATCAAAAAGTTCGTGCATTTTTTCACGGCAATTGTGATGCCCTAACAAATTAACGTACGATAATTGAATAGGCAATAAAACTAACATTTTTAAAAGTGATCTCTTTCTTGCATAATACTTTTACCTGTATTGTTTAAGTACTAGCTTAATTGTTTTATACAGTAACTAGAATAATGGATTAATTTATGTTGAAATATGCTTGCTTGTGTGAACGTAATTGACATAATTTTACTCGTAACTGTTTTCATGAGTATAAGTATGATTATGTTGGTGTTTAGTATTTGACATGAAATATATTTCCCATCCGTTCTTTGTTTTACACACACCAACACATACAAATACATGTATATACGCAAGACATCAACAACATCCGATTATCTGTAACATTGAACAAAAAAAAGGGTTTTGATTGATTAACAACGCCACCGCCAACCACTGTTGAGGGAAAACAAAGACAAATTGCAACAAAGAAATCAAGAAAGAAAGAAAAAAAATAAACTTCTGAGGAGGGGGGTGTGCAGCATAGGAAGAAATTGAAAGAGAGAGAAGATTTTCTGGAGATTATTCTTTCTTAAATGATTATTATTGTTAATTTTTTAATCATTCACTAAACTTCAAAAATACCGTTTAACATCAAACAATATTGTTGTCATTCAACAATTTAATAATAATAATAATAATAACCGACTACTTGTTGGGAAAATATCAGAATTTCCTTTGTCTTGTTTTCCTTTTCTTTTTTTTTTTTTTCTAATCTTGCTGATGGAAATTGATAAGTCAGTTTGCAATTCAATATCACATTTCAAATTATCATTCTTAATATTAATTAATTACCCTGTCGACTTCCTTGCATTACTAGTTTGTACAAAATCAAATGTTGGAATACCCAAAAAAAAAAAGAAAAAAAAAAGAAAATGTTGGTTCGGATATTCTTGCTCTAATATTATTATTAGTAATATGATTATTATAATTATTTTCTCTCTCCTTTTACATTTCTTTCGGCTAATTTTCTTTATCACCAGTCAAATGACCAAGGAATATGTTTGGATGAATTGACTTCTCTCCTTCCTCTTATTCCGGAGAAAAGTATACTATCTATTCACTTTATAGTTTAAGTAGACTTGAGTAGTGGGAGTGTTAATTGGTTTCAAACTACAGACCAAATCAATTTTAATTTCTGTCTTCCATCGGAACAACAAAGACCCAGGCAAACAACCAATCCAAGAAATTCGAAACACGGCTACCCTTTTTCTTTCAAAAACGTTTATAGTTGAAACGAAAACAAACCGTTTGGGGAGACTGATGATGATAGCACCAACTTAAAAACAAAAAAATCGATTTTACGTACTTTGCATTCAAAACTACGACGATTACGTCAAATATTGCAGCCGTTATTTCGTATTAAATCAAATGGTTCCCCTAATTCATACCTTAAACAAAGTGATTAGTAAAATTAAAACTCAGTATTTCCAAAACCAAAACAACAACAACTCGTTGAAAGCAGATATTGAAAGTGGTTTCGTAAGTTGTAACGGTAGATGTAATTTGAAGTTGTAGTTGTTATTGATGGTTAGTGGTTAAATGGTTGTAAGAAAAAAACGTTAGACAACCAAAATTAACACCAACGTACACTACTTGTCACAAAGAGAGAAAGAATAATAAGACAATAAAAATTATTTTAGACACAAGTCAACGAATAATATTAGAATTTCTTTTTTTTTCCGTTTGATTAAATATTTAATCATTCTCCGTTCAATTTAGATTGTCTCATTGAAAACTATTACTAAACTTGCTCAAAACTCCTCCTCTCTCTTTATAATTGTATTCTTTAAACAATATATATATACATCGTAATTGCTTATGAACGTTGATTGCTTTTCTTATGATTATCTGAATTTGATATAAAAATTTGCTTTTTTATTTAATTAGAATTTACTTTCCTCCCTTCACTCATCTCCCACCTACCCCCCTATTTCTAGTACATTTATTTAGAGTTTAAAAAAGATAGTATAGTATAAAGTGATAGATACCATCCACAAACTATACTTCAAGCTAAAAGAAGAGATCACAAATTACATTACACTTTTTATACAACTCAAACAACAACAACAGTATTAACAAGGTTTAGTGTGTGTGCGTGTCTGTCTGAACAAAAATTTTGACAATCAAGAAATTTTTTTTTACTTTCTCACTCTTTTCCCTACTACTACTGTTTACTGCTTGCCTGCTTACTTCTCCCTCCTCCAACTTAGTTAACAGTTTTTTTTTTACAACCACCACCAAGTGTGTTTTGTTGAAAGTGTGTGTCTGTATTTTTTTTTGCTTGGTTTTTTTTTGGATTTAAATTTTTACAACTCCTAATTGATACCATCCACTCATAACTACATATATATATCACAAGTTCAACGGTATTATAGATATTGATTATTTGATCTCATCAATTTACTTCAACACATTTGAATTTATAGAGAAAAAAAAACATATCCACACCCACATCATCATCAAACAATATCCACTTCAAATTTACAGCCAACACAACTGAAAGAAGTGGACTACATATCAAACCAGATCAAACAACCACTGCTATCAATTATCAATACTCACAATATTGTCAAAATCAACAAACTTTTCCGGAGTTTTTTTTTATTTTGGCTTTTTCAATTCACATAGACATTATATTTGCTTCATTGTTATTGATAAGAGTTGTTAATTCCACAAATGAGTGATTCCATAATGAAAGATGACCATTTTATATTTATTCAGGCGTTGGCGAAAAGAATCGAGTCATTGTTACCAAATCACACCGGTCGTAGCATAGAAGAAGTCGAACTTGACCAACAGTTCTCCATTACGAGAAAATTATTATTAGAGAACAATAGTAAAGACCCCAGAACAGTAACGTATATTTTGGTAACTTTTGCTTCCATTTTAAAGACCATTAATACTGAATTCACTAACAACAAACTCAAATATCGTGATGATAAATCAAGAAACTCAATTTTATTAATTTGCAAATTACTTGCTGACGTTTTGAAAGTGAGTTGGGATCGAGAGTCTACTATTGTGGATGATAAAGATTTTTTAAGCAATTACTCAAAGTTCTATTATTATGATACTCCAAACAGAATAGAATCGTCGGTAGTTTCTGATTTGGTTGATACATTTGTCAACATGATTTCATCTAGTGTTGTTAGGAAAGTGGTGTCACTAGTGCGTAATGAACAAACATTAACAACCCTAATTGTGGCCAAAGAAGAGTCTGAGATTTTGCGTGAAGACCAACTAATGACAAAAGAGGAAGAAACAGAATTGGTGATAGGTAAAATTGATTTTTATTTGGATACAATAATTCGATATATTGCTACCGCCAATCCTGAAGACTATTATGATGTTTTAAAAGCAAAAATTTTCAGGTATTCTCAAAGAGACGCAACAATTCCCTTACCCGTTTTGCAGACATATTTACCATTGCTTAAATTCATTTTTTTTGCAAAAGTTAATTCAGTCACCATTGTGGACGATACTTTGAAAGCCTTACCATGTATAAGGTCAAATACTTGGAAACAAGTATACTTGCATTTTCTAGCTAGCAGCATCAAAGCTCAATCTTTTTCACGTACTTTAGATTACAATGTGTTGGTGGATTTAAATGATACCCATCAAACTCAAGTGGCGCGAAGCTTGTTTGACATATCATTTAGCCTATTTTCTGATGAGTCCTCCACAAATCTGTTTAACTCGCCATTTGTTTTGATTTGGTTTTTCGTTATTTGTCTCGAAGATGTTATTGAAGTTAGCAGCGATAAGCCATTAAACAAATTAAAGCTAACATTCAACAAAAGGCTAAAATTCATAATGTCACAGTTGAAAGAGAGCAGTAATGCTTCTAGTTTGGGAAGTTTTGATTCATTTATCCATCTATTTCATTTAGGTGCCCGTTTACAAGCATATAACCAATTATGGCATCCAATTTATAAGTTTAGCATGAAATTTCTCGATGAAATCCACCAAAATTTGATAAAGTTTGGCGAAGTTCGCAAGGACGACCTTCTAGTTGATGATGATTTGCTTTTCAGATACGATTTACTTACAGTTAATTTCTACTTGGCAGCCATTTTGATAAATTCAGATAAATACATTAGAATTGTCATCAATAATTATAAGCAAAACCAGGAGGATCTTCGGTTCAACAAAATTTTTGTCAAGATAATTAAAGGGTTATCAGAAATTCAGACAGCCAAAAAGTCGTTTTTTGCAACAATGAAACAAGTGACACCCACTTTGAGATTAATGGTTTATGGTGCTTCCAAAATCTTGTATCAATATGAAATTCGACGTAGTATCAATCAAATAAGTCAAGGTAGCATTAATGGTTCTTCAGATGCTTCTACAGCTTCATATATCGACAATGAACAAAACAGTGACGAGGTAACAGCTGCCACTCAGGAAGCTTTTAGTCGAATCAAAACAAGTCTAGATCATTATACAGCGGACTTATTTGACACTGACTTGAAAAAACTAAATAGTAGTAAAAATTTTACTACCTCATCATCTTCAGTATTATCAACTTCAACTTATAGATTCCGAGTTGTCAATGGAGCAGAAGAGTTATTGTCGGACATTTTTCGAATATTTGCAGCAGCACCAGAATTTTATTTTAATGATGAAAAATTAATGAGTAAAGAAGTATACGAAACCAAACCATTATCAGAATCACTTCCACCTATAATAAGATTTTGTCATGACGCGATTATCCCAATAAGATTAGCATTCAAGTCAAAATGGATAGTTCAAGGAGACACACGATTATTGGACTCTACAAAGGAGTTATCATTGAAAATGGTCGAGCCAACCACTAGTTTGATTGACATTCGTACAGACTTATCGGTTTTTGCAAATTTTCAAATTTGTTGTTGTATTATTTACGTCACCTGTGAAGCATGCTTATCAATATCATTACTTAATCCAAAGTTTAAATCTTGCTTTTTGTTTTTAAACTCGTTTTTGCAAAAAAGAACTTACTTCAATAAATTTGTGATTGAGAATCCTATCTTGACCAACCCAGATACTCGAGTGTATTTGGGATTTTGTGGAGATATTATACATTCTGTGGAAAAAGTTTTGTTACTTTCGTTATGTACCCATGACATACTGTTTTATAATTATGCATTGCAAGGGATTGATTGGTATCTTGATGAAGTGGAAACTAACAAACCTTTTTATCCATCTGAGGATGTTCGTGATACTTTAGTTGACACATTTCAAAAAATCCTGGAAGATAAAGCTGTTTTCACTGGATTTGTCAGCCTTCACAAGCGCCATAGAAATATTTTGCGTAATTCCAAACCGACAAAGTCATTATATCAAACATGGGTGACCATTTATCATCGATGGGTCAGAATCCTTGATACAAAGTCGAGCTTAGGAAATGACAAAACACTCATTTTGAGACATTTCACTGGATTCCTTGTCTCTACTTCTGGTTGTTTCTTATCAGGCAGTCTAGTCTCTGAAGAGCTTGCAGCAAATACCTGGCCAACAGCTCCTATTTCCGAGTTTTTCGATAAGTGTATCGAGTTGTTAACTTCACCTGACATGGTGATTCAAATGATTATTAAGGAAGCTTTAGCAAGTGAATCGCAAGCAGAAGTATATTGCTTGACTGCTCGAAAGTTAATGGAAACAGCAACACACTATTTTGAGAATAATAAATCAGATGAAATTGCAGTTTTCCTAGATCGTGCAATAATAGTTATGACGTCCATGATAAATGTGAAAAGCGAGGGAGCACTTTATCTTTCAACCTTGTTACCAGAAATTTGCCAGGACTTTATCAAATTTATCAATGCAATAGATGATCCATGTGAAAGATTCAAGTTGCAATTAAGGTTTTGCAAACTTGGATGTGCTTTAGAATTAGATCGTACAAATGCCGGTTTAAATGGGGCTTACAAATTGAGAAATCTATACTCCAGAGCAAGTTTGGAATGGTTAGAACCAGCTGTATTTTATGATAGTGCACTTGAGGAAAACATAAAAGCTGATGATAGCTCGAGTGTGAAAACCAATAAAGAAGTTGAGCTTCTGCATTTAGCATTGGATTTTGCAGTTGAATGTTCTATTCTTTTACGAGGACAAGTAGAAAACTTATTATTGGAAGTTCCAGATGGCATCAAAGAAGATGAAATCAATAAATACAAAGATTTGTCCTTTAGTGTTTATTTCTCATTATTTTACAAAGTGATTCAAAAATATACTAAAGCAACACCAACTAATCGTGAAAAACATAAGCATCATATAATTATTGATAACATTCTTCAATCTATCACAAATATTTTACAATATGACTCTCAGATTGGAATGAGATTTATTTTACCAATGGGATATCATGAAAGCAAGAAAATCAGATCAATCTTTTTGAATGTCTTTTCAAAAATGTTAGTTCATCAAAGCAAAATTTCCAACAGGGAAGAGTACCCAGATAAGTTGATTAATGAGTTGACGGATCAATTTGAAATTTTTGGTTCTATTGCAGAATGTGCTTCTTCATTTGAACATAATTTACTAGCATCTGCATTTTTCGAAGTGTTTTCCTATACCGGGAAATTGAATAATTTGTTTAATGTCTTGTTAAATACAGAAGTAGCTCTTCTGTCGAGGTCCACGGATTTGTTCAGAAGAAATTCAACTTTGACAAAGTTTTTATCATTTTACGCACAAACTAACGGGGTTGATTATTTGAATGAGGTTTTGTTACCTGTTATCAAAGAACTTGTTGATAATGATGTGCAATTTGAAGTTGAAAAGCAAGACAATTCAGATACCGCAGATCTCTTCATATTATATTTATCAAGAATAATCGATCTGATTGTGAATTCGACTGACAAATTGCCGCATGCATTCAAACTGGTAAGTAAGGCAATTTACGATTCTGTGTCGAATAAATTTCCTGAAGCTGCACTCACGGCCGTTAGTTCTTTTGTATTTTTGAGATTCTTGTGTCCCGCAATAATCAGTCCTGAACAACATTTCAAACTTCCAATTAACAACCCCAAAGTTAAAAGATCATTAATGCAATTGGTAAAAGTATTGCAAAATATGGCCAATGGAACTTTGACGTCTATTAAATGGCCTGCAATTGCCGGAAAAACTGAAGAATTGAATTTCTACAATCAAAAAATTGATGGATTTTTGAAAATTATTTCCACAGATGTAACAACGGAGAATCAAAGCGCTGAATTATACAAACCCGAGAAACCATTAACTTCGTTGAGATACTTGCACAAGTTCATTTACCATTACTTTGCAAAAATAAGATATAACTTTCTTTTCCAACACTCATGGAGATGTAATTACCTGTTGCATGATAAAGCAGTGAAATTTAAAAAATTTGATTATCTAGTAATGCAAATGGGTCAACCAAATCCTGGTGTTAAATTACAGATGTCCAGTAAGTTGAAGCTTTTAGATACTAATAACCTAGATGAGGAAGAAATTAAACTTAATGATTTTATGACAAAAATGTCAATCAAATTTTCTGACACACCACCGGATGCAATTGATGTTATTCATAGTTCAATTTTCAAAGATGGTACACCAGCAGTAGTGGTTAATTTGAAAAAATTGAGTGGCCGACCACATGATTTTGAATACTTGGCTTACAAATTAATAGAAACTGCATCTCAAGTGTGGGATAACAAGTTTTATTTGGTATATGATTTTACAGAATATTACTATTATATTGAAACAGTTACGATTGAATATGCTAATTTGATTGCAAACAGTGGCACCAAACTATTGTTCAGTAATTGTCAAAGAGTTTATTATTTCAATATACCTAGAATTGAGAATCCGGGTATTATGGAAGGTGTTAAATTGGTTAGATCAAAGGGAGAAAAATATGGCACTAAAGTTTACATTTACTCGCTTGCAGACCCTGACAGTATCATTAAAAATTTATGTCTTGATCTGGAGACATTGGCAATTAATCGTGAAAATAAGGTCACCTTCAAAGACGTTTTACTATATGACGCAACAACTGAAAAATTCATGCCTGTACAATTCAAAATAGGAAGAAGATTTGTTACATTATGTTTCACTAACAGAGTGAAATTTGATTATATTGCAAGCGTTACAGATGGGTTTAACCCAGTCGAGGTTTATCGTATCAGTGAAATGAACAAATGCGAAGTGTCCAATTTTACTGGGAACAATGACGAATTTACAATTTATTTGAATCGTGGGGTCCAACTTACTTTTAGGTCGCAAGATAGACTCGAAATTTTAAGATATTTGTATTTTACTATTTCAAGATTACCAAGGGAACCATTTAGTTTGAATAACGAGTTGGATTATCAAAATGAACGTCACACTATGCATTGGTTTGGCAGATTATATAATATTGTTTTCCAAGGGTTGTTGAGTCATGATGAAGAATTAAAGTCAAAAGCGGGAGTTTTGTTTGGCTCTTTGTCAACATACTTTGAAATTGATTTTGGAATTCGTGAGAACCATGCAAGTAATGTTCCATTCCCAGCTGATGCTACTAATTTTGTTGTTACTGTTTCAGCACATTTAGCGAAAACATTCCCTCAAATGACATATCGTTTTTTCAAAGCATTTTTTGATAATTTCGATCGTATAGATAGGGAGACCAGGTTTACATCTATTTTGTATTTATCACCTTGGATTCAAAACATATATGAGTACGTGTTTCTGAATGATGAGAATGGTGCTGATAAGACTGCGGATTTGCTTCGATTGTTTTGTCGTCTTACATCAATTTATAAAGACCGCATTCCATTTATTAATGATTATATATGGTCCAAATTATTTCAAGAGGCAAGATTGGTATCGACTTTAGTGGAAGAGGTAGTAGCATTTGCTATTGATAGTAAGAATGATAATCCAGACTGGACATTTATTATTGCAGTGATTTGTCCATCAATAGAAGTTTGTGGTGAAGTTACATCGAGATTATTACAAAGAATCAATAAAGTTGTGACAACTGATTCATCTATTGCCTTACAATCGAAATTGTTTGAAATATCGGTTTTAATTAAGATTTGCTCATCATTGTTTTTCAATTCATATAACCTTGCCAAGACTTATTTGGCCGAGTTGATTTTCTTTGTTACTTTGTTTATTGATAATCCTGTTTTGGATGTTGGAGAAGATTTACAAAAATTGCTTATGACGGCAATTCAGTCTTTCTTACACAAGCCAAATTTGACTGAAGCACAACGAGCTGAAATAGATAAAGCTATTGCGTATTTTTCAACTCCAAGAGCTAAGATGATTTTCGGTACCAGTAGAGACGTAACGAAAAGAAATGATGCTGCACAAGCTTTCAATAAAATCACAAATATCGAACAGTTTGCTGATTACTTGAATGTTTTCATCAAGGCATTTGCGTTACACGGAGATAGAACTAACTGGCGAGCTAGATGGTCGTCTAATACTATTGATGTCGCCTTTAACAACTACTCAGTATTTCAAGATCGAGCATTTTTGATGGTAGGGATTCTTTCTAAAGAAGGTATTAGTGATTCAAATGCATGCCGAACAATAAAGTTAGTTTCTAACGGCGAGTTAAATAGTATCGATATAACTATTTGTGTTGCTGTTGCTGTTGCCAGAATCTTAGATGGTTTACCTGATAGTTCCATTTTACCACCAATTTTGATTTGGCCACAATTATGTTTCACATTATTGAATCATGCTGTACTCTATCCTTCTGGGTTAGAAAATGTTATTGCTTCAATTACAAAAATAATGAGACTTGGACCAAATTATTTGGACACTATATTTGAACAACAACAATATTTAGAACCCGATTTATCTAAATTCCAGGAAAGGCATGGTTATATAATAACTAAAGAGAATTTTGGTGTTCACATATTTTTCATATTGGGTCAAGGATTAAGAATTTCTCAATATAGACACTTAGCAATTGCGTGTATTAAGAGATATTTTAAGCAAAGATATTTAATGAGAGAAGGGAAAACAATGGATGGGAAATTTATAACAAATAACACATATGCCTATATTTTCTATCTTTATTTGTGTTGTGATGCCAAGGAGGTTGAAGATTATTTGAAGGAGCTTGAAATCGATCGTTCGTTTATATCTTTAGATGATAATCAAAAAATTCCTAAATTATTAATTGACTTGTTGTTTGACAATACTGAAGTATCCAAAATATTAATGATACATGTTGGATTTTTGTTCTGTGACATTCAAGGGGTCGATATCAGTTTTAAAGCAAGATTTATTCAAATCTATCTTTATATGCTCAAGAATAACAGAGAATTGGCATTACTTGTGTATCATATCATCAAACCAACATTGATGCATGATTTGTTGAATACAGTTTCAGTGGAAGTTGTTAAAAATATTTCTGAAATAGTGGAGATTGTTTCCCAATGTACTGATTATGATCCAGAGTATCACAAAAATGTTGTTGATGATATATTAATACTGAAAAAAATCACAATTCTTAAAACTTTGAGACATTTGAAACCACTTAGTGAAACCATAGATGAAAACCAAATATTCAAACCTGAATTTGATTCTGATATTAAACCAATCCAATCGATGCTTTATAGAGCTGCATGTAGTTACATCAGTGGGTCGAAATTGGAGGATTAATCAGAATCTTAGATTGATATTTTTATTGCTAGTTAATTTTGTATTATAGAACAACGTTCATTTTAGGTTAGAGGCTTTTGGTTCTTTGTTAAGTTTCTATTCGGGTGTTTTTTTGATATTTGATGATAGTTATGAGAAGAAAAGGAGAGTAGAGAAGCTGATTTTTTGAAAAATCCCGTTGCATTTTAAATTCCATATTATTATGATTTACGTATATAAAGTAATAAATTACAGTCATTCTTTTGTTTTTATCATCATTAAGCAAAAACTTGTTGAAGCCTTGTAGATTGGCAATGAATTATCTCTAATTTTGAAAATGTCGTTATTCTATAAAAATTCCTATATTACAAATCATTGTCGTTTATTTCTATTACGCATGGATTGTTCGATTTCCCTTTTAAATAATCTGAAAAGTAACATTGTTGCTCTAGCATCTTCAACAGAAGAATGTTGACCAATTTGTATATCAACTTGAATAAAATGTTTAATCAATTTTTTCAAACTTGGTGATTTTCCACCAGCAATTTCTCTAAATTTTGGGAATTTACAAGTATCTCTAATCATTGATTTAGGATGAGATAAAAATAATATATCCAAATCATTATTCACTGCATGACCCACTAATATTTTATTATTAATTAATTCCATAGTTTTCAATTGAGCAGTTTTAAAATCTATAGCATCTTGCATATGATAACTTTGAATACCACTAACCCAAGTTCTCCAATCAGTTACTCTTTCTTGTGGTCGAACGTAAGTATCTAATAGTACAACTCCATAATAATTTATAATTGATATTCTTGCTAATGCCGATTCTTCTCCATCTTTACCTATTCCCACAAATTCACAATCTATGGCTACATATTTACCTGGATCTAATTTCCTACTATCATTCCTAGATAACGGTAATGGCTTAGGGGTTTTCGGTATATGTGATACATTTATGGTGTGATTTTGTGTCCAGAGAGTATATTCTAGTGGTGTCGCAGTAGGTTTGGTTGAGGATGCTATAGGAACAACATCGGTGGTGGATGTGGTGGTTGTAGTAGTCGTGGTGGTATTGTTGGTGGTTGATAATTTTTCCGATATTGAAGCTTTAACTTTCTTGGAGATCTTGCCTTTTAAAGTAGGTTTTTTCACTGAACCATTCTTAGGTTTATCCTGTATTTTAGAACTTAATTTCTTCCAATTTTGAGATAATTTTGCCATATTTGAATTCAATCTGTAGATGTGAAGTTAGCTCTTCATTCACATGGTTTCATCTTTTTTTGTTCTTACCAATTTTTTTTTTCTTTGTTAGACTTCAAGGCGAGTCGAGTCGCGATGCCTTCATGACGACTTTTGTGCTACATCGAATAAACCTCATCGCGCGTACTGATCCCTAACACGCGGCCACACACAATTCTACAGATCCTTTACCACCCTCATGCAAAGTTACAATTAAAATTTTGACTATTATATAATCTATTAAAACACATAATTTCCCATTTATAACCCACCACTAGAAAAATTATACACTTGTAAGACCCATTTCAATTTACTTATGATCTCCAGACATTCCTGTTCATTTATAGCTATAAGATAAAATTTCTTTGTAGGGACCTCCTTAGTAGAATTAAGTACCTCATTATTTTCGGTCATCAGTTGTTGACTCTGAATGATGATTCTAAAATAATTAGGATTTTTAACGTACTTCTTTAGTTTGAGTATTTGAGTTATATGGAAAGAATAGGTTTTCGTCAGAGTCTTATTATGAGCTCGATTGAATTGATGATTCAAATAATTATGATGATGAGTATGATTATGACCATTTATATTTATCACTGACGATTCAGGTGGCATATTCATGGTCAAATCATCAGGTGGTGTCAAATGAATATAATCTCCATCGATAATGAAATTCTTTTCACTAAAATTTTTAATTTTCATTTTACTGTTATTTTTCAATACTTTCCACTTGAAATAAATTGTGTTTAAGTTAATCGGTAACGCTGGATTATCGCCCGTGAAAATATTCTCAAGATATCTATTAGACGTGATAGCTTGTTTAATAGCATTAGTCGAATTAAATGAAGATGCTTTCTTGTCTTCTTTTGGTATTAGTGTATTTGTTGGTTTATGGGTATCCTTCAAATTCAATTTTTGCATCTTATCATCCATTTGTTCTACTGTAGGTGTGATATTTGGTAATGTAAAGTCCAGCGGTGTTATTCTTGCTTCAATCATACCAACATCATAACTAGCATTCATGATCAGGTTCAATTTAGTATCCAGAGGTATCAATTCTAACGTTCTTTGTTTTAAATCACCACATTTTTCAACATCCTTAACAAATCTACTTTGTCCTGTACTTTGATCCACTAATCGAAATCGATATTTTATTAAAATTAACCCTTGCTGAGCGCAAAACTCTTTCAATACTTGACCCATGGTATACTCACTAGGTACTTTTATCAGTTCCTTTCTTGGTAATCCATCATCATCATACTCAAATACTCCAATTTGAAACTCAATTTTCTCCCCAGTAGATTCTTCAATTCCACTTTCCACAATTTGATTAATACTGTGTCGTTTGCGTTGCAATGCTTCAAGATCTTTCTTTACTTCAACGGGCAATGGAGACTGTAAATCATTTTTCTTGATTTCATTATAATCAGTGATTCGACAAATTGCCAATTCTTTCGGATTATTATATGATGAAAGTAATCTCGTACGATCCAAAACACCAAATGATCCATAATTTTCACCATCTTCATCAACTAGCTCTAACCGCCAATGATTCGGATTGAGGTAGTTTAAATCTTTGATACTATTCAGCTCCGGCAATTTACAAAGATTAAGCAAAACAAACCCAATACAATCAGAAATAGCCACATTCTCAACCATGGCCAATTTTATCAATGTAGCCTTTGTGTTAGGTGGCACAAATATATCAACCAATGTTTGCTTTACTGAAGATGAGCTGGCATCAACGAATGAATAATAATTTAACGGATTAGTGTTGTTTGATTTGTATTTTGAATGAATAAGTGAACTCAATTTGGAAGCCTTGGGAGTGTCTACTTTGGTAGGAGAAACTTTCTCAAACTGAAATGTTGGGTTTTTATAACTCAAAGCAGTTAACGCTAAATATGACTTGCTATTACCAGCAGAAGATGACCTTTGTCTAACAAGGGTGTTACCTTTTGGTATTGTGTGTTGATCAAATGAATCAGCTTTCTTCTTCTTTCTGCTTTTCTGTGTATCAAATTCCGAAACATTACTTGTTCGAACAAATGAAAAACTATCGCCTCCATTATCGTTGTAGGTGGAATCTAAAATCAAAGATGAACCCACTAATGAATCATTATCCAAATCAGTAAACTCTGAATCATTAGAATCTTCTTCACCATCTTCATCATATTCATATTCATACTCATCAGAATCCTCAGAATCATAATCTTCGTCAATTTCAGCTTCAATCTCTTCATCAGACACTCCTTGATCCTTTGGTTGATAATTTTGAACAACATGTCCACGAGAATTCACGGGGACTCCAAAATCACTGTCTATTGTAATGACATCACTATTTTCCTCGGTCTTTTTATGTGATTTATTGACTTCAACGATCTCTGGCTCATTTTCCTGCTCAGTGATATCTCCATCTTCGGTGGTAACTTCCTCCAAAGTATTATTGGTTGAATTTATACTATCACTCTGATATAGTTGCAACTTTCTATCGTTAACATCACTATCACTATCGCTATCAGAGTCTGAAACTGAGCCACTTTCCTTCCCTGATTGGAAGAATTTAACAATTGGTATTTTTGATTTCGATTTCGGTCTTGATTTTTTGCTGCCACCACTACTCCCTCGTATAGTCTTTGTATACCTTAATCCAAAAGTTGTACCACCACTACTATTTGCATTTGATTCATCGGGTTCCTCTAGTCTCATCATATCGTCTCCTTTAGACTCTATTATTGGTGTCAATTCCGATTCTGTGGTTGATCCCACTGGATAGTCCATATTTGAATCGGTAGAAGTATTATCCAAAGAACCCGAATTTAAAAGCATAGCACCATCATTTTCATCAAGACTAGGGGGTGAAATTACTTCATTTTTAGTTTTTGAATTCTTAGGTAGTTTGACAGTTTTCTTTGATTTTCTTTTCCGCCTTTTTTTGGTAGCCTTTGCAGGAGATGTACTAAAACTTGGCTGAGAGCTATATGTGTCATCGTATCTTAATCCATTATGAACAGACTTTTTGATATGTCTAGCAATCTCAAAAGTGATTGGCGGGGACTCAGAAAATGGGGTTCTTGGAGTGTTTTCATTACTAGGGATTGGCAACAGGGAATGCTTTATAATTCTTCTCGCATAATCCGAATCTTTATTCAAGACCAAGTAAGTGGTTCGTAAATGACGTATTAGATCAGATTGGTCAAGTGGGAATGCCATTTTGGGTGTTTGGGGTTATGTATATATGCAAGTTGATATATATATATGTATGAGCTTAAACGGATATTAAAAACAAAATGTGAATTAGAATATCGGGGATGTAAATCTTTCTGTATATATCAATATTTCATGATTTAACTAATGCTGAATCTAACTGTTGATTCTTATCTATAGATGCTTGTGTGTTTTTTTGTTAATAAATTGAATTGTTAGGAAATGTTAATAACCAAACTGGCTGTCAAAAATATCTTAACAGTATTTTTTTTGTTTAGTGCGGTTGATTAATTATTTTGATTCTCACTCAAATAATTTTGTTTCGTGAGAAAAAATCTCCTTACTATTGATTACGTAACCAATAGACCGATTAAAACCTACAACTTGTAGCATTGGTATACCAAGAGTTTTATGAACCCTTCAAAACACAGTACGATAAGACCCTAAATGGAACATAAGAAGCAGTAGGTGAAAAAGTACAAGCAATGAAAAGCACTGCTCAATTGAATACTCAAAATAAGCCTGCTCTTTCATTTGGGTCAATTTGTGCTCAAATTGGCAACAATTCTAAGCAAATTTCATGTTCAAATCACTACAACAAAATATGGTTTGATAGTTCATTACATCATCAATAATCCATTGATAGTTTATATCCATCTCTTCCTTTTAGATTGTACTTCATCAACAGTAAAATTCACCTACCTCTTTGAAGTTACATATTCTTAGTAATCAATTGACAATTATCCTGCAATTTCAAACACTTCGGAAAGTGATTGATTAATATAGGCAATGCACAATAAATGACAAGAAAAGTTGGAATTGTTGTTGTTGTTCTTGCTGCGGATTTCTATTCTCTAACACAAAATTGATTACTATGATTAAGATACTAAAAACAAGTTTAGTTTAATAATGAAATTGTGGTTATGTCTAGCAATACAGAAAAACCATTACGGAGGGAGAGAATGGCAGCAACAGCAGCAGCAACAACAAAGTTTGAATTGTATATACTAACGAGAAAGAGAGACAAGCAAGTGCAAAAAAAAACCCAAAAATTGTTGAATTACGCACCCAGCAACAAGATATTCACCACCACGCCCTCTTCTTCCGCCCCCCTTTCTTTCTTTTTTTGTCGAACAAAGAGCAAGCCAACCTTCAATCTTGAAACTATTGATTATCAACAATTTCTACTAATCTACTTTTTTTTTTCTTTTTCCTTTATCCGTTTCATTTATTTGGCTTATAACAATTCCAAAGTCCTCATTAAAATTTATTATCCCAATCAGACAAACGACAGAAAGACACCCAATAGTTGATAGGTAATACCAACACTTTAATTCGAATTGTTTTATTTTTTTAGTGTGATTTTGTTTGACTATTAATATATTTCTTTTTTTTTACTTGCTTCCTAAAACTTGTACTTTGGAAATCCCATTCAATTTCTTCAATTATTGCTAATGAGTCAATACTTGAGACACTCAAAGAAACATCAACAGTTAAAAATTAGCTTATAAGAATGCATAAATTTAGATATTCTTTGCACCAACACTATAGCAAACGCAATTCAAGTGACAAATCCAAAGACAGTCCAATTAGCCAAAACAGCAATGAAGAAAATGATTCGACTAAATTAAGTTCAAGTAGTCTTCAAGACTTACATGATGATCTCGATGATATTTATAACAACTATACTTTAGCACAGGGTACCAATAACAACAGTGTAGATACATTGGATTCTGAAAATAATCAAGCTATAAATAAGTTTATTGATAAACCTCCAGCAATTCATGGTATGGAACCACAACTACCGGTGATGCACGTTTCTTCACGATTATCTTCCTTAGGTAATACCACCAATGAAACCGGTGAAAGCATCGCCAAAAGTGCACCAGGAACTCCGTTATCTTCACATTCATTTGATTTCAGACCGCATCATCCTCGTGCAGTAACAAACTCATCCCTCAATGTATTGTTAGACACCCCTAATGTCAGTTCCGAATTCAATCATTTAGTGGATCAAACACCACCCAATGAGTCGGTAGAAAGGTTTGACGACAGTAATAATACTGTGGACAATACAGAAGAGGAAGAAAATAATGATGATACAGACGAAATACCAAAATCCGAAACATTGAAACAAAACGAGGAGAATTGGGAAAAAAAGGGTGCTGCAGTTAAAACTATCAAGACTATGGATGGAGAAATGAAAACTATTCGGCGAAATGTTACTGATTTCAAATTTGGTAAAGAATTGGGTGAAGGTTCATATTCCACGGTGATTTTAGCCACTGATAAGATTACTGGTAAACAATATGCTGTAAAAGTACTTGATAAGCGACATATTATAAAAGAAAAGAAAGTCAAGTATGTCAATATAGAAAAACATGCATTGAATCGATTAAGTAATAGATTAGGGGTTATTTCATTATATTTCACCTTCCAGGATAAAGATTCGCTTTATTTTGTTTTGGATTATGCTTCAAATGGTGAATTATTGACATTGATCAAGAGATACAATACTTTAAATGAGGAATGTACTAGACATTTTGGTGCACAAATATTAGATGCTATTAAATATATGCATGATAATGGTGTTATACATCGAGACCTAAAACCAGAGAATATATTATTAGATGACAAAATGAGAATTCAAATTACAGATTTTGGTACTGCAAGATTATTAGAGAAAAAGAATGATGAAAGTGAAGAATACCCAGTGGATGTAAGAGCAAAATCATTTGTTGGAACCGCTGAATATGTATCCCCTGAATTATTAGAAAATAAGTATTGTGGTAAACCTGGAGATGTTTGGGCTTTTGGTTGCATCATATATCAAATGATTGCTGGGAAACCACCATTTAAGGCAACTAATGAATATTTAACGTTTCAAAAAATTACGAAATTGCAATTTGCGTTTAGTGCAGGATTCCCTACAATTATTAGAGATTTAATAAAGAAGATTCTTGTGTTGCAACCATCACGACGTGCCACCATTCCAGAAATACAAAAACATTACTTTTTCCAATCGGTTGACTTTAAAGATTTTGATCTGATTTGGTTATCTGATCCTCCAGAAATAGGACCTTATAAAATGACAGCAAAATCCATGATGAAAGTACCGGAATTGAATAAGGCACCTGTAACCACAGTTATTAAGAAGAATGTCAAGAAATCCACAAACTCAAATTCAAATACCAACAATGTCACCACTGCTGTTGGTGGTGGTAGTAGTAACGGACATAAAGGGTCATCACCGACTCCTGAGAAAGAGCCGAGTCCAGCTACTATTAATAACAAGTCCACAGAAAAAGTTAGTGCCGCTAGTGTAGCTGCATATGTTTTAAACAAACCAGCTACAAACCAAAATTCCAGTACATCCGAGGATTCATCTAAGCGTAGCAGCAACTCCAATGAAACTCGCAAACTTTCATATTCACAACAGGATTATATTCCGGGAACAAATATTTTACGTCCACAGATTAGTACTAGACCGTCAGTAGGATCTTATGTGAAAACCACACCATCAAAGGATAGAAAAACATTAACCAAGGTCCCACTGAATATCCATCAACAACAAGAAAAAGTGAAACCGAAAGTAATGGAAGTGAAGCCAGCAACTACATTGGAAGCAGCATGGGAACCATATTTAACCCATCCAGATGAAAGAATACTTCGTATTGGTCCAGTTATTGCTCATAAAGAACCAACAGAACCATTTGAAAAGAAGAATAAAGCATCTTTACATATATCACCTTTGGATATAAATAAAGAACAAAGAAGTAGATCCAATACTAGTTTACTTACACAAATTGTAAATGAAGTAAACAATAACACCAGCGAATTGAAAAAAGTGGAAAATGCTGATGAATCACTTGCCATTATTGAACCACAATATAATATGAAGAGAAGTCCAACTTCTGATAGTAAGAAAAGTATGGATATTGAAAGATCTGCATCTACTTCTGGAAGTAGAATTAGTAAGAAGGCAATTTTCAAAAAATTGGGGTTTAGTCATTTAGAAAAAAATGATAGTGAAGAATCAAATGGTCCTAGTTTAACGGAAAAACCACAAACTTGTACATTGGTTGTTACAACTCATGGTCGAGCATTACTTTTCATTAGAAATGATATAGAATCCAATTATCTTTTAATTGCTGAAATCAAATTGAAATATCCATTTATTCACTTCCAAGAATTAGTCATATCACAAAATAAATTTTCTAAATTAGTACCATCAGTTGGGGTGTTTGTCATTAGTTCAATTGATAATTCATTAATTTTTGAAGTGGAAAAATTTGAAGTGAATCAATGGACTGAAGCATTAGCTAAATCTAAATATAATGAAATTGAAAGAGGTAAATTAGCTGCATATGAAAGTCAAGTATCATTGAAAGAACCAGTTGTGATTAAAAAACAGTCATCATCTACTTATAATACTACACGTTCATCACCAAAACTTTTAGATGCTCCAGAATTTGATTCTTCTGCTGCAAAAACTAATAATCATAAAAAATCACAGCAGCATTCTTCTCCGACAGTTAGGAAATCATCTGAAACATCAAGTCCATCATCACATTCACCACGTACAGTTGCCACAAATATGTTTAAAATGAAATTACAATCAGGTACTCCAAAGAGGAAACCACCACCTCCAGTGAGTCCACCTCAAGAATTAAATTCTCATACTGGATTACCTAGAAGATCAACTGAAAATGGAACTTTACATGCTGCTCAATTGGCAGTTTCTCAAGTTTCTCCGAAAGGATATTCAAATAATAGACGATCAAGTTTTACAAAAGAAGATGGAAGTAAAATTGATCCAAATAAAATGAGAAAAGCTGCCCATACTTATAATCACAGTCATAGTCATAATGGTAACAACGGCAACAGTAACAGTAATAGTAATGGTAATAAAAGTGGATCTGGGGTAACTGCATTAAATTCTAAATTTTTAGCTAGAAGTACTAGGAAAAAATGAAATTATAAAGAAGTTTTTCATATAAATTATATATATATATATACACGTTTATAGTTATTACAATATAATAAAGCAAATAAATAAAAGAAATGATAAAGAACCATATTAACAAAGTTTGAACGTGCTGTAAGTAAATCTTGTATACGAGAATATTCATCTTGGAATATTTCTAAACGATACTGAAAATATCAAATTCTGATTAGTATGGCGCATCACGTGTTAGGGCTATAGCCCTAATAGTATATGCAGTCGCATACATTAATTGGTCATCTCATAAGTAAATTATATAATGTATAGTGTGCGCGCACTGTAATTTTTCACACTAAGTTAAGGAGAGTGCGAAAAATTTAGTACTAACAAAATTGTATTGTGTTGTGTGTGGCTATTGGGCAGAGCGAAAATTTCACCCCTACTGAGAGGAAACTGTGAGGGAGAGAGATACACACAAACTCTGTGCGCAAGAAGAAAGACAAAAAATTTTTTTGAAAAAAAAAAAAGAGACAACCAACCTTTTATTGTATTAACATTTTAAGATATCAAGAAACTAAAAATGGCTAAGTTCATCAAATCTGGTAAAGTTGGTATGTAAAAATGAGTACCTATATGGGTAGACAATGATAGATTTATTGGCCAACTATGAATGGGATAGATATATATGATATGGGAGAGAATTTTGAAGGATTGAAGGATTTTATATGAAAGAGAGAAGCAAAGAGAAATAATGAACAATCGAAAAGAAAATACAAATACTGTTAATTAAACTAGAATATGCCATTGAAGATTTAAATGATTACCATCGTAATAAATTTATTGGAATTTGGGAGATTCTTTTGGAGTTAAGAAAAAAGCAAGTGATTGATCAATCACTATGGAGCCGTCACAAGACATCAACGAATCCCACAACATTTTTATTTATTCATTTCCATCATATGGCAGTAATAATCATGAATCTACAAATTACATTTAAAAAAAGCATTATACTAACTAAATTTTTTAGCTATTGTTGTAAGAGGTCGTTACGCTGGTAAAAAAGTAGTCATTGTGAAACCACATGATGAAGGTACCAAATCTCGCCCATTCCCACATGCCATTGTCGCTGGTATTGAAAGAGCTCCATTGAAGGTTACCAAGAAGATGGATGCTAAAAAAGTTACCAAAAGAACTAAAGTCAAGCCATTTGTTAAATTAGTAAACTACAACCATTTAATGCCAACTAGATACTCATTGGATGTTGAATCATTCAAATCTGCTGTCACTTCTGAAGCTTTAGAAGAACCATCTCAAAGAGAAGAAGCTAAAAAAGTTGTCAAGAAGGCTTTTGAAGAAAAACATCAAGCTGGTAAGAACAAATGGTTCTTCCAAAAATTACACTTTTAAGAAAGGAACCACCTTTATTTGAATGTTTGTAATATAGGTTGAATCAGAGAGACAAAGTAGAAGAAAATACAAAAAAGAGAGTATATCTGTATAGTATAATTTAATGGGGGTCTAATTTACTTACCACTTTATTCGTGCATTATTAATATTTTCGAAATTTTTCATTTGTAAGTTACTGCTGAAGAAGCATAAATGATAAAAAAAGTTTTAAGCGCCGAATTAGTACATTAAATGTGTTCTATATCTTACGTTACTCTACTGGTGTTATGTAGTTTGACAAAGGCTGTCCAATATTAAACTGGAAAAATTTTCAAACACTGAAGCCCAAGAATGAGTGAGACATATCTTTTTCATTATCACGAAATGTGTGAGGAAAAAAAAAACATCTTTGAAAAATAAAAAGATAATTAGTCAATATCTAAGTACTGAAATCATCACTTGACTAACAAGGACTAGAATATAAATCACTCCACATTTCATTAATGTCAGTTGAAGAAAAAGTATCACAGCTCAAAGTTACTGAGGAGTCAGAACAAAAAATCACTCCATGGGAAGTAGAAGGTGCCGTTGTAGATGGGAAATCAATGGGGATTGATTATGATAAATTAATTAGTCAATTCGGTACCAAACATATCACTGAGGAAACATTAGAAAGATTTAAACAAGTTACTGGTGAAGAGCCTCATCCATTTTTGAAAAGAGGAGTATTTTTTTCACAAAGAGATTTAGATCGTATTTTAGATTTATATGAACACGGAGAACCATTCTTTTTATATACTGGAAGAGGTCCATCATCTGATTCAATGCATTTGGGTCATATGGTGCCATTCATATTTACAAAATGGTTACAAGAAGTATTTGACGTCCCATTAGTTATTGAATTAACTGATGATGAGAAATTTTTATTTAAACATCAATTAACTATTGATGATGTTAAAGGTTTTGCCGCAGAAAATGCTAAAGATATAATTGCCGTTGGATTCAATCCGGAAAATACATTTATCTTTTCAGATTTACAATATATGGGTGGAGCATTTTATGAAAACGTCGTTAGAACATCACGTCAAATCACTACTTCTACAGCTAAAGCAGTATTTGGATTCACTGATTCTGATTGTATTGGGAAAATACATTTTGCAAGTATTCAAATAGCAACTGCATTCCCATCATCATTCCCCGATGTATTAGGATTACCACCAAAGACCCCTTGTTTAATTCCTTGTGCCATAGATCAAGATCCTTATTTTAGAGTTTGTAGAGATGTTGCTGATAAATTAAGATTTACCAAACCATCATTAATTCATGCTAAATTTTTCCCAGCTTTACAAGGGGCATCGACAAAAATGTCAGCTTCTGATACTACAACTTCGATTTTCATGGGTGATACAGCAAAACAAATTCAGAAAAAAATTAATAAATATGCATTTTCCGGTGGTAGAGCCACTGCTGAAGAACATCGAGAATTAGGAGGTAACCCAGAAGTAGATGTTGCATTCCAATATTTATCATTTTTCAGTTATGATGATGAAAAATTGGCACAATTAGAACAAGGTTATAGAAAGGGAGAAATATTATCAGGAGAAATGAAAAAAGAATGTATTACAGTTTTACAAGAATTTGTATCTGCTTATCAAGAAAGAAGAAGTAAAGTTGATGACCAAGTTGTTGAAAAATTCATGAAACCACATAAATTGGTGTTTGGTAATAAGGAAAGAAAAGTTCCTGCCAAACAAAGAGAAAAGAAAGCCAAAAAGTAAATCAGGATTGAATACAATGGAGATACATATTTATATAGTAGATAATCTATAGATATTAATTAGAATGTGAGTTAATTGTGAATGTCAAGCCACCGTTCTTGATATAACAAGACTCCTCTATGTTTTGCAACCTTATTGTATCAATGTTTTTACATTTGCTAGAATAAACATTAATTTTTCAAAATCATTATCATCAACTTCATCTCCTTTACCAAACCATTTAGAACCTATTGATAGTATTGTAGGTTTAGGACAATTGTTACTAATTAATTTACTAATTTGAGTGGCAACAATCAGTAATTTCATATTAGAATGATCTCCAATCAATAAAATAGGTTCAGGTATCACTTCTCGTTCTCTAACTTCCTCTTGTTCATGTTCATCATCAAATTGATCCATAGGGATTTCCAATGCTGAAGCATAAGTTATAGCCGATTTAGTTGAAACGGGTAATTCAAATGTAGTGTCCATTAATCCATTGATGGATATATTGAGAATTTGTTTGTCACTGTAGTTGATTATATGGAAGAAGAATTCATTTGTTGATGATGATGATGTGTCATTAGGATATGTAGTTTCAAAAGATTTACTGAATCCAGTTGGATCTTGAATTAGTTTAGTAGTCATTTTAGAAATCAACGAATGGAATGAAAGAGCGAAGAACAAAAAATTTGGTACAAATATCCGGATACTAAAGTTGAAACGATTATTGTTATTGGTGTTTTGTTCAGGCGTTTAGATTTTTTTTTAGTAATTGCTTGAAATTTCATCACTTATGAACAAAGAATTTTGAATGCAAAAAGTGTAGAATTTAGATTTAACATCTACGAGGGAGTAAACAGATCAACCAATGAAGGAGAAGTAACGTATTCGAATGCGGCTTATAAGGATAGTATAACCAATTTAGATGCATAGGGAAAAGGGGAAAGGAGGGACGACTAAAACCTAAAACTAAAAAAGAAAACAAAGATAACAAACTACACCAAGAAGTAATCCGATAATTTCATTCTCTGTCACTATTGGATACATTTGATAAGCTTGATAGGGTTGAGTCTCCGAAAATATTAGATATAAACCGATACCTGTGATTTTATCTCAATACACGTTTGCCCTTCCTTTTTAAAATTCACATTCATATCTTAAACAATTAAAAACGGGGCGGCTGTTGGACTGTTGAACTGTTGAATGTTGATCTAATAATATTAATAATAATAATCATGTGAGATCGACACATGTTAAAAGAAGAATTATCGAAAATTGAGAATTTTATAGAAAGTAGAGAGAAGGAATTTAAGATTGCAAAAACAGGACTTCTTAATAAATTATGATAGCTTACACATCGAGTATCCCTTCGGTAAGAGTTGAATTGAATCAGAAAACTAACTACCTGTTGAAATATTAGTAATTCAATGAGCAAATTATGGTTATGATTATGCCAATTCAATAAAGGAAGAAGAAGATTACTAATAAACAGAGAACACAAAATGAAAAACAAACAATGGGGACTAAATAAATCTGACGTTGAATGATGTTAATTGCTCATGATTTAGCAGATGATGTTGAATGATGGTGATGGTGATTGTAGATCCGGAAATAACCATTAATATTTTTTAGCTGGTGATGGAAATAGTGAGAAAATCCTTTAACTCGCTCCACATTTAAATTCTTCTTTCTTCAACAACAACTGAATTTTCTGAAAATTTTTGCCATACAAATATAACTGATCTTTTATTAGTTACTACAACTACTCTGTTAACATCTAAGTTTGATACAAACGCACCCTTTGTTTAGAGAAATTTTGTTCCCCTAGTTTGTGTTATTTAATACATTATCTTTAAATCAGTTCCCACTTTATAAATACTTTTCAACGGAACCTATTTTTTTTTTTTCAATTCATCCACAGCAAAAAAGAAATATATCCTTTCAAATAACCAACTCCCTTTCTTTATATATATATTATGATCAGTATGACTAACATCTTTACTCCTATTGAAGAAGCTTTAGAAGCTTACAAAAACGGTGAATTTTTAATTGTTATGGACGATGAAGACCGTGAAAATGAAGGTGATTTAATTATGGCTGCTGAATTAATCACTCAAGAAAAAATGGCATTTTTAGTTCGTTATTCTTCAGGTTATGTTTGTGTTCCATTAAGTGAAGAACGAGCAAATCAATTAGAATTACCACCAATGTTAGCTAATCGTAGTGATAGACATGGTACTGCTTATACTATAACATGTGATTTTGCTGAAGGTACTACTACGGGTATTTCGGCCCATGATAGAGCTTTAACCACCAGAAGTTTAGCTAATCCTAATTCAAAACCACAAGATTTCATTAAACCAGGCCATATATTACCGTTAAGAGCCGTTCCAGGATTATTGAAAAAAAGAAGAGGTCATACTGAAGCAGCTGTTCAATTAAGTACTTTGGCTGGATTACAACCTGCTGGGGTGATTTGTGAATTAGTACGAGATGAAGATGGTTTAATGATGAGATTAGATGATTGCATTCAATTTGGTAAAAAACATGGCATCAAAATTATTAATATTAACCAATTAGTTGAATATATTTCTAAATAATTCAACGCACAAACGGAAGAAACAAAATAGAACATATACATTTAACGAATGAAATAGTACTTATGTTGTATAATAATAAAATACATTTATATACATTTACAAAAAACAACATTTGGGAAACTTATTTTAACATAAGTTGAGCTTTTCTTTTACCACTAATTTCATCTTTCACTGATTTAACATCAACTTTAACTTTATCGAAAACAGCAATTGTTCTTTCATTACCTTTAAAATCGGTAAATGTCAATTCATATTTATCTTCATTATAATTTGCTGAATTGACATCACCCATATTTTCTAATTTAATTAATCCTTCAACACCAAATTTCGGCACTAAAACCACAATACCATTATTGAAAATCTTAATAATATAACCTTCATGTTCAGATTCATTATTTCTCATGACTTGGCCCACATAATATTCTATACTTGATCTTCCAGCAAATTGAGCATTTCTATGACGTTTATTGATATTTCTAACAATCATTTCCATTTTAGATTTATCACGATGACTTAAATCTAAATTTTCATAACCTATAGCACCGGCCAATTGCCTATGAGCAACAACATCACAATATCTTCTGATCGGGGAAGTGAAATGAGTATATATATCAACGGCTAACCCATAATGTCTAAATTCGGGGTATCCATAAGATCCACTAGGGAAGTATTCTGCTGCCATCATACAACGAGTCGACATAATACGAACCAACGTATTGAAATATTTATCATTAGGATCAATACATCTATCCAAAGAATCTGCCAATGCCTTTGACGATTCTAATGAAATCGACATACCATTTTTACGAACATTTAACATGTCGTTTAAAGTTTCAAAATTAGTTGCTGGAGGTGCTGCATGACGTCTAAGCATAGCCGTTTGTGGATAAGCATCATAAATTTTTCTTGCGACAGAAATATTGGCAAACAACATAAATTCTTCTACTAAAGAATTTGTTTCTAATAATTTTTTAATTTCAACTTCTTGTGGATCAGAAGTTTCACTATCCATATGTACTTTAACTTCAGGTGATGCTAAATTCAATGCCCCGGCATCTAATCTTTTTTGTTTTAATTTTTTCGATAATTTTAATAAAATTCTCATCGATTTAGTTAAATCATCTTGTTGTGATGGATCATCAATACGTAATTGAGCTTGTTCATAAGAAAATGCTTGTCTTGATTTAATAATTGATTTCATATAATTGACATTGACAATATTGGCATCTTCATCAACTTCCCAAATAACACTAAAAGCGAATCTATCAACAAATGGTTTTAAAGAACATAAATTTGTTCCTAAAAGTTGAGGCAACATATCAATTCTTTTATCAACCAAATATACCGAAGTTCCTCTAGAGGCACCTTCTTGATCTAATGGAGTGTTTGGTTTAACAAAATGAGTGACATCGGCTATATGGACTCCAACTTCATAATTCCCATTAGGTAATTGTTTAGCATGTAAGGCATCATCAATATCCACACAATTTGGTGGATCAATTGAACAAACTAATTTATCTCTCAAATCAACTCTTTTCTGTAATTGAGGATCTTCAGTATTATTAGTGATATCTGGGACTACCCAATTATCACCTTCCTTTGGTAAACAATCCAATACATTTTTCAGAAATGGTCTATATTCAACATCATGTTCCAATAATAATGCTTCAGTTTCTGCTTCAGCGCTTTCAATTTCACCTAAAGCTCTAACAAAATGTCCATTAGGGTATCTTGAATTAATTGGCCAAGAATCAACCACAACAACAATTCGTTGTCCTAAATATTCTCTAGCTTTCCTAGTTCTAATTCTAATTTTAGGTAATTTAGGATCCATTAAAATAACAAAACAACTTCTTGAAGCATGTCCAGTCTTATCATCAAGATTCACTGATGATGGAGCAATTTGTCCAACATAATATCTCCATGATCTTCTCATTACTCCAACAATTTTAGCTGTTGGTTGTAATCTTTTATCCTCATTTTTTGAACCAATAACTTTTATAGCTTCTTGAGCTAATAATATACGTTCTTTATCTGAAATCACACTCTTGGTACCTTCAATAACATCACCACCGCCACCTTCTTCATCATCACCATCTGCGGCATTATCATTGGCACCAATAGCTCCTTCTTCAATAATGGTAGTTGATGGTTCTTTCCATTTATCTTTTGGTAATAATTCAACAATAACTGAATCGGAATTGAATGCACGATTCAAATTTTTCGATCCTTGAATTAATAAAGGTTTTTTAAATGCGGGAACCAGAACTTCACCTTGTAAATAATTATAAGATGAAACATTCAAAATACCTTGATATAAAGTACCATTTTTAATACCTGCCATTATTCTTGCATTTGAATAATATTCCGGGAATGAAGTTTCTTCATCATCCAGACCAGCTGTAGCGGTAGTACTATTTTTATCATTTTCAAATGTAGAATCATCTTGAGGGATTAAATCACTTAAATCATCAGCATTTGGTAAACTTTCAATATATTCAACTAATGATCTTGCATCAATACCTTCTTTAATGGCTTTATTTCTATTATCTTTATCATTACAAATGAAAAAAGTTTTAATTTTGGACGGTAAATGAGTTTGATACCATTGTGCTACTTTTCTAATGGCTCGATCATTTCTATCATTAATAGTTTCATTTTTATTTCTATTAATATATGTTTGTTCATTATATTCATTATGAAAAACAATAAAACGTTTATCTTCTGATTTAACCAAATTTCTTAATCTTTGGTATATAGGAAATGAACGATTTTTCACTTCTTCTAAAACTGTTTGTGGGATAATTACATCATAAAAACATTGATTATTTTCTAATAAATCAATGGCATGTAAGATAATATTGGTATCTAACACCAAATAATGTGGTTCACCTTTAGCAGTTTTCGTTGGATTCAGTGATAAGATAAATTTTGGTAATTCACCTTGAGCATCAGGTTTAATTATATCTTGACATGATTGACAAATGGTGGAATAACATGGAATATCATTTCTTAAATAATGTTCACGAACAATTTTTAATGCTCCACCATTTCTTGAACGGACAAATACTTTTGAAGTAACACTTAATCCACTAGATAATCGTTTCCTATTATTAATTGCTGTTGATACTGTCATACTTGGGATTGTGAAGTAATGAAAAAGATATCGTTTAATCTCATCGAATTGGATTTGAATTTTTTTTTTGTTGCCCTCTTTCTGGTATCAAACTCTTCGCACGAGGGAGGTTGTCGCTGCCGCCGCTGCCATACAACAAATTTGTCCTCACACAGATATGATTGGTGTTCCATTGGATCAGTTATACAACACCAATAGAAACAGGCACCCACATTACAAGACAGTTGGTCCACATGAAATTGCTATACATTATAAATAAATATCTTTTATATAGATCAAATAATAAAGTGAAATTAATATAGCATATGCTCAGCTGTGAATAAAGTCATTGTAGGACTTTGTAATGTCGTGTAAAATGAACCAACACTTTTTTAAAACATTTAGTGAGAGAGGAAAAATTTTCAAACTGGCCTTTGATCAACTCTCAAGTTAACAAGATCGTAACGTAGCCTCGACAAACCACGGTGAAGTGACTGCCTCGAATTAATTGCAATGGCTTTACGACTTATAACCAGATTTAGAGGGTTAAATATACCTCAAAGATCATTACATCAATCAAATTTTAGACTCAATGAAACTATTCAATCAACCACTTCAACTACCACCACCACCACAACAACAACATCTGATGAAATACCAACAACCAAACCTCGTTTCCAATCTAGATTCCGTCGTAACCAACAACCACATCAACAACAAAGATCTCCATACACATCTTCACAAGTCACTGAGAATTTAAACATAGGAGAAATCAATCGTGTAAGAACTGTGCCTACTTTAATGACATATTATGGTGGTAATCCAGTTCATGAAGATAATATGAATAGGTTACGTGCTGTCTTGAAAAAATATCAACAATTACCAGTTAGAGTAGTACCTGATAGAGAAATTCAAAGTCAAAAATTCATTGGATTTGATGATTATTTAGAAAAAACTCAATCCGGGACGAGAGTTAAAAAAATCCATTATCGTGAATTAATCACTCTTTTGAATAGATTAAGAACCATTGATTTAGAATTGATGCCTTTGGAAGTATCAGAAATCTTATCTGAATATACTAGTAAATCAGTGAGTAAAATTGTTCAATTATCTCGTGAAAAAACTTTAGATTGTTTTGGTAGAGCTAAAACTCAAGCCAAAAGAAAACTGTCAATTGCAAAAATTTATCTTGTTAAAGGTGAAGGTGAAGTATTAGTTAATGGGAAATCATTAATTGAATTTTTCCCAAATATTTATGCTAGAAAAAATCTTCTTTATCCATTTCAAGTAGTTGAACAAGAAGGAAAATATAATGTATTTGCTCAAGTTACTGGTGGTGGATACACTGGACAAAGTGAAGCTATTATGTATGCTATTGCTAAGGCATTAGTGGTGTTTAACCCCTTGTTGAAACCAAGATTATCTAAGGCTGGATTAATGAAGAGTGATACAAGAATTGTTGAAAGAAAGAAACCAGGTAAAGTTAAAGCTAGAAAATCTCCAACTTGGGTCAAACGTTAGAATATGTATATTTTATTACTGTTCTTTTATTCTTGTATATATATGTATGTGTATCCGTGCAGTAATTTATAACCATTCTAAAACCTATACCAAATAACCCAATGACAAATTAACTCTGATTATCCTTATGAACATGTTCCAGTTTTTGTTCAGTTTTCTAACCAATCAACACCTCACATGTTCCCCTCTAACAATTGTTGACATGGAATGATAGTTATTATTGTTATTATTATTTGTTGTTGTTGTTTCAGGAGATTTAGAAAAACTATAATAACTTTCATGAGAATCAGTATCACTGTTAACTATAGAAGTTGTTGTTGTAGGAATGAAAAATGATGAATTGGGTAATATAAAATCCCCTCGATTGAGTGTAATCAATTCTTCTTCTTCATCATCATCATCGTCACCTGGAGTTTCAATAGGAGACATTGCACTTGTATCTAAATTCATTAAATCATATTTTGCAAATGAAATAGTTGAATGATGAGGTATTCTTGTATGTCCAGAATTAAATTTTGGGTCATGTTTGTATTTGTTAATGAAATTATTATTCTTATTCTTTGATAGCTCTTCTTCGTGTTGCTGTCGTTGTTGTTCAAGATGAATATTTGGATGAATTATTGGACTGGCAAATTCTTCAGGATTATCAATTTGATTACTTCCACCCACAGGAGGAATAACAATAGAATTAACAGCAGATAATTCTTGTGGTGGAGACATTTGTTGAAATTTCATTTGTGATATATATGTATTTCTTCGAGATAAATCAAATTCACTATCATGATAATTCAAATTGTCCACACCGTCATTGTTATTGCTAGTACTGTTGTTCATATCATAACCTCTTCCATCTTCATATGACATGCAATCATCTGGTTTTATATTAATTGTGTTTCTTGATTTTGACGGATATAGACTATTCAAAAATATGGAACCACATGTATCAGGACTAAGAGCTGGCTGATGTTGTTGCTGTTGCTGACAATAATAATCCACCGGTTTACTAATTGATTGTATTAAACATTCATGTCGTGACATTTTATTGGATTTTGCTGAAATATTTTTCCAAAATTTAACAAACCGATGTCTCTTGTTGGAAATTGATTCTTTTGATTCCACACAAGGTCTTCTATTTAAAGTATGTGTGGATTGCACTTGATAATAATTTGAAGTAGGTGCTGAAACTATGGGTGTCAAGTTGGTGGCTCTATTATTTGTTGTAATTGGGGTTGAAACAGTTTTGGACCTCTTGATTGATTTGGTTGAATTATCCAAGGCAATTAAGTTCTGTTTCCGTTGAAATAATGGTGGATATCTACTTATCAAGTTAGGGTCTCTTAATTCTTCCAATGTAGATAAATCAATTGTATGAGAATGTAAATTTATTGAACTTTTCATTATTAAGTATTACAGCAATAAAAGAGGGTATGCTTTTGAAACTTTTGGTGTCTATTTGTGATTATACTCAGCTTTTTTTGGCAACTGAAATCAAGTTTGCCCATCAACATTGGCCCATATCAAATTAATAATTGAATTGCAACTATTATAATCATTTGGTAGCACTTTTGTAATTTTCCTGTATATAATTTATCCAATGAAATCTCATAAAAGTTTGAAAAAAAAAAAAGTAAGGCGAGACCAGCAGCGAGTTGAACTTGAAAAAAAAAAGACAGAACATAAATCAACATTGACTCTCAATCAACCACTAGATTCATTGAAGATAAATATTCCTTATTTAACAAAGAAAATATACAATGGGTGCTGCTTATCAAATTTTTGGAAAAACTTTCCAACCACATCAATTAGCTTTAGCCACTTTAGGTTCAGTTGTGTTATTGGTTTTACCAAAACCATGGGGTCCACCAAGTCCAACCACACCACCAATTAAAGCCTCCTCTCCAGAAGAAGAAAAATTCATTCAAGAATGGTTAGCTAAACATACTGAAGAAAAACATTAAGTTTTCTGAGTAATGAAAATGTGAACAAATAATGAAATAAAAGAAAAATCAGGGGAAGTTTGAATGATCTTTAACTGAAATGTTACTTCTTGGAAGAAAACCAAACGAGATTTTTGCTAGATGACAAGAAACAAGTGAAGAGTTTAAAGAATATAAATTTGGATATATAAACACGTATAGAATTATAGTTTTTATTTATATGTATATTTTTTTTTGGAACTGAAAAGGATATTGTTTGATGTTCATTGTACAAGGCAGACAGGTAGACAACCTGAAAGTAGAAAGACAATAGTATGTGTCAGAATTGCTACAAATGATATCTGAGAGATAAATTTGATTTTGATCAGTTCAAAGATCTGATGTTGAGGATTAGGCAAAAGTACTCTTTAAAAAACAGGCTCTGACCTCGCCAAAGGTATAGATAGACTAGATAGTGACCTGTAAATAAACCTAATAAGAATCACAATGATTTTGGATAGTTTTTCAAGGTTTCTTGGTAGCTAACACCATTATTATGCTCTGTAGCACACGATACTCTCTTTGTTTTTCTGCCACTGATTTCTCAATCATAGTTATCTACCATACTAGAAAAAAAAATCTGAGCATTGGATGAGATGAGGAAGATGAAAAAAAAAATTAACCAAAAATAAAACTACAATTACTTATCCTCCACCAGTTCCATCCATCCAACCTATACTTATCATTCCACATCTTCAATCATGTCAGCTATCTATAAGGCATTACAATCCAAATCATCTAAGGAAACATCGGAAAAAACCAAACATATTAATAGACAAAGATTATTGGTGATATCATCTCGTGGTATTACTTATAGGCATCGTCATTTAATTCAAGATTTATTAGCATTATTACCACACGCTAGAAAAGAACCAAAATTTGATTCTAAAAAAAATTTACATCAATTAAATGAAGTTGCTGAATTATACAATTGTAATAATATTTTCTTTTTTGAATGTAGAAAACATCAAGATTTATATTTATGGATTTCAAAACCACCAAATGGACCAACTTTAAAATTTCATATTCAAAATTTACATACTTTAGATGAATTGAATTTCACTGGGAATTGTTTAAAAGGTTCAAGACCAATTTTAAGTTTTGATAAAAGTTTTTTAGAAAATGATCATTATAAATTATTAAAAGAAATGTTTCTTCAAACTTTTGGAGTTCCACCAAATGCTAGAAAATCAAAACCATTTATTGATCATGTCATGACTTTTTCTATAGTTGATGGGAAAATTTGGATTCGAAACTATCAAATCAATGAAACTTTGGATGTTAAAGAAAATGATAAAATTGAAGATGATGAAGATTATGATGTTGATCAATTGAATTTAGTGGAAATTGGTCCAAGATTAGTATTGACTTTAATCACCGTTTTAGAAGGATCATTTTCTGGTCCAAAAATATATGAAAATAAACAATACGTTTCACCAAACTTTGTTAGAGCTCAATTGAAACAACAGGCTGCTGATCAAGCAAAATCTAGATCTCAAGCTGCTTTAGAAAGAAAGATTAAAAAGAGAAACCAAGTTTTGAAAGCTGATCCATTATCTAATGATGCTTTATTTAAATAGATTTTGTCTCACTTTAGTATTGGTGTTTGCCAATAATATATATATGACTTCACTATAGCTTTCTGTACCTAGGGTACACACACAAAGAAAAGAATTGAAACCACACACCTGTTGCAAACAACCTTTACTTGTTATTCTCTTTATTTTCTTCTGGTCAGCAAAAGATTTGAAATGACAAATATACTCCTGAAGCTACGCAAAAAGACCAGTGATGAGCATTTATCTAATTCAGATTTGCTGTTTCAGCAGTTAAAACAAAAATACGGTGTTTCTGTTTCAACAATTAGAAATAATGTTAATGGAGCTAAACTGCAAGCAATTTGTCATGAAAACTGGACAATGTTTTACCAATGATCAAGAAAAAAAACCCTTCCCCAAATAGATACTAGAACTTGATCAATAGGGTATGGCATCTAGATACAAATCAGTGTTGAACATTGTTTGTGAATTTGCTGAATTATTTGTACAGAATTGGTTGTAAAAAAGAAAAATGAATACAAGCTTTTCTATTTCAGTCTCTTGCACACCAACAATTTTGTTTAAACCTCTTTTTGAAGCCAGTAGTGCCTGGGTTTACAATATATAAGGAAAATGCCATCAAATCAAGTGGATATTTTTCAAAGAACAGTGGAATGCACATCAATTCCCGTTTCAAGATCTATATTTACTAACGGTAAACAACTTCCTTGTCTTTATGTTGGTGTTAGCGACGGTGCTACCATTTCTGATTTTACCAACAGTCTAAAGTCACTTGCAGAATTAAGGTACCATCCACTATTTTACAAAGAAGCAATGACTTAACATTGTTGTTGCTATGTAGATAACACGCAAACCAAAAGTAGGTTAACAGAGGCATACAAATTACTGATTAAAAATAGTAGTTATGAAACAGCGAAATTCCAAAACAAGAGTGTCGAAATAGTACTTATTTGAAGTTATTCATCTATTGTTAATGAGGTATTCTTTATTATGTCTTGCAAACATCGAGGGCAAAAAGAGACAGTAAAGAGTAATAGTGGTTGTTCTTTTCTATTATATAATTAAAAAATGGTTTTGATAATTTGAACAATAAAATCAGGTACCAAAAGAGTTTAAGCTTTTCTGAATTTGATATCATATGGTCAAATCAATCAAAATTTAAAGTTGAAAATGACAAACACAAAAAAGGTACGATTTATAATCGACAATACCACCACCACCACCATCATAACCATCGTCTACAAAATACTTTTTGGTTGATGATCAGCGTAACTTTTGTTCTTTTAGTTGTCAATTGATTGTGAAACTTGCATAAAATTTTATTGTGAAACAATTCTCTCCTTGCATAAACTATCTCTGAATGAGAAAATTTTTTTTAGGTACACAATTACTACAATATTATTAAGATTAATGTTTTGAAACAGAAGTTTATTCTATGTTTCATATTTTTCATTGATAGTAGGATATGGGGAATTTGATTTGATTTGATTTGATTTGTTGCATTTGATGCCATTTCTATCCCCTCTTTTTCTTTCCCGGTATTCAATAACATATAACTACAAATAGTGGCCATAATAATAATATTATTTTATGAAGCTTGAATGTATGTGAAGATGCATACCACATCAATAATAACAATGAACAATCAAACTTGAAATTGATCGTCAGAATATGCTACCAAAAAGGGAAAAACCAGAGCAGAAGTTTACATTCTTCAAAGATCGTGATAAACCCACACAGCTGTAATATTACGTCAGAAGCGCAGGTACACTTAAAATTGCTGTTTGACAAGATTTTTTTTTTTCTCTAGATTCTCCTGAATTATTCGATTCCAGTAGTAATATGAGTACTTTACAAAAACCTTTAGTGGTGTTGAATTTGAAAAAAAGAACCCGACAGTAAATCTAAGAAAAAAAGAGTTAAATGCCAAATGTCTAGAACCAAAGTTTTTGTTCCTCGATAAAGTGTTAAACGAAACAAAGAGAAAACTCTCAGTGGTAATGATTTTTGATGTAACATACATACACAAGGCTTTTGGGGAATGTTTTTTTGGTTCTTTTGTAAGTAGCAAAGTACAACACAACGTCAACAACAATAATAATACTGGTTATCAAACCTCTTTACCCCCACTTATTATGGACAATTAAACGATAAAGACAATAATATATCGATTTTAAGGTACACAAACACAATCAAGAAGAATGAATAGATTATAAATTGTTATAAAATTGGAAAACAGTGCTCACATAAAGAATTTAATTTTAGTGTTTCTTGAACTAAACCAAAAAAAAAAATCTAAAATTTAAATATAGCATGATAATAATGTAGTTTCAGGAGATAAACACACATAAATAAATAAACCCTCAATAGCAGAAATATACAAGCCAATGAAAGGGATAAGAAAGAGGTCTGTAGTATATTACTAGTTGTTGTTGATCTTTTTTCAACAATGAAAATCCACAAAAAAGCAAACGCAAACAACAATAATAATAATAAGTAGGAGTAGGAATGGGATGTATCAAAAATAAACAAATAGTTACGCGGTGCACGTCCCCAATCACACACACACACACACACGCATCTTACATTAAAACGTTTCCATTCTACACTACTAAGCTAATTTTAGTCAACGAATTAAAAAACAAAAATAATACTGGACAACTCACACGCTACACAACAACAACAACAACAGACAGTTAGAATAGAACGAAAACCTTTTTTTTTTCCCCTTTGTCAATTCTTCTTTTAAAAAGTCTAAAACAAGAAAAAGCAGAAAAGCAGAAATTTATATTTAGGAATCAAACATCCCACTTTATTCACAGAATTTTTCTATATTTATATATATATATACTTGATTATATTTTTGATAACACAGCCCATCCTTGGTTTTTATTTTATTTTATTTCATATTTCATATTTCATATTTTTATTCTTCTTTTAAACACTTGGTCTTTAGTTGTTCATTCCTTTTACTTTTTTTTTTTCTTGTTGGTGTTGTTGTTCGTGTCAGTTTATTTTTATAATACCCACTTAGGATCATTCCTCATTCGTTTGATAACTTATTCCCCAGTTTTGTTTTCCTAGTCACATCTTCTTCCCGCTTTCTCCTCAACAGCAATATTTTCATAATTATTGATCAACTCCCCTAAAAGATTCAACAATATGCCTTTAAATACTCCATACCCTGTTGAAAAGAATACTTTCAATATTTCCGATGAAGACGACGATTTCCCTACAAGAAATTTAAACGAAAGTTCACCTTTAACACAATCGACAAAAAGATATATGAAACAAGATTTTGCCAATTCAGTTACATCTCTACCTTCATTACCTCCCAAACCATCACATCTACAACCACAAAATCGTCCACAACATCAACAACAACAACAGCAGCAGCAGTACCCATACGGCAACTTATCAGCCAAACAACTGAATAAACACAAACAAATGTTTGAAAATTCCGTTCCTGAAACCAATAAAAAAGATTATCTTGGGAATACTACCACAGTTAGGGAATTACCTCCTATACCAGATAATGAGAAACTCCATTCGAAAAATCCATTTTCTGATTCACGTTATGCTAGTCGTGATTATGATGATGTGGATTTACCTCCTTCACCACCTCATTCAGATCCATTTAGAAATGATGAAATATCTGATGATGATTCTCATTCAGATTTAAAACATAAAATGAAACGAAATGAAAAAAATCGAATTCGTTCATTACGAAGGAAACCAAGATTTCATTATACTAAATTACCTTATTTTACCATGGTGATTTCTCTTATTCAAATCATTGTATTTATAGTGGAATTAGCGAAAATGGCTCATCTTACAGGTTCAGCTTTCCAAACGAAACCATATTTTAATCCAATGTTGGGACCACTGACATTTCTACTTATTAATATGGGGGCACGTTATGTACCTTGTATGCATCAAATTAAAGATATAACCGATGATACTAGTATATTATTCCCCTGTGCCAATTCTACATCAGTAGATACTTATGTATGTTCATTAAGTGAATTGTGTGGATTAACTAAATTAAAATTAAGTAGTGATGGTTCTGCATATTTACCTGATCAATGGTATCGTATATTTATTCCTATTTTTTTACACGCGGGATTTTTACATATAATATTCAATTTATTGTTACAAGTGACAATGGGGTCATCAATTGAACGGAATATTGGTATTATAAAATATGCCATTATTTATATTTCAAGTGGTATTGGTGGATTTTTATTGGGTGCCAATTTTACTCCTCAAGGGATTGCTTCAACTGGAGCCCTGGGAGCTTTATTTGGAATAGTTGCGACTAATATAATCCTTTTCATATATACGGGTAAGAAAAATACTAATATGTATGGTACAAAACATTATGCCCTTTTCATCTGTATAATGATTGGAGAAATTGTTATATCACTTGTTTTAGGATTATTACCGGGATTAGATAATTTTAGTCATATTGGAGGATTTGCCATGGGGATATTATCATCAATTGTGGTATTAAAAGATCCATTTTGGGTATTTGTTGATGGAATCATTACTTATCCGAAAAACCCTAGTACTTGGCAACAATTTTTAAATAATTGGAATCCAATGTATTCAATTGAAGATAAAATAAGATCAAGATTTTTCATTTGGTGTGGAGTTAGAATTATCGCCCTTATTTTAATGATTATTTATTTGGTATTACTTTGTAAGAATTTTTTCAATAATGATATTAATAGAGGGAACAATTGCAAATGGTGTAAATATTTCAATTGTATACCCGTTAAAGGTTGGTGTGATATTGGTCAAGTTAGTGTGACATCAACTACAACAACATCTGACTCTAATTCCAATTCCAATTCCAATTCCAATCCAACTACCACTGCTAGTTCAAGTTCATCTAGTGTCCCAACAACGAGGTATTCAACAATGACTTATACAACTTCAATGCCTTCAAGTGTTGAAAATCCTAAATCAAATACTAATTCTGAAGGTACTAATGGTGGATTAAGAAAAAGATTTGCCAGTAGTTTTACTGGTGGTAATAGTGGTGGTACAGCTAATATCGCTGCACGTGCTGGTGGTGACATTCAACAACAATACGGAATTGGTAGTGGATTATATGTGATAGTGATCTTTTTCACAATTTCATTTTTGAAAAAGAAGAAAATTATATAATAAAAAAAAAAAATAAAAAGAATTGATTAGAAATGTCTTATATGTTTTTTATTGTTTGATTTTAGGCTTTAGGCTTTAGGCTTTAGGTTTTACTTTTTACTTTTTACTTTTTATTGTTACGATTTATATATTTCTTTATATGAAGAATGAGATGAATAGATATTAGTTTGTGGGTGGGTCCGGTATAAGTGTAGTGGGATCCCTATTACTATTATTACTGCAAAAATCAGATCTAGTTGTAGTATTACAAAAGTCGTGTGTAAAACAAAACTGTATTAATGAGGGATTCTGTTCTGTTCCTAATAGTGAAAAACAAAAAAAAAATTTTTTTACTTGAAAGATTAACAAAGATCTATCCAACCACATACACATTAAAGGAACCACCCCTTTTATAATGCTTAGGTCACAAATCATACAAACTAGATCATTTACAT
>OKKB01000146.1_pt1 | contig 40979 bp, 21 predicted proteins | sample 1613931 | NCBI WGS metagenome assembly OKKB01 (sample SAMN04436893, study PRJEB24849) | human gut metagenome | biome: human gut; feature: NICU; material: stool | host: Homo sapiens | place: USA: Saint Louis, MO | collected 2012-02-08
AGAAATTATCACTTTAAAACTTTCCCATAGAAATTATAAAACTTGGTCAACATTTTGTTATAGAATCATTAACAAATTATCTCGAGATCCAGAAAATAAATGTCTTGTTGAATTTGATGATGAAATATCTATAGTTAAACAAGAAACTGAAGAATTATTATCCACCATCATTGAATTAAACACCAAATCTTCAGATAAATTGTATATTTTTGAATTAATGTTTTCAATGTGTTTGATCCAATTGTATATGGAAGATGAAGAGACTATCCAGGTGATTAATGAATTGAAATTAGTATTTGAAAATCAATTCACTACCGCCAACAAATATGACAACGAAGAAGATGACAACAAAGTAGATGATAATTTAGTGTTGACTGAAATTGTATTGAGTTTTATTTCAAGAAAATCTACTTTATTTAAAAAATTGTCAGTTCTAGTTTGGGAAAACTTTTTATGTCAAGTTGATGAGATCGGGAAACTACGTGTCAATGAAGCATGTTTTAAATTATTATTTGATGTATTAGAAGCCAAAGAGAATAAACAAGGTCAAGAAAAACTTTTTGAGGGAGATGGGGAATTCCAAGAAGGTGACGGTGATGAAGAAGACGAGGAGGAGGATGAAGCGGCCGAAGAAGCCGAAGATAACAACGAGAATGATAGCAGTAGTGATATTGATAGTGATAGTGACAACGACAGCGACAATGTCAGTGAGTCAGACAACAATGAAGATACTATCACTGAAATTGACAAACAAACTAATTTAAAACTAGCTCAAGCTTTAGGAATCCCCACCAAGGAATCAGGTGAAGTTAAATTTGATGAGTTAGATGACCTTTCTTCCGATGATGATTATGAATCTGATTCAATGGACGATGAACAAATGATGGCAATGGATGATCAATTATCGAAAATTTTCAAACAACGTCAAGACACAATAACTAATTTGGCCACTGGTAACAAACGTAAATTGGAAGTTTTAGAAGCTAAGGAAAATATGATTTTCTTCAAGAATCGAGTATTAGATTTATTAGAGACTTTTAATAAAGTCGCAGTAAACCTGCATTTTAATTTGGCATTCATTGAACCTTTGATTAATTTGATGAATTTGACATTAGATAAAAATTTGGGAGTTAAAGCTCATAAATTATTGAAAAATAAAATCTCCAAAACTAAAATTGACAGTGAAGAATTAAAGAAATATTATAATGATGATCCATCGGAATATTACCATCAATTAATCAATTTAATTGAGGAATTACAAACAAAGGCAAACACTACAAAACCATCTAATCAATCAGTTGTACAAAGTTATAATCAAAGTTGTATTATCATTGCCAAAAACTTGTTGAATTTAGATGAATCAAATATGCAAGCAATTGTTGAAATTTATTGCAACTCATTAAAACAATGGTGTTTACAATCTGAAAGCAAATTGCAACCTTCTTTGTTTTTCGATTTTATCAATTGGGTCAACAGTAAGAAGAGTAATGCCTCTCATAATCAAAACCAAAACCAGAAACAAAAACATAAATCTTAGTTAAATATATAGACTTGTAGAAATAGTAATATCCAATAGTAATTAATAGTAAATTTAGATTCTTAATAGAAAGACGTGTGAAAGGGGACAAAAAAAATCAAAAGCTACCATGTTGCATGAATCTTCTCAACCAATAAAAAACTTGGGTGTGTCTCAATGTTCAAAAAAGTAATCCGAACTTTTTCTTTCAACAAAGAATCAAAGAAGGAGAAAAAAACTTCAATCCAATTGAAGATATTTTACATTTTCACAACCCACAGTATTCATTATCTATTCACCAATAAATAACAACTAGTCATGTCTGCATACAAACAAGCTGGTGTATCATTAAACAAAGCTTTAGCAATTGCTGCTCAAACTTTAAGAAACTCTTTAAAACCAGAATTCAAAGCTGCTGCTGAAAAAAGAGGATTTGTTGAAGCCAAAGTTATAACTTTCAAAGATGGTAAACAAGGTGAACCAGTTGCATTGAAACCAACTGATAATTAAACAATTTCCCACAGCCTCCTCCTTATAACTGAATTTTTATATGTTTCATTTAGGATCTTTCAAATCCAATATTAATTAAGATAGAGAATTCATGGATATAGAATACAGTCATGACAAATGATACAATTGAATTGTCTTTAAGAATACGAATAAATATATATTTATAAATTTTTTTTTGCTATTTCTAATCTAAATTAAAAAAAATAAGAAGGAACATTTTCAAGTTATTTACATGAATGATATAAAGCGGGCCAAGGAGAAAGATATAAACTCAATTTAATCAGCGTGTTTTTCTTCAATATTGATTTCTGTAAGTAATTGTTGTTTCATATCCAGTGGCAATGATTCAATTAGATTCTTGGCTTTACTATATTTAATTTGTTCATTTTCGATTTCTTCTGCCTCTCGATTAATATGCTCTCGTTCATCTTCTTGAGTTTTATGACGATTCTCTTGTTGTAATTCCTCTTCTTCCTCTTGTCGATCCGCAGCTGCTTGTGAAGTTGCAGATTCATCTAACAATTTCGACAACTCTGAATCAGGATCACTAAATAATTCAACAAATTTCCCTGTTTCAACGACTTGGCCATATTTACCTAGCACAACAACAAACTCCGATTTGGAAATTGTTGATAATCGATGGGCAATAGAAATTATTGTCATTGACCCTTCATTTGTCAAATTTTTCAATGTTTCATTTATCAAACTTTCTGATTTGGAATCGAGAGCAGAAGTTGCTTCATCCAAAATCAAAACTTTGGGTCTTTTAATCAATGCTCTAGCAATAGCTATACGTTGCTTTTGACCACCCGATAATGAAGCACCTCTGTTCCCAATTATAGTATCATATCCATCAGGGAAAGTAACAATAAAATCATGACAATTGGCTTGTTTGGAGACATCGATAATATCCTGCATTGTCAACCTGTTGATCTCAGAAGAAGTCAACCCATAAACAATATTTTCCAATATAGTCCCTGACAATAACACTGGTTCTTGTTGAACAATACCGATAATATAACGTCTCAAATCACGCACTTGTATATCTTTTATATTTTTGCCGCCAATTAAAATTTCACCCAGTTGTATATCGTAAGCCCTGAGCAATAACGAAGCAACTGTTGACTTTCCTGCACCACTTGGCGCAACTATACAAGTACTAGTTCCTCCAACAATCTTGAAATTACAATGGTCAAATATCGTATGATTCGGACGTGTTGGATAACTAAATGTGACATCATTAAACTGTATATCGTCCTTGACTGAAGTGGGTCTCCATGTAGTTACTTTTTCTCCTTGGATGGCAGGGACCTTGTTTTTGTAATCGATCAATGCAAAAAGTTTAACACCAGCACCGGCACCTTTCATTAATTCCAAATATGTAGTAGTTAAACTGTATAATGCTGAATTGAAGAATTCCAGATACATGGTGAATGCCACCACATCTCCAGCTGACATTGTACCTTTTGTCATCAAATAAACTCCCAAGGCCACACATGCCAAATAACCAGTGTGGTACAATGAATAAATAGATACTGAATAGTTTGATTGAGCAAATGCTTCTTGTTTTGCAACATCAACTACCCTTCTCAAACGCGTAGAATATTTTCTTAATTCCTTTTGCTCACCAGTAAATGCATTAATTAATTTTATGGAATTCAAAGTTTCTTCAGATACTTTAGTTAACCCAGCAGTGGCATTTTGTAAATTGGTCGATAATTTCCTGATTTTCTCACCATAAAATACTGAACCAATTGTTATTGGAGGTGAGATTAACAACATCATTCCAAATAGCATCGGGTTAATCAGATACATCATATATGAACTTAACAATCCAAACAATAAGTTCTTCAATCCATCAGGTAGATTAGATGTGATTGATCGACTTACAATGTATGCATCACTCGATAATCTACTGATCAAATCACCAACTTTGTGTTTATCATTATCAAAGAATTCTTGGTCATGACGCAATAAGTTTTTCATCACTCTAGCACGCAATCTGGCTACTAATCTCTCTCCCAATAATTTCAATACCCAAATTCTGGCCCAGAAGCAAACGGCACTAACAGCCATAAACGGTATCATTACTGCAAATACAGTAGAAACTTTATATCCCCAGACAATTAAATCGCCATCTTTATCTTTTATGTTATTGTTAAATGAATCTAATACTGACCCCACTAATTTAACGGCTGTAGTTGGGTATAAAACCGCACATAATATAAATCCAATGGCTAACACAAACAATTTCCAATCTGGTTTCCCCAATTTGATAATTCTTCCAATGGTTCGAAGATTCTGTTTAAACGTTTTTTTGTTTTCTTGTTTTTGAAATTCTTCAAATCTTTCCTGTTTGATCTCTTTCTTTTTCAAATTAGTTGCATCGAGGTGTGATTTCACTAAAACTTGAGAAGGGGGTAAATTAGACAGAGGTGTAGTGGCATACGTTCTGAATTGTGACAAGCATGCAGTTTTTAGTAGATATGATGAAGGTGTTGAATGTATTAAGTTGAGTCTTGTGCTTGTAAATGTAAGGTTTTGAAGATACTGTCGAGCAGGTAGTACCTTTATACTTTTCCTACTAGAAAGGAATAACAAATTCCTTACAGACGGTAATATTATCATTCAATGTATATTGATCTTTTTCCAGTAAATAGTGATTGGTGTGAAGTATTAAAGATTGATCAAAAACTCGGCATTGTAAAAAACTTTTTTTCTCTTTGGGTTATTTCACACACTCACTCAGTAAACAATTAACACAGTACGAATTCTAATCTGTCGGCGTCAAACGTCCGACCCGCCGCCGCCAAGGCGATAAAAAGACAAAAAAGTCAACTCATCTTTAACAATAAGAACTTCCCTTTCTCCTTGAGCGCACCCGAGATTCAAGATCTTTAATCATCATTGTTACGAGTCAATATAATTGTTACTTCTATTTGTGCTGAAACATCTACTTAATTGAATAACGTATTTTGTCTACTTCCCTAAACTAAAAACATCTTTAATGGCTTGCCAAACATTCAATTTGGGATCTGAATTTCTGTCAATGTGAATGCTCTGTCTAACACCGGCACCACCACCTCCACCAAATATATCCAAAAATCCACTAGTGGTCTTATCTTCTATAGGTTTTGGTTTTCTGGGATTTTCTAAAGCTTTTTTGAATGCCTGTTCTATTTCCTTTTCTTTATCCAACTTGAATTTATGTCCACTAACTGAAGGGCATTGAAGATTATAATTTCTTATTTCCTGATTTAACAAATTTATTTTTGTTTCAATATATTTCAAATCTGATTCATGTAATTGTTTCGACTTGCTCCACATTTCAACTAAATTCTCTCGAAATTGTGCTATATTTCTATTCAAATTCTGTTGACTTTCAATCCATGGAGGTAACACTTCTTGTTTATTCAACACTTGATTTATAAAATAATTTGAATCAGTACAATTCACTAAATGTTGCTTCTCCAACGGTTTACCCCGAACTTTTTGCATGTCATCAGTCTCAAATTTCCCCGTTGTTTGATCAATCTTGGCATTGATCTTATTACCAGCTAACATTTCTACAAAATCAACCGATGTAGAACTATGATTAAGAAGCATTGATGGACCTAACAATCGTTCACGATACATTTCCCTAAACCCATCGTCATCGGTGTCCTTATTTTTACCTCCTTGTGGTTTGTTGACTTTATAATCCAATGATATATCTCTTGCCATGGCCAATTTCTCATTTTTTGTTGGATTTCTCTTTTTGTAGGCAATACTTGCTGGATCATTAATAGGTTTGGGTTTAGAATCAACAATCATTCTTAGATTAGAATCATAAACAGATTCGGCTCCACTCCATGGAATAGAATTGTAGATATCTTTCGCATGTTTGTTGTGAGCAAGTATTGGTTCACTTCTTATATACGATGAAGCTTGTTTACTATTGGGTAGTGATGTTGATGGAGTGTCATATTTGGATAGTATTTGATTTAATGATTCATCGGTACGTTTCATAGTTTGGATTGTACTTGCAGATTGAGACGATATCTTTTCTTCTAATATTTGCTTCATTCTATCAACTATCGCTGAAGTTACTTCCTGTTCCAGTGCAGGTTCTGCATTCTGTGATTGCTTATTTGAATAATTTCGGGCATATACATGCCTCCATGGGTATAGGGAGAGCCTTCTTTTTAGTAGTGGTTGTAGCATTAAAAGAGGGTGAAAAGAAGGCAAGATAAAACTGATCTCGGGATTTACCAATCAAAAAAAAAAGCGAATTGCGAATTATTTCACCACAATATCAGCTTTTCTGACCCAACTTTCTATGCAAGCAATAACGAGATATACCGATACGACATAGTATTAATTACAATGCAACTTTAAGTCTTACAAATATATTATCAACTACAAGTAATAAGTCTAATTATGCAGTGGTAGCCAACCTCCGGTCAACCCTAATCTCGCCTGTTCTTCACCATACGCTCTACAAAACTCAATAGAGTAAGCAACAACACATTTCATTTGAACCAGATCACTGTTAAACTCGTTGCCATGTTTCTGATTTGTAATAAGATTTTTGATAACTGTTTTTAACCCATGGATATCCATAAGAATATTATCTTCATCAGCAGCTGATAGAGTCATAGTTAAAACGTCTCGCTCAATTCCATCAATAGTAGCCACTTCCCAATTGGAAATACCATTAGGGATCAAAACATTTGGGTCTCTTTTGCCACACTGTATTTCATGAGTTTTCCAACCAGGAACAGGGATATTAAACGATATGTATGATGATAAATAAGCTACCTGGAATGTTCCCATGTCGGTCTTTTGTAATACTACCATATTTGGGCGATACATAGCTTTCCCACAACCACATTTATCAATATGTGCTCTCAAGAACCCGACCCATAACTGTTTGTTGTTTATAATTGTTGGTATCAATTCTGTGCCTCCTCTGATTGGTCCCACTTTTTCCACTTCATCGTGTTTAGTATCTTGCTTGAATCTACAAGCACTATAATGAATAAACCCATCATCAGTAACTAAATTGCTAATGTCACATTTCAAAATTCTTAATTTATCCCATTGATATACAATATAAAGACTCTTATCTTCAGGGTCTCGTTCTGAAGGATCAACAAATGGTGTCCAATTTTTCTCAATGGAAGCTCGGGTCTGGTTGTGGATTTTCAATTCCGCCACTCTTGTGAACTTTACGTTATCAAACCTATCGTCGACAAACCCATCTGTATTTGATTTACCCAATTGGTACCTAAATGGCCATCCAACAAACATTGATCTATAAAATTCAAAATTTAATTCAACTGAACCATCTGTCTTTCCAGTAGTGGTGTGATTTGCAATTTGACGGTGATAAGAGTTGTAAATTACCACCGGCTCTTCCATGTCTAATTGATTTTTAACCAACATAATACGAGCATCCTCGGGACCATACCATCTTCCTTTTGTCAATTTGGGATTATAATAAAAGGGCATTGGTAAGAATCGTGGAAACTGCAATTTTTCTAATTTATATTCACCAGTGATGTCTTGCATCGATACAAGGAGATCAGTATTTGTCAATTCTTGCCAATTAGTATCATATAATTGAGTATATAGTAACGAAATTTGAGGATCGCCCTTTTTACCCTTCTGGGAGTATATAACCCTACTGATCATCAAATGAACTCCATAATCTTTCAACCATACTGAAGTTCCAGCAAACTTGTAAAAATGTTTATGATATGATCTCATTCGCAAATGAAGTGAAAGTTTATTTTGGAAAAATGGTGCTAGTTCTTTAAATGCTGGTTCTGTATCCAATTGATGCATTAGTCGTTTCACCATTATTTCAAACAGTTCCTTGATAATAATATTTTGTGAAATAGTTAATTGTGTTTCGGTCATTAAATCCAGACAGTTGTCGGAGTTTGAAAATGGATCAAATACCTGTATACTATGATTCACCAAAGTTTGATTCAACTGACTAAATGCTATTGATGATGAGTTGCCAATATATTGGACAAAGGGATTCGTTGTTTCGGTAGTATTCAATAGTTGCAGCAAAGCCGTCTGGTCTAATTGCAAGTTTTTCGGATAGAGAATAGTAGTACCATTGCCGCCGATATCTGTGTGTTGTTTCTCAATGGTGGTATACTTTCGAGTGGTATCATTATATGGATCCACATACTGGTATCGTATTGATGTGTCGAATGGATTATTTGATATGAAATAGAAGGGATATCCCAATACGAAAAGAAGAACCACCGCGCAGATGCCGAGTCTTCCAAATTGTGAGGATTTTATTGCCTTTACTGTCACGACATACTGCTTTATACTTGGTTTATAGTTACCCATGGTCTATAGCATATAATTAATGTAGCTGATACCAAGGCAAACTTTAATGAATAATTATAAAAAAAAGGACAATTGGAAGAAAGAAGTATAAAGTCCAAAGTATTTATCAAATACGCGAAAATGAGAACTTTCAAAAAAATTTCTTTAAGCCAAGGCTTGGCATCAATTTATATAAATATAAAAACTATTCACTTCTTGTTGTTTAGATGTGCTTACCAAAAGGTTTTTTTTGTGAGTTCATTTTATTCAAACAAGATAACAATGCACAATACAAGTGGGCAAATTAGGGCTGAGTTAGCTGCAAACAATAGACTACAAGTAAAGCAGAGTGTCATCGTTTATCAAAAATGAGTTTATGCTATCAGATTTGAGATTATGTACTGAGTAAAGCTCAGCAAATGAAACAAAGAGAATTCAGAAACATCGGGGAGTTTAACAATAAAATATACATAAAGATGCATACACTCACCCCACTGCCACCACTGGAGTTACCACATTTCTCAATTTTTATTTAAAGTTTAAACACCGTAATGTAATTGGTAGCAGTAGGCGCAGTCAAAACAGAAAAAATTTTTTGTGCATCCTTCGTAAACTCTTTTTAATTGTAACTTGCCCCATGTCCAAATTGATGAATGATCTGATGGATGTACCAGTATTTGTTGTTTTATGGTCATTCCTCTTTCATTCTGACAAGCGTAATCAAAAAAAAATTCAGGCTAAACAGTGTTATCTTCTTCGATTGTTTACCAAAATGAATTTTTTTATTATTGTTCTTGTACGAGACACAAAACACGTACTTCGCCAATACTTTCTATTCTTTTAAGCCAACAATAGCTTTTTCATTACTAAGTGTTATTAATGATATCTCTACACCGTCTCACGCGTAACGCCTGGCTAAGGATATCCGTGTTCTATCTCAGATAAAAGAGTAAATATATATCAAGTTGGGTCACAAGTATGACTGGCTAAATAAACACAGGCTAATGAGAACATTGTGTTGACGTGATCAATTTACATAAGCAAAAGCAATACGAAATGCCAGTAAATGATTTACCATAAAAGCGTACCAAGTATCAATATTTGACAATCTCGACAATATCATTTCTGCAATTAGACTAAATTATGAATACTTCACATTCTCTACAAGAATCAGTCCTTTTCTCTTTTTAATTATTGATTAATGTATCTATAACACGATATATCTATAGGAAAACAATGACACCTCCTAATTAGCATACTTAGATCTTGCTCTCAACTTTGGTCCGTTCAAGTAAAACAAAACTGGAATAGCAATCATAACAAGGGTGATGAAACCCAACACGGAACTACCCCAAGCAACTGGATATTCAGGGGTGGCCAAATTGTCAAACAAAGGAGCACCAAATAATGGGAACACTGAAGCAATGACTGATCTGAACAAATCATTTGATGCAAAAACTGAAGCAATATAGTGAGGCTTAAATGAAGCACCCATGAAATTGAATAATGTTTGGAAAATCAAAAATGCACCAGAAGCAGTAGTGGCAGCACCAAACAATGGACCCACCCAATGAGTGGTTCTATTTGCTGACCAACCGAAAATGAAAAGACCTGAAGTTAACAAGATACCACCGACAATGGCAATTGGAATAAATACTTCGGGGAAAACTTGTTCTTGACGCAAAATTGGTTTGGTGAATTTTTGTCTAATAACTGGAATATAAATAAAGGCAGCAATGACAATACCAATAACAATTGACATATATGTGGTACCCAATTCAACGAGGGTGAAATGTTTAACTCCAACGAAATAAATTGGGAAAACTTCGAAAAACAAGTAAAGAATACTGTACACCATGGCAATGTAAATGTTAATCAAAAGAACAACTGGTTCCATAACGGTGATTTCTAATGGTCTCCATAATGTATCAATGATCAATTCATGACTTGTCATTTTGCTATTTTCAATTTCTCCTTCACTTGTGATTCTGTCGTTACCGGTGATGGCTCTCAATCTTTTAGCCTTGCGATACAATAATGTTTTGCCAAAAGTTTCAGGTAAAGTGAAACACAACATAACAAATGAAAACCCAGAAATAATACACATGAACCAAAAAGTCCATCTCCAACTGGCTTTGACAGTTAAAATTGAACCAAAGAATGGACCAAAACTAGGACCACAAACAGCACCCAAACTCCAAGCGGCTAACCCAACTGGTAAATTCCAAAATTTAACCACATCAGCAACACTAGCACCACCAGTGGCCAAACAAGGACTAGCAAAGAATCCACCCAAGAATCTCAATATACATAAACCGGCAATATTATTTACCAAAGCAGTGGGGATTTGTAGTATGACAAATAAAAATAATGTTATGATATATATGGATGTACGACCAAATATAGCATTTTCTGACATCGGACTGAAAACCAATGGGCCAACACCATAACCAATAACAAATAATGTTAAAGGTAATGTAGCTACGACTCTTCCAATACCAAAATCATGCATTAATTCTTCAATACCAGGGGTATATACTGCTGATCCCATATAAACTGAAGTTGTCAAAAATGAAATTTGGAAAATGAAAAATGCTTTTTGTAAAGTTGGCCAATTTTGAGGGTTTTCGGGATCATCATCACCATCCCAAGTGACAACTATTTTATCTCCATCAACATCATTATCATTATTGTTGTTGTTGTCGACTATTGTGTTATTGGAAGATGATGATTGACTTGAATTGGGTTCACCTTGATTATCTATTTCTTCTTTTTCAAAATTTATACTTGTATCATCAGCAAGAGTTGGTTTGTAATCGGCTAAATATTTCTCGGGGACAATATAATCTTTAGCTTCTTCTGGATGGGCAAAGTATTTATGTTTCGATAAATGATAGGTCACTCTACCAACAAAACTATCTCTCAAAAATCTGTAATGCATTATGAAGTTCTATGTAAGTATATGTATTGCTATTGGGGCAATGTAAAATTATAATATGATTGTTACGGAATAAAAAAAAGTAGAATTGTTGGAAACTGAAAAGGATATCCCATCCCTTAAATATGTTTCCAAAACATTGCTTGGTGTTTGAATTTTGCTATTAATAATCATAAGGATATTATTCATTTCGCGATAGAAGTTTATAGAAAATAAGCGATGAAGAATAATATAATTTCCGAGTGCAAAATCTTAGGTTGTGTCATTCTCGGTATTTTTCCCAATTAGGATTTTACCGTTGTGATTAACTGGTAGCAACACCCATAATTGTTGTACAAAAACAGATAACAAAACCTTAAAAAGTAGCCACGGAAAAATGCCACGGCAAGGAAAAACGGCGATGGCGACGGGCTGTTGAGTAAACTATTTTGATTTATAAGATTGATGCGAATGGGAACAACTAAACGAGCTAAAAACTCGGTAAATTTCCTAAAATGAAAATTGATGTAACAAAAATAGCAACTTTATTTACTAATCTTTCGCCAATAGTTACCAGTAGAGTTGTATCAGGAGTAAATCCGCCTTTTTTTCTAGATGCTTTTTTCTTTTATTTGGCATAGTGGGACAGGATTGCAAGGTTACTTGAAGGTTGTAAGAACTGTGGTTACAACACTATTAAACAACTTATTTCTTCAGTATATAAGTTTTATTGGGTTGTTTTTGTTGGTGTGATGAGTCATCATTATCACCGTATAAAAGATTACACGGGGATATATAAACACTTCACTTTGCTTACAAATTGGAAATATGGTTTTTTTGGCGCAACCTAAAGAATTGCGCAATTCTTACACGTTTAGGTATCTAATCTAATGTTTAAAGTATTTGATCGCCACTCAACTTATCTTTTTAATTCTAGATTAGTGTTCTTATATATAGCTGGATTATACGGATATAAGTAAGTCTAAGATTCACGGCTGTGTGTATTATTTCCTTTTTGTTTTCCATGTTTATTTGTAATCATCGACGACTAGATAAGAATGAGTTACTTAAAGTGAAAGTGTGTCATTTGTAGCTCTAGTTTTCACGGAGTCCGTTTCTACAGATTTACGTTATCTTAACACCATGTTAATCATGTTTCCGTTTCTATTAAAAAAATGCAAAAAATATATATATAGCAATAATACAATTGTACAAAAGCGTTATTCATTCAACTTTGTTGATCTTGATAATGTTTAGCAAGCCGAGGATTCCGTAATTTACTTAAACTACTGCTCATTACCTTAAAAAAATCATTATCGACACCAGCACTAGACTCTAACCCATTATAAAATTCGGTAGGCTTAGCAACTTCATACAACAAAGAACCCGTTGACTCATTCCGACCCTTATTATAAGAATCTATATTAGCTTGAGAATTGTGCGACGGAACAAGACTAAGTAGTGGAATAGTTTGTTCCACGGGAATCTCTGCAGAGTTTACTGATGCAGCTGACGTAGCTGACGCGGCTGATGAGGTACGCGATATCTTTGCCATTCCATGTATTGCTGTAGGTGGTAGTATGGGTGAAGGATAATCTGCAATATCTTCTTCTTCTTCTTCAGTTTCAGTTTCAGTTTCATGATTCAGTGCCCTGTCCTCGCTGTGTCCATTAATAGTGCCGCCACGTTCACTATTAACACTTGATCGACGGGCAGAAGAATTGGATATGGTACTTGCGTCGGTGCCATGGATCTCCACGTTATTTTCATTGTGTATTTCAATCTGTGGGATAGAACTGTCAATTGGAATATTGTCGTCGATTCTAGTTGTAGGCTCAACCAATTCAGTAGGCGTAACAAGACTGGAGCTTCCAGAACCATTCAATTGTTGAATCAATAAATCTCTAACAGGAGTGTTACTAGCTGCAGCGGTAGAGTGGAAGCCATTAGTGGCAACATTTGGCCTAGTAGAAGTGGTGTTTCCGTTCTCACTAGGTTCATCTATTCTCAATGGGGATAAACTTAATGATCTGCTATTACTACTATTATCAGATAACCCTCTCCCATAACCAACAGAACCACGTCTACTTCCTGAATCTCGTTCTTCGTATGCTGGTGGAGGAATCGTGGCAGGTGGTGGTGGCACATCTGCATCAAAGGGAGGTGGGTTGACTGATGGTTTCCGAATTAAATGAATTGGTCGTTGCACTGGCAGCAGAAGTACTGGTGATGAGAACGTGTCCGGGTGTGGTAATGCTTGTGGTGAATTTATAGCAGTAATGGCGTTTTCTTTGGGCAGGTACAAATTAGCTTCTAAATGCATATCGGCCTCTCTTTCAACAGCACCAGCGCTTTCAAGACCAGAAGAAATATGATGGAATTCTATTGGAGTCAGTGGACGACCGTTTTCATTTTCTGGTGGCACACTACTACTACGCGATTGACTGTTTCCATTACTGCCATTATTGTTGAAAATACCCAAGATTTGGTTGCCAACACTTCCATTACGAGGTCTTGCTGTATGTTCAACAGGTGTGACCCCAGGTGAGAGAGGTGGGAGTTCACTTTGGTTGTGAACCAATGACATCCCCGGAATTAGGTCATCGTAAGCTGGTAATAATGTGTTGTTGTGTGAACACAAATGACTCAATACATGTAACGGGGAATCAATGCTGATTTCGTAATGTTTCCTCTTTTCTGGATTCTCTGGATCCTGTTTACTGATACGTAAACAAATTTTAATCCAATGATGGGCTTGGATATTTTCATAGGATGTATCTGGATGAAGACGGCTATTGGTTCTTGCGTTTAATTCAGTGGGTACGAATAATTGAAATTCTAGTTCTTTCGGTAAAATATCATCATCGAAATCATTTAAACTATCAGTGGATGATTCATCCTCGGGGTTTTTAGATGAAAGTAACGATCTCCCCTTTTTGGCCTTATGTTCTAACAACAAGTATTTCTTGGCAGGTTCCATCCGGTGTACTTTCTTATTAGAACAATAATATTCCAAGTTTTCTGTCAAGTATACTCTGATTCTGTGTAAAGCTACTTTCCCCCAAAGTGGCACAAACCTGAACGCCAAAGGTAAATACAGATCCAACACAACAGATTTGGCTCCTATCACTATATCGTATCGAAGTTGATCTTCCCAATCTCTGGTAATAACAATGGATTCGTTTTCTTCCAAACTTGTTTCAGCAAGGGTTCTGATTATATTTATTGGTAATCTGCCAGCTAAATTGGTTTTGAAAGCACCTGGTCGAGTAATATTCACTTCTAAATAATATGATGTGCTTCCGAATGTCGCATTGCATGACTCAGGGATCGATGCTGGCAATGGATGTTCAAAGTTGTAAATGTAATCGCCAGGGGCAAAATGAATAATGTTTGAATGACCGTCACCAGGACTAGGAGAAGAAGTGGATGGCATCAAATCAGTGAATGAACTGGCTTTCCCTATCTCTGCCATTGAAGAAATAGAAGACGATTTCCCTCTTCGAATAAAACTTGGTGATAAATTACGAGTGAAGAAATTAGTTGCATTGTTACTTGATTGTTCGTCATAGTGTGATTTCCGGGTAGGAGAAAGATTAGCTGATGGACTGGTTGCCAGATGCCCCAATGGAGGTGGTGTGCTTGACCTCACAGATGACAAGTCATCTTCAAAACTAGCATTAATACCACCCTGGTGAGTTGTTCCGTCTTTTTCAATGAAATAATCAGCGCCATTGTGGGGTAACTTGTCGTTGATATTTCCTTGCAAAAATGGCCAAGTGTGGGTGATAACTTCATTTATTTCGTTATATTGGTTCTTTTTGGGTGGTATACCTTCGGGCCAATCTGTTCTTTGAATTCCTTTAAATGTCAAACTTATTGACTTGATTTTAGTTGGTTTTAACACTTTCACAACTAAGGATCCTCGTAATATAGTTGGTGGTCTGGATAAATATACATGCTCTTCAAACCCTTGCACAAATAGATTCTGTTCTGACGGAACAATGTATACTGCCAATGATGAAGTTGATACAGTTGGTTTTTCAGGCAAAGTTGGAGTTAACACCGCTAATGACGAAGATGAAGATTTATTTAGATGGTTTTTAGAAGTGGGAGTAGATGTGATGGTAGTTCCTTTGTCATTACTGGAATTAGTAGGTGTGCTATTATGATTTGAAAGTTGCTGCGGCGCGAATAATGGTGAATTAGGTATATTCATTAGACAGTTTGAGGGATTATCTGTTGTGTTGTGGTGTGTTTACTACTAATAAGTTGAAATCATAAAAAAATGTTGAATTAGTTCTTTCTTCCAACAAATGAATATATATAGAGAAACTGGAAGGAAGGAAAGAATGAATATGAGAAAGGTATTGAAAACGTTTAAAAACAAAAAAGAAATTCTTAGAAAACTTTAATAAAAATTAAAAAAAAAAAAAATTAGAATTTCAATAAAAACTTGATTGAAGTGGAGGAGGAGGAGGATCTGTTCTATTTTTTAAGAAAAAATTCTTAATATTCCAATTAGATACGAATATAATTTGAATAGTGAGTAATAAATTTTAAACTACTAACAAAAAAAGAATTAAAATTTGAGTAAATGTGGATAATGTTGGAAAAATAGAGAAACATTATAATAGAAATATTACCTTATAGGGGTTATGATTATTATTATTATTATTATGGAGGATTTACTTACATCGGAAAAAAAAAGGAGAACAATACGACAATGTTAAAAGCAATTAGCACTGTTAGGTATTGCGACATTTATGTTTATCCTGGTCTGCTTATAGTCTCATGATTTATATAACAGTTTATAGTCTTGTGATGGGCTTTACAGAATGAATGAGATGAGCAGGTAGATGTTGAAATAAAATGCATGTAATTAATGTGTCTTTTCAAATATGCAAGAATATACCTCGGATGAGACATTCGGTATAATGGGCAATCTCCAGCGCAAATATTATAAAGTTTTGCATGGTAAATGAGATGCGCTGGCGACATACCCACACGACTAATTGATACTATATGAGACGGAATTATAATATGGTGGGCCCCTTTCATTTTGAATCTACAATGTTGTAACTCACCCATGGTTGACTAGAGTTGTAGCAGTGCCGGCAGACTCAACTATAAAAGCTAACAACAAAGAGCACATTAAAGTCGAAGTCTTTTAAAATTGTACCACATTTACAATAAGCTGGTTGATGATACGACTTTTTTTTTTTTTGCCTTGTCGGAATTGTTTTATTTTTAAGCCAGTTTCTTCTTTGTCTTGTCCCGAGTGATCCACCACCATCACTACAAACCAACCTGATTTCTCCCAAGCCCCTTTGATCATCAATGACTTCTCCAGTATTTTGTAGATTCAACCCTGGAGCTGTGATGAACCTGAACGTGAGCTGATTTTATTTTCATCAGGAGCTATATTGTCGTTTCTTAATTCAGTAAACGTAACATAGTGAATCGTATACCCCACATTCCTTGATAAGAGTGACTTACCTTAACGATGACAACGAATGGGTTGTTGGGGTGTTTGCTTATAAGTACAGGTTTCGTTTATTCATGACTTGGTTGTTAATCTGGTTGTCTTATATTGTAGAGAAACTGTGTACGTGCAATTACCAAATAGTTGTAAACTATATCAAGCTTACTGTAAAAGCCTTCTCAGATGATCTATGGAACCATAATGAGCTGGAAGTAGCCTATTTACGTATGGGGCAAACATTTTGGATTGCTAGTTTGTACAAGTTTATAAATTGCGCCCTACATACTGAACAATTTTTGTTGATATTGTCTGATTTAGATCTTGGTTCACAGTGAAGTGATGGAATCTGAACTTGATAGAAGTTACAGACCACCCAATATTTTCCACAACTAGCTTGACTCTTGAAGTAATTCTATGGTGAATACATTACAAGAGCAGTAATGTAAAATAACTATAATCCCCTTTCCTACTAGAGAAGCTCGTCGTTGGTTGTTGTTTTTTTTTCTGCCGCTCTTGCAAAAGTAACTCAATTTTTTTTTTTTCACTTTGGCCCATCACAACAATAACACGATTTTTTTTTTCATTAATCACAACATCATTATCATTCACAAACCTTACACATAATGAGGTTCCTTTTGGTACCGGCAAGATGCCGTATATCAATTATTCCAAAATTGACATTTCCCAGAATACCATTTCACAAGAATTATTCACTTACTCCTGAGACATCTCTCAACCGTAGAGTTGGTAAGGAAACAGTCAACCCTAGACTCAAAACCTTGGATAATTTTGATCCTGAGAAGCAACCAAATGAAACGTCAGCAGTTTATACAAGATTTGGTTGGTTTTATATTCCAACAGAGTTTTATTTAGATGGTAAAATTGGTGTTGAAATACAAAATTCTTTGGATGATAAAGGTGTTACTTTGGAAACTCCCAAGTCAGAAATTCAAAAATTGATTTTGGAATGGTGTAGACAACAACCTTATGAACCAAAGAAGAAGATAAAACAAAGAGTGAAAAGACGAACACCCGATGTGATATTGAATAAATTTTTCAGCAATGGTAAAAATGGATCTGTGGAAGAAGAAAAACCTGAACCACTAGTAATAGAACAAAAGCGTAAACCATCTGATGAAACTTTAGCCCGTAGAATAGAAAGGGAAACGTATAGAGTGACACCTAGAAGTATATTTGCCAGATATGATGAAAATACTGGTAAATATGAAATTAAAGGACATGTATCTCAAAATGCTGCATTCCAATATTATTTATCAAAAGAATGGGATAATTATAAAGGTCAGTTTAAAACTAAAGTAGAAACAAGAGTTGCTTTAGGAGAATCATGGAAGAAGAAAACTCCAGAGGAGAAAGAAGCATTAAGATTAGAATTTTTGGAGATGTTGCAGAATGGACAAGATTTAGCTTCAGGGAAAATTATTCCATTGGAATCAAGATTAAGTACAGCAGTTTTCAATGATGGATTTAGACTTCGAGTTCGTTCTGATCATACTAAGAATCTTATGAAAATCAAACAGAGTTCCAATGAGTACTTAAAAAACTAGTCACTTTTATTGTTTACATTATTTTTTTTTCGGTTTTTCGATTTTGTTTTGTAGAAAACATAGGACTTTGTTATACATTCCTGTAAATATAAAGATATATATATATGGTAGATCATACTCGTGTATAATAAAACCTGAACATTGCTCTATTTCATTATTCATTTATCCAGCTATCTAAATACACTAGATCCGATTCATCTTGAAGATCTTGAATAGTAGATTTATATTGAAAAACACTAAAATCTGATTGATTTTGTTGTAAATAATTAAAACAATCTTCAGAAACAACATTTTTCAAATCCTGATAATTATTTTGCAAAATAGTGTTACCTTTATCTATTATACTTTGCCAAGTAGCTTTAAAAATCCCACTATTTTCTTGATTCCCACCAACTTCTTCTATTCTATCGTCATAGATTAGCACATCACATAATGATCTAATATCATTAATACCCAACTCAACACTGGTGATATTACTATTGTTTATAAATTCAACAAGTTGATCCAAATTCACCCCTGGATGATGATTGTGATATGTTGTTTGAAGTGGATTTATATCTTCATTATCAGCTTCTTCATCCTTTATATACATGGTTTTCCCAACAATAAATCTCCAACACACTTCCAATAAAGTTTCTATAAATTCAGTATCTAATTCTGAATCAGTAAACCAAGGACCACCAGTAACATCAATACTAGGTTGTAAATTATACAACATATAAATTTTTCTTGTTGGATGTTTCACTGATTTAATACTTTTAATGTATCGATTATTTTCTAAATTTTTTAAACATTTTTGAACAATATGTTGATGTAAATTAGTTTTAGCTTTAATGGTTTTAGTCCAAATCCCTTCACGACCTGAAGCTTCAATATAAGAATAAATCATTGCTTCATCATCAGACATTGACGATACTTTTTTGGCTTCTTCTTCAGCAACAGTTTGAAATTTTAATTGATCTCCCATTTTACTAATTTTAACATATTTACCATTGACTAATTCTTGTAAATATTCCATTAATTCTGATCCCTTTTTAATATCAAATAGTGTTTGTAATTCATCTTGATCAAAAAGTTTGGAAGTTGGATACTCCCTCATCTTTGTATAAAGATGACGTGCTTTATCTGATACTAACATCTCACTCATGATTATTGGTTGAAAAAGTTGGGTATTCGAAGACGTGGTTGAACTTGTTAGATGTATTGGGTGTTTTATTTTTTTTAAAGATGATCTTCACGGAAATATTTTTTTTTTTTCAAAAATGGTTTGAAGAGACATCGTGAGGATTAATCTAAACAAACACGAAATACACCAAAAAGTTAAACATCTCACATTTTTAGGTGATTCGATGAATTAAACATGAATATTGAAGCAGAAGATGACGATGATTTATTGAATGAGTTAGACCATGAATTGAAAAATACACAAACAAGTAAAGTTAGTTTCAAAAAGAAATCTTTCAACAAGCCACAAAAAATCCAACGAAACAAACTACTGTTCAATATTGATGATGAAGAGGAGGATGAAGAGAAGGAGGGACATGATGGAGAGAAGAATAACATCAATGAGCTAAAACCTGTTCCAAGCAAAGGAGCATCGTTACTTCGATTCAACCCACGAACTAAATTTACAAAAGAAAAATCATCAGAAACAGAACAACCAGTTAAAAAACCAATCAATTTATCAAGATATCAAATTGACACCAAGACTACAACTACTACCGATAATGCTGATCAAGAAATTATACCATTTGAGTTGGATGAAGAGGATCCTGAAAATAATCCAGTAATCACCAATATAGATGATCTCAATGATGAAGATAATGAAGAGTTTGCTAAACTAAAATCAAAGCTAATTGCCACCACCACCACATCACAAATTTTTAATCACTCTGAAGTCTTAACTTCTGCTAATAAAGATACACCAAAACGATATGTACCAATAGAAACCAATCGTGTTCCAGAATCCCTGAAATTATCAATTCGACAATATACCAAGGCTTTAGTGAACGAATATAAAGATGACAAGAATTATGATGATGGAACAGAACGACAAAACCAAGAAGATCAAGATCTACTTTTGCATGATATCAATGATGGCGATATAGAATTGAATGATGAAGATATGGGGATATTAAATATTGGTAAACGTGCTAATTTTGACGACAATAAGTTTAATTTTGAAATACATAGTGATGATGACGATGAAAAAGAAGAAAGTGATGATAGACTACATAGTGAGAATGAGAGTAATGACAATGGTAATATAGATTTCAGGATACCAACTGTTGAAGAACAAATTATGAAAATCAACGGATTAATTAAACAACTTGAAGTCACAAAATCAGAAAAACAGAAACTTGTTCAAAATCTTAAGATTGAACGAGATGAATTAACCGAAACAAAACTGGAACTACTAGAGAAATTAAATAATTTGGTTATTTAGTATCAGAAATGTATATGATTATAGTAGTTATACACAAAATTGTTTCTCTGTTTGAAGTGTTTCAAACACCTGATGATGATCTCATCACTTTTTATGCAGGGTAAACAGTTGTGTTCTTGTATTTAATTGGTCAGTCAACAATTAAAAAAAAAATTTGTTGGTTGGTTGGTTGGTAGTTTATATTGTTTACCGCGGTTAATGTTGAGTCATTACCCAATTAGGATGAAAAAATTTTTTACTGGCTTAGGCTTTCAATCCCCTTCCTCCCTCCTCCTCCCCAATAAAATTTTCCAACGGTATATAAATACAAACTTTATTTCCTCTACCCTTTGCTTTTCAATTCTACTTTATTTTCTTTCTCTTCTTTTTTATATCTTTAATTAAGTTTTATATATTACTTTTCATATTATGATGTCTTCCGTTAGAACTATTACAACAACTAGATTATTATCCACTACTCCAATCAAAGCAACTGCCTCTTCACAAACACCACGTCATTTGATCAATATAGCTCAATTAGCCAATGATGAATTTTCTTCATTGATAAATAAAGCTTATCAATTTAAACAATTGGTCAAATCAGATAAACCATCAATTGAAAATCATCAAAAATTGTTAGGTAAATTAGTGGCTTTATTATTCACAAAAAGATCTACTAGAACTAGAATAAGTACTGAAGGAGCGGCATCATTTTTTGGAGCTCAACCAATGTTTTTAGGTAAAGATGATATTCAATTAGGTGTTAATGAATCAATGTATGATACGACAAAAGTGATTAGTTCAATGACGTCGTGTATTTTTGCTCGTGTTAACAAACATCAAGATATTTTAGATTTATGTCAACATAGTTCTGTTCCTATTGTCAATTCATTATGTGATAAATATCATCCATTACAAGCCATTGCTGACTTATTAACCATAAAGGAACAATTTGGTGATAATTTAAAGGGGTTAAAATTAACATGGATTGGTGATGCTAATAATGTTATTAATGATTTATCGATTGCTTGTTTGAAATTAGGTATAAATGTATCTATTTCAATACCTAAAGATATTACATTTGATCAAGATGTAGTTGAAATAGCTGAAAAATTAGCTAAGGAACAAAATTTGACATTTGAAATTGTTAATGATCCAATAATTGCTTTAAATAATGCTAATATTGTTGTCACTGATACTTGGATTTCTATGGGTGAAGAAGAACAAAAATTGGCTAAATTGAAACAATTTCAAGGTTATCAAATTACTCAAGAAATGTGTAAATTGGGTAAAGTCAATTCAAATTGGAAATTTATGCATTGTTTACCAAGACACCAAGAAGAAGTTGCTGATGATGTGTTTTATAGTGATAATTCAGTGGTTTTTGAAGAAGCTGAAAATAGATTATATGCTGCTATGGCTGTGATTGATGGATTTGTCATCAATAAAGGTGACCTCTTGAAATAAGGTGGAAACCTCAAGGTAATCTTTATATAGATTTATGTAACTAATTAAAAAAAAACAATTGTGAATAGTAGTATAAGAGTTTCCTTGTATGCGCTAAACTGTAGCCTCAAGTCAAGTGGGTTTCTGAGTGTAGTGGTTGGTGGTACTGGAATGCGCTACTATCCGCTAACATAAACAAAATTGGGTCAAATGCCGCTTAACCACTTTCCCGAAAAGTTTAACTTTGTACACGACGACTAATAATAATTATTGATTTCTCCACAGTTGATAAAAGAATTAACACCAACCACCACAGTTTAACTTGAGAAGTAATAATTTCATATAAATTTGATTCAATTTCCCCTTTATTCCTTGTCAATTTTTATTCATTTATTTCATCTATTAATCAACTCCTAAAAAAGATGTCAACACCAATTACTGTTATTGTTTCTGGAGCCACAGGATTTATTGCTCAACACGTTGTTAAACAATTATTAGCTAAAAACTATCAAGTCATTGGTACAGTTAGATCAACAGCCAAAGGTGATCATTTATTAAAATTATTCAACAATCCACAAAACTTATCTTATGAAATTGTTGAAGATGTTGGAACTAAAGGTGCCTTTGATAAAGTATTACAAAAACATGGAGAAGCAAAAGTGTTCTTACATTTAGCTTCACCATTCCATTTTAATGTGACTGATGTTGAAAAAGAATTGTTATTGCCTGCTGTTGATGGTACTAAAAATGTATTACAAGCAATTTATAATTTTGGTAACAATATTGAAAAAGTGGTTATCACTTCATCTTATGCTGCCATTAGTACCGCTTCTAAAGAAGCTGATAAAAATGCAATTATTACAGAAAAGGATTGGAATGAAATCAGTTGGCAAGATGCTTTACTTAATCCAGTTAATGGATATCGTGGATCCAAAAAATTTGCTGAAAAAGCTGCTTGGGATTTTATAAAATCTAATGATAATGTTAAATTTTCATTGTCGACAATTAATCCATCATTTGTATTTGGTCCACAATCATTTGGTTCAGAAATTAAACAAAGTTTAAACACTTCTAGTGAAATCATTAATTCTATTTTGAAATTGAAACCAAATGATTCAATTCCTGCGTCAAAAGGAGGTTGGGTTGATGTAAGAGATGTTGCCAAAGCTCATATCATTGCCTTTGAAAATGAGGATGCCAAAAATCAAAGAATATTGTTGAATTCAGGTAGATTTACATCTCAATCACTTGTTGATATTATTAATGATAAATTTCCAGATTTGAAAGGGAAAATACCAGTTGATGAACCAGGTTCAGATAAATCTGTTATTGCTGAAAGTTTGGCTACTATTGATGATACCAAATCTCGTGAATTATTAGGATTTGAATATTATAACCTTGAACAATCAGTTTATGATACTGTTGAACAAATTGTTAATGCTCATAAGTTGTAAGAGAATGGGTTAAGCTAAGAATCGGGGAAATAAAATAATACAATTGTATGTAGTAAACGCATTTGTATAAAAATTTTGTATCAAATTTTTACCAACAGAATTGCAGCCAAAAAATGCACAAAATGTGAACAATAAAAGATCAAGATATCATTGTAGAATTGTGATAATAGAAAGAAGAAGGATATATTGACGTATATTGGTTTCCAGAAATACACAATTGTAAACAAATAATGACAGTCATTGTTGTAATTAAAAATGTCAACATATGTTTATTAACTGGAGAAAACAAATGTACGATTTTATTTGTTTCTAAACACTAATGAAACTTAGTTTGGCGACGTATACAGTCCTGAATTGAGGACATGCTTGCCAGCTAAATGTTGGATAAATTAATAAAAATTGGTTAGGCATTGAAAATGCAAAAAGGTAATTTAGCAAATTCATAACCAATTTAGAATAAAAAAAAAGCTAAAGCACAAACTAAGGCGGATGATTTCTTCGCCGATGAATCTATTTCTCAAATTCAATATACGAACTCTCAATCACATCTGGGAAGTGTTTACAATTTGAATCTTCATCGTCTGATAAATATTAAACTTTGTCAACAACAACACCAACAAGTGATAGCAATATTCCTTGAAGAAATTGCAATCGATAGTGAAACCGATAGTGAAGAGATTGGAAAAGTAACAAATCTAACTGAACTCTTTTTTTGGATTGTATTCCAAAAATAGATTATCGTTATCTCATCTCGTATTTAATTGTTCAACAAAACTAAACAAACAAACAAACAAGCAAACAAAGAAAAACGGCCAGCTAAGAAAAAATTTTTCTTTCATTGTGAAAGACGTAAATAATTTGTGATGAGAGATGTCTATTTAGATCTAAATCTGTATTTTGAAGAGGTTAGTGTATTGCATTTACATAGCTTGCATTATATTGTATTTATGTTCACATGAGTTGGTGGTGGAAGTAACAACAATTGCCGTTGCGGAAAATTGACACTGCTACCAAAGAATTTTTTTTTCCGAATATTCCTTTTACTTGATCTACAATTATCATAAGTTCTTCGCTTTTTGTTCTAGTAACAACATGCCAACGATCTGTCATGATATTTAGTCAAATGGTCAAGAAGAAGTTGGTACTACAATCACAGAACACAGATTTATATAGATGTTAAGGAAACTTCATTATGATAATCTAAATTCAACATTTTCTAAATTAAGCTCCCACGAGGGCAATCGCAACAATACTGCAGAACGCCGCTGAGACGACCATTCAAATCGTTTGTGTTTTATGCAGAAGTTGCAGACTAATTTAATAACGCATCTGATTTATCTCAATATTCCACAAAACTGGAGGTTTCGGAATATTGTTGCAAGAATCTATTCTATCCACCACCAAGAAGATTGATAAACAGAAAAGATGTGCTATGTTTGCCAAAGAAATATTGAATCAGTAGTGGAATACTATTCCACCAAATGTTTACAAATTGCGATCAACATCTGAATATTGTGTTTGTCGCAAATACTATTTCATCGGATTTGGTATTGTCATTGTTGTTTTCATCCTTTCTTTCTTTTTTAAGCTTCCGGGATTAATATGTATATGTGTCTTCTTTGAAAACATCACTTGATTAGTACTGAATTGGGAAAGTTCAAACACTGCATATACTTGTTGGAAAAAAACAATTGAAATTGTTGTTGTTTATTGTTCATAAGATGATTGTTTGAGTTTTTGTGTGGTTCAAATTGCAATTTTTTTTAGATCATGCGTAAATGATAATGTGAAAGATAGTGTAGTTTGTGTTTGTTTAGACTTTGTACTAATTAACTATCAATCGCCACAACAACAGCAGCAACAACCTGTTAAATTTTAGTTCAATAGAGTTTTGAAAGGAGATGCTGCATGAAGATTAAAGATTAGATAAAGAGAGAGAGTGTGTGTGGCAGTGCGACCAATACAAGTGTTCAAAATTGTGTTGAATAAATAAATACCACAATATCCCAAATATGACGTTTTCTTCTTAATAAGTATAATGGACTATTGTTATTGCTTTTTTAACAATAATATTCATTCATCTGACAAACGTTGGGTATCTTTATCTTCAACAAAAGAGAAATCTCATTGCTTACTTAAATATATATATATATATATCTCCCGGTAATCCGTATTATCATCTCTGTTTGTAGTTTTATTATTTTATTTCTTTCAACACCTATTACCTCTCAAAATCCAACTTTATACCTTTCACTTATACTTGACTGGGAACAACATGACCAAATCATATATGCCATTATTCAGGTCTCCTAGACAATTCAAAAAGATTTATTTCATTTTAATTCCTTTGATTCTTGCAGTGATAATACTACATGTTTTCTTTGATGGATTTAATAAGATATCGGAATATCTGCCAACATTTATCAGTAATAGAATCCTTAATCATCAAGACCAACAACAAAAAAGTGAAAAATCATCAGATGTTATATCATCATATTTCCCTTCATTGGCCATTTATCCGAAAAATTTCGATAATAGAGTAGAGTTTGTCAATGAACCGAAAAATTCTAAATGGATTCAATATTTTGGTGATTCGAAAACTGTATTGTCAAATTATATCACTAATCAAACTTATACCAATCATTCAATTGGTTTGTATTCTTCATCTACCGTTAAACTCCCTGCTAGTCTGTGTAAAGATATATTATATGAACGTTCATTTGAAATCACCAAATATCGTACTTTACATGATGATTTATATAAATTGGCAACCACCTTATCATATCAATTAGAAAATGATCCAGCATTTCAAGATTTATCACCATTTTTCAATGATAGATTACCTCATATTATTATGAGAGGTGAATTACATAAACATATTTATAAATTTGCTGGTACTTCAGTATGGTTAGAACAACATGGAGTTCATTTAATGCTTAGTCGAGTCATATATTCACAACAAGGTAAAAAAAATGATCCTCAACTTTCTTTGTTGTATGCTCAAGTTTATGATGAAAATTGGAATGAATTAAATGATATTGAATTGATTGTCCCCGTGATTAATCCAAACGGTGAACGAGTTTATGATTCAGTTAAATATCCTCAATTTCTTGCTATACCATTTTATCATAATTCAGAATATATTAAAAGTCGATGGTATGGACCAGAAGATACAAGATTGATATTAACGAAGAATAAATTTGGTGATGATGAACCAGTGATTATTTTTAATTCATATCATCGTCAAATCAAAGATATGAGTACTGAAGATGATAATAATGTTCATACTAAATTTGAATTTTATCGATCAATGTTTGTTGGTTGGTTATTTCAATATCAATTAGGGAAATTAAATACTGATGGGATTCAAGATTCAAAATTCAATAATGTAACATTTAATAAAGTTAAAGAATTAAGAATTGAAGGTAAAGAACGAACTTCAATTGAAAAAAATTGGACTCCATTTATTGATCCTGATGAAAGAAATCAAATAAGTTATTATGGAAATCACAATCTTGGTGATAATTATGTTTATATTGTTTATCAATGGAATCATTTGAAAATTTTGAAATGTGAATTGGATAATTTCATTGATAGTTCTCATTCGACATGTACAATGTTTTTCAAAGATGTTGAAACAACTCAAGAAGTTGGTCCAGTACGTGGTGGTACAGAATTATGGCCCATAAAAATTGATAACAACAACAACAACAACAACCTCAACGAAGATGACTTGTCTACTAAACAGGAACCACAACAACAAAGACAATTATGGATTGGATTTTTACGTGCTAATGTAAAAGATTGTGGTTGTGGTGGATCAATGTATAGACCCAATTTCTTAATCTTGGAGAAATTGAATTCAAAATTCAAATTAACCTATTTATCAGGGTCAATTAATTTCAATGTTTCGGTTTATGGATGGGCAAATTATGATGTTGTTTGTGCTGGTCATGAAGCTAATGCTTTGATTCCCAATGGTATTTCAATGTTTGATCAAGATGATGATTATTTGACTTTGAGTATGAGTGTTGCTGATCAAGATAATACTTTGGTTCATATTCATGGTGTGAAAAAATTGATTTATCTGTTGGATCATGATTGGAATGGTATTTTGAAAGAAAATAAACAGATTGAATGTGTGGTTAATAATGCTAATGATTTTTGTAAAGCTTATGCAGATGAACATTATAAATTAGGTGATTCTGAAGCAGCTATAAAAGAAGTAAAGCAAAAGGCTAAAGAAGAAGCTGAAAAAGCAAAAGCTGAAAAAGAGAAGGCCGAGAAAGAGAAGGCCGAAAAGGAAAAAGCCGAAAAGGAGAAGGAAGAGAAGGAGAAGGAGGAAAAGGAAGAGAAGGAGAAAGCTGAGAAGGAAAAGGAAGAGAAAGAAAAGGCGGAAAAGGAATTGGCTGAAAAAGAACTAGCTGAACAAAAAGATGAAGATGCCAAAGATGAAGATAAAAACGAAGACGAAGACGACAAAGAAAAGAATGATGAATCTGGTCTAACTGAGAAATCTGAAGTAGAGGAAAATGGCGAGAATGCCAATGAAGGTGGTGAAGATGATGGTGATGGTGATGGTGAAGAGGAAAAGGAAGACGACGACGATATAGATGTGTAAAATATGAGTTTTAATTTGAAATAGACAACCCCCTTTTTTATGATTTGTGTCTAAACATCATACGATTCTTTGATATTGTAGATTGATTTGATTATTACAGATCGCCAATTCTATCCTTATTTTAAATAATCCGTCTCTTGTATAATTCAAGTTAATCTTGGGGTTCGCCCCGCCCCGCCCTGCCCCCCCCCCTTTCATGAATTAGTCTTTATACTTGAAACTTTCTAATCAAATCAGAGCTAGTTATATATCACCAGTCCTAGTACATGAATAATATAATGGTTAATTTGATATTCTGCCTTTGACAAGCTGAACGATGATCTCTATCATTTAGTGAAGAGTAAACAAAAAAAATTGAACCAAAAGTATGCTAGTTGACAACAACATGTAAGCCGCCCCTTTTACAACATTATGTAAACTTGACCTATTGCCATTGTTTTTTTTTTTATTAATTAAACTTTCCATTTCCTTTCCCATATAATCTGTAAAGTTCTTCGTTCGTTCGTCAAATTTGGTTTCCCAATTTTCCAAACGAAGAAGCCCCTTGTGTGAAGGGGGGAAAAAAATGCATATAAACGCGCTACTTTGCATGATTTTTCAACTTCCTTCTTTACCCTTTCCTTCACCCTTCTTTCTTTAGGTTAATTCAATTTTTCAAGATTAGTAGACGATTATTCAAATCAATTCAAACAGATATGCCATATTACGCTGTTGCTAAAGGATCAAAAACTGGTGTATACAGTAATTGGGGTGATTGTAAAGAACAAGTCCACGGTTATAGTGGCGCATCTTATAAGAAATTCAGTACTGCTGCTGAAGCCAATGCATTCGTGCAAAGTGGGGGCAAATCAGGATCAAGTTCATCTTATAGTTCCGGAGGTAGATCATCAGGTGGAATTTCTGGTTCTAGTCGCTCATCAGGTGGTTATTCTGGTGGTTATTCCGGTGGTTATTCCGGTGGCTATTCCGGTGGCTACTCTGGTGGTAGCTCAAAGCGTTCTTCTTCCTCTTCAACATCTTCTTCTTCTACTACTACTAATCGTGTTTATGTTGATGGTGCTTCAAGAGGAAATGGACAAACCAGCAAGGCTCCATCAGGATATGGTGTTTATTATGGTCCTAATGATTCAAGAAATGTTGCTGTTCCCTTGGATAGAGTAGATAAAAACACTTCATATAAACCTACAAATCAACGTGCTGAATTACATGGTGTGAAACATGCATTGAAAAATATCCACAATGATTTACAACTGGGCAAAGCTACGGGGAAAACCGAAATTCATAGTGATTCGAAATATGCTATTCAAAGTGTTAATGAATGGTCCAGTAATTGGGCAAAGAATGGTTGGAAGAATTCCAAAGGGGAAACTGTTGCTAATAAAGATTTGATTCAGGAAACTGTTGCATTAAAAAATAGTATTAACAAAACTTATCAAGATAAAAATTGGGGAAATTTGGAATTTGTTCATGTTAAAGGTCATGCTGGTGATCCTGGTAATGAAGCTGCTGATAGATTGGCAAATCAAGGAGCTGATCAATATGGCAAGAAGTAGGCATTTTCTAGTAATTAAGTGTTTATATATGCATATATGTACTGAAACTGAAATTGATAAAATATTTATTTACTATTCAACAACAAACATCATCATATTCGTGTATTTGTTTTACCTATGCTATTTAAAGAGACCAAAAAAAAAAACACCTCCTTATTTCAATAGTTATACATACTTCTTTTCCTGTGATTTTTTAACTTTTATCAATTTGGCAATAGTTTGTAATACTCTGCGTTGTTTGAAATGGATTTGAACACCAAATTCAACAAGCCATAATGGCAAGAAACGACTAACCCAATGCAAGAAATAAGATCTGGCTCCATGATATAAATTAAATCCCGGATCACGCCAAGAGACAATATCTCTGACAACTTCTTTAGCATATTGTTCCGGTGATATATTTAAATCACGACTCATCATTGCTGAACTTCTGATTGATTCATAAACACCATCAACATCATAGAATGAATCACCTAATGATGTTTTGATATTACCATCACAGATAGCAGTATCGACCCCACCGGTTATTACACTGTGAACCCTTACACCAAATGGTGCCATTTCCCCATGCAACGTCAAGGCATAGGCATCAATGGCAGCTTTGGTGGCATTATATGCACTAACCCAACTTAAGGGAACTCTAGCTGCAACAGAACTTGTGAAAAGGATAGTTCCTTTAGCATTGATAATCAAAGGAGCAAAATATTTTGTCATATTAATTTGACCAATTACATTGACTTGGAAAACTTTATTCAATTGTGTTTCATCAATTTCAATTGCTGGACCTGAAATAGATATACCAGCATTATTATATAATACATCTAATCTTCCTCCGGTTATTTCTTCGACTTTTTTCAAAACAGTCTTGATATTATCAATATCTGTGACGTCTAATGGGAGAGATATGACACCATATTCTTGTTCCAAAGGTTTTTGACCAAATAAAACCAGTTGTGGGGAACATCCAATGACTTTATAACCTTTTTTCGATAATTCAATGGCAAGATTATATCCAATACCGGAAGAAGCACCAGTGACTAAAGCGTATTTAGGAGACATTAAGAATTGAATTGAATTGAATTGAGTTGAATTTGGTTAAAGATGAAAAGTAATAAAAAAAAGAAGACGGGCTAATATATATATTTCACCATTGGTTATGTATCGTCGTCAATAAAAAGTTGTTCTAATTTGAGCATATTTGATAATATATTATTGGGGTGAGTGAGTGAGTGAGTAGATGGGGGGGAGGGAGGGTGTTGTGGTGGTACAAAGATTATTTCTTTTATTTCCCCCCTCCATGTGAGAAGTTTAAATTTTTGTTGGTTATTTCTGTTGATTATGTAATCAACATAGAGACAGAGAAAATATTTTTTTTTGGGCTTTTTCTCTTTCTATTCATGTGATGTTAAATGGCAACCAGACTAAATAGAAGAATTTAAAAAGGGCTATATAGGTAGCAATGTTGCTTGGAATGGTAGAAGTTTGTCAATCTTAGATGCGTTTACTTAGCAATTTAGAAGAGTAAATATTGTTATGAGATATAAACCGTTAAAACTACTTTTTTTCGTCAAATTTTAATATGATTTTCAGTTGCAAAAAAATTAAATTGTAAGCAAAACGCTCAATGATAATCTTGCAATGTTATTAACTATACTCATATCATTGGTTGTTGCAATATACATAGATCTTAATCAACCAAATACTACTGAAATCTCATACTATACTACTACCAGCACAAATTTAGTAACTCCTATCGTGCTTACAACTTTATTCAATTATAACCCCAAAACAATCATATCAATCAATGACACAAACAGTACTATTGTTCCTTCAGATAAGATTCTTCTTACACCAAATAATAAATTATCAACAATCACTAATCTAAAATATTTGGAGCTCCAATATTTCGATCCAATTTGGCAAACTTCTATTATTCCATTAACTCCATGTATAACTCGCCAGTTTATACTGCCAAACCATAAACATATTGGTTCTGCCCCCGTGGGAGTGATTCTTACTCATCGTACAGCTATCTATCTGAGACTTAGTTTGGGAACTGGATTCAGTTTAGGTGAAGGTATATTGGTCAATAGTACCACATTAGGACTTAGTTTAGGTAGCAAAATCACATTCAAGTTGACCAAACAACGTATGATAGATACCACGGTAGGATGTTATCTGTATAAAGATGGACTTTCAGCAAGAGTATTTGGTTATATTCCAACTTTACAAGTTACACCAAGAGCTAGAAATATATTGTATAGTAGGAAGAAAAAAAGAGTTGTCATAGATCATGCTTGGCAAGAGTTGAAACCTAAAAAGATAATGACAGATTCAAAAGTGCGGACTTTGTGTGATGTCGGGACTTCGGAAGAACTCCAATGTAATACAAAAACCGGTAAACACATTGATCAATATGGAAACTCTTTAATCTGGAACCATAGATAAGAATAGAAAATTGCAAAATAATATACATTCCATAATAACGACAATATATGTATATATTTCTATTTGTGTGTGTGTGTGTGGTGATTAAGCATAATTGGTGATGTCAAATTGAGTCACGTGCAGCATTCACTATTGTTATTTTTTCTTGATCAACTTTTCCCATAATCAGAAAAAAACAAGAAAAACAAAATCTCAGTTTCAATCCCACATTTATCAACTTACTCTATTCATATATTCAACAACAGCAATATAAATGTCACGTAAATCAGGAAGAAGAGGATATAATTCGGATACTAGTACTGCAAGCAATCGAGGGAGTGGAAGTAGAGAACCACGAGAAGAAGAAATTGTTGATTTGGAAGAAGAAGAAGAAGAGGAAGAGGACTTGATTGAAGAAGAAGGAGGAGAAGACGAAGAAGATGAGATTACTCGTTGTATTTGTGGACAAGACGAATTAACTAACGATTCCATTAATCCTGAATTATCGACTTTTTTGAAAAGAACATACAAAATAGAAATAGATCAAGGTTTATTTATTCAATGTGAGAAATGTTCAGTTTGGCAACACGGATATTGTGTGGGATTATTTGAAAGTCATGATGTACCCGATGAATATTGGTGTGAATCATGTAAACCAGAATTCCACATCCTTGTCAATAATGATGGATATTCGAAAAGAACATTATATAAGCCAGTCAATGATAAAAGGAAGAAACTTGAACAAATGACTTTCAAAAACAATGAAACAAGCCATAGTACAAGGAGAAGAGGAGGTAAAAATGAACGAAACACCCCACAACAAGACACAAGTTCTAATATCAAGGATAAACGGAAAGAACGAAGACACCATCATCACCACCATAACATTGATGAAGATGACGATGAATACAATGAACAATTGAAAAGAGCATTAAGGGAAAGTGCCCGAGAATCAGGGGTCAAATTAAGTGAATCAGAATCAAATGAAAGGGGCAATGGGAATTCAGTTAAAAGGGAGGACAATAAGAGTGATGGGAATAATAGTAGTGGCAGAGAAGGTTCAAGAGGTAATGGATCAAGGAAAAGAGAGACCAGTCGGAGAGAAAATGCCGATAATAGCGATTCAAAACGTCTTAAAGTTGAACAATCTGATCATCCTAGTGGTTCAGAGTTGAATGAGAATTCAGAACAAGAACTTGGGTCAGGAAGTGAGGGGTCTAGAAGTAAAAGAAGGGGTGTGGCTGGCGCTGGTGCAGGTGCTGGTAGTACGAAAACCACTAGGAAAAAGAAGAGTACACCACCAAGACTGTCCACAAACAATAATAATAATAACAACAAAAAGCAAGATGATTCATCTAATGAAACCAATTCATTGGGACCAACTAAAGAAGAATTAATTCAACAACCATCTAAACCACGTTATGTAAATGATAAATCTTCGATTTTTGAATTACGGAAAAGAACAATAGCAATATTAGAATGGCTTGGTCGTTCTCAAGTTGAACTTCAGGAAGAAAAGCAACAAAAATTAGAATTATTTTCATTTATAAGTGATGATGATGAAAAAGAAGGATCATCAAATTCTTCTAAAGAAAATGCTAATGCTGATGCCCTTGCATTAAAAGAAACATTTGATGAGAATTTACTACTAATGGAACAACTTACAGAACGAATCTTAGCATGGCAAGATACATTTGGTAAATATGCTGTTTAGAGAAAAGTTTGTTTGCTATTTTTCTTTTTTTTTTTAGACATTCACATTCACATTCACATTTCACATTAATACTAAATAATTTATGTAATATTATTTTTCATTGTTAATAACCTATAATAACCTATAAGATATCACGTAGTTGAGTTTGTCTATTTATATGAGAATCTTCACTAGCCCGATGACTATGACCTGGTTCATCACTAAATTTCGTCACCATAGAATACAATTTCTGTAACCACATTTCACTATTCAATATGCCATCACCTCCAATAATCAAATTTATCCGTTTGTTACTCTCTGATAATTCATATATCAACCGACTTTCTTCATAAGTGACACCACCTTTGATATAAATAATGATATCTTGAACTGATTCATCACTTGCATGTACCCCATATTGTTGTTTCACTTTATCTGGAACCAATGTTGCCAATCCCAAAGAACCATCTTGATGTGATTGTGGTTGTGGATTAATTAACCCTGCTAAAATCTCATTCAATCGAGGTGTATATTGTAAATAAATATTATCTGATACTGTATGTGATGGATTGTTTCTATTAAACAAATTATTAAGATCAATTTTTTTATTGGCGAAAATATTTGTTAATCCTTGATTTTGATTTTGGTTTTGAAGTTTTTGTTGATCAATTATGGAATTGGAACCAAATAATGTTTTGAACCGTTTAATTAGTTGGATTTGACTCGAGGAAGGTAATGGTTGAGTCAAAGTTGGATCATTCAATTTTTGTAAAAATAATGATACATCATTAGGAGTGTTATACCTATAAGAATAAAGTAAAATCAATTTGATTTTATTTATGGTAGATACTCGTTTGTTACTATTTGTGGTATTGTTCAAAACTAACAATACTCGTTCTTTTAAATTTTGTTGATTATCTAACCCACAAGCAATTGCTTGTTGTAATTCACCAATATCCCATAAATCTTGTCTAGTGATTTGTTTATCAATTTCACTGATTAAATTCAAATGAGTTAAAACATTAGTAGAAAATTTTTTAAATTCAGGGAATTTTGTCAATATTTTTTTCAATTCTGATAAATTAGTTGTTTTCAAATTATCAATTGACGATTGTTTAGTTTCTGATTTATATTTTTCCACATATTTTTGAAATTTGTCTGTCAAATCACCATAATTTAAATACATTGATTCCTTATAAAATGGATCATTTTCATCAGAAAGAATGATTTGTGAATTTTTGTTACCACTGTTGTTGCTATTGGTACTACTTTCATCTGATGTCATATGTACAATATTTTTCTCAATTGTTAAAAACTCATGAATCATTGATTGATATGTCCAAGGTGTAATCAAGGGGGTTATAGGATCATTTTTACGATCTAACAAAAGCAATAATGGAGGGGAATCGGAATAACGATTTAAATCATCAAATAAATTATTATTGGAATTGGAATTGATTTGATATAAAAGTTCCGAACTCAATCGTTTCAAATCAATAGAATTGGATTCATATCTTATTATGGGATTTTTCTTCAACGCTAAAAGCAAACTAATCAATTTCTCACTTTCCAGTAATACAGGGTTAACATCTTGTTTCAGACTAATAGTATCAACAAGATATAAATTATCATTAACAATTTGATAATCTTGGAAAATTTCTATCACTTTGGTGATAACTTCATATTCATCAGCTTCAGCAATTGACTCTAATTGATTTTTATGAATACAATTATTTAAAAACAACTTATATTGTCCATAATGAGGGTTATGCAATTCTTGACGCAAATCATTAACCGATTCTTGACATGGTTTTATATAAATAATACAATCTAAATGTTTCATCGAAGATAAGTCATGATAGTATTGTAATAATTCAATTAATATAATATTATTTGCCAATAATTCAGATTGAGTATAACACATAGATATAATCGGTGTAGTATATTTGTCTAATAACAATACTCTTGGCTTAATTTTGGATGGTGGAGTAGAATTGTTAGACGACACACTTGTCGTGGTTGCTGTTGCTGTTGTATCATTCTGGACAAGGAATAGTTTGTCAAAATATGCCTTTTTAATATTTGATAAATTCAAAGCCATGCTGTGATTAGTTTGAATTAATGAATTAATGAATTGTTGAACTGAACTGAATTAGATTAAGTTGTGATAATTAGAATTGCGTGGTTTCTTTATTTTGTATGAGCTTTGTTATTTGGTGTGGGCAAAATCTGAAGAAAGTTGAATGTGGCGGTTATATGCAGTATTTTGATTTAGAGACAGTGAGAGATTCAAATCAACTCATCCAATTCAATGATTAGGAAACTACAACCGTAGTTGAAGGCGTATAGTCATCTAGGGTTATGATTTATTTATAAGCCCACCTAATGCAGATTACTTTCAGTTGTATGTATTAAATGCTACTCAAACCAAAGGTGTTACAAATTTTTCATACCAGAGAATTTAAACAGAATTATTCAAGCCCTTTCATACTATTGAGTGCTAAGAAAATCTAACAATGGACCTTAGACAGAAGTAACACTTTTGTTTCGGTTGTAATTACAACTGTTTGTCTAGACTTGCACATTAAGCCGCCTTACAATATTCCAAATCTACAAGAATTGGCGATGGATACAATACGCGTATTCAAAGTCTCTTGACAAATTTATTTGTTTTAATTAATAATGCCTTTCTCAACACTGGCTTCAACAATTACATCCAATCAATATTCTCGTCATCAGTTTTTTAGTATTTAACTTTTTCTTATAAAGTTGAATTCAACGACATTCACTTCAAAGTACTGGATTATTTATTAGACGAAAAAACCAGACAACAGCATCGCCTAATAATAACAAACCCTTTCCCCCCTGTTATATTTTTTTTCTCGAATTTTTCAATTACCAATTTGATCCATTACAATGACCATCGAAACTATTGACATTGATCTTTTCCTTGGAATTGCAAAACTTCACCCTAATGTTATTGCACAAATCTTTGGTTATTTGCCTAAATGCTTATTGCCACATTTATTATATTTCCCGCCAATTAGAGAGATCGCTGCCTCAGTAATTTTGTCAGACGTGGAAATTACTGAAGATGTTGAAAGGCATATGTGGTTTGATGGTTTCCGCCTGTGTCAGTGCCTCCGATTCAACATCAAACTAGACAATTTGAAACAAGGCATTGCTCAATGGAATATATACCCGCATACCTTTCATATGGAACACGTGGAGCAATTTGAGAGAGTCTTGGATACTTTGCCTAAACTTATCACGGCAGCCCTGAGTATTAATGGTACCTTTTATGGGAAAGAAGGTTTGGACTCAAAGGCTATGTTGAATTTCTTTTTGGATTCTAATATCATGTTTGATTCCATAGAATTGTTGAAATTTGAAGATACACTCACACTTCCCTCAATTGCCAGAAATGTCGCGTTACATCGTACTGCATTGGATTCCTATACAATTTATGGTATGAAAAAGTTGGACATAAAAATAATCCCTGATGATGATGATGATGAAGGGACCCAGATATTTACTTTTCCTGCAAGTTTGGAGGATTTACAAATTAAAACTAGACTTTTAACTGGGGTGATTTTACCTCCAACTTTGCGGAGACTATGTCTTGTCACACACCTGAAACAAATTGAAATTTCATCTGAAGGAATGCCTATTTTAGAGTATTTGCTGCTTGAGTTGCCTTGCATTGACGTCCTTAATAACAACCAAATAATTGCACCAAATTTAAAAACTTTACATTTAAAAAAGTGCCTTAGTATGAGAGGCTATAATGGTTTGAAAAAGTTCCAACATTTAAAACATTTAACAATCGACTCTAGTGTATATCCATTTTATTTATTTGATCAGAATTCTTTACTAGAATTAGAAAGTTTTGAATATATTGGAAATGACTTGCAGAATTCACAATATTTTCTCAAATCATTATTAATCTTCCCTCCAAATTTGAAACATCTATCAATCAAATCTGCTGGTCTCGGGGATCTTGATTCAAGTACTTTAGTACTTACTCCCCCATTAACGCGTTTGGTGCTTTTAAATGTCTCATTTAAAACCGGTTATTGTCATTTGGACGAAAATTTGCAATACATTCACATCATCACATCGGATCTTACATTTCATAGTAGTTTCAGGATACCTCCTCGGGCTGAAGTATTAGATTTAGCTGCTAAAAATATAGTTTTTACCAGCCTGGACTTTATGTATCGTTTACCCAATAGTCTTACACGCTTGCAGTTGCTTGCTAGGTCACAGGGTGAGATGAGTCCTCTTACCCAAAAAATCAAATGGCCGCTGGTATTAGGTACTTTTTCTTTAAAGGGTTTTTCCATTGATTCCAGTACATTAGAATTATTGAACTTGAAAGAATCTAGACTTCGAAAAATCGAAATTTGCAAAGGCAATATTCAAAAATTGGATAATGATTTATTCCCAATTAGTGTTGAGGAACTAATTTTAAATAAGATGGGAATTAAAGAGTTACCTGAATCCTTTGAAAACTTAGAAAACTTGCGCAGGCTATTGTTAAACAGAAATCAATTGAAAAAAGTAAATCGAGTCAAATTGCCTGTATCTTCATTGGAGCATCTAGAATTATGCCTGTGTAACCTTCGTTTAGTGTCACCATTTTTGGTTTCAATGTATGAAGAAAAGAACAAAGACGCTAAATTAAAAATACATGCTCCAGGAAACTGGAATATGAGTGTTATTGATGTGAGAAGAACCTTAAAAGCAATCAAAGGGCTTTCATTACTGCTCAGCAGATATGATGAAACTTTGGAAGAAATATCCAGACGGTCTTCTCGTTTGTTTGCTGCTTTTCTGACACCTGATCCTTATGCTCCAGCATCTGAATATTCTGGACCAGAGGAGGTAATTTCAGAATATGATTCAGATGATCTTTACAATGGAAGTCTGGATAACGAGTACAGTGATGAGGATGATGAATTTTATTATGGTTCTAGCATGGAGGAAGATTCATCAATTGTAACAAGTGACAATGATAAAGACTCTTGAAATATTGGTGTATTATGAATTGTTTAGGCGAAGTAAATATTATCAAACTTTTTTAAATTGACGTGATTATTTGATTTTAAATGATTTTTGATACAACTTGAAATACCAATCTCAACAAACATTGTAGTATTTTATTCCTTACACCATTTGCCTCAACTATTTTTTTTCCAGGGCTCTTAGCAAGCAGTGTAATTGTACCAGAGTTAAAACTCATTCATGGAGCTTGCTTGTCCGGATGTTAAGAAATGACTAATTCATTCATGTATCACCACCACCACCACCAGTTGAAATTTCCATAGATCGGCAATTCTTGCAACCCCCTTTTTTTCTTCGCACGGAAATATGACTCAATTAGGAATTAAACGAAATCAATTATATAAATAGAGGAAGGATCCCCCTCCCTTACCCTCCCCTCCCCTCCAGTTGCTTCTTTTCATTGAATATTCATTTCATATCTAACCTACAAACCATAAATATGCCAAGAATTAAACAAGTTGATGTATTCACCAATGTCAAATATTTGGGTAATCCAGTTGCCGTTATTTATGATAGTGATAATTTAACCACTCAAGAAATGCAAAAAATTGCTCGATGGACAAATTTATCAGAAACAACATTTATATTGACTCCAAAATCATCAATTGCTGATTATAGTATTAGAATTTTCACTTCTGGTGGGAATGAATTACCATTTGCTGGTCATCCTACTTTAGGTACTGCATTTGCATTATTGGAAGATGGTAAAATAAAACCAAATGACAATGGACAAATAATTCAAGAATGTGGTGCTGGATTAGTGAAAATATCCGTTGAAAAAACACCTAATAATAATAGTAATGAGTTGCCGTTTTTGTTATCTTTTCAATTACCATATTTCAAATTTCATGAAATTGATGACAAAGTAATTGAGGAATTACAACATTCATGGAATGGAACCAATATTATTGGTAAACCGGTACTTATTGATGCTGGTCCAAAATGGGCAGTTTTCCAACTTGGCTCCGGTAAAGAAGTATTAGACTTGAATGTTGATTTAGCACAAATTGAGCGATTAAGTTTAGAAAATGGTTGGACAGGAATTGGTGTCTTTGGAAAACATAATGAAAATGGTGATTCGGTCGAATTGAGAAATATTGCTCCTGCTGTTGGAGTCGCTGAAGATCCTGCTTGCGGAAGTGGATCAGGTGCTATTGGAGCATATTTGGCAAATCACGTTTTCAATGAAAAGGAAAAATTTACAATTGATATTTCTCAAGGTAAACCAATTGAAAGAGATGCTAAGATTCAAGTTAAAGTTAATCGTCTTAGCACCAAAAATGGTGATTTATCTATTCATGTTGGTGGTCATGCCATCACTTGTTTCGAAGGTACTTATTCTATTTAAAACTTGATATAATTCTTGAGTTATATCTAATTTATCTAATTCACTTGTCCCTGGAGTAGTTTGATCTAATTGATGTAATTTATTTAATAAATCACGTTCTAAATCAGTTTGTTTAGATAAATCATTTAATAAATCATTTTCAGCATTAAGATAATTAAATTCTTCTAAATCATCGGTTTTAACCCCAAACTCATCACTCGTGGTATTACCAAATATTTTATTATTTATATCTTCCCAATTACCATCAATATCATTGTTGTTTGGGTCTTGTTGTTGTAAATTTGCTTTTGCTTCAAGATATTCTTTAAACAATTTACGTTTTGTAACAATTTTTTGCACTCGACTATTCAATTGATTCATAAATAATTGTTTATCTAAATTATTATCACCATCGCCACCACCACCACCACCAGAATTGGGGGTATGGATATTTATTTTGACAATTTCTGGATTAATAAATTTAATTCTCATCATGGTTAAATATTTTTCAATCCATTTTATTAAATTCAAAAATAAATGTTGATCATCTTTAATATATATTTTATGAATAAATTCCCAAATAACATTTTCATGACGATCTAATAAATTTTTCAATTTATTAAAAATTTCAAATGAATTT
>OKKB01000149.1_pt1 | contig 40646 bp, 18 predicted proteins | sample 1613931 | NCBI WGS metagenome assembly OKKB01 (sample SAMN04436893, study PRJEB24849) | human gut metagenome | biome: human gut; feature: NICU; material: stool | host: Homo sapiens | place: USA: Saint Louis, MO | collected 2012-02-08
GTTTAGTTGAAAAAAGAGGTCAAATAGGTACCATTTCTAGTTGATTTCTATAAAACTATAAATCCTTAACAAAAAAGTAAGAAATACACCTCTGAGCCAATTATTACACTATCAAATAATTGAAACTGCAACTTACTAGATTCATAACATACCTACACTATTTCTTAAACATATAACAGACTTCAGAATCTAAAACTTTGGACTGGGTCCTCTTGTATCTCGTTATATAGTCAGATTTACCTTGCTAGATCAATATTTCTGCCTTTTTTTTTTCACTTCAAAAAAATATTTCAAGTTGCGAAAAAAAAGAAAACCAAAAAAAAATTTCGCTAAGTGTCAAAAACTTAACATAATATGGTCAATATAATACCATTACAACGGCATATACACCTCAATTATGACTCTAGAATATTATATATTCTATTCTACGATTATCACTCCTTCAAATGAATACATAATGCCCCTAAAATACGTATAAAAGCCCAGTAGAAATGCAGAAACTTTGACAAAACTTCAATATAATCATTGATCAAAGAAACCAGTTAATAAAACATAAAATGTCAACATTAACAAGCCTCTCTTATCTATAAACTTGTCATACTTAATAGTATATTAATTGAAATTGCCATATTGTATTAGAACTACCCTAATTTCTCGAAATTTAATGTTATTTATGCCCTTGTTTTGACTTTAATAAACACAGCTTATAGTAACTCGATTAAGTGCTACAAGTCAACCATAAACTGATATTGACAACCTGCTCTTACTAAATAACCATCTTTTGCCTACTAATATCTATCATAAATAGTAATATTCATTCAAAAACGTTAAATTAAAAGATACAACAAGTATATAAACAGGCCCAGCCTGCTCACCCTATACAAACAAGAATATCTTTGTTTAAACCTCAAATTGAAGGCCATTTCAACAGCTAACTCTTCAATTTAGTGGGATATAGCAGTAATTAATCTTGACAACCTGCCCATACTTAACAAACCTCGCCAACCCATCATTTTTGACTACTTCTTGCACAGTTCGAAGTTGGCAACCTGCCCATACTTAACAAAAGGAATTTATCCACCTATTTTGCCCACTTTAAACGTATCTAGGTATCTGCAACCTGCCCATATTGAATAAGTACCGGGAACCCATCACTATTGACCAGTACCATCTCATTATTATTCAAACAACCTGTCCATAGTTAACAGACTATCTCAACCCATCATTCTTGACCATCAACAGTTCATTCAGGTTCAAACAACATGTCCATAGTTAATGACGACTAATAATATATCCCCTTTTGGCCTTTAGCATTACATTATAGCTTCAACAACCTGCCCTTAGTTAAGATATACCCTTAACATCTCATTTTTGACCATAATTAGAACAACAGTTATTGGACAACATGCCCATACTTAACAACCAGCAATAACTCATCACTTTTGACCATTAGAAGCCACTTCCACTTCAACCTACCTGCCCATAGTTAATAACCACCCCGAAACCATCGATTTTGAGCATTCCCAAACCATCTAGTAAAAAACAACCTGTCCATAGTTAAGAAGCTCCCGAAACACATCATTTTTGACCACTAGCAGCAATATATATGTTGCCAACCTGCCCATAGTTAACAAGGGGCCTGGAAACCATCACTTTTGACCACTGGCAGCACACCGTGTCTCCAACTACCTGCTCATAGTTTAGGACCACCAGCAACCCTTCACTTTTGACCACTTGCAGCACATCCTTATCTTGGTAACCTGACCTAACTTAACAGTCACCAAAAAACCGCCATTTTTGACCACTAGCATCAAGCCCAGGCTTCAGCTACCTGATCATACGTAGCAACGTGCCGTTTCTGACCACTTCCAATTGACCAACCTGCTCATAGTGAACAGGCTGCATTCACCTTCCAGTTTTGACCCTTACCAGCACCTTCTGGATTCAATATCTATCACTTTTGACCACCAACAAATCTGAGACAACATGTCCCTATCTAACAGCCTTTTTGGAACCATCTTAAGCTTGACAATAACCACACTAACAATATTAAACCATCTAAAACCAAAGATGCTTGAAGCTCCTTTAGATTAGCAATTAAACCAATTTGAATAACTGATAATATTCATTTTAACACCACAAACTATTAGCAATTAAGACCAATTTGAACAGCCATTAGTTAGACTTGTACCAGCACATTTCACCACCAAAATCTTTGTAAATATACATCAAGCAGCATTTTATTAGAGTAGCAATTTAAACCAACCAAAAAACCATAACAAAAATCAACATTACGATTCAATAGCAGACAAATATGACTATTTCCAGCATATAAAAACCAACTTTGAGAGACAATTTGAAAACATTTAGCAAAATATACCAAATTTCCAAGAAATATGACCAGCAATAGAATTCTTATTAAAAGCAACATAGATTTTCAGCCAAAAAACCAAAATATAACCAACGAATAGCATATTACAACTTTATTTTAGGTGAAAGCACCAAATAGAAAGCTAATAGTCCATGACAGCACCGCTGAATGAACACAATAGCAAAATAAAACCAGCAAATGATAACCAATTAAACCGGCAAGCAAATAATCAATGATTGTTTTGATTACAGCAAAAATACCAATGTATAACAGGGTTGGTTAGATAATAATTTATGACATTACAGCACCGCTGAATGGTTTATCTAAACCCTTTTTAGTAGCAATGAATGCGTTACATTGTGATTTGGATAGAAAATCCACGATAATTTAGAACTGACATTATCAAGCAGAACTAAAACTCACCATTGGGCCAACAAGATAGTTACAATAACACTCGTTTTGATACAGCCAAAGGTGAAAACTATGGGTAGGTGTTCTTTTTGATTGAACATACCAATCACCATTAGAAAATGGTAAATAAATACAGCTACGAGCAATTTGTAGCATTAGCAAATAACAATTTGGAATACCAACCTAATCAAGGTTTCCAAATGTAGTGATATTGTCGAAATTTCAATAATTCGACATAATAGTTAAAATTTGAAAATAATCTTTCAATAATAGCGTTTAGAAAAGATAAATTCTTTTGAAAATAGCAAGCTTTGAGGTAATTGAAATACAGCATCATTAATAAGAACTCATTGTGAGTCAATTTAGTCAATACCATCCAATAACCAACAAAACCATAACGACTAAAACAAAATTTAGCCAAAAGTCAATCTCAGATTAACCAAATGGATCGACAAAACGAAATAGCAGCCAAAAGCAACCAGAATAAATGGCATTTAAAGCAATTGATGCATTTAGCAGCTTAAAATAGCAGCATTAACAATTATTAAAATTGAAAATCACCCAAAAATCAACGAAAATGATATTATTCAGACCAAAAATGAGTATTATTAATATACTGCAAGCAAAATTGAATAGCTACAGGCAATTTACCAACTATCTGGAATCGAAAACAACTTTTAAGATAAACAAAGTATACTAAGATATTTCTTTTTTTGTATTTTTTAATCTTTTTTTAATTTTTTTATATTTTATTTTCTTTTTTTAATATCTTTTATTGATTTATAACATAACCATTAATTCCAAACAATCACGCCAATCATACTTGGATTTGAATATATAATGAGGAGTCAAAGTAGTTCTTTTTTGAATTTTTTTATTTTAATTTTTAATTTTTAAATCTTTGATTGACGTTTTTGTCATTTTTTAATGAACGGTACTTTTTATAAATCTCCTACCAAGTATTCATGTTGTTTCATATTTGAAATTGATGGCGTTGAATTCGAAACCTGAGCCGTGTAAAAGCAATCCTGTTTTTAATTAGCTATTAAAAATGGGGAATTTCTGAATTAACAAAATATATGGGACTTGTTCATAAAAAACAGCTGTGAACTAACCAATTAACTCATTAAGCAACGTTAAACAACTTTTGATGATTGATTATTGATGAAAACATTATAATTTTGATAAAAAAGTTGTTGTTGGTTAAGAAAAAAAAATGGTGAGTAAAAAGAAAAAATTTTTTTCGTCGAACTTTTTTTAATATTAGTCGCCACCCAGCAATCTTATTAGACGAGAAAATTTTTTAGGTGGCCTCTCATTGGCCGAGAAGAAACTTTATTAGACGAGGAAAAAAAGTTTTGTTTAGGTTTTATTTGTCGAGGTGCGTGGCAATCTGGTACGAAAAAACTTTTTTCCTTCGAGTGGTGCATTATTTTCTTTTGGATACTGCCAGTGCGCGGCGAGAGAAAGTTTAATATCGTACTGGCATTTTTTTTGTTAGTGCGAGAGCTTTACCAATTATGGTGATAATAGATTGTCAGACAAAAAAATAGGGCGAGAAAACTATTAACGGGGGCGAGAATAGAGCGAAAATACAAGCTTTTATGTGTAGTTTTGAATTTCAGTCACCAAAAAATGATGTCCGAAAAATAAAATTTTGTTCTGACAATTTTTCAAAGATGTCGCACAAAGTTCAGCTTGGTTTGTGTTATTTCCGCTTGTTTACTTTTCATTGGGATGGGTATTTACTAATTCTCAAAAAAAACAAAATTGAATTGTTCTTGAAGTGTGTGTGTGCGTGTGGATGTACAAAAAATAAGTAGAAAATAACTCTGAGGATTTCGTTTGGCTGGTTGTCCATTGGGGGTTTACACGTCAATCTAAATATAGAAAACTCAAGTATACAAAGGCAACAATAGCCATATACATATATAAAGCACTCATTATCATTATTGTTGTATCCCTCGATTGATTCAAAATAGTCACGAAAAGTATTGTCGTGCAAGGTTGAACATAAAAAAAGTAAAAATTAATCACGTAAAAGTACCAGCAAACCTTTGTAAATATATCTAATTTACTAAGCAAGATCTAAAAATTAGAAATTACTAAATTGCTACTATTTTCCTATATTTGACATCCAGATTTGTATACCACTAGTCAAGATAAGATAAAAATTACAAGAAAATAATCCTCATGATAAAGTCCCTGTAATTCAATTCTGGCCTTGTTCAATTTTACACAGCCCAATTAGCAAGTTCTATGTTGGCTGTGCTCTCCAATTTTGTATTACTCTTGGCAAATTAGCTCAAAATCAAATTCTTGGTTTATCCATGTTTAGTCTACAGGTTAACTAATAGTAATTGTGGTGTTGTCTATTGAAGATACATGATGTCACAAAAAAGAGACGTGATATTCTATGGAGTTCCATTGATTCTTGGTCCACTCCATCTCTATAGTGTTAACCGTACTCTTTTCAACCATTAATAGCAGTTACACCCATCAACAAAACGTAGATCATGAACGACATTTTCAAAAACTAAATCCTATTGTTAGGAACAAATGGTAGGAAAGATTTGTTTTGTGACAGATTGTAACCCTGTCGCATCACTCCTCCCTATCGTCTAAAAAGTACAGATAAAAATACCCAACGACGATTGCATTTTTCGTACCCAAACGCTTATTGTTGCCTTTCATGTAGGAGAATAATGTAACACTTTGTGAGACTATCGGTGACTGCCTTAGAAAAATTGCTCAATATTTGGAGTTGCTTTCCACCGGACTCACTTTTTACCCTTACACATTTAATCCAAGAAAAATATATAAAGAGTATAAAAGCTTCCACCAGTGTAAGTTCTGGTGGTGGTTGCTTATCATGTGCTTTTCTAAAATTCTAAACTGACAATCTACCCTTCAAGATACACTTCTTATCTTAGCCCCCACTATCTTGTCAGGGAGCCACAACAAAAACTAATTTAAATTAATTTATTTTTTTGTGCAAAAGTACACATTACTTGTTTTTTTGTTAGTAAACCATTTAAAATCACAACGCGCAAAATGTAACATCAACAACGTTACGTAACTACACCAAAAACTATTGTGCCAAAAAACAATCAACAGGTAAAACATATACTGTAACTAAACTATTAGAGATATAGTTTTTTATTTTCTCATTAAATAACTATCACTGTTGGTTGTATTCTGTGGCTTTAAATTTGTTTGTTTAATCTAAACCTTCTTTTTTTTGCAACCATGTCAACTTCTAGTAAAAGGCAATCTAATCAATCGTTATCATCGTCGTATGGTTCAATTCAAGCCGAATCGGCATCTCCTAGACCAATCTTTCGAACAGGCTCAAAGACTAATACATCAAACATATTATCTGCAACTACAACTACTCAAAACAACGATACATCAGGTCCCCATTCACCATCATCCCTAACATCAGGGCACCCATTGCTCAACAATAACAGCGACAATGATAATGACGAAATTGAGGATATCACCGATATTAAACCTGAAGATGAACTTAATGATTATCATCTAGATCTTTTGAATTATAAATCGATCACATTAGAAAATAAAGGATCAGTAGCTAGAGATCATATGGCCAATGAAAGAACTTTTTTAGCTTGGTTAAGAACTTCATTAGCTTTTATTACATTAGGTATAGGTATAACTCAATTATTCCGATTAGAGAAGCCAAATTCGAAAATTCAGACTTCATCTACAGTAATTCCTTTATCTCGAACTCCTCATAATGGAGAAAATTCACAAATAATCACTAGATTTGGTAAACCGTTAGGATCGGTTTTTATCGTTTTAGGAATGTTAACATTACTTTTTGGAATGAAACGATACTTTCAAGTTCAATACTTTTTAACTAAGGATTATTATCCAGCTACTCGATTAAGTATATTTGTGTTGATCTCTATTATTCTAGCCATTGTTGTGGTTACTTTTGGTTTGGTGTTAAAAACTTCCTTATAGTAATACAGTAAACAGTTTTTATATGCTTATGAACGAAAAAAGATACTCATATTAATATGATGTAGCCCAGTAAGAAACTCTGTAGTATTATACTAACTCATTTGGTATTGGTATTATATCGATGAGATATTAAGTAGTCTCTATCAATAATTCGTTAATACTTGCTTGTACAAGCCAAACTAGCCAAAAAAAATGCTGACATCTTGATTAGGGCTATAGCCCTAAAACGTGAGATGTTTATAGGAAGAAAAGAAATTTGTCCACTGCGCACGTCCTTTTTTCTATGCTAGTAACCATCAAATTTTTTGTCATACCAAATCGTAGGGAGAGAGAGCAAGGGCGAAAAAAAGAACAAAAAAAAATTCTTGAACCAATTGAGTTTTATATTATAGTAAACATACACCACATTAAATCACGTCAAAATGGTATGTCGACGATAACGTTTGAATTGGAATTATCAAATAATGAGAGAGCAGGGGCATACATCGAAGTCAGATAGCATCAAAATATCAATACGACAAGAATAATATTAGTCTGGGATTTAGATACTCAAAGATTGAAAAGAATCAACTACGAATGATAAACTAGAAGGCAAAAATGGATCAGCCAAAAGAACCTCTGTTTAAGAAATGACATCAAATCAATCATTAAATCTGCTCACACTTTTAAACAAAGCTTAAATGTTATTTGGTTATCACGTCCAAAACAAATATTAAAAGATTTTAAACATGGGTTATACTAACAGTTTTTTTTTCTTATAGGGTAAAGTTCACGGTTCCTTAGCTCGTGCTGGTAAAGTTAAATCTCAAACTCCAAAAGTTGAAAAACAAGAAAAACCAAAGAAACCTCAAGGTAGAGCTTACATGAGATTATTGTACACTAGAAGATTCGTCAATGTTACTTTAACCAATGGTAAAAGAAAGATGAACCCATCTCCAGCTTCTCAATAAATGTGTTTAATCAATTTATTACAAAAATTTGTACTATAATTATTTTTGGATTTTTTAATGATTTATTAATATAAGGAGGGGGTTTTCAAACAGAATTGTTTACTTGTAACAAAAATGCTGGTATACATATATATACATACATAACTAAATAAAATGAATCTTTTCCATTTACATTTTCACTTATACTGTTTTGGAATAATTGACGAAGTAAACGATGGTGTTTACTTCACTAGATCGATTTACTACAATAAAACTAAGGGGGCTAAAGATATGTATATATATTTATATTTCCTATGTAAGCAACTATAAGGTTAATCTGGAGATTGAGCCTACTGTTGTTGTTGTTTTATTCTCCTTTTATTCCCATTCGGGTATTAAAAAGAATGCGTATACTCTGGCTCTAATATCGGCTGTTTCTTCATCTTCCTCAAACATTGGTTTCCAAGTGACCATTTCAATTTTTTCCGTTTTGAATTGATATTGTTTAGCAGTTTCGAAGAAACTCAAATCATCTTGTAATAAATATGGTCTATGAGGACTAAACACCACTAGACATTTTCCACCATTTCTTTTCAAACTTTGGCGACAAGTGTCCAATAATTTATGATGTTCTGAATGATTAAACACTAAATCAGATAATATAATCAAGTCGAATTTCTCTTCTTCGGCTAATTTTCTTCCTGGCTCATCGAATAATAATTCCCCTAAATCGTGCCCCCAGATATATCCCTTAACTTTCCATGGACTCAATTCGTATTTGGTCTTCTCCTTTAAATCGTTAAAACTATATTCCATATGAGATAATAAATCTGGATCAGGATAATCAGTGACAATTACTTCTTTGGCATGATTAAGACTGCATACCAAGGATGGTAATGCCGAAGCAGCACCTAATTCCAAGATTTTCTTACCTTGGACCAAAGTGTCAGAATGTTTATCTAAATAATCAGCTGTGTATATTCCGGCATTCCATAATAAATGTCCATATAATGGGTTATGACCAACCAACTTCATTGTTATTTCCTGTGGCTCAGCATTGGGTATTTTACGTTTATAGGTTGAAAAATGGGATGACGGACGTTCAGGAAGAAACCCTTCTGGTTCTTCAAATAAATCCCCTTCTATTGATATTTCATCTTCTGACATGACTAAACGTATATATATATGTGTGAAACAAAGTATAGAAAAAAATAACGGTTTGGGTTACCGAATGGCTTGTATTGAAAAAATTAGGTTTATTATATAAAGTAAATTCTAGAAGGGGAGAACAGGTGAGAAAAAAAATTTTTTTCCTTTAACTTTGATGTGTTGCAACTATGTGCGGTGAGACAACTAACAATAGTAAGTCCATGTTGGATATTGATGTAGGGAGGATTGGATTCAAAAGTTGTAAAGACGAAAGTGTGTAGCGATAAGATTAGATTATAGTTGTCACTACAATAAAAACTCAAAAGCAATCATAATTTTTTTATATACTCACGAGATATGTTTAATGAAGTTGAGTATTTAAAATGTTGTTGTAGATTTTTAGGTCTATTTTGCTGCCAAATTAATCATAATTTATTGTAATTGTAATTGTTGTTTGGAATCAACTCTGTTAACAATTAATGAGACAAGCAAACACAGAATAAAAAGATAACAAGTAAAAATAACAACCATGCTAGAGCTGATGGGGAAATTGCTTATAAGTTGTAACTTGCAATTTATTGTTAAGAGGAGCAGACACAAACACCATCTCAGTTTGTAGCTTCGTATGTTTTGATGTTGGCTCCGTTCGTATACTTGGTTATTAAGTGAGTCTAGTTTACGTGTCCACATCTACATTTGATTTGTATCATTATATCAGGTAGAAAATGGGACTTGAATATCAATATCAGAGACTGATTTGGGTGCTGAATGGGAACAAATAACTATTGAAGGTGTTACATTGACCAATGTACATATAATAATTAAAAGATCCAATTGGCAATTGATCAGCAATGCCTATTCCTAAAAATATCAAGTATAACTAAAATAATCAATTGTTATAACTGCTTCTTGTTGGACAGAAAATACCACTTTGGTTTGACAATTGGTACATCTAATTTTGCCAGCAAAATCATCAACAGTGAAATTTATAGGATTGGTTTTTTTCTCTGTTCTCACAAACTCTACGAAATTTTTCCACCTCTTTAAACCCATCTTAACAGTTCTCATTCACAAGTCCACTGAAAGCGCCATACACCCAGACACACAGCTATTGTCATGTCACTAATAAATAAGCAATGGTCGAGTATATCGACAGAACTAGTCCAGGACCCGCAAAATTTTGAACTCTGGCAGAGCTTGATCGAAGCAGCTGAATGGAATGAAAAACGAGGCATTAACAAATCAACTAGCGAGGAAGAATTGAACGTCTTAAGAACATCTTATAATTCATTTTTAGAGAAATTTCCATTCCAATTCAAATATTGGATTCGATATGCTGAGTGGGAATTTAAATTGGGAAACACATCTACTGCAGAACAGATTTACTTACGAGGGTTGAATACCCAATTAAGCCATTGTATTGAGTTATGGATTTCCTATTTGAACTTCAAAATCAACACCATAAACGATAACATTTCAGAAATTTTACAGAAATTTGAAGCTGCACGAGATTTGATTGGGTTCCATTTCTTTGGGTTTGAATTTTATGAATTGTATTTATCGTTTTTGGACAATTATAAAAATGATAACAATGAATTTGAGAAGAAATACTACATTCTATTAAGAATCATACTTGAAATACCTATTTACCACTATGGAATTTTCTACAAGAAATGGTTTGATCTAATAGATAATTTGTCGAAAGACGAAAAACTAGCTAAACAAATTGCACCATATATTGCCCCCGCCAACGAAATTGCTACCCTTGCATCGAAAAAGAACACCTCGATCTTCAACGAATTGAAAAAACGATTCACCGATGCTTACATAGCAACACAATATCATAGTTTCGAGTTATACGAATTGGAAAAAAAATTGATACCCAAGAGCAATAAGAATCCACAACAAGATAATGATTTGAGATCACGACAGGAACTTGATGCCTGGATGAGCTATATTGATTATCTTGAGATAAAACAATACCCGATTAAATTTATCGAATTGGTATATTACAGGTTTTTATATAATGCCAGAAACTATCCACAAACCTGGAGTAAATTTGCTGATTACTATATATATCATGCAAAATTTAACAAGGCAAGAAAAATTTTGACCGATGGAGTAAAATATGTTGATGATTATAAGTTATTGATAAAATTGGTTGATCTAGAAATCTTTTTGAAAAACTATCAACGAGCTATAAACTTATTGATAAGTTACATTCAATACAATTCTAATGTTCCAATTCCAATACGTGATAAAGTTCATCAAGTTAAACAATTAATAGATCAAAAATGAATCATTACTAATTAGTGGTGGGATAAGAGCTGGTTGTATTGAAATATAATTGTATTTAGAACTGTATACACGACCACTAAAAATGTGGTCAATAGTAATCTCTGTTAGTAATCATTACACACTTTTTTTTTTCTGTCTCTCTCATTAATTGTCGTTGATAAAGATTTTTCCTTACTGTCTTGCGAACAAACATAAGTAAGCAAGATCTGTGAATAATTACATCCATTTAATCCTTCGTTTATTGAAGTATCAAACACAAATTCAACAAAATTAAAACTTTTCAATATTATGACAGTTTCTAACAACACTTCTGTCACTTATCCTATTCAACAACAAGCAACTATTATTGCCGGATTTGGAAGAGGATCATCTGAACTAGGAATCCCCACAGCTAATATTCCAATCAATACCGAGCTAAATAAGTTAGAACCAGGGATATATTATGGATGGTGTAAATTAATCCCATTAACAGCCCAATGTGACGAAATCAAGAAAAGAGTAGATGGCAAAGATGTATTATTCAATCATGGCAATGAATTGACCAATGAAGAAAGAGATATTTTCCCCATGGTGATGTCAATAGGTTGGAATCCTTATTATCACAACAAAGATAAAACTGCTGAAGTTCATATAATTCACAAGTTCCAGAAAAATTTCTATGGATCAAAGATTGAATATGTTGTATTAGGATATATCCGTCCAGAATTGAACTTTGATAGTATAGACGAGTTAATCGATACCATAAATTCCGACATTGAATTTGCTAAACTGAAATTAAAGAGTGACGAAGAAAGTGGCAAGGAATATTTCACGAAATGATTGGATATACATGGAAAGGTAACCAATTCACAATATAACCGAGTCCTTGCATGATCCAACATTTGATAACTCCACAGAAGATATCAAAAAGACAAAAACACAGAATTAACATTAAATATCGTTATATATATATATACCTATAGAGTTTATAAATTTCTTGTATAAAATAGTTGTCTGGTAAAACACCAACCCTTAAAAATCCTTTGAAGCGTTTATGTCAAGCGCTTTAAACTTCTCAATCAATGTCAGTTTCTGAAAATTAGCTGGAAACAGACAAATTGGTTCAGGAGCAAAATCCCAGCATGATCCATAACAGTTTTGTTGAACTAAGCTTTGATTGGCAGTGGTGTCATTTGTGTTAACTTTTGAGGAATCATTAGGAGATGGCGGCGGCAACACAAAAGAAACCATTTTTGATTATAATAACAATAGTCGTTCTATTAATTACAATGAGGTTAACACTTTCAAATTAGTACTCTTATTTAAAGGATAGTGTCGGTAAAAATGTGAAGAAAGCAAGGGCAAGGGGAAACAGCGGTAACATTTTGGTGAGGTGAGTTGTTCTGTGGCGCTAGTTGTTGAATTATATGCAGACAACGAAAGATCCCTCTAAATGGCGGTAAAGTCCGAATACACGAGACTTAGGGCCAATCAATTACACAAATGACTACGTTACTAACTAGAACAGTATTCCATTCTCTATGTATAACTGCAGGTCTAAAAATATACAATAAGCATCGCAGGATAGATGCAGAAACAAGTCAAATAATGTGAGAGTAATTCAGCCTTACAGCATGAAAAGAATGTGTGACTAAAAAAAGAGTAGATCATTCTAGTTTTTTTTTTTCTCAACACCAGATATCCTGTTGTTCTTGTGCCCCGTAAATGACTATTGTTGGTTCTATCTATTGCTTTATCTAAGCGTTCCTTTTTTTATTGCGTTTTCTGTTTTTCCCGCTTTTTGGACTCTTTAGTAATTTCAGATATAAGAGCAAGCAAAGTTATGAAATATATTTAAATGAAATTTAGGAACCGATAGAGAAAATTTTCGTTATTGAAACCAGTGTGGGGGTGCTATATCACTTTCGCCTTTCTTACAAAACGAATTTCTACGTCTTTGAAGAAAGCACCAGACAATGTTCAATACCATCATCAACCCACAACATATGTTCATTTATACAGAAACAATGTGATACAAATTATTTCAAAATTTCAGAACTTTATTATTGTTACTTGACTTCATCATTACCAAGTTTATTGTTAAGCTCACTACTAATATTGGTTTTGCTAGTGGTCATCCTAATATCACTTAGTATATTGGTGTCAAATTATTTATTCCAAAACTTACACAACTTAACCAATGTGCTAGGGTTGAACAATCAAATATTATCCTTTATATTAATTCCCTTAACAAACTCTCTACCTGATATACTAAACTATTATATAGCATTGGATTCTGGCTCTACCGATTTGGTCATTGGCCAACTAATGGGGTCCCTACTAATTATGTTCACTGTCATTATTGGATCGATTAGTATTTTAAATCGAGGGTACATAATAGATCACCCAAAAATACTTATGCTAGATTTGGTAATAGTATTGATTGTTTTGATTTTGTTTCTGGAAATACTATCTGACGGGAAAATCACAAACTTGGAGTGTTGGACTATGATCACAGGATACTTTCTATACATCTTGTTTTTGATATTTTTTGACAAAGATAAACTTAAAGAATCAGCAGATGAAGAGCAGATTTGGATTGAATACCTGAATAATGGCCTGTTCACTCATCCTTATAATATCGAGGACGCAATCAGTATTTTGTCCTCTAACGATGACGAAATTGCGAGCTATGGACCAGTTTTTTCCAGATCACCATCACCACTACCAGACAACACAAACTCACCCAATGGGTCACTTTCTTTATCAATAAGCTCACTGTCGCCAAGATCGTCGTCACCATTATGTGGACCTACTGAACTGGTGACAGAAGAATCTCCATTGTTATTGTCAGTTCCTGGGAAATTCTCCACCTCCGAATCATCACCGTCTATTTCAGTGAATGAAGATTCAGAGGATGAGATTATCATCCAAATCCCATCACGATCCAAATCTTTTGTACAGCGAGCGTTTGATCTAGTTGACTGTTTGTTCTTGACTTTTGTCCCATACTATAGAAAGATAGAGTCCAATTACAGTAAAACAATAATATGTTGGTACATTATGGAAACCACCGCCATTATCAATTATCAGTTCTTTCAAATCCCATACAAATACGTGATACCCTTATCGTACATAGTTGCTGCAATCTTGGTTCATGTACAGGTCTCCAACAACGTTCAGATAGTTTCTATTTCAGTGGCCGGATTAACTGTAAGTTTAATAATTGTTTCAAATTTAGCTATAATAACTTTGCAATTATTGAAAAACCTTGGTGTAATCTGGCAAATTTCCGATTATTTGTTGGGTCTAATCGTGTTTGCAATTAGCAATTCGCTAAATGATGGTATCACAAATGTAACCATTTCAACTAAAATAAACCCTATATTGGGTATAAATAGTTGTATTGGTACTCCTTTATTGATAATACTATTAGGCATAGGTGGGAGTGGATTGATAGTCACCAGTAGATCGCATAAAGATATTTTGTTCAACTTAACTGACAATGTTGTAATTAGCGCTGCTGGATTAATTTTTAGTATTTGTTGCTTAATTATTTACTTGCCATGGAATAATTACCGAGTTGATGCTAAGATTGGTAATTTCTTGTTGTTGCTATACATTGTCATGACAGGTGTAGAAATATGTTTAGAATATTGAATGGACGATCATGCATTCTGTTTCATTTTGGTTTATTTGATATGGTTGCAAGTTGGTTCGGTAAATTGCGGAGGAAACGGGAAAAAGGATATCTCCAAAATGCACGAATACAATCCAACGCGAGATTATGCAGATAACTGTACCAGAAACGGTCGCAACAACTAGTTCCCATTTTTTCTTTTTTGGGGACGCCACATGGTCCCAATAGATACATTCTATTTTTCCGTTCTGACCAAATTCCTTTTATGATTTCTCTACTCCAATATTATTTACTCTTTATTTCATTGAACGATTGTAATGTATATTACCTATTTAAAAATAATAAAGTACGCTGGAAACACACTAGTCATACTTGATGAACTAAACTAAGAAAAAACAGGTTGATTAAAATCTTGATTCTAATTCAGTCAACAAAGTAACAGCATCTTTACCGAATTGTCTGATACCTTGAGATAATTTTTCAGTAGCCATAGCATCTTCGTTCAAGGCAAATCTGAAAGCTGATTCATCATCAACATAGGTGACTTTTTCAACGTCTTCATCCTTAGCGGTAGCAGCATCTAGTTGTTTTGGAACTTCTTCAGTGGAGTTGTATAATTGTTCCAACAATTTTGGAGAAATGGTCAAGAAATCACAACCAGCTAAAGCCTTGATTTCACCGGTGTTTCTGAATGAAGCACCCATAACAATGGTCTTATAACCATACTTCTTGTAGTAGTTGTAGATGGCTTTGACAGATTGGACACCTGGGTCGGTTTCAGCAGTGTATTCTTCACCAGTGGAGGCCTTGTACCAGTCCAAAATTCTACCAACGAATGGGGAGATCAAGGTGACACCAGCTTCAGCACAAGCAACAGCTTGAGCAAAAGAGAACAACAAGGTCAAGTTACAGTGGATACCGTGTTTAGATTCCAATTCTCTAGCGGCTTGAATACCTTCCCAAGTGGAGGCAATTTTGATCAAAATTCTATCTTTTTCAATACCTTGTTGCTTGTACAAGTCGATCAATTCCAAAGCTTTCTTGACAGTAGCTTCTTTATCAAAAGATAATCTGGCATCAACTTCAGTAGAAACTCTACCTGGAACAATGTCCAAGATGTTTTTACCGAATTCAATCAATAATCTATCAAGGGCAATTTCAGCCTTTTCCTTTGGTGAAGAACCTTTGTCCTTGGCGTATTCAATGGCAACGTCAATGACACTAGCGTATTCTGGGTTCTTAGTAGCAGCCAAAATCAAAGATGGATTGGTGGTGGCATCTTGTGGTTTATATTTGGCAATTTGTTCGAATTCACCAGTATCAGTGACGATAGTGGTACCGGTAGCTTTTAATTGTTCTAATGAATTTGAGGACATTGTGATTGTTGTGATTGATTGATTACTTTATCAAAAGTCAATTGATAATAATGAAACTTTTTCAAAAAAAAAAAAAGAAGATCCAACAAGAAGAATTGAAAAAAAAATTGTTCGATTGCTGGGAAAATTGATGGTGGTTTTATAGTCGCCCTCATTTTTTTTTCCAATTCCTTGTTGAGCGACTTCCGGTTTGTTTTATTCTCTCTCGCTAACATTTTGTTTGGTGGGGGATCCCAACTTTCGGAGCACAGGGGAGAGGAAGAACCCATTACTTGTTAGCATTAACTATTTTACACACACATTATTAATTGTACATATACAGTATATTGGGGTTGATTTTTTTTTTCAATTATGTAATACGTTTTATATAACACTCTTTGGTAAAAATTAGTAATATCAGAACTGGAAGCAACTTCTATCCTTTTTCTTTTATAAAGGGTTGCTTCAAACCTTGCTATTATATCTACAGTGTAGTTTTGTCTTTATTTTAATATTTTATACTCAATCCATTATCACAAGCACAAGTTTATTTTGAACCAACCTTATACAACTTTACTTTGGAATAGAATCAATTCAATTGTCTTTGTTTTGCTTACTTTGAATTGAGTTATTTACGTTACAAAGCAGTCTTTAAGAATTACTAATACAAGGTGTAGCCTATCATTTACAATGCACTAATAAGAGAAATGAAATGAGAATGAAACGGCAAACGAAAACAAGCAACAAATTGATTGATGATTTCTGAAGTACGTGTAATTACCACGAAGAAGATGCCATGCTACCAATGACTAAGTTATACTTAATAGCGGTTATCATGGGCACTTGGTATTTATTGAACACAACACGCAAAAAATTTCAGAGCAAACTTAATTTTTTTTTTTTCAGTTTTCTGTCTAGACTCAGCCATTGAATGAGTAAGCGCTGAATTTTCGGAAATAAACTAAAATCTACTGAGATATTTCCTTTTATGTACAATGACGGAATAAAAACTCACCTTCTTGGCAACAAAAAACTAACAAAAAATATTATATTCAGATATCAACAGTTTACTTCCAACATATTCTTCAACCATATCAGAAATTTGAATCATCTTTAAAGAAGTGAGTGCCAGATACTGATGAGGAAAAGTTTTAATTGATACAACAAAGCCAATTGTTTATTAATATAGAGGATGTGAAATTAAAGCCGACCTAATTTTTTTTTTTTTCCTTTTTTAGCAAACTTGGTGTGAAATTAGAAGCTGATCACAAGTGTTTTCTCCAAACTGGAAGAGGTCATTATAAATAGTTTATCTTCTATCCTATTGTTGTTTTTCTTCTAGTTTTTTTATATGTCTGCATTTTTCAAACTATTTACTATTCCCATAAATATGCCAATAATCAAAAGACTTTACATCACTGCCAGCAACAACTACGACTCGAATTATCAAATAGTCCCCGTTAATACCGAACAGCCATTAGAGATTGACTCAAAAATTGGACTTTTTAAATTATTTTTAAACATTAAAAATTTCGATGGTTCCAAACCTCATCTTTCCAACAGTTTATACAATTTGCAGGATGACGTGTATTTGAACGGAGAAAAAATCGAGTTCAACAAACCCCCAAAAGATGATGATGAACCTAATTTACGTATCAATATCGAATTCACTCCTAAAGAAGACATAAATGGCTCCAATTTTGCATTTGGTAATGACTTTACATATCCCATTAGAGATTACGTCCCCGTTGGGTTATTGAATACAGGTTTAAAGCTTTTCAACTGGTTCATCAATGATTCAGTCAAGGGTGACCCATATCCTGATAAGCCATACCTCTACGGACCTGGGATTAGTAGCTTCACATATATGGCTATCAAGAATCCGGACGACCCCACAGTAAACACACACTCAAAAAAAGCAGTAGAGAATTTATTCCAACAGGAAGAGAATATACCAAAAGAACCAAATTCAAGAAAGAAATTCTTTAGTAACAAGAAAAAGTGTGAAAAGTTCACTTTCAAAAAAGGTGTGACGTATATTTTACAGTTTGATACCAATTTTGTCAAGTTGGCTGATTCAAAATACTCAATTTCTATCCCTAGATTTGATTTTGATGTTAGTCATTATGCCAATGATACGCTAGACAATGTTAACTGGGTTTTCAAAGAAGGCGGATATGAAGGGGTTGATTTTGGTAAATTGGGATTGATTATCAATTTTAAAGTATTACTGGAAGATTCAGAAGATTCATAATAGGAATTTCATTATCTTTTTTGTGAGAAGAATTCATATAATCAACTCTTTTCATCTATTAGATTTTTATAGCTTTACAAAACCAATAGATTAGATTGCTTTAGATTGTGTTTTCCTTGCTGTAGTTGTGGTTGTTGGGATAGATGGAAATATAGTATATTTTACAATGGGCTTGATTTTGTTCTATAATTTCAAGTACGGGTGAACAACATATAGATTGAACACAAAGAAACATCGTTACCGTCAGCCGGATACATTCAAGATCGTATTTCTGGTTTTTTATCACATTTGTAGTGCCCACCAAGGCTATAACTTTTTGTTAGAATTAAAGTGATCATTTCACACGACACAATTTTAAGGGATCATAATTTTCTTTCTCTCTTAGACCTTGTTAAGTTGTTTGTCATCGCACTACTTCTCCTAATCAAAACAAATCCAAAAAGCAGTATTCATAACATTCTATTTAAGAATTACCACTTTATTGTATAATCAACGACTCCAGAATTTTGATTCTTTAAATTATTTAAACTGTTCAAATTTGATAAATGTATCATTATTTATAATGAATGAAGGAAATAGAGCATCAAAAGAGGATATAGATTTAGAAAATGCTATTGGAGATGTATTTGGACAGTTCGATTTTGGTTCTGTAGATAAAGAAGAAGGCACGAATCACCAACTACAACAAGACCAACTAGAAGAGCAAGATAAAGATCAACCACAGCAACCAGAATCCAAACTGGAACATTATCATACCGATACCCCTCTTCAAGATTTACCACAACCCTCCCAAAGGAAAGAGATTATTGCAGAACCAAAGCAAACACTACAACATAAAGATAATAAACAAGCTGAACATTCACAAACAAACACCACAGAAAACTCCAAGCCCTCTGAGGATGAATTGGATTTGGAAGATGCAATTGGAGATGCCCTAGATACGGTGTTTGGAGCTAATCACAACAACAACGACAATCACAACAACACAGACTTAAATAACGATCATCAATCCTCCGAATCTGACAACCAAAATGATGTGAAAAATGCAATAGAAAACGCTTTAGGTGATATTTTTACAGAAGTTAAAACAGACACAACTACAGATGATGCAGCAGATTCACATGAAAAAGACAAACTTACTCCAGAGTTATCTACTCCAATCCAGCAAGTTAAAAATTCACCAGACTCTACAGACAGACCAACTACCCAACTGGAAGTAGAAGAACCAAAGGATAATCTACTAGAAACAAAAACAGGTGAAGATTTAGATGATATAATAGGAAAAACAATACTGGATTTAGTTACGGCACCAAAAGACAATAAAAATGAAAAAGATACTGATAGGGGTCTAAATCAAAAAGATAAAGTTGATAATCTGGAAAACTCCACAATACAGCAAAGCGTTGAAAATGCAGATAAGATACCGACCCCAGATAATTCTAATGAAAACCACCTACGTACACCAGAAACTGGTCCCCCAAAGATTTCAACTGAAGATACTAACACCACTCATGAGCCCACAGACGAAATAAAAGACAAGGAAAGTATTGACAAAATAGATAATAACAAGGGTCTTACAGAAACGAATACTTCTGGTGACAACACGAAAACAAATCTGGAACTGAATGAAGAAATGGACGAATTGGACGACGTGATAGGGAAAGCTTTTCAAGATGCAATTTCAAAGAGTCAACCGACACCCATTGATGCATCCAATGTCACAGACCTGCAAGAGTCAAAATCCCAAACAACACCAAAAGAAAAAACTAATATGTCTTCTTCCAAAGTGGAACAAACAGTTGCTTCTTTTGAAACAGAAAGTGAACCCACAAATGATTCAACAGAATTGGACCAGGCCATAGGTGATGTGTTCAAACAAATTATAAATGAGGACTCTAGCGATACAACCAAAGCATCACCAGCACCAGAATCAGTAGGTGACGATGATAATATGGATTTAGATGCAGTCATAGGTGATGCATTTAAGAGCGTACTTCCAACTGAACTCCCATCCAAAGATAAATCACTTCCATTGCCACCCGATGATGACGATAATGATCTAGAGAATGCGATTGGAGAAGCATTTAAGTCTATTTCTGATATCAAAGGAAAGGATAGAAAACAGGAAGAACAAGTTAACGATGACGAACTTAATGCGATGATAGCACAATCATTTCAGAAAGCTGTTGATATATCGAAATCAGATTCTCATATTGATAATGATGACATGGAAAATGCAATCACTCAGGCATTCAAAACGGCAATGGCTGGCACTAGCGTCACATCACAAATGTCTACCCGAGAAGCTGCTATAAGAAGCTTGGCAGTAGAAATATCACATCAAGTGCAGGATCACTTGAAAAACGACAAGTTTATGCCACCTTTGCCCTTTATACCTGGATTACCCCAATTGGACGATAATGTTCTAGCTCATTTTCAAAAAGTAGCATACACTGATGATGATACAAAGGAACAAGATAAATTGAAGAAGACAGTCTCTGAATCGGCAAATTCCAAAACAACTCAAGATAACGGAGGTGTTGCTGAATTGGAAAACTTGCAAATGAATGATATTTTGCAAAATGCTTTCAAAATGGCATTGGAAAATCCTCAAGAATTACTTTCTGATTTAGATATTGATCCAACTATTCAAGTACCTACTACTAATACTACTAGTACCACTACGTTCCCAAGACAAGTTTCACAGCCGCAGCCACAACACATACCTGTAAGTAGTCTGAAATTTATTCCACCAACTTCCAACCAAGGAATGCAAAACTATAGGAAGTACCCACACCAGCAGATACCAGAAGTGCAAAGATCCAGTACGAATACACTGATAGTGAAACCTATTGATAAATTAGAATCTTTAGAAAATGATTCACACAAGAAACCGTCATTATTGTCTAATCCTGCAGTGACTTCACAATTAACTTCGATTATTAGTTCATTAACATCCCGTATTAATAGTGGCGAGTTATCGGACGCTAATATATTGCAAGTTATTCGACAAATGACAGATGTGTTGGCTTCCGGTGGCTCTTTGGCGCTGTTCTTAAAGAAACCTACTTCAATTCAGGATGTGATAGTGACGTACAGAGATGGTGTGAGACAAAAAATGTTGAAAAGTTTATATTTGACCAAAAACTTTCTTGACCAAAAACTACCCATCACTGAAAATGAAGTGAAACAAAAAGCCATTAAATTGATAGACAATATTGCCATTGCGTTTGATCCAGTTGGGTTTACAAAGATTGTCGCAGTTGAAATTAAAGACGAAGAATTTGTTGGCATATCCTCGTTTTTAAAAAATGTGCTTACCACAACATCGAAACATGCAACCACTACTAAATTTAGTCCAACTATAATAAATTCTATTGAATCAGTTGTTGAGAGAATAACACAGAACGCATTACTGGATAGTAACAATGAAGAAGCAGTGAAACAAGTATCTCAAGATGAAGAACTAGTTAAACCCATAACAGACTTGTTTAGTTTACTTTCTGGCTCATCCTTGTTTGATAATTCATTTCCAATGGTTGTTGCAACAGCAGTTTCCGTAGCAGTAACAGGATATGTCTACAAGGAAGCTACTGGTGTTGCCTTGGATACCACCATCAAAGCTGTTTGTCTGATATTGAGTAATCTTTTCAACACTGCACCAGGAATGACTTTCAAAGGGAATGCAAATTCCACTATTGGAAATCAAGCAACTAAAAGACTTTCAGACTTGATTTTAGTTGGTGATTTAAGACGCACAAAAATTGATCCAGATCTAGGTAAAACCATCAATAATGATAATGGAAAAGCTGATACTTGGAATATCGATGCATCATCATCTATAAAAATTCCGCAATATCGAAGACCTAGTGCTTTACATGAAAAGTCCAATGTGTTGCATAAACCAGCATTAACACTTCCCAGGAGCTCACCATTCATTTCAAATAAGATTGGATCTTCACAATCCAATTCTCAACCACTACACACTTCTAATCATAACAATAAACTCAAAAGACCTGGAAGTTTCCAACGGCCTAGCAATGCCAAACCAAGGGCAACAAGTTTAGGATTTCCCAAACTCCATTCAACATCATTTAAATATCAATAGTCACTAGTCTGTGAATTTACATATATATGAAGTATATACTTTCTGCATACTTGCATAAATTCTAAATGGGTTCAGTTTCGTTCAATAACCAACTGTAAACTTTTTTCTCGTTTAGCTCTAACAATTTACTACCAAAATCGTCTCTGATACTTTGATGATACTCATTAATCCATTGAATTTCAATCGGAGATAATTGAGTTGTATCAATCAATTTTCTGCAAAAAGGCACCTTTGTCAAATAATTGAATCCAAGGAAATTTTCACCTTGTCTTGTTTTCCCTAAAGAACCATCACATTCAACCACTTCCAATTCACTTTCAATTCTAAACCCAACTTCACCATCAACATAATATCCAGGCTCATCAGTTAATATTGCTCCTGGTTGGAATAACCCTTTTGATGGACCACCAGAAGTCGTCAGAATATATAACGGTCCTTCATGGACAGGACCAAAACTGGCAACACCATGACCAGTACCATGATTAAAATCTAAACCTTTATTCCATAATGGCTGACGAGCAAATGCATCCAAAATTGTCCCCGTAGAACTACTATTTGGAGGAAATTTGGCCATTGCCAATGATAAATGACCTTTAAGAACTAAAGTATAATACAATTTATCACGATCAGTCAATCCATGATATCCAAACTTGTAGGTTCGAGTGATATCAGTGGTACCTTCAAGATAATGAGCCCCTGAATCAATTAAATAAGGTTTAGTTGGATCAATTATCAGATGTTCGGTTTTTGTTGGTGCATAATGGATGATTGCTGCATTAGCACCTGTTGAAGAAATAGTCTCATAAGATAACCCTTTGAAATTGGGTAATTTCTGTCTAATTGAATATATTTTACATGCTGCATCGTATTCTGATATTTTTTTCTTTTTAATGACCAATTGATAGTCTAACCAAGCTGAAAAAATAATGAATGCTAAAGAATCTTTGTATTGAGCAATTTTGGCATTGAAAAGTTCAGTTTTGTTTTTAAAAATTTTCAAATTCGCAATTATTGATTCATGATACAACAGTGACTTGTTAACGGATTTGGAAATAGTATCATATAAAGCATATGACGTTGCTGATCTTGTTGGCAAAACGACGGATTCCTTATCTTTGAGTTCACTTAACTTGGAAACATCTTTGAAAAACTCATTGTAATCTTTAATTGTCAAATTTTCGATACTCGACAAATATTCATTGAGTTGTGCATCGTCGTTGGGCAATTTGTCGTTATTAACATACAATACTATCGAATCCAAAGTTACTAAGGCATATGCGAAAAACACTGGTGTGAAGGGAATGTCTTTATCTGCTCTCAAATTAAACAACCAAGCAATACTATCTAACTCAGACACCACATAGTGAGTGCTATTCTTTTCTTTCATGGCTTGTCTTATTTTGGTTAATTTATCATTGGTGTGTTCTCCACTGTAACGCAATGGTAAAACATAGATTGGATCCAATGGTCTAGACGGCTTTTCTGCACCCCATATTTCATCAACAAGATTGACCAGCAATAATGGTTTGAATTGGAATGATTTATGAAATTTAGCCTGTTTGTCAAAATATTCACCAATTGATAAACTGACCACTCTTGGGTCACAGGAAATCACTTTGCTAAATCCATTCTTGGAAGCAGATTCAACACTCCATTCGTGCCATGGTTTATAACCAGCAGCACCTTGTTTAAACAACTTCCATAATCTTGGATTTAATTGCTTTTCTGCCTGTAAAAAATATCTTCCATCCGTTGATAATATTGCTTCACCAGTTAAAGTGTTTGCGTTGGTCAAAGTAACAATAGCAATTCCTGCACTTCCGGTAAATCCAGTTATATACTCTCTGCGTTTGTCAGATAATGAAGTATATTCCGATTGATGTTCATCTTCAGATGGAATAATATATGTCCCGATATTATACTCCTTCATTAACTTCCTTAATTCATATAATTTTTCCCTTTGGGATAACTTTGAGCTCGGTAAAAGAATAGGGAAATCATCCGATTCATATGGTAAATCAGGTAATGGTGTGTCTTCATCATCAGATAAGTTATAATCACTATCAACATCAATATCATCGGTATCATTAAGCAGTATATCTGAAACCTTACGAGTCAAAGGAGTTAAACAGTTTTGGAAAGGATTAATGGAGTTGAATAAGGATAATGTGTTTTCGAAAATGGGAAAGTTGAATGATCTGACTGAAACTTCATGATCATCAGCAATCTTTTTGCTGTATTCTAACAAGGGTTGTTTTTCGGAATAAGTCATTTTGATATTGAAGGAATTAACTAAAAGCCAAAAAATAAAAAAAGGAAGAACAGACTATATCCAAGACTAAATTAGAGCAAATTGTTCTACCTTTAAATAGTTGGTAGAGATATAGAAGGAACGAGGGGCAGAGAAGGAAAGATGATTCAAGATGGGTGAGAGGGAGAGGGGGGGGCAAGAGAGGGAAAGAAAGAAAGTCCGTAAGCGGGGATGGCATTAAATAAGAAGTGCAAATGGAAGAATGAGAGGGAAAAAAATATAGTCCATGCCACCACACAATACACAATCAAGTAAATGTGATTTACAATAAAGTTTTACTGATAAGAAAAAAAAAAAGATTTAACAATTGGTAGTCTCTCTCTCTTGCACTTTTGACTTAACAATAGAGACAACACACACACAAGAAAAAAAACCTTCGGAGTTTGACAGAAGAAATATGAACAAACTTTAATATAGACACCAAACAATGTAAATAAAGCACGTGCAAAGCAAGAATACGAAAAATAAATATCAATTATATAATTGAATAGAGATAAGCTACACCTCTTCTTTTTGTTCTTCCAAGCTGAAACTCTATATGGAATTGAAACACTCATCTAAAATTCCCAGATTTTTTCTTGTCTTCCACTGTCACGTCAAAGCTTAAAACCAACAAACAAATCTACAACCTTAGACATTTCGTCTCCCCTCCTCTCTAGTTTCTCAAATAATTTGACAATTCAACCAGAAAACAACCAAACAATAGTTATAGTTCGTACTTTGTTTTTGCCTTGGCCATTTCACAGGTCATGTGCAATTTTCTTTGGTACTTACGAAAACCATGAAAAGAGATTCCTAAATAAAGGGTTGGTGACGTAAATATTGCAAAATGTACGAAATTTGATCTTCTTTACACGAGCACCCATATTGTCTGGCATTTTTACACGACCACGTTATTGATTTTTTGTTTCACAAATAAGCAAAACGCGTCTTGTCTATTAGAATGTGTTTTTTTTTTTTGGTTTTTAAATTTTTTACCTCTTGATCAACAAGAATTATAAACATCTACATCTTTTCATTGTATTACTCGTGCGAAATCCCAATCCGAAACTTTTATCATGGGTAGATTAATAGGATTAGAACTATTCAATTTCAAGTCTTATAAGGGCAAATCCATTATTGGATTTGGCTCCTCGTACTTTACATCAATCATAGGACCTAATGGGGCTGGTAAATCAAACATGATGGATGCCATTTCCTTTGTTTTGGGGGTTAATTCTTATCATTTAAGATCTCAGAATTTGAAGGATTTGATTTACAGAGGAAGAAGAAATATTGACACTGATAGTACTACATTAGATGCAATTGAACAGGATCCCACCAGTGCTTACGTTATGGCGACTTACGAAAAGGATGATGGAGAAATTTTGAAATTAAAGAGAACCATTACCGCTTCTGGAAATAGTGATTATCAAATAAATGGTCAATCAGTGACAATGTTGAATTATAGTATGGTTCTAAAACAGGAAAATATTTTGATCAAAGCAAGAAACTTTCTTGTTTTCCAAGGTGATGTAGAAACGATTGCATCTCAGAATCCAAAAGATTTGACCAAATTGATTGAAACCATTAGTGGCTCGAATGAATACATAAATGAATATGAAAGATTGAAAGAAGAACACGAAAAAGCCCACGAGTTGACTACTTCGGTTTTCTCAAGAAAGAGAACCCTTAATTCCGAGTCGAAACAATATAAAGAGCAAATGGCTGAACAACGTCAATTTGAAGAGAAAATTATTACCAAAAATGATACTGTCAAAAAGATCAATTTGTATAAGCTTTTCCATAATGAAAAGAAACACAATCAATTAAAAGATGAAATTAAATCAAAAAACGAGGAGTTGAAACTTGCTAAGAAAGAGTTATCGAATAAGGAGAAAACATACAAATCCATAATGACAGATTACTCAAGCAGTGTTTTGAATGCCAAAAAGCAAAAGCAACAAACAGAGGCAGCTCAACAGAAAATCGACTCAACGAAACGTGAATTAATTCCAGTTGAAGCTAACCAGAGATCATTATCGAATAAAATCAATTTCCATAAACTTAAGGTTGGTGACTTGGTAAAGGATATTGCTAGACAAAAGACGCAAGTTTCCTCAGTGGAAAGACAATTGAGAGATGCTCAAAGAATGTTTGATGATTTTCAAGCAAAAATAGCTGCAGCTGTTGCATCATCTACGAATATTTCACCAGAGGCCCAGAAAGAGTATGAAGAGTTGAGGTCTAAGTTTTTAGCAGAGAATGGATCAGAACTAGAAGAGCAGATTTCGTTGTTGTTGAACAATAAGGATAGTTTGAACTCAGCAAAGTCTAATCTTGAGAACCAGAAAACCAATGCTGAACATAGAATTGCGGAATTGGAATCCATTGTAGCGACTGACTTGAAATCGAAATTACACGATGTTTCCAATGAAATCAATGAAGTGCTTGACAAAAAAAGTGACAAAGTGGAAGCACGAAATGCTCTTATTAAACAGAAAGATGAATTCAACCACGAAGAACTAAAATTAAACACTAGGTTGAGAGATGTCTTAGTTAAGCTCGACGAGTTAGCTTCCCAACAGAGAGAATCAAACAAACAAAAAAAGTTGAGAGAGAATGTTGCTACATTGAAGAGACTTTTCCCACAAGGTGCGATTAAAGGTCTTGTATACGAATTAGTTCGTCCCACTCAACAAAAGTATGAGTCAGCTTTGGCAACGTTGTTAGGACCAAACTTTGACAGTATTATTGTTGAATCATCTGCAGTTGCGTATAAATGTATTGATATTTTGAAAGAGAGAAGAGCAGGTGTTGCTACGTTTATTCCTTTGGATTCAATAGAAACTGATATAATCAATTTAAGTCACCTCAGATCCATTCATCCTTCGGCATTACCTGGTGTTGATATTATTGAGTACCAAGATAAATCTTTGGAACCAGCAGTTAATTATATTATTGGGAACACAGTTGTTGTCGATACTATTGACACAGCAAGAAATTTGAAATGGCAATCCAATACCCGTTTTGACAACAAAATTGTAACATTACAAGGATCAGTGATTCACAAATCTGGTTTAATGACCGGTGGTCAACAGCAACAGAAATCATCAGCAAGTTTAAGTTGGAGTAAACAAGAATGGACTAAATTAAACGAATTGAAAGAAGAGTTGAATCAAAAAATTTTCAAATTACAAGAAAAAAGACCAAAAGATTTAGAGATTAATTTATTAGCAGAAGAAATAGGAGCACTAGATGACAAGTTGCCAGTGTTGCGTAATCAAAAGACCAGTATTGAACGAATTATCAAAGATAGAGAATCTGAAATTGAATTCCAAACTGGGTTATTTAAAGGGTTTGATAAATCCATACAAGAGAAGATGAATGAAATAACTAAGATAAATGGGAAAATCGACAAAGTTAATGAAAAAATGAAATCAAGCAAGGATTTGATATTTGCTGAATTTTGTGAAAAATATGGTTTTATTAATGGTATTGAAGATTATGAAAACATGCATGGAAGCACATTAAGAGTGAGAGCAAAAGAAAGAGCTCAATTCTCTAAAACCATTTCCGTTTTACAAAACAAATTGGATTTCGAAAAAGAAAGATTGAAAGAAACCAAAGATCGAAGAAAAAGTATTGAAAGTTTGATTGTTGATTTAGAAGATGATTTAGCAAAAGTATTAACAGAAAAGAAGAAATTAGAAGAATCTTTGGATAAAGAAGAGGCTGAATATGAAGTGTTGCAAACTGAAATATCTCAATTTGATGATCTGATGCAATCTCAATTGAAAACATCGAAGTCTATTGAAAGCGATCTTGACGATAGTAAACTGCTAGTTTCCACTTTGGTTAAGGAGATTACTCAAATAGAGGAAAACTTATTGAAAACAGATTCTGAAAGAGCAAATGTTTTGAGGAATTGTAAAATTCAAAATATCAATTTGCCGTTGATTGATGGGGATTTGGATAGTATTTCAGTAGGTGAAAACTTGGAAAGCTCCATAAAGGAAGTCTATAAAATAGAACTTGATTATGAAATGCTAGAAGAGAGATTTAAGGAAGTTTTTAACAATAAACTCCAGAGTGAATTAGAAGTCATATTACAAAATACTATTAGTGATTTGGAAAAATTGACACCTAATGCTAAAGCCATAGAAAGATTGCGTGAAGTTGAAACTAAGTTACGAAATTACGATAAAGAATATAACGTTGCCAGACAAAAAGAGCGACAAGTAAACGAACGTTTCAAAAAAGTGCAAGAGAAACGTTATGATAAATTTATGGATGCATTTAATCACATTTCTGGTTGTATTGATTCAATCTATAAAGAGTTAACCAAATCTGCCATGTCACCATTAGGTGGGTCAGCATACTTGACGTTGGAGGATGAAGATCTGCCATTTTTGTCGGGTATAAAATACCATGCTATGCCACCAATGAAACGATTCAGAGATATGGAATTGTTATCCGGGGGTGAGAAAACTATGGCGGCCTTGGCACTTTTATTTGCTATTCATTCCTATCAACCTTCACCATTTTTTGTTCTTGATGAAATTGATGCTGCTTTAGATAACGCCAATGTTGCTAGAATTGGAAATTATATCAAGAAATATGCTGGGCCTAATTTTCAATTTATTGTTATATCTTTGAAAAATTCTTTATTTGAAAAATCAGATGCGTTGGTAGGTATTTATCGTGAACAAAGAGAAAACAGTTCCAAGACTGTAACTTTGGATCTTAGAGAATATCCAGATGATGATGTTCCTTTGAGTACTGTCACTGCCACTACATAGTACGCACATATAAATGTATAATTCGATTTTTTGTAGCTAATTTAAATGTAATCTTTATTAATATGTTAAATACAATCTATCAAAGTCAAATCATGCACCACAGTCTTAGAAACTCGTTGTTTGAACACTCACTCGGTCCGTATAGAAATGCATTATTCATTTCTGGCATGTTCGAGTAAATCAAAGAATCGATATTTTCATTCGGAAAGTCGTTACTGTTCACTATCTTCTGGTCATTTTCCATGAATTCTCCATCTAAGGTCTCTTCTGTGACAGAGTTAGTTAAGAAATCATTGGTATTATGACAAATGCATGGATACTGTTGTGACTGAGGTGTAATTCCCACAATGCTATTACTTTGTGGCGAAGTATATACCATATTCAAATCAATCCCGAGAATTTTGTTTTCTAAGCACAAGTTTGCATTGATTGTGGAATCAAAAACATGATTTGATACCCCATATCGGACAGATGAACAATTATGGCAATAGCAAATAAAATATTCTTGACCGTAAAGTGCTCTATACAAATTTTCAGTAAAAGTTTCACTACCATCCATTAGTCGATTACTTATTTTATCACTTTGATCAATAATACAATGACTTGGAGAATTTAAGCAATCATGAAAGTAGCCAAAAGCACATAGTTGATGGGTATGCCACACCAAATCAATATCTAATGTTGACTTTAAGTTTTGGGACAACTTTGGATCTGTAACAATTGCAAAAAAATTACTGTATCTTGAAGTAGCTTCAGAAACAATATTACTAATGTTACTTGAATATAGCCAATTTAAGTTGTTTATTTTGTTACCAAAACTCTCTTGCTTTAAAACCAACTCAACTAAATTTTTACCAATTTGAATATCTCCAGCGACAGTCATACTGATCAAATCGAGGTCCCGGTAAGTGTGCAATAAGAATGCTTGTGGCAATAACTCTGTAATACATTTTTGTTCCAAAATGAGGATAATATCATTAAGGTTTTTGGTTTGAATACTTCTCCATATCTGTATAAAAAGTTTTTGGAAAGACTCACTTGTTTTTTCAAGATCTTCAGGTAGCTTTGGCGGACTATTGTGAAGATATGTTAGCGGTGATTTTTCTTTTGATGCATCTGCAAATAGTTGTAGTTTTCTCAATTCGTCATGAGTAAGAACCTCGATTTTGGAACAGTAACAAAGCAATTGTTCACCGAAGCAAATATTTTTTGTTGCAAACTTTTTATCAAAGAATCCTGTTTCCATTTCATTTTGCAATTTTATCGGTTCTGATATAACGTGTTTACAATTAGGACAAGTGATTGTGACACATTTTGCTTCAAACCCAAATCTATCAACATCATATTGTGAATCCAACGTATCTATGGTTGTGCATGCTATTATTTGAAGATAGTTGTGTTTGTATTCATGCGGCACATTAAATTCAAATGTGGTATTATCAATGAATTGATTAATTAAATGCAATGGTAAGGGTAGATTTGCAAATTCTTCCATATCACAACCAGTTAAAACAGTGTAAAATGATTTTGGATGTGACAAAAAGGAATACCAAACCATAATCACGTCCAAAGGTGGCATTAATTGTGTCATCATTGACGCGAATTGAAAATGACTTTGCTCATGAGTCTGGTTGTATGATGATTTCAAAGAATAACCTAGATCAATATCCATAAATTTTTTGAGAGAGACTAAAAATACCATGAATCTTCTTACAGCGTTGGTGACATATTGTTTCCATCTAGAAGCTGATGCATAGCTAGCTACTCCAGCTAACACTTTGACTTTTAAAATACCCAACACTTTTATTAATTTTAAGTGGGCAATAATTTCAAATTCATTAGGCAAATTCTGCGGTATTATACTAGTGTTAACACTATCAAGTAAATTCTTCTCTGACAATATATACTGAAAACTATAATATTTGGAAAAGTCAGATTGTTCTAGTATATTGTGAAATTTATGGGTAGCACTATTATCAACGTTGTTGGGTGAATACCCAAAAGACTGAAGGTTTCTCTCACCACTTGCCATGACGAAAATGTACTGAAAGTGATTTCTTGGAAATGATATACAAACTGACAAGAAATTTATAAAACCCGAAACAAACTCAACAGGAAAAGGATACAGTAATATATGTGTATTTAAACTGCCACAACAATAAACACGCAGATGATTGAAATATTACCATCAATATATTTGCACGGCCCATTGACAAGAATAAACTGACCATTTTCATGCAGTAAATTCTTTCGTTCTGTTTGAGGCTAAATTAAACCAACATGCTTTGTTTGCATTACTTAATCGCTCAGATGGTGAAGTTATCCTTTAAAAATTACTACACTCAACATAGTAAACAAGATCAAACCAACCGAAAGCTCCCAAAGTAGGTAAATCTAACTTTCTTGTACATACGGCTATCACGCACTTCCATAATTAGCACCGGCCCGGTTTTTTTCCACACACGGAGAAAAATAATAAAGGACTAAACCACAAAAAGGACAAACAAATAAATTACTTGACCTAAATTTATCAGCAATGGTAAATCAAATACACACTAGTAAGGTCAATTTATGCTCTTATACATTTACGTGTCATGCTGAAATGAAAGGCTACCGCCACCCCCCTGATACTTGAACAAACAGTATTTACAGTGGCAATAACGTCAACGATACATGGTTGACTTTGCCGTGTAGACCTCAAAATTCTGTGATTGGTTTTTAATCAAACTTACTAGTATCCCAAAATAGGATTGAAATGTATGGAATGTCCTTCACTGATTGTATTGGTTTCTTGCACGGCGATTTTATCTGGTTCTTTTGTTTGTTTTTACCAGTTTTAGTAAATACAACAATATCTGCATGTAAAAGAAAGAGTATTTAGATATGCACAAGTAATTAACTCATTATCAAAGTAAAACATAATAAAAAGATTAGACATAGCTATTTAATTGATGAAGCTATAATAAAGAATAAAAATAGAGAAAACAAAGAAGAGGAGAAAAAAAAAAGGGGGGAGGGGGGGTGGTGGTATTATTAGAGAAATGTGGAGACTTGGTCTCTGTAACTTGTGTTAATTAATTCCTATCTTTACACTTTTTGCAGCGAAGAAAAAAACCAAAGCAAAAGGAAAACAATTAAAATAGATAAACAAACTATCCCCAGTTTTGACATCAATTGAGGACTAATTACGGATATTGTGGTTTGAATATTCCAAACTCAACATTCAGTTGTTTGTTTTTGGATATTGTTCTAGATAATGATATTTTTCGGCCAAACGGCGAAAAGAAACGCCGTTCTCAAGATAGTCCACATTCTCCACAGATTTTATTTGTTCTTTTTTCTTTCGGTTTAATCAAATCCATCAATAACGGAGCTAATGGTTTATCTGTTTCAAAATTGGGATTGCTTTTACTAAGCTGGTTTATCTCCTTATCAAAGCGATTTCGGGTATTGTCAATTACTGATCAACAGACAACAAATCATTGATAAATATTGCGATTACATACTAGTTTATACAAGAAACTTTGTTTTTGAGATGAATTTTCAATACTAAAGGCTTTCGCAATTAATAATATTTGTGACGAAACTACTCTTTGTCAATACATTTAAGCCCAAGAAGGTACAGAAGAACATAAATTCAACTTCAGTTCTGTGGTGATTAGCTTTATATGCGCCTGAAAAAAAAAAACTGTAGTTTGACATCCGCACAAGAAAAATTTTGCACCAATCATCTCTTCAAAATTAGTAAACATGTCAAAGGAATCACTAACAATATGATCAATCTACAGAGGAACTTGCCTAAAATTGTAAGTTTACTTAGTGGAAGGATTATTACACAATGCCACAACTATTCAAAACTATCCACACCTACAAGAAAGCCGAAAGGAGAAGAAAAAATCAGTAATCTTCTAAAGCATTTCAAAAGGACTAAACGAAGAAATGATTTAACTGATCCCACTCATCCTAGTAAGATAACGTACCGTGAAATTAATGATTTTATACAAGAATACTCCCAAAGTCATAATTTACAAGTTCAGACCGAGAATATACGTAACTCGCTTGATATAATTAAAAACTTTTTGCCCCACCAAAGAAATCACGATACAATACTAGATAATGTCAAAATCAGAGCCATGACTTCTCTGGGTGAAGGGTTAGCTATAGTTCACAAATCCATGTATGCCCATAACTTTACGTCTGATCCCGAAGAAATTTTGAACCAGTACACAGTATTAATAATACCCAAAACAGCTATTGGAGACAATGCTAGAGTACTACTTAAAATGCATCACGAATTTTATGCAGAAGGTGAGCTTATTGAAGTGCTTAATTCCAAATCTAAAGGATCCAGAAGAAACGATAGGCTTATAGTATGCGAAAAATTCAATGAATGTAACGGATGTCAATTACAAATGTTATCGTATGAGGATCAATTGAAGTATAAACAATCGGTGATCCAAAGGGCCTATAAGTATTTTTATCCTCAGATTTTCAACCTGTTCAAAGAAATGGATAATTTTGGTATTGTTAATGAATCACCTTTACAATACTCTTATAGAACAAAATTAACTCCACACTTTGCGGCATCCAATAAAGTTAACCAAAAACTCGGTTTCCAGCACGTTAACAACCGAGGAAGATTGGATATAACCAATTGTCCCATTGCTACACCAGAAATAAATGATATATTACTAGAATCAAGAGACAACTACATAGGGAAATCAACACCTTTGACACAACTAACATTGAGGCAAAGTCTTCGTATCAATCAAGACACTGGTGCCTTCAAGTCAGTGGCACTAGAAGGTCAAAAAAAAGTTATCACAGAAAAAGTTGAGGACTTTTTATTTCAGTATGATTCTAACTGCTTTTTCCAAAACAATAATGCAATTTTACCCAGTGTTTTGGATTACATCAGATATCATATCAATCAATCTGATAAAACAATTGACAATTTGATTGACACATATTGTGGTGTTGGGTTTTTTGGAATTGCCTTGTCCAAATCATTCAATGAAAACACCAAGATTTTCGGAATAGAACTAGTGGAACAAGCCATTAAATATGCCAACCATAACGCTAAATTGAATGGATTGGATCCTGAAAGAGTTCAATTTGTTTCTGGGGATGCTTCAAATATATTTAACAATGAGAAGTTTAAAAAATCTGGAATTTCTGGAAAAAACAGTGTTGTAATTGTCGACCCTTCCAGAAAGGGATCCAATGAATCATTTTTACAGCAATTGTTGGATTTTGAACCGGAAATTGTTGTCTACGTTAGTTGTAATGTTTTTTCACAGGCTAGGGACTTGGCTACATTTGAAAATTTGCAGCAGAATACCAATGTCAAATACAAAGTTAAAGATATAATGGGATTTGACTTTTTCCCACAAACTAAACACGTTGAATCCATTGCCATACTTGAAAAAGTGTAATTATAAATACATTTGTGTTAATTAAGAAGTGTTTATTTATTACCTGTACATATACTAAATATTAATTTAAATCAGTCTTCTGAATCTTTCAAAAATTCGTCAATTATATCAAACAAGGCATCGACCCCCCATCCTACTCTTTTCGATTGTTTCTTTCCAGAAACGACTTCACTTGTTTTGACTTTTTCTTGTACAAAATATTGTAAACCTCTCAACATAGTAGTTTGGTCTTTAGCTTTCAAAACACGCTCAACTAATAATCTATCATCATATTTCTGCTCATACATTCCTTTAGCTTTGTTTTGTAAACCACCACCAACGGAGTTCTTCCGTGATTTTTTACCAACTTGATCAAAAAAGCTGACTAACAACACTTCTAAGAATAGCACCGTATCACTTGAAGCTGTTAAGAAATTTACAGTACGAAGATTGTGCAAGGGTATGGAACCTTCAGCCAAAAGAAAACCATAAAACCTTCCCAAGTTCAATATTCTTTTCATCTTATTTTCTTCATCAAATGTATCAAATCCAATGAAATTATCTTCCTCCTCTTCGTCATCAGCACTGCCACCATCCAATTCTTTGATCAAATCCCACAACATAAATTGGAAAGTTTTTCTGAATGAATGTGAATCACATAATTTGTTACCCAAAACCCCATAATAAGGGTTCCAAGAAGGTTCCATAGTAGCACAATGAATTAACACTTTAGGTATTTCTCTTTCTTGATTTCTTTTCAATGCTAGTTTATCTAACTTTGTGACAGCATCAATATAATCATTGGCTGACATAATGGAGACAAATATTGCACGACGAATATCAGTGTTCATTCTTTGTGATTTGGCCAATTCCATCCAGTTTGGTTCAGCATTATCCAAAATATCACTCATAGCCACAACATCAACATCTTTTGGTTTGTCTGTCTCGTGACCTTTCCAAGCTGACCCAACTAACCACCATTTACCCCTAGTGGCAACGTTTTGAATATCCTCTAATGAAACTTGAATTGGATCGCCTGATTTATTTTCATTGATTCCACCCAAAAACTTTTTCAATTTAATAGACAACTGATGGTTTGCTTCATTTACTATTTTCAATTTATTATTTTTTAACGACGAAATTGTTTCAATTAAAAATTGGGTTCTTGTGTTAACAGCGTCCTTTGGTAATGTCGAGGCTTTCCCATTTATTAACAATACAATCTCCTTCAATGCTGAGGGATCATCAGAACGCATTTGATTCCCCGAATTACGAATCAACCTTAACAATAAATCAGCATTATTTTCGTCAAGATTATTGATCAATTCTTTGATTAAATCATATAACAATTTAGACGACACTAATTGAAATAAATATACTGAAGACAACAATGAAATTATATTTGATGCTTCTTTTGTTTTTGAAGATTCGGTTTTAGAAGTTTCAAATTTCTCCACGATAGTTTGAATAAAATGTGCACCGAATTCAACTCCTTGCAACCTATAAAGTGCCACAACAACAGTTGCATGAAGATAAACAAACGTATCTAAAAGTCTTCCCTGTTGCACAATACTATCAAGAATAATATTCGTAATTTCCTCATTCAATGTCTGTCTAGGATGTGACAAGTATAACGCATTTATTTCACTGACAATGGAACTAATATTAGCTTCGGACAACTTATTGAGGGGACCTTTAATAGATTTCCTTAATTTGAGCGTTTCCTCTGAGACACTTTCGCCAGCTTCTAAAGCCATTTTTTTCCGCAATGCTGGTGGAATATATCTTTGTGGAGCTAGCCCCAGTTCCTCGGAGGATTTTATTTCTTCCAGTCCAGGTGCTACATATGGGTTTTCTTTCATTTTTTCCGAATCGTCCACATCATCACTGAAATACTCGTCATCTTCTTCATCCTCTTCAGAAATATGTTCATCGGCCGTATCACTTATGTTTTCCATTTCGGATTCGAAATCTAAATCTAAGCCGTCCAAAAGCCCGCCAATAATATCATTATCGTCAGTTTTAGAAAGTTTGGCCTTTTTCCCATTTTTGAGACCCAATTTTTTCGCATAATATTCAATGTCTTCATCATCTTTGCGGAATTGCTCTTGCAAATGAGGATCAATTGGATACACTTCTTTTTCCTGCTTTTTCTTGGTTTTCTCAGATTTCCCATTCTTTTTGGCCTCTTTGATAGCTTTCAATTTTGCCAATGGGTCTTCCTCCTCTGATAAGTGAAAATCTGATTCATCAAAATTTTCCTCTTCAAAACCTTCAAAATCTTCTCCCTCTTCGTTTTGATCATCAACATTTTCATCACTATCCAAATCAGATACATCATCGTCATTTTCTTGCTCTAAATCATCCTCCTTCACGATTCTTATTTCGGAAGTTTTAGTTGGTTTGTTCTTTTTACTTTTCAATAAACGCAAGGCTTCCAAGGGGTCATTCTCTTCTTCTAGCTCTTCGAAATCCGATATATCATCATCTTCTTGTTCCAAGTCATCTTCTTTTACTATTCTTATATCAGAAGATGCCTTGTTTACTCCTTTTTTCTTCTCCTTCAAAGCACGCAAAGCTTCCATTGGGTCTATATCAATATTTTCATCTTCATCAAAATCTTCTTTATTCTCGCTGCCAAGGTCATCTTCACTATAACCTAAATCAGATACTTCATCTTCCAATAATTCATCTTCCTTTACAATTTTGAAGTCTTCTTTTGCCTTTGAAGTCTTTTTGCTGTTTTTATTTTCTTTCAACTTTCGTAATGCCACCAACGGGTTATCCTCTTCTGCTTTTTTGGACTTACTTTTGTTCTTTTTGGCTGCCAATAACGCAAGTGGATCCGCTGTCTTCTCATTTTGTTTCTTAGGTTGAACCTTTTGAGGATGAGTATCTTTCTTTATTCTCTTTTGTTTCTTCAATTCCCTTTCTTGTTTTCTTTTGTCTTTTCGACTTATAGGTTTTGATTTCCGTTTCGTTCCTCGGATATTTTCAAATTTGGTAAATCTATCTTCACTTTCATCATCGTCATAATCACCCTTGTTTTCTTTATTTTTGATTTGTTGTAATAATTGACTCGGTAATCCTACTGAGTTCAAAATTTCTTCATTGTTAAATCTGGCCATTACTAGTTGATCGAAATGGGTTTTACCAGAAGTTTGTGATATTAGAGAATTGTAATATCAAGAAGATCATCTCTTCTACATACATCAAAAAAAAAAGAAGAGAAGAAAAAGATGTTTCTTTTCGCGAACCTGCATATTGGCACTTCATTTCTTCATTCATATATTTTTTTTTGTTGTTTGCCATTTGTTGGTGGGAACAGAAATCACAAGAGAAAACCCAATCTTAACCTTTTTCCCATAATACCCACATTGATACGACAATCAACTTTCACTACATAAATATTACTGACTCTATCGATAACTGATAAATAACCATAATATTCACAAATTATATAATGATTAATAAATTGAAAATAGATTTTGGAAAATTCAAGATTGATTTGAAACTTTTGGGAGATTTATTTGTATTAGCTGGGGCAGGATTATCAGTTTATTATATTTTGAACACAATACTAAATGATTATTTAGACAACACAGTCAAAAATAAAGAAAACGAGAAGAAGGGAAGTGGAATATTAAAGAAAATTCAAGCTGCCAATCCTCATTTAAAGAACTTGTCATTTAATCAATATGAAAAGGCATTATTGAATTCATTAGTGACACCAGAAGAAATAGCAGTTACATTTGATGATATTGGTGGGTTATCAGATATCATTGATGAATTAAGAGAAGCTGTAATTTTGCCCTTAACTGAACCCGAATTGTTTGCTGCTCACCTGAGTTTAATTCAATCTCCAAAGGGGGTATTATTCTACGGTCCACCCGGATGTGGGAAGACAATGTTGGCCAAGGCAATCGCCAAAGAAAGTGGTGCCTTCTTCTTGCTGATCAGAATGTCAAGTATTATGGATAAATGGTATGGAGAATCAAACAAAATAACTGATGCAATTTTCTCATTGGCTAATAAATTGCAACCTTGTATCATATTTATTGATGAAATAGATTCGTTTTTGAGAGACAGGTCTTCGAATGACCATGAAGTTAGTGCCATGCTTAAAGCAGAATTTATGACGTTATGGGATGGTTTAAAATCAAATGGTCAAATAATGGTCTTGGGTGCTACTAATAGAAAAAATGACATTGATGAAGCATTTTTGAGAAGAATGCCAAAAACTTTTGCCATTGGTAAACCAAATGCGTCGCAAAGAACCGCAATCTTGAATAAAATTTTGAAGGATGCAAAATTAGATGAAAACGATTTCGATTTGGAGTATATTGTTGCCAACACAAGAGGTTTTAGCGGTTCTGATTTGAGAGAGTTGTGTCGTGAAGCGGCCATTTTGCCTGTGAGGGAATACATTAAAGAAAACTATAACTACAAGAGTGGGAAGTTGAGTCGAGATGAAAATGATGACTTACCTGTTCGACCATTAAGGACACTGGACTTCACAAAAAACTCGGGAACTGTGAATGGTGACATTTTGCCAAGTGTTGCTCTAGATTAAAAAAACAAAACATCATTAGTTGTTATTTAATTTATACTCTTGTAATTAGATTATTTATATTTATAATTGATGTAAGCCGTCATTGATCCACTATTGTAGTGTTTAAAACGTAAAAGATTAGTATCAGCAAGCCCTAATTGTTTTGTAGTCGTGTAAATATTACAAGCAACATACTACGAACAGATCTAACGTCAAGAGAAAAATATCAAAATGTTAAGAAAAAATTTTTCACTCACATATATGTATTTCCTTTTAACATTTTTAATAATCCTATCTATCAAATCTCAAAGAGAATCATGTGTATACATTTGTGAATATATATACATATTAGAAGTATCATCTACAACCATGTAATATTCTTTTGTTTATTTCCAAAGTTCAGAAAAGTATTGTTTTCTGTGTGTCCTGGCTTCTTCGAAGATCCTTATACCGTTTGAAGATGGTATAATGATTCAAAGCGAAGCCTAAATTGAAATTCACGACTAATTTAGCTTCTTCTTCTCAAATGTATTATTAGGAAAATTCAATACGCTATGGAAGTTGAAACTGGTAATATTCTTATCGGTAGACAATTAGTTTGGGACATTCCTCTTATTAGTGTTAGTGAACTGACACTGGGTATAAGTAATAGTGTAAATAATTGTAAGATATGTAGAGCTATTAATACCTCTTGCACGACATGTAGACGTCTGTTCTATTAATTTTTATGGTATCGTGATGTACAGAGTATGGCTACACTAATAAAACGAAACAAAAATCTATAATTAATCTATAGTGCTATACAACAATAACAAAAAAAAATAACAAAAAAAAAAATTTATGGAAGTGATTATATCTATTGATCACATAAACATCATCAATCCGAAAACTACCAATGCCAAGTATTTAATATTTTCAATCAGTTCTTTATTGGATCCGTTTTCATATGAAATGGTAACTGCCGAAGAAGAAGAATCAGTTGGTGTGATGTCAGAAATTTCAATGGGGATGTCTGATGGAATTGACAAACTGGAACCATTTTGGACGCCAGTAGTGGCAGTAGTATAATCAGTGGTGTGTACACTGTTAGTGGCATCGTTAGCAACT
>OKKB01000150.1_pt1 | contig 40455 bp, 13 predicted proteins | sample 1613931 | NCBI WGS metagenome assembly OKKB01 (sample SAMN04436893, study PRJEB24849) | human gut metagenome | biome: human gut; feature: NICU; material: stool | host: Homo sapiens | place: USA: Saint Louis, MO | collected 2012-02-08
AATAAACTAAGTTAAGCTAAGAGTAACTCGGTATCTAAATTATTGATAATTAAAAATTTAAAAAGAATTTCTGTTATTTATTTTTCAAGGCGTGTATGATGATTTAAGTTGGGTTTGATAATTATTGGTTGTAAAGAGTTTCTTTAAAGTACAAAAAAAAAAAAATATCAACAACAACAATAACAAAGTTAACGGGGGGAAGGGTTTTCAATTTGCAATAAATTTCGTGGGATAAAAATATATATCTAAAGGAGTGAATAGGAATTTAATTGACAAAAATGAATGAATGAATGAATATCTTCTAATTAGTTGAAGTATTAATTCAAAGATGATTGGAAGTGTTGTAATAGAAAAGAAAGAAAAAAATAGGACAACCAAAATTTCTACTTGCTGCCACTTATTCATTATTTAGTAGTGCCTTTTTTTTAGTCTTCCCGCAGGTGCTGAATGTGTGTGTACGTGTGTGTACCACTTTACAAATAACACCAAATAGGGTAGTGTACAATTAACGCAAATATTTTCTACTATTTATTCTCTTTCGCTACAATCTTCATCACTAACAAACTACTACTACTACTACTACACACCACATATTTAACCAAAGATGATTGAAATACAAGCTAATGATAGATTAGGTAAAAAAATCAAATTGAAATGTCTTGAAACTGATACAATTGGAGATGTTAAAAAAATACTTGGATTACAAATTGGTACTCCGCCGGAAAAGATTATTTTGAAGAAAGGATACCAAGTTTATAAAGATCATATTACTTTAGATGATTATGAAATACATGATGGGTTCAATTTTGAATTATATTATGGTTAATTCAACTTAAACAAACATAAAAAACACAAAAATTATTATTATTAATTAATATTACAACATTCTATACACATAATATATATATAATCAAAATAAACCAATACAAAACGGAAAATTATAAATTACAAGAAATACTCAACTTGTTGACGTTTAGGTCGTTCTTGGAAGAAAGCGGCAAAGAAGTCCCCCTTATTATTATTACCACCACTACCACTAGTATCATCAGACGTTGACAATTCATCATCAAAATTAATACCATTAACACTTTTACCTTGCAAAGTATCTTCATCATTTTCTTTAGATGCTTCAAAAACATTGAAAAATTGTCCCGGTAGCACTCCTTGTTGTTTGTGTAACCGGGAACTATTATTAAATCGATTTCTGTAGTCGTTATAATCATCATCATCATCACCGAACAGTTCAAAAGAGGTATTCACCCCTATGAATTCACCATTAATACTACTATCATCAACTTTACCGTGCTTGGTACTACTGATTTCGCCATCAGAACCATTTGTAGGATCTTTACTATCATAGTTTGAGTGTAGGATTTCTAAAACACTCGCTTTATTACCACACCGATAGCAGTAGTTTGGTGCACTCCAAACAGTTAAACATTTCCCCTTCCAATAACTCGTATACCCTTCATTACACAATTGATGAGCTCTAATCATTTGCACCAAATTATTATCCTGACAGAACTTATCAATGACATCATTACCAAATAAATAACCAGCACCACGAGGACTCAATTTAAAATCCAGTATGGCAACGTCAGGATCACTCCACACTAAATCTGCCATAATCCCATCGTGAGGGATTTCTCTAAATCTATCGACTGCTCGTATTTGATCCAATTGTTGACAACTGGGGGATAACCCACCGTGACATGCAAATATCTTGCCATCTATAGTAGCCCCTAATGGTAAATAATCAAACAAATCAGTAATGAATGTCCATACATCGGCTGACCCTTGATATTTGTTTAAGACTTCAGTATAAAATCCATAATTAGTAGTGATTGTTCTTGATTCATGATTACCTCGTATTAAAAACACTCTTTCTGGATATCTCAATTTTAAAACTAATAGCAATGATATAGTTTCCACTGAATAATAACCACGATCAACGTAATCACCCAAGAATAAATAATTAGTTTGAGGCGGTGATCCTCCAATTTGGAATATTTCTAATAAATCATGATATTGTCCATGAATATCACCAACTACCGATATTGGTGATTGTAGCGATATTATATTTGGAGTCTGTAATAATTCTGTTTTTAAAGTATGACATAATTGTTGAATGGTCTCTGGAGGAAGGATTTTCGGTGGTTTATGATCTAATAATTGCTCTAGACAATAATCTAAATCGGAAATTGGTATTTTGAACGGCACCGTCATTTAATACCCACATATAATGAACGACAGCCAAAAAAAAAATAGTATTATTGTATATATTTTCTTTAAATAGATTCTGTTGAATGTGTACCCACGTGCTTTGATAACAATGGATTGGGTAGTGGGTGATCGTTGTAGATGATTCTGGTGGGATGTATTATGGGGGGTAGGAGATACACTTTTTTTTGGGGGAATTTACAGCCTTATCTTGAAAGTCAAATGAAATAATCTGGCCCTGTGCCTAATAATATTGGTGGTCCACTCAGATTAGGAAGAATGAATAATATTGCAGTACAAACAAAAAAAGAAAAGAGAGCTGAAGAAAGAAGAAGTTTATAAGAGTACTGTAATAATATGTGGAGTATCTATTGGTTGATTAAAAACTGGTCGAGCTTTAGTGATAAGTTTTATTTTGAGTTTTCTCTTAAGATTGAGAGTTCTGTTTTTTTGGTTTTCTCAAAATTTTTTTTTTCGTGTCAATGATCCCAGAAAAAGAAAAAGGACATTTTCTCTTTTTGGTTGGATGCGTGGGTGGGGGTGGGTTTGTGGGGGTTTGCCAGGGCCAGGTAGTTAGGGCGCATTGTTAATCCCCGACTGAGACCAGTCCCAACGCGACCCGAGACAATAACATCGGCAATATCAAAGTCGTGTTCTCATCAAATGAACCAACTCATTATTCCATTATTATCTACGTAACTGATGATGCTACCATCCTACGTTCTTGCAAAAAATAGACAGGTGAATTGGTTCACAGATCCCTTGCCTTAGATAGAGGTAGTTTTGCTGTTTTAACCTAATTGAAGAATCTACAGATTGGTTTGGACAACCCTATTTAGTAAATGCCCATCTTTATACGAACTAGACCAACCCATTCAATTACATCTGATAAGCTTGACAGCTTTCTTCTCCTCTACCATAGAATGACAAGTTTGAAATATTATCCTTCAAATATAATTCTTATAATTCCCACCAAAGTGATCGGTTTCAAAGAATATGGGTGGCAGTTTTTGTCGTTTGCACTACCTCACGAAGTTGTACTTTCCAATTTTTTTTTTTCACTACTGATCATCATTGCCTAAACTAACAGACTACTTGTTGTTGTTGCCATAAAAACCAGAGTACCTATTTAAGATATTCAACTTCTATACATCAACATATATATAAAAAAGGTGTTAGTTGTATATTAGCAAAGATCTCGATTTTTATATTCTTTTCTTCCCACCTTTTTATTCCTCTTGTTTTTTTTTTATCTTTAACTACATCTTGCATCAAATACAACTGAGTATTATCCCAAAAACTACTTCATTACAAAACAATAGTAATATCACGATCAACACTGCATATTCCAAAAGATGTCTTTTGATAAATCAAAATCATTATTAACTGTATGTGATGATTTGACTCAAGTTAAGGGGAATGTTTCTCAGTTCCAAGCAATGGTTAACAATATCATTAGTAAAGCACCAACGAGAGAAGAATATGAAAAGCTATTGAAAACTATTCGTCTTGGTGAAGCACCTGGTGAAACTAAACAAACAATCGAAAGACTAGAGCAATTGATAACTGTCCTGCAAACAAAAGTTGCCGTTCGATTAAAAGAATTGTTTCTAGCTGGATATTTGCCACTTTTAACATCATTATCCAAAATTAACTTTAAATCCAATATTGAAGATCAATTTGTGTCTTATTTTATGGATTATAATCCAGTATTACCAAGTAATGTTGTTCAAGATTTGAGAGTACTTCAAGGGAAAAAGGCTGATTCCCTTACAGCACCTATTGATATCATTTCCTATCCTCCAACTTTGCCCGCCATTAATAGTACTATACTTTTGCTTAGGATCATGACCGATAGATCGTATCGTCAACCTCTGGATTTTATTGAACTGTCATCTAATGATTATAATAAAAGTCATAATGGAAGATTGGTTTTAAGAGGACGAGCAATCATGCAACTTTGTCTAGTTGAAGTATTGGAAGAGAGTTACCCTCGGTTACTTGACGAAGATATACAATTTATTAGTCATAAATTGATGGCACCAATTATTTTAACCAAGTTTGCATTTGGTTATAATTTGGTTGATCATTTAAAGTACAATGTCTCCGTTGATGCTGATTACGAAGAAAAATTGCAAATCATTGGCAATATATTTTTGGCATATATGGGTGGACTCAAAACCGAGGGATATGACTTGAGTGATTTGAAATTATTTGTCAAAAGATTATATGAACCAGTAATTGCCGACTACATGAACAAGAACGATGTTTTATCAAAAGTTGCTCTTGTGGAATTGGATCTTTTATTTAAACTGATAACTAATTTGTTGTATCTTCCTCGAGAGAATATTCGATACGAAATTATTCAAGTTGAATCTGATCCTCATGTGGCTAGAATCTTGGTGGATAATGAAGAATTAGGGTCCGGGGTATCATCAGTAAGTTTTGAAGAAGCCAAATGTCGAGCCGCTCAAGATATTTTGAATGATCACAACCGGATAAGAAAAATATGGGAGATTTTGAAAAATAATCATACGAAGAATAATACCACTGAGACGACCACGACCACGACAACTATTAAAACAGAGAAACCAGAAACAATCATGCAAATCCCCATACAACAAGCACCTCCAACTATGAATTCTCATATAGGTACACCTGTTGTTGAGCAAGCTACCGCTAATATTGCCAGTGTGAATGCAGGATCACCTCCAATGCAAAATCATACAGCAGCTATATCACCATCGTTGGCAAATGCAACAGTAAGACAAACTTCACCTCAATTTACAATGCAGCCACCGTCCCAACAACAACAACAACAACCATTTGCATTTGCACAACCACAACGTTACCCTGGTGTTGCCTACCAAACACCATTTCTACAACAACCACAACAACCACAACCATACGTAAACTCACCCATGGAATACTTTCATCCAATGCAGCAACAAAATCCACATGCCCAGCAAGCAACAGCACATTCGCCACCACCACAATTATCACAACAACCGCAACCTCAATCTCAAGCACAACCGCCTTCCAATGGAGGGCCATTATATGACCAACCTTCTACCAGTATGAATAGTGAACAGATTTATGTTGATCAATATGGTATACCACATTTAGGGACTGCATGTAAGAATGTTGATACTAATGCTAGAAATGATTTATATTCCAAATTGGGTAAAGCAAAAATTGCTACCCCTGAATATGAGGATAAAATATCACCTGAAAAAGTCTATCACGTTCTTGTTCTGGCTAAAGGTATTTATTTAGGTGGTGGATATGATTTGAATAAGAAATTAGCTGCTCAGAAAGCGGCCATGTGTGCATTGGCTAATAAAGTGAAATTATCTGAATTAGGATTGTACTCATAAAGTTTGAAGAGTAAGAAGGGTTGAATCTTGTCATTCATTTATTACTATATGTATGAATATCTATGTCTACAAAAAAAAAAATCCAAAGATCAATTTGGTCCCTTTTGTAAATCGTCTCTAAACTCTCTTCTTTAATTAACTTCTTTGATACTTTGAGTTAAAATTTCAAGTCCGTCCTTGATAGTTTGATCAGGAATATTTAAAGCTGGAACCAATCTAATAGTATTCATTCCAGCAGTAATAATCAATAAACCATGTTGTCTACATTTAGCAACAATTTCACCAATATCAACATTTTCTTTAAATTGTAAACCTAATAACAACCCTTTACCTTTAACTTTTTCAATCAAATTAGGATTTTCTTCAGCTATTTTATTTAATCCTTCAAGGAAAATTTGTGATTTGTTTTCCACTTGTTGCAAAAATTCTTTATCACCAATATGATCAACAATATATGAACCAACTGTAGAAGCTAATGGATTACCACCATATGTTGTTCCATGATCACCCACATTTAAACTTTTTTCAACTTTTTCGGTGATCATAGTTGCACCAATGGGGAAACCATTACCTAATGCCTTGGCAATAGTAACTATATCGGGATGAGCCTCTGGAGATAGCCATGAATGAGCCCATAATTTCCCGGTACGACCCAATCCACATTGGATTTCATCATAAATTAACAATACATTATTTTCATCACATAATTTACGCAATTCAATTAAAAATGATTCATCAATAATATTAACTCCACCTTCACCTTGTAAAGGTTCGATTATCACTGCACAAGTTTTATCTTTATTTATAACTTGTTTAACACTTTCAATATCATTAGGTTTAGCAATTTTGACCCCTGGGATCAAAGGAGAAAATGGTTCTTGATATTTTGGATTTGGTGTCACTGATAATGCCCCCATTGATCGACCATGGAAAGAATTTTCAAAAGTTATAAATTCATATTTTTCCGGATTTATTGATTTCCCATATTTACGGGCAAATTTCAATGCTGCTTCATTAGCTTCAGTACCAGAATTACATAAAAATACTCGACTAGCATCTTTCATCCCATCAAATTCTTTTGTTTTAACAATTAATTTATTGGATAATTCTCCAGCAGGTAAATTATAATATAAATTTGAACAATGAATCAATTTTTCACTTTGATCTTTAATTAATTGCGTGATGGGTTCATAAGAATGTCCTAAACAAGTAACAGCAATACCAGATGTGAAATCAATATACTTACGATCTTCTAAATCATATATATATGACCCTTTACCATGAGTTAACACTAGATTCGGACGTGCATAAGTGGTTACTGAATAAGGTTTAGAAATCGAATTGATAAATTTCCCGGTATGTGATTCATCATTAGCATCAGGAACTGAAGTTGAATATTTTTTGTAGGTGGGTAACGATAAAGTTGCTGTGTTGAACAGGAACGATTTCTTTATGGTAGTTGATGTCTTCAACAATGATTTACTATATGTTCTCAACATTGTTAATAGGCCCAAAGTATAGTAAATATGGTTATCTAAATCAATAAGAAGAGAAAGTAATCATTATGTTGAAAAATTTTTTTTTGTTTGTCTTGCCCTTTTTTTTTGTTTCATCAACGAAAGATATCAATCGCGGTAAAATTGACTCATTAAGTATTATTACTCGATATGGAAGTTGCGGCTGTCCTACACCCCAAATGTACTTGGCTCAACTCATATCACTACACAGTTTACTACTAGATTAGGTAAATATATTTATTTTTTTAAAAACGGTCTATATCAATAGTAATCTCTGGTTTCACTAATTTACTAGAATTATCCAATTTTTCAAGTTCATTACAAATTATTCGATTTATTTCAAATCTCATTCTTACTTCTTCATCAGAATTAGCTCCTTTCATATTAATTTTCATCCCAATAACAAAAAGTCGATAATTGAATTTTGTAATGAAAAATTTTTCTATTCTATAGGTTTGCTTGAAAAAATCTTTAGATAATATTTGATCAATAATTCTTGATTTGAGCACATGATAATCGTAATCTGAATAAGGGAATGAACATAATAATATCCCACCAAGAGTTTTCACTAGTTTCCATCCATTATAACATAACAAAAGTGCCACCGTAATAGTAGCAGCTTCATTAATATCAATTGCCAAATCAGATGTTAAACTTTGAGGTATCAATGGTCCCACTAATAAAAATAATGTATAACTCAATGTGATCAAGTGGGTAGGATTCTTTTTCCAAACACTAACGATTTTCTTTAGTTTCTCACCAGTAGTGTTGTTATCGATCGTATTAGCCTCGTTTATCAAACTTCCATTACTGATGTTGCGCTTAGTTGGGAAATTACCTTTCAAATCAGTGTCATCCTGACCGTTTATCATTTCCGTGATCCTATCATATGTCAAAATATAGTTTGATGAAAACAACGACACAGCCATGGTGACAATTAAAACCACAATATAAATAAACCAATTTGAGTTACCATTGTTCCCAGGCTCGGCATGAACATTATGTGACAGATGTTCATGATCGTCATGATTATCGGGAGAAACCCACAATATTATAAACTCTTCAATGAAATGACTAAACAAGTCAAACCCAACCATTACTAGCGAAGTACTCAATGCAAATCCAACTAAAACTTCAATTCTTCCTAATCCAAACGGATAAGCAAGAGACGATTTATTCCAAACATCAAAATTAGACATGGTGTCAACAAACACTATAAGTAATGAACCTAATGAATCATAAAATACTAAATGAGCCAATGTTGATAAAGACGGCAATTTGAATTTGAAGCCAATAGTGAAAATAATTAAAGATAATCCCACATGGAAACCTGACCACATGAATCGTAATTTCTGATTAGGAGTAATTGAATTCAATGTTTCATTGAAATTTGGTATTGGATACAGATCAGGTATAGCTGAAAGCTGTGTCATTCCAATATCAACTGGCGGAGGTTCTTGGAAAAGGTTCATAGAAATCGAAGAATGTTTATACTTGTGACCTTTACGATGAGCCGGTTTAACTGGCAAACTTAGATTTGAGCCATTACTGACGTTAAGATTAGTTTGATACATCAAGTCTTGTGATTGAAAATTGAATGGATTACTGTTGTTGTTGTTATTGTTGGCCTTTGTTGGTGAGGACCCTCTTCTTACTGGCGATGTTGATCGATAATGTTTGTTTATTCTCAGTGGTGATGACTGCCTTGTTGGAGATGAAGATCTATAAGGACCAGTTGGTGCAGCCAATGGAGGTGGAGTATAATTATTTGCGAATGTTGAAGAAACCGGTGTTTTTATTCCGAAAGTCAACGAATTTCTTGATCTTGGGGTATTGTTGAAAACTGGTTGAATTGGTTGACCATCTTCTGAAATCGCATTGCTGGAATCCATTAGAAATGCAGATAATGGACGAGAACGTGAAGTAGCACTATTTGAATTTGCTCGACCAATTCTTGGTGAGTTGGTTAGCGATGAATTTGAATATCGTCTAGGTGAACCATTGTTACTGTTGCTATTATTATAGTAATCGACAAATGGCTCTGTTGTGTCGTTTAAAGAATCGGTCGAAAAATTTGCACTTGACAACATTCCAAAATTACTAGCCGATGACGTGTCATTGGGGACAAAAGCTTCCTCAATGTGAATAGACGGTGACATAGGATTAATTTGAGAATCTTGTGGTATCTGTATTTGTGGAATTTCAAAATTATTCGTCATTGGGGTATCACTTGTATCTGAAACTGCACTTTCTGTTTCAAAAGCTTCATTCAATGCCGGTGAAGGCAGAAGATGCTTATCTGTCATTGAATATAATTAGGGCTGATGTGGTGATAGGAATAATTAAGACAAATTATGTGATTTGAAGAATGCTGTCAGTTTTGGGTTTTTATTTGTTCCCCTTTTTTCAAACTCTTCGTTGTCCCCTTTTTTCTTTCTCTCTCTGGCGGTGTTGGACCTAAAAATATGTCGTCGTCGTCCTAAAATAAAAAACAAAACAAAACAAAACAAGCACCAAATGTCGTTGACTTTAAATGTCGTTCCACGTCTAGCAATCAATCAAAAACATCTGTCAACTCATTCAAGACAAGGGAAAGCATATTACAAAACGTTACCAAACAAGTATGTCTAGTTGGGACTCAAAGGGTTATTTTTGATTAGTCTGTGGTGATAGTCAATGAAAATTCCTTGGCAGGATGAAAGCAGCTTGGGTTGCCAAGAGTGACATTGGACCCTGATTGATGTTACTACCCCTATGATTCCAATAAAAGTATGAACACTGTGTTAAGTTTATTATTGCAAATTGTACCTATGTATATATACTACATACTATTAACGAGGGTTTTCTTTTGTAGTATAAGCATCAAATAATCTCAAATTAATACATCCATCATTCACTGAATTCTTATTATTATTTACATCTTCTAATATCTCAAAACTTTTCATTTTGAAAGGTTGTTTAATCATTCTTGCCGACGAACTATCATAATCACCAGCAGTTTTATTTAATCCAGTGACAAAGGGAGGTAAACTCACAGATTCATTTTTCGTTGATTTCAAATAAAGTCCCGTATTGTTGAAAATATGATAATCACCACCATACTTTAATTCTTCTTCCTCGAGCATAATTGAACATTTAACCAATTTATCATCTATAAATTCTTTAAAAGGATTACTAGCATTTGGTTCTGGTAAATCAAACAATACTTGAATCAGAGAAACTGTAGGGGCAACATCCAACATATCATTATTGTTGGTAACGCCGATTTGTGACTTCTGGCCCTTACCAATACCAGTGCTATTGGTGTTCTGATCGTCTAGTATTGAGTCTTGATTTGGTGAGATTGCATTTGACCCTCCACCACCAGTTCCAGTTCCATTTCGGTTACCTTGCAGATTTTCATTTAATTCTCTAGTTGAATTCACTTCTTCACTAACTGACGACTTCATTAACAAAAGCAAATCATAAAGTAATATTCTCAATTTATCATTATGATTAGTCAAATAATCAGAATTAAGTAAATCAATTAATTTAGTAACAAATAAAATCACATTTTCTTCATTGGTATTTCTAGATATCATTGAACATAAATACAGTTTATGAATAATTAATATCCTCAAAAAAATTGAAATTGTATCATTGATGCTATTGGCTTGTTCCAAAATTAATTCTTGTGAATTGGCCACATTGACCAAGTTCCCAATGAAATTAAATAAATTAAGGAAAAACGAACTATCAGTCTCAATAGTTTGTACCAAGGAAGAAGAAGATGACGAAGTAGAAGACGATGATGATGATGAAAATTTCTTGAAGAAATCATTCAATGGTGGTAACAAGTTTCTATCATTTATAATCAATTTAATTTGATTGTTGTCCAAATTTGTTTCTAACAAAAACTTTGTTTCTAGGATGTCTAAAATATAATTCTTTTGATTCCACGGCATAAAATTGAACAATTCTCCAAAGAAGGAGTTTTCATTAGAAAATTCAAACTTGATTTCTTGTAATAAAGTATTGACAAATGCTTCCAATTGTACTTTAATCCCCACATCATTATCAACCACTAAGTTATTAAATAATACATTCAACAATACTTGACAAATAGGCAAGTTAAATTCGTTGATATGTTTAATAAACAAACTAAAGTCTTGAATTGTGTTAATGTATTCATTCTCTTGACGTTGAAGTAACACATTCAATAATTGTAAACTGTCTGAATGTGACAACTTATCGAAGAATTGACTTTGAATGGCTTTGGTATTGGTAATTATTGCTTTATGGAAAAATGACAACAAGTCTGCTTTATATTTGATGAAAAATGGATTGGTTTGTAATTGTGATTCATTGTTTTTCAATAACCTTTGTTGTAATAAAATAATACATTGATAGCTTGATTTTTCTTGATACATGCGTCGGGAAATTTGTAACAAAACTAATTGAGAACAACTAAAGTGAGCTTTGTCGAGTTCACCCCAAATCAATTCATAAATAAAGGAGATGGTATCATCAATATGATTAATTTCATCTCGTTGTATTGATTGAATCAACTTGACAAGATCATTAATTCGAAGTAAATCGAAAATAGCAAGTTTCTTCAAGAAATTACTCAATTTGGAGTGATCTATCGATTCACCAACTTTTGAAATAACAAATTGTTTCAATTTTTCATTAAATTGACTTAAATGATCGTTATAAGTAGTGACAGCCAAACTTTTAATTATCTTCATTAAATTGATTTCTTTTTCTTCACCAAGTAGTTCAAAGTTATTATACCAAAACTCTAAAGCAGAATCCAAATCTTTCAATTCAATTTCAATCAAATCAAATACTTCTTGTTTTTCTTCACTGGTCAATGCTCTTGGTTGTAAAGTAACCAAAAAATAAAGATCATTTCTGAAATCAGTAGAAGTATACCTTTTCGCACCAGATCTAGTGTCATGAGTATGTGATTCATCGACTGTATTAATACACATTGGTGAGTCCATGGTTTGTTTCACATGTAATCCTTGCACTGATTTGAGTTTGGAATTCTTGGGTTTCCCCATTGTTGAAGACAAGGAAGATACCGACACCGAAGTTGTTGCTGTTGTAGTTGCCGATGATGTTGGTGAAGATTTTTCAATGACAGCATTAATAAAATTCCAAATTGAACTAAACTTGAAACAATCATATTCACGGGTGTTCAAATCTTTATAAACTTGAATTATTAATTTAAACAAATCATAAGCAGCGGACAATTCAGAAGCACCAGCAATTGATTTGATTAATTTATAATGTCTAATCACCAATTTAGATATCAAATACAATGAATCAAGATAAAATATAATCATACCACCATCATTTTTCAAAATTGTTTGAATGACAACTTTAAAGAAAACCGTGAGTCCTGAATTTTTCGCATAAAATTGATAAAGTTTGGTAATCACTGTTGGAGTGAAATGAATTAATTTATTAGTTGATTTTATTTTCAGTTTTAATTCATTGGTTAACCAATTTATCAATAAAAATCGTAATCCAACACTCAAAGAATCGATATATCCAATGCATTGAGAATCTATATCATCAGTTAATTGATTATTGCAAATTTTGGTAATGATGGAATCTTGTAAAATTGATTGTCCTTGAGAAAATTTCCCCTTAAAATCAAATCCTGTAGGAGTCCAACGTTTCAATATACTGTCACATTGTCGGTTATTTAATACTGGCAAATTTTCAAGAATTTTCAAATGAACTTCCATGATTCTTGGTAAATTGTTAAGACTTTGATCAACAGTACTACCTGGTTCCAAATAAAAAATCCCTGATGCAATCAATTTTCTTAAATAAGATGCAATGGTAATTAATTTCAATTGATATAATTCATTTATCAAAACGTATAATCTAGAGCTCGTAAATTGTAGCTTATCCCCTTCTTCACTATTGTTATCTTCAGCAATGTGGTAAATAATTTCTAGCAATTCATTATCGAATTCAGTTCGTAAGGATTTAGGCAAAGATTTAACCACGGTATTCTTCAAGAAATTGCAAATGAATAAAATATCTTCATTTGAATTGGTGCTATTTCTCCATGGTGAGACACACCAAAACAACAAAACTTTCAAATTAAGTTTCCAATTGGCATTGCATTTTTTCGTTGGTTTCAAAAAACTTGCAAATTCTTTATTAAGCTTTAAGTTATCCAATTTTTCAACAATGTTCAATACATCATCAGAGTTTCTATTGATAAATGAATAATCTTGTTCTATGGTTGTATTTGATATTGGTTTGATGGGGGTTGTAGTATAATTGGAGAATGATCCTGATCTAACGGACCTTTTGGAAGTTCCCAAATTGGAGCTATTGTTGGTGTTGTTAGAATTATTGAGTTCACTTTTCAAATTCAAAATTAAACTTTCATTACGATATTTAACCAATTCCAATTGTTTTTGAATTTCTTCTTGTTCCTTTTCCGATTTTGCCTTGGAATCCAGTAACAAAATCCTCATTAACGATGGTTCAATGAGGGTCCAATGATTAGGTATAATGAAAATATTACAATTATATTCAAACAAGTATCTCACACAATCAGATATTAGCTTAAGAATCTTGGATTGTAATCCATCGGGTATAACTGCGGTTGAATTACCATTGTCATTGTTGACCGAGAACAACAACAATTTATTAATGAAGAAATAATTCAACAACAACAATTCACTCAACTCCTTCGATAAATAATCAAATTTCAAAATATCATTCCAAAACATTTTGATTAATGTGAGAGATACCAATCGTTGTCCATAATTCATATCAATTTCATCCATCCAAGCTAAATTTCTTTTCTTAGACTTGCTAGTGCTCTCAGGATTCTCAGCATTATTTGCGTCTTCTTCATCATCGTCATCGTCATCATCATCATTATAGTCGTCCGAGTTTTCCTCCATACTAGAATATATCAATCCATTAATATATTTTGATTGTAGACAAAGTCCATCTTTCAAAAACTTCATTATCAATGAAAGAAATAATGATTTATCAAGTAATGATTCAACATATAATGATTGGATATAATTTAACAAATAAGATAATTTCCCCATATATTGATTTTTCCCATCTAAATTAGCAATATTATTCATTTCTCGAGAAAATTTATAAATATAATCCGATACTTGTTGAGTCCATTCTTGAAGCCAATGAATTTCAAATTTTTCTGCGGTATTATAATCCATCATACCTGTCAATGAATTACCACTACCACCACCACCGCCGCCGCCACCAGTGTTACTATTATTGTTGGGGATTGTTGATAATCGATTTTGATGTTTTCTTCTTAATGCAAGTAATTCTCCATATAATACACATTTTGTAAACCAAATTGATCGATTTATGGGGATTTTCTTAGTACATATACAATCAATCAATACTTTATTTCTAATTCCATGAGGAATTTTTTCACCCAATTTTGTCATTGATACATTTGGGTTACTTAATTCATTCAACCAAATTTCTTTCTTTGACAGAGTTAATGTAACTCTAGTAGGCAATTTGAATTTATTAGAATCAAATTTAATCTTATTAATTATTTCATTTCTAGATTTATAAGCATTGGAAAGATGAATAGATAATTCATTTATAACGTTCGTACAATTATCAGTTGATAAAAATACTGTAGCTTGAATCAAATTACGAGCAGAATAATATTCATTGGCCACTTGTGGAGGTTCAAAATAACCTTTGTTCAAATAAGATACATTACTTAATTTTTGATGTTCAATTTCAGTTTCATCTTGTGGTAATTGAGTATGATCTTTCCAAGGCATGAAATCAGGATACACCAAAGAGTTCTCTGGTTGAGACTGGGATTGGCCCTGTGCCTGTGGTTGTGATTGTGATTTTGGTTTTTGATAAGGGGAATTTTTCAAATTGTCGTTTGTTTTGGAATTTATTATTGATGAATCATTTAATGGATATATGGGTAAATTGGGAGTTTCCATCAGATATTTCAATTTTAGTAGTTCATCTTTACTAGTGGAATTTGTATGACTAGATCGATTATGAGATGATAATAAACTATTTCTATTACGATTCTTATTAGACATGATACAAGGAATCAATGATTATTATAAAAATGGCGGATGTTAAAACTTGTTAGATGGTAAACTATTTGTTGTAAAAAAAAATGTGTACTTGGGTGGTGGTAAAAGTGGTTGTAAAAATGTAATATTATAATTAAAGCACTTACTACTAATAGTGGCACACATTTTCTTTCATTTTTTGTTCCCGCACGCATTGAAAAAAAATTCCGTGTTAGGCGAATTGCGGAATTTACTAACTCCACTCCATCGTCATAACACCTTACTGATTCAATAATAACGAAGAGTATACTACAATCAAATAATATATAAAATTTTATACATTTATAATAAATGAAACAAGAAAATATAAACATAAACAAAATATAACAAGTTCTTACCTACCAATCATCATCGTCTTCTTCTTCTTCATCATCACTATCTCTAGTAGCACCTTGTCTTTTTTTCAAAGCATCTGCTAATGACCCCGCTAATGTAGTTTCTTCTTGCTTTTTAGCTTTTAATGCATCAGCTAATCCATTACCTAATGATCCATTCAGAGTTGCGTTTGTTGTATGAGAACTGGTAGTAGTGTTTGTGCTGGTGGTTGTACTAATTGGATTAGAAGCTCCGTTAGCCCCTGCAGATGCTGTTGCTGCTGGAGGAGGAGGTGGTGGAGGTGGTGCGGATTTTTGGGTTTCATTTGGTGAACATTCTTTGAGATAATCAATAGGTGACCATCCTTCTTTAGTTTCGTCCATGGTTTTAACCAAACCCCATTTACCATTAACTTGAGTAACATAATAAACTGTATCTTTAACAAGAGGAATGGAACCAGCGACTGATCCATCATAATCAAACATAGCCTTGTATGTAGGGAATTTAGGTTTAACTAATGTAGGTGGAGGTGGAGGTGGAGCGGTCTTTTTCACTGGAGGAGCAGGTGCTGTTTTTTTAACTGGTCTACTTGTATGACTAGTAGTAGTAGCAATGGTTGTAGAAGCAGGTCTATTTGGAGACGCAACTGGGTTATGAGCTGGTGTTTGTCTTTGCTGTGTTGGCGATTTCCCAAGTGCAGCTTGTGCTGCAGAAACTTGTAAGCTTGGTGCTGGTGGTGGTACCTTTCTTTGAGGGTGACGGGATTGATTCTGGTTAACAGATGGGATTGATGATTGAGTTGGATATGGTGTTTGTTGTTGTGACTGTTGTGGTTGGTATTGCTGTGGTTGCTGTGGTATTGGATATGCCGGTTGAGCCAGATAACCTGAATTAGCAACTGGTGTTGGTTGATTATACCTTGGTGTAGCCTGTGCGGCAGCAGCAGTTTTTCTTGCTGCTCCTCGATTGTAATATTTACTATAATCAACTTTACTAGAAACCCCTCTTGGTCTTTTAGGATTTTTACTACTGGCGGGCAATCCTTGTTTGACACTAACAGTACCTGATTTATAATGATCACCATTATTTGGGATTTCTGGACCTGCACCAATGATAAATTTGACAGTATGGAATTTACCTGGTTTTTTTTGATATTCAATTGTAGGACCAATTTTTATTGTGATCCCAGGATTCAATTTTTTCAATTGTGCCACTAATTCAGTCTTGAAATCTAAATTAATAAATACATCAGGGGTAGTTGGTGTAGGAGAATGTAATGATATGGCAACCCAATTATCTTGGAATGTCGATAATCCAAGATAATTTATACCACTAATTGGAATAGTAAATTCCTTTTGTAATTGTAATCTTTTCTCCACTAATACTTCGGCAATGATATAAATTGAGGTTTTCGTAACAATGAAAATTCGAGGTAATCTTTTGGAAGAACGACCAAATTTGGAAAGTAAAATTTCACCCTTGGAAGAAAAAATTACTGATTCATTGATTCCAACTTGATTAATAATAAATCTTCCATATCCACTCTTATAATTACATCCCAAATAATCACCCATGAATGCACGGGACCCTAACATCGACATACGACGACGTTCTTTTCTACCTTGTAATAATCCATTACCATAATCACGGAATTGCTCAAATTGATTACCATGTTTTTTAATTCTCCAAGCATTTTGAATAGTTTTTGCTGCATCTTCCTTTCTCTTAACATAACGTCTCCAAGCTCGTTGAATTCTTGCTGCCATGTTATGCCAATATTTATCTCTCATATCCTCCAAGGCAAATAAAGTTTCTGGAGTCTTGATGAAAACTTTAGTTGTCCCTAATTGATATTCTGAAGGTGGGATATGACATGATTTCAAAATCTCTTTAACGGCAGAAATATCATCTCCTCGCCAAATATAATCACCGGCATACCCTGTTGCTGGCGATAACAAATAAAATCTTTGAACAAATCGTTCAAATGTCGAACGATAAGCAAAACCAGCACGTCTAATACGAACATTTTCTTTCAAACCCAAATATTTAATTTGATGTAAAACTTGTTGATTATCATAATCACGAGGTTTTTTCGTTTGATTTGGTTTAATGGTTCTAATATATGAAGGGGTACATTGAGATAAAGTATCGACCAAAATATTAGCACTCTTTTTAATCTTGTCAGATGCGGTTTCCGGTCTTTTTCTTGAATCCGTCAACTGGGTCAACAAATCCGGTGGGAATAATACTTGATTAATAAATGAATTTTGAGAAGTCGACACCAATTCTAATAAATCACGCAACATGGCATCTTTATTTTTATCGGTCATACCAGCAACATCATAAGTGACATCACCAGCATAATGTTTAATAATGAATTTACCTCTACGATCTTCAAAATGACGATTACTGGCCCCCACCATACTTAATCTTTGAGCAAATACTTGATCGGCAGCTTCTGAATCGGCATGTGCAGTTTTAATAGAATCATTTAACGCGGCAAATAACCCAGGTTGAGGTCTAGTGGCTTCAATCAAATCACACACCACTTTATTATTGAAATAATCAATTGGAGTCCATTTAATTTGTTCTTGAACGTATTCGTCTTGTTCAGCTTTTAAAGTCAATTGAATGAAAATTTGTTGTAATTTTTCATTGACATAATTGATACAAATTTGTTCAAAAGAATTACGTTCAAAAATTTCAAACCCATAAATATCCAAAATCCCAATTGATTTCGATGATTGTTGTTGACTACCTGCTAATGAAATGTTAACTCTTTCAACAATCCATTCGAAAAGATTATTATAAATCCCCTTGGCAAGTGCATCACGTACAGCAGTGGCTTGGACAATATTTAATGGTGAATGATAAGTTGAACCTCGTCTCATTCCATGACTAGTTTCAATAGTTTTTTCAATGATAGCTTTTTTCAAAATCTCTGGGTTAACATCCAAAAGATAGGCAGCAAAATTTGTAACTGAATCATCACGAATGGCAGCATTACCATTTTCATCTTCAACAAATGAAATATTACCTATCCAAAGAATCAGAGCCAACATTCTAAATATATTGTCTTGTTCTTGTTGTGTCAATCCAATGATTTTCATGGCATTAAGAGTGTCTTGGAAATCTTTTGCATCGTCAACTCCATCGACATTGATACATTTAGCTGCTGAAGTATAAACATAAGTTTCTGGTCCTTGGATACCAAACATTTGTTGATATTGTGGAGGACAATGCTTTGTGAATTGGTAAAAAATATGGAAATTACGTTCATTAGTGATTTGAGACACAACTCTTTGTTTTTCTAATAAATAATTGGTGATATGAGCTGCAATTGGTTGATAATTGCCTTCACTGAATTTAATTTCGAGATATTTCCCATGTCTACTAGAATTGTTATTTCTTAATGTTTTAGCACAACCAAATGATTCTAAAAGTGGATTTGTTGCTAAAACCATATCTTTAATCTTGGAAATTTCAACATTATCTTGATCAACTGAAACATTAGCAATATATTGCATTATTTGTTTTGCTGCTTCGGTTTTACCGGCCCCTGATTCCCCTGATATAATGACACATTGATTTTCACCATATGATTTCAAATTATAATACATCGATTCGGCAATGGCAAACACATGAGGTGGTACTTCTAATCTATTTCTTCCTTTATATTTATTTAAGTTTTCTAGGGTGTATATTCCTAAATCCCGAAATGGATTGACAGAAATCAACACATGACCAATATATGTGTAAATGGTATCATTCATAAATCTTTTATGTAAATTTTCATTAATTGCTTCATCAGTAATTTTTGATAAAAGAGTTAAATCTGATACACCCACTTCTTTCTTTTTCGTAATATCGAATTCGGCTTTTTTGATGCCACCACTACTACCACCACCAGAAGATTTGGCAGGTACTTGTTGTTGTTTTGTTTTGGTACGACCACCTCTTTTCACAATAGCCATGATTAAATGAAATAAATAATGATAATGACTAGAGGTTTAATTAGTTGATGAAAGGAAATGTGAATTAAATCTTAAATGTTTGTCATAAAAGAAGAAGAAAAAAGCAAAAGAATTCAACTGCGGTCGGTTGGATTTTTCTTGATTGAAGGTGTGCGTAGTGTTCGGAAGTGTTGAGAATTTGAAAATCTCCCTCACTCTTTACTCCTTACTAATTGTACCTTGAATGATTGCACCGATAAAGTACTTTTTTTTTGTTGTTGCCAGATCTTCCGTCGACTGGTATTCTTTTCACCGCCACCACCACCACCACCACGGCCACTCAATCCCATCCCATTTTCATAGACATCATACTGGTCAAACATATCCAACCACCTTACATTGATTGTTACCTGTAGTTACTATTTGTAATAGCTGTAAGATGGCCAACGACAGTGTAAGGTCAGAGTTATTGCTTTTTTCAATATTACGTAAGCTCTTTCTCTTCTGATACAAAAATAGTATTCGTTAAATTCAATCATTGGAGGTGTTATTTAGTTGAAGGGTGGCGGTGAGAGTCACGAAATCTTGAAAAGAACGGTAGTAAAGCCTGTAAATTTATTGGTTGTCTGTGCGAATTTTCCGTGAGACACACCAGAGGATCTAGTATTGACTAGTTTGATGGTTTATCTATCAATGATGTGAAGAGAATACCGTTATAACAACATATCCCACTTCTGAAAATTCTATAGAAATGGCAACATTTTACACTCATGTAAAGTACTGATTCTTATAAACTTCTTCTTAGTTCTCTCAACTCCCACTTCTGTTAGCAAATTACAAGAGATGAGCTGCAAAATGGATAGGAGCGCCTTACTGTGTAAGCATTTACAACACCAATAAATCTACATACACTTATGACTACAAAGAATACAAATATAGTTAAAACATTATCATTTCTATCTATTGAATATATATATATGTGTATATGTATATTTTTTCATCATTGTACTTTTTATATGTATGTAACAATATATCATTAATAAATAAATCAAAACAAAAAAAAACCAAACCAAATCAAGCAAAATCAAACCAAATCAAACTAAAACCAAAATCACATCTCACCTCATCTCATCACATCAAAAATAAAATCCGTTAATTTTTTACTGTTCCTTCATACATTCATCAAATATTGATCACTATAAGATGAAGTAGTACGAGAAAGATCCAGAATAAGTTCCCCTTCTCCATCACTCCCACTACAACCTTCAGAATAATCAATAAATTCTGATAATTCATCAAATGATCGTTTATGAACATTTGAATCTAAATTTAATATCGATGGAATATGAATTGTATTACGAGAAACACCACCATTGACATTGACATTAACATTGGTACTACCACTAAGTATGGTTAATGGATTAGCAAAAATTGATGATTTTGGTGTTCCCACTGATGTTGTGGTGGTGGTAGTTGACACAGAACCATCGGTTACATTGTTGTTTGTGTTGGTAGTTGATGGTAATGGAGTAGATATTGATGACATTGGTGAGCCAGGAGATGGAATTGATGAATATTGATGAAGTGGATCATCTTGGTTGTTGTTGTTACTCGATGATACTGATGATAATGAAGGTTGTAAAGAAATTGCTGATAATACCTCTGGGGTAGTCGTTGATGTACTAGTAGTAGTAGTGGTGGTGGTGGTAGTGCTTGCTGTAGGTGTAGTTGTTGTTGTAGTAGTTGCTGTTGTTGAGATTGGTGTAGTGTTGTGTGAAAACATATCTATTGGTTGTTTAAACACAATATCTTTCAAATGTTTATATTCATGAATTAGACTCAATAAATGAGATTTCAATTCCATATTTTCTGAATCTATTATGGAAATGTTTTTCATTAATGAAGGTAGGTCGTCGATATTGGCTGACAAATCTTCATGGCAATGAAGTGCTTGTTGTTGTTGAGAATTTAGTGATGACAGTAGTTCCTTCTTTCTTTGTGATTTTTTAACATATTTCTTTTTAGGTTTTGATTCTTTATTGGTGGTTGTGGTGGTATTTTCTTTTTGTTTTCTACCTGGTTTAGGTCTTGGTGGTAAAACCCAATCTTTGGAAGCTTTAACAATTAATGAAGGTTGAGTTGTAGTTGGTGAAGCTATTGTTTTAGCAATTGAAAAAGTATCATTAGAAGATGCCATTGAAGACTTGTGATTATGCTCCAATTGAGGTACAATATGATTTATTTCTGGAGAAGTAGTGGTGGTTGCTATTGTTGAAGATGTAGTTGCAGCTAGAATAATGTTAGTATACATTGTTGGAATAAGGAAGAAGATTTGTTAGATTATTTGTTTCAATTCCAAAAAACAACAACAACTTTGTAAAATTAGGAACAGATATGAATTGAGAACTATCAACTGAAGTTAAAGGAATAAAAATAATGGTAAAAAAAAAGTAAAATTAAAAACAATTATAATAGACATATGGAAATGGAGCCATGCGATGCGATGTGATGATAACAATGATAATAAAATGATTAATTGATGCGCACATGGTGGGGGAGAATAGAGTCACCTACTGGAATCATCCTCCCCACCACCACCACGACCACCATTCCGCAATTCAAAGAAGACTGGAAAAAAAAGAAAAGCAAATTATGATTGCGATTAATTCCGATCCTCAAGAATTTTAGTTAAATCATTTGATGTTTATTGCTTAAAAAATATAATAGTAGTTATAACAGTACTAATGCATCGTGCATGAGACTGCTTATGGGTGGTATTGATGGGTGGGAAAACAAGCAATGAAAAAAAAAAAATAGTAAAGGTGGGTGTGCGTTTGAAATTCTGGAAGAATGGAAGAAAGCTTCCTAAAGCAAACAAAAAAATCATCTTCTTGGTACTTGTTGATTATTGTTGAAAAATTCAAATTAAACCAATTGTAAACTTTTGATTTTTAATCAATTCTTTATTCTTTAATCTCTTAATTTACAAAATTGTATTGAAATATAAACAACAAATCACTCTCTATCCTAAAGGTTCATTTTCCTTATAGTGGAAACCCCTTAAAGAGAAAAAAAACAAAAATCATATTATACATACTTATCATAATGGTAATTTCATAAGATTAGAATAATTAATGTATGGGGGAAAAAATAAATATACTGTAAATCAAAACCAATTGGAATTGTAATTGAGTGAACTAGTGGGAAAAGAATTGAATAAATAAATAAATATATACTAAACAGTAATAGTAGTAGTAGTTGTAGTAGTAATAGTAGGGAATAGTTTTTTGTAAGTAAATGAATAAGATTGAATAAAATCAATAAACACAACCAAAACTAAAAACGTGAAAAATTTAAAGAAATTGTAAAAAAATTAGAGAAAGGATGAGATTATATATGTATTGAGGGAATTCTATAATATATATATATATATTAACAAACATTACATTATATATATATTTAAATATATATACAAAAGTATTAACAACATATGCGTTAATAGACACATCAATATATTTAGTCCAAAAATTTGGCCATGAACTAAAAAACGAAAATTTTTTTTTCCTTTTTTGATCATTCGTACACTAACCTCCACATACATCAATAATAATACATATTATCTCGTTTTAGTGTCAGTGTTCAGTGTTTAGTATGCAGATAAAATTATGCGTGTCTGGGTAAACCGGAATGAATTGTTCGGAAGGTTACGGAATCACACATGTTCTGCTAAAATTATAGAAATTTCAGTCAGACACTTTTTTTTGTTTTTGCAATGTTGTATATTTTCTAAGTATGGGAGACAAAGGAAAAAACGGCATACGGAGTTTGTGTGTGCATTTTACTTGAAGTCACTTTGTTTTTCTTGAAAGCCACTGAAAAAGGAATTAAAAACGTATGACCTTCTTCTTAGTAGGCATTATTAACTCAAGGAAGTAGATTGAGAAGATCAAAAAAGAAATGATGGTTTATTAAACGACGTCAATGTTGAAAAAAAAATGAAGGACAAAAACTCGTACAGGAAGTTAGAGAGTCATTCATGCAAACATGGTAGTAAAGGGAAGACAAAAACCAAAATCCGGGGGTGGCGCGAGTTTGTCCGTGACAAAGAAATAATAAATACATTGAATCACACACACACCCACATACCCACACACGAACTAAAACAGATGCTAAAAGATTGTTTATACCCGTGAATTATAGTTAGACAGGGAACAATAAAAATAATTATAATAATAAATATACGTTGTGGAATACCGTTAGAAAGTTAGTTAGTTTTTCGGTAGGAATAGGAATAGGAATTGAGTTGTTGCTGCTCCCTCCATCCCTTCCAGCAACCAACACATTGGAAAATAAAACGCGCATGTCCTGTCCTATGCCAAGCGGTATTCTCTAGCACACGCACGCACTTCTTTTTTTTTCCTCCTCGGGTTGAATTTGGGCCGAGATGGACCCACATGAAAATCATTTCTACAAGACAACCTTATAGCTAAACTGTCATAAACTAGTTGTTGTATTACATCGGAATCTAAAAAGTGTAGTTTCCGGCCGACCCAGAAGCTAGACTGATATTAACAGTATTAAGAGAATGTCACAGAAGTAAATCACCGGGGTTTAACGACGATGCTGGCAATGAACGATCAAGTAGATACATTAATAATAATAATAATAACGAACGAACACATACATACATGAAAAAATTGCTGTTAAACAATTGAAAGCAAAAAAAATTTTTCAACGTCTTCCTGTCTTTGCTTGTAGGTTTAGTTTGTGTGTGATTAGTATGAAAAATAAATCAGTAATTCTCCCTTTTTTTTTTACTTCAATCCGTGGGAATTTTTTTATATAAAAACAAGGGTCAAAATATCAAACTAACTCTAAACACTGAAGTTTAAACGGATATATTCTTCCATTTTTCCAGACTTGCTGCTAAACGATACCAGCAATTAACTAATACATCAAGTATAACCCTACATTTGTGTGTGTGCAAGTCAGAAAAAGAAATCCCATGGTCATGATGGTAATGTATTTCTTTTCATGATTGACTGTTCTTTTTTTTTTTTGCAGGATCATTTGGAATTTGCAATTCCGTTGTGAATCAGCAACTCTTGTGTACTTGTTGGCTGTTGGTTGTTGGTTGTTGTTAAGGAGACAGTCTTTTTGCCGGACCCAATCATATTATTTCTAAAATGAATTACTTACTCAGACCAAATAAAACCATGCTGGAATAACTGTAGAAGTCCGCCTTTTTTTTCTTTCTTTCCCCCATACATACATTCTTTGTCTTGATCCTTCCTTCCTCCACGCAAAAGACAGAAAATTACAAAGAAACCCCTAACTTAATCAAAGCGTATAGTACACAAACATTCCAGCATTTCCTCTTTTGGTAGGTTGCATCAAATAAATAATATTTAGACCAAGACTAATAAATAAATTAGTGTCTGAATCGATTGAGTTCTTTTTTTTTTTTCACGATGAGATTTTTTTTTGTACAGAGTATTTTTTATTTTTCAAACAAAACTATACCTGGAAACTATGCAGTTGAAACCTGAACTCATCTTAACAAAGCATTGTATTATATTGTCAAATTCATCTTAGTCTTGGCTTCATATGAGTTCGGTTACTTAACCAGAATAATCAGTTCCTCCCTCCTCTAAACTCGAAACAATTGTACTACTTGGTTTTTACGAACTTATTATTTGATCTGTCAACATCCATCTATTATTATTGCTAGCTTAACAATGGAGCAATAACAACAACCATTCTGTATTTTATTTCAACCAGTACTTGTTTGCTTTTACTGAGTATAGTAAGCAGTAATACTATTCTCTCATGTTGCTTACTTCTTCTTTGACCAAGGGTTTCTACTTACTTACTGAGAGATAATGATTGGGCTTTGATGGACACAGAACCGGAAACAAGTTTTAAAAAAAGGTTTTTGTGAGTAGTGTTGGGTCGCAATAAAAGTAATATTTGAAGAATAGCCATGGCAATTCAAAATCAAGCACGAAAGAAAGAAAGAATTTTACAATTTCACAATTTCACAATTTCACCTGTGAGATTTTAGTCAAAGAAGTACAAAAAGAGGAAGTAATTTTTAGTCACGGGTTAAGAAAAAATTTCCTTCCTTGACCTTAGCGCCATCGGCATCCCCTTAATGGTGCTAAACTCCAGGTACATGATTCATACAATAATTTGCTATCATCAAGAACCATAATTGTGTTATACATATACTTTAAGTTTTATACATGTTATTACTAATCAGATCTTTATTTTTAAGAATGCTCCGTCCTTGAAAGATGAATTGTAATAGTAATAATTCAACTGTTGCAATTATTATGTGTGGGTGTGTATCTAAACTCCGGTTGTAGTCATTTCGCTCATTCCTTCCTTCCTTCTTCTTTTTTTTTTCTTGAAGATTATGTTTTGTACAATCTATTATTATCCACACTTCGGAGTTTCAAGATTGTTGCTTTTTAGTTTTCATGACTCAGTTTCTTACTTCTTGGGGGGGAGGGAAGAGATGGTAATGAAACTCGCATGTAAACGACAATAATATACGCTTTACATGTATCTATATATCCCAACATCGTACTTATTAATATTGTGTTTGAACCAAGAAAAAAAAAAATTTAAGTGAAGACCGCCCAACAACTCACAGGCCCAAGTCCAAAGCCAACGAATCATGTTTGTGAGATTATTAATTACAAAATGCATAAACTAAGTTCGGATAACAATAAGGAAAAAAAATTGGAACTTGGGAGAAATACTACAGGAGGTTGGGGGATGGGAGGATAGATAGGGTTAAAATACCCGGGTAAAGAGTAAAGCTTCAGGTGAACCAAAAATTCTTCTTTTGACTAAATTGGAAATCTATTCAGACACAAAAAAATCGGCTTCTTTTTAGTTTTAGTCGTGAATCGATCGATATTATGATTCAACTAAAATTGAATAAATAATAAAATTTCTCTGAGGTCTGCTTCTTTCAAGGACTATTGTCTATAGTTCCGGGGAAATGAGGAGGACGAAGAGGACTGTCAATCGTCATTTCTCTATTTTGAAATAGTCAACACATCATTAGCAGAAGCAGTGTCAAAGATTAGAATCATTCAAGAACGAAAAGGATAGGAATAGGGGGTGATAAATATTCATTAGACTAAAAAGTTTTTTATTTATGACATGATTTCTAAATTATTATTATTAAAGGTGATGACTTTCTTCCTTTCTTTCGTTTTATTTCTATTATTAAACGAAAAAAACGAAGAAATAACAATCATCATCAACTATTATAAAATACTCTTTGTTTATTTCGGAGTTTTCGGTGTTAGTTTTCAACAATATTTCACAATCAAATAAGCAAACCCCCTTCGTAAAAAAGAAAAATTACAGACCACGATTTTAAGGTTTAACTTACTTCTTCTTTTCAAACTCCGTTCAGCTATCGTTATCATTATCATCTTTATCTGGGGGGAGGGTGCCGATAATATCATTCTTACTGTCCCCGGACTTTCTCTAATGTTCGTCTTCCTACTATTACACATTTTCAATGAATAATGTTCTATCGCTTAGTCATTTGTTAAAAATAATAATGTTTGCCAATGCCCCCCCCCCCACAAAAACAACACATCCATAGAACTATTTCTTATTTTTCTTATATTCATTATCTCTCTCTTTAGTCCATAGTGTTTATTATAATATGATTCTTATTATTATTCTTATTTCTTTATTTCTCGTAATATCCTCTATTATTATTGTATTCAACAATAATACTGTTATTATTAGTAATAGCCTAATTGATATTGGACTATAATATATTATATCATAATAATATTGTTTATAATCATCGATTGCAAAATTTGAAAAATAAACAAAAAAAATTTATAAAACCCAAATTGTTGCAATTCTATAATAAGCCCCCCCCAAAAAAAAAAAAAAAATCACCCCCGAATTTTCCGGGATCAAATCACCATCATAATCATCTTCATCGCCATCTCCCTCATTTACCGTCTATCTTCTATTATCCCAAGGCTTTTTTGTAAATCAATTTTAACAAAGAGTTCAGGATACTTAAGCGATATAAACAATTATCCTTGTTCTTATTCATCATCACTTATTTGTTTGTCCACTTATTTGTTCGTCCACTTTTCCTATTGTTGATTTTAATTTTGTCTGTAGTTGTTTCTATTATTATTGTTGTATACTGTTTTTTATTTAATGTCTGGTTGAATTTGCCTTATTGTCTTTCAAAAAAATGTGATTTTGGATATTAGCATTGTTGATTCCATGTACCCGATGATCCCGTTTTGAATCAAATGTAGTAGTAGTGGTAATAGTAGTAGTAGTAGTAGTATTGATGGTGGTTATTTCGTGACTTGCGAGAATATAGCAAGTTCCTAGTGATTGTCATAATTGACACACTGTGTTTATAGATGAAGGTATCACGAGATGACAATTATGATAATAGGTTGATTGGTAAATCGATATTGTTACACCAAGAGGTTTGGTAATCCATTGTAACACCATTATCAGCAGTAATATCGCAAATTGTCTAATTTCCTATACACATATTACTCTTTAGGTAATATAGTTTGCAGCAGAATATTAATTTTTTCTACAATTTCAAGTATTAATTTTATTTTTTTTTTGTTTATTTCAAAACACAATTGCTATACATATTTCTTCCATGCTCAATGCTTATTGTTGAATTGGCATTGAAGTAGAAGGTTTCAAAATTTCTTCATCAACAGAATTAAGTTTCCAAGCAGAAGTAATAGTTTTAGGTTTAGTCAAGAAAGTAATACCAGCCTTACCATAAAAGTTCAAATCACCCAAGAATGAACCACGAGATCCAGTAAATGAAAACATTGGCAATGGAACTGGAATTGGAACATTAATACCAACTTGACCAACATCAATTCTTTTAGTGAAATATTGAGCTGAACCACCAGAATTAGTGAAAAGTGAAACCCCATTACCATATTTATTACTGTTAATCAATTCAATGGCTTCATCAATAGTATCAACATTTACTACTGCTAATACTGGAGCAAAAATTTCTTCATCATAAGCTCTCATACCTGGTTTAACATTGGTTAAAATAGTTGGAGCCAAGAAATTACCTTTAGTGAATTTTTGTTCAGGATCATTAGTTGGTTTATAACCTCTACCATCTAATTCTAATACAGCACCATTTTGAACGGAATCTTCAATGATTTCTTCAGCTCTAGTTAATGATTCTGGATTAATAACTGGACCTAAATCACTTTTTGGATCAAATCCACTACCGGTTTTCAATAATTTAGCATCGGCAACAACATCTTTGACCCATTCTTTAGTGGTTTTACCAACGGTAACCAAAACAGAAATGGCCATACATCTTTGACCAGCAGCACCAAATGCAGCACCATTGACAGCATTAACAAATGATTGCTTATTGGCATCAGGTAAAACCACTAAATGATTTTTAGCACCTAAATTGGCTTGAACACGTTTACCCAATTGGGACCCACGTTCATAAATATATTTCCCGGCTTTATCACCACCAACAAATGTTAAAGCTTTAATACGAGGATCATCAATTAATTTATTAACGGTGTCATGTTTACCATGAACAATATTAAGGACACCAGCGGGGACACCAGCTTTAGCAGCCAATTCACAAATAATCATGGCAGCTCCAGGTACACGTTCACTTGGTTTAACAACTGCAGTATTACCTGTGACCAATACCAATGGTAATGACCATAATGGTACCATGGCGGGGAAATTAAATGGACAAATAGATCCAATAACACCTAATGGTTCTCTGATCATTTTAGTTTCCATATCAGTGGCAACTTCTAATGATTCACCTTTTAAATCATTAGTAACATTACAAGCAGCTTCAGCAACTTGTAACCCACGTAAAACATCACCTTGAGCATCAGCAAAAGTTTTACCTTGTTCTAAAACGATCACTGAAGCAATACGATCCATATTTTCTCTTAATAATTGAACAAATTTAAAGGCGATTCCTTGACGTTTAATAATACTGGTGTCTCTCCATTTTGGGAATGCCTTATGAGCAGAAGCAATGGCATCTTCCAATTCTTCAGGGGTTGATTGTGGGACTTTAGAAACAACATTATTGGTGGCAGGATCATGAATATCAAACCAAGTGTCAGATTCAGATTTAATGAATTCATTATTAACAAAACTTGGAGTTAAATATGGTTCATCATTAGCTGTTGTATGACCTTTTGGATATTCAGTGGTGGTTGATGATAAAGAAATAATGGATTTATTTCTAGTAGCAAGTTTTGAAGCAGCAATATTGGTCATGTTCTTAGTAATAGAAGATTTATTTTTCAAAATAACACGTGATAACATGGTGTATAAATAATGAATTTAGTTTTGTGGGGGGAGGGGGGACCGGCGGGTGGTGGTGATAAGAATTAAGTCTCCCTTAGTGTTTACCAATCAATGGATAATAATAAAAACCAGTTGTGGTGGTGGAAAGTAATAATAAACTACTGTGACTGTTAGTTTATGTGAAGTAATTGAATATAATTTAGTAGTTCTTTATTATCTTTATCAGGTAGAAGATAATATGGGGAGGGGGAGGATGGGGGGCAATTTGAAAAACTAAATGAAAAAGATGGAACTTGAAAAATTTCACAACAAAGTAAAGAGGAAATTTGGTGAACTTTTATAGAAATTAGTGAAATCAAGAAAGAGAACAACAAAACTATAACCAATTAAGAAATGTTGAAGTTAAAAATTACTTTCCCAGCGGCTTGTTTCAAATTGTTGGCGGTATGTCTTTGTAGTAGAAGCTACTATTATTCAAAGTGGAAAGCGTAGGATAACGAAATCCTATTTCCTGTATATAAACTAATAGGGCTTTCATTTTCTTTTTTTTTTGCGGGGCAAAACAACAACAACAACGACTGAATGAATGAGTGAAAAATTATTATTACACTACCATGCTCGGTATTAAATCAATTAACCATGGATAATTGTTATTACCTTTCCTACTAACCATTAGTTTTTCTATAACCTCGACAAATTACAAAGTTATTGTAACACCAATAACCAAGAACAATCAGATTAAAATAAACTTTAAAAGTGTTTCTTTCTTCTTCCCCCCCTCCCCCTCTTTCTTCCCTCATTCATTAGCCTATCACCTCTTTTTGTCCAACAAATCTAAACTAATCTACTTATACTTTGATAGTTGACTCAACCATAATCCGCCAATATACACCTATAACCGATCAATAGCAGTAGTCTAACACCGACACAACTTTCCCACCTACTAAACTCCTGCTTTTTCTTTTCACGTCCCTTACCTGAGATTGCTATGATCTATATTCTTGTTGGTCTCTTGACTAAGCCAATGTAGTTATTTATTGAATTAGCATTAACACAGTTCTCTGGTATTGAATCTTCACATGAATGAAATGGCGAGTTAATGAAATATTTGATCGATTGCCGCTTATTATTCTTGGTAGTAATAGCCGCCCCACCACCACCAACCACCACTACCACCACCACAAAAAATAAAGGCAGAACCAAGATCTGATCTCAGTTTTGTTTATCTTATCACACGCATTTTCAACAATTTTACACGTTCTTTGTTGGTAGCTTATGAAATTATATTTTTTCTCTTCCTGTTGGTTTGCGCTCTATTGCGCCACAGTGGTAATGGTAGAGGATGAGGGATACGTGGACCCGCGCACAGTCACCAAGAAGTAGGTGGAGAAAACGACTATAACTCCTGAATCGGAGATCTCATTCCGAAAACAATTTTTCTTTGTCATCGTTGCTAATTCTTGTTGGTTGCTTCCCAATCCACAATCTATACACTACACTACATTACACTAGAGTATTTAAATTCTTTAACTTGTCCCCATTTTTAATTTTTTTTTAATAGAAACAATCTTATTGTTATTTTTAATTGTTAGGAATTCCCATTTGGACTGTTTGTTTGTATTGTGACGGGTTATGGGATTTGCCTATAATTATATTGTTTAATGCCATTTAAAATGTTGCGAGATAGAGTACCATCAGGTGATGATAGTTTCATTGGTGCATTGATTCTTCTTTCAAATGCTGTGAACTATACCTGAGTATGAATTGAGTTGGATTCGCTACGCCATTAAAGTTTTTTGATTCTAATAATACAATTTAGCAACATAATATTACTGTTGCTAAAGTATTACTAACAAAACTATAACTAGCATATTAATTCTTTAGAAATTAGTACCAGTTTAATATATATTTATTGTTATCCTTCAAAAATTTTGTATAATTTTTTAAGCTTAAGCTTAACTTTTAACCTAACAGTTCATATCAAGTAATAGATAAACTGATCAAAGTAACCAACTTATGTAAATTCTAAATTCTGTCTGAACAATCTAAATATCTATATAGTTTTTATAAATCTTATTGAAAATGTTTATCATTCCAAAGATCATAATATAAATCTAATAAACAACTACCACTCCATGCTTGAGTAGGACTTGAATCTTGACAATATGATCCATCTTTATTAGTCAATTCAGTTAATCCATTCCATGGACTTTCTTTAATCCATTTTATATGTCCTTGTAATCTATCATTCAATAATGTCAAAATCTTAATCGATGGCAGTGATGAAGATGCTTTGCTGGATTCTTCTTCTAAATGATGGAATAATAAAAATGCTCTTAAGAAATATCCAGTATTCCAAACCCATTCTGGTCCTTGATGATAATTTCTACCTTTTGAAGTAGCAAAATCATCATTATCAATGGAATTTTCATAATATGGTCGATAATTCCAATCAGATGGATCCAATGTTCTCATACCAATAGGTCCTCGAATAGCTTTATCAGCAATTATAATGGCACCAAGAGCTTTTTCTGGAGTGAATAATTCAGGGGCAACACACATGGCAATAGCAAAATTTGGTCGTAATTGATAATCTTCAAATGGTTTTCCTGAATTATACAAATCTTTATAAATTCCTCTTCTATTAACAATTGATGGATCAATAACATATTGATCATCTTGTTGGGGATCTTTAGGAACATAATAATGTTTTTCAAAATTTTCAGCAAGTAATGATTCCCAATCTTCTAACGAAATAGTAGAGCCATCAGGTTTGGTAACTTTAGTATATTCAAATTTACCTTGTTTGTGTAATTTATTAACAAATCTTAATGCACTCTTCAATAACCCTTGAATTTCAATTGCTGATCCATCACGTGGAGTCCCTGGGATACCTTTATTGTGAGCTTTTTCACTTTCACCCATTTTATCCATCCAAGTACCACAATTGAATTGATTACCACCATAGATTAACCCATTGGTCCAATCAACTCCAACTTCAACATTGAACCCTTCATCTCTCATTTGTGAATCCAAATTTGGTCCTGCATTGGCTTCACGGTATTTAATACCTTTAGCATGACGTGATAAAATTTCATAAATGATTTCTCTAATGGAAGATTCATAACTGAAAGCTTGGGGATCATCAACTGGAATATAAGTATCATCCAATGGGAATCTACGAGTGACTTTTTCATCCAAAATATCAATACCATTAGGAGCATAAGTAACATATTCTTGAATCGCTTGTAAGAAAAACCATGCTGCATCTCTAGCATTATAACGAGGATTACGTCCAGCATCCAATAAATTAGGAATTAACCCATGTTTCAAAGTCTTGGCAAATCCTAAAATATGTTGTTTGGCATCATCATATCTTCCAGTGACAATTAATAACCCTCTAAAGGCAATGAAAACATCTCTACCCCAGCATCTCATATAATCATTACTGAAATGAGGTAACCCAGCGGCCATACATGGCACTTGTTTGTCTGGTACTAAAGAAGTGTTTTGCATATACCCCACCATTTGCACCGATGTGAGAGCAAGACTTTGAACAAAATTAGTAGCCACTTTAATTCCATCACTCATTTGTCTAATAACTCTAAATCTGGCTGCTTCATAAGCAATACCCATAATAAGAGCAAAATAATGTGGTCGTAAGAAATATGGCGCTTTGCTCTTTTTAACAGCATCAAATCGAGAGCGTAACCAATCTTGGAATTTTGATAAGTTTTCCAGTTTGGCGGCATATTTATCTAATCGATTAACCACATAATCAAAAGCCCAATCACCATTTCGTAAATGATCACAGATTGCATGACCCAAATTATTTTGCCAAATGACATGTTTCAATGCTGTATTCCAACCTTCCAATCCAGCATATGTCAATCTTCCATACCCTGGAATATCATAAACATCATCTTTGCCATTACTAGCATCCAATTCTTCAGTGGAAGCACGATATAATAAGGCATTCAAATCGTATAAATCTAACCCAATCGATGCTTCAATGGCTCCTTGTTTCACAAAATTGTCTAATTTCACATCAACTCCGGGAATTTCAGTGGAGAAAACAGCAATAGATCCAGGAATGAACGAGGCTTCATCAATAGTAATTATTGAATCACCATCATCAGTGTATTCGATCGATGGACTTTGAATAGCTTCAACTTGTACAGGAATACCTGTCAATTTATCTTGTTGTGATTCATAATCACCTGGTTGTCTTATCAAACTGTAACTAAATTGATGTTTCACTTTAGTGCCACCAAGGATTGATGGTGATAAGCCTTGGGCAGACTCATGATCAGAAAATTTGCTTCTGGCAATTAAAAACCAACCGTTACCTGTTCTTGCATTATATCTTTGAATAGTGATATATTGTCCTTCATGATGAATATACATTTCATGATCACGGGTGACGTCCTCACTTTCTTGAACAAGATCATCTCTAATTTTATTCAATTTGGCTTTAACCTTACCAATACCATTATCACTATCAAGATCATAATGTCTGGTTTCACTGACAACATTCAACAATTTAGGATAACATTCATCGTAACCAAAAACTGACCCAATAGCCGACGAACAAAATGCTACTAATGCCGCATTAGGTAATGTATCTTCAACAGTTCGCTTTTGTGCTGGCATTTCATTATCATGAGTACAATCCATGAAAATTGCATGAGGAGCTTGACAGGTTAACACTTTAGGAATTTCCAATTCGGTATATCCATCAATGAATTTATCCTTGACTGGTTCATTAGCAGCAGGATAAGTGAAATCATCTAATGGTAACCAAGTCAACGAACCAATTGGTCTACCACCATGTTTATGAACTAAACGAGATAATTCACCTACACTCCATGCTTGCATTGCTTCTCTAATCAATGAATTGATCCCTAATCTTTCGACAAAAATTTTATCCATTTCTTCAGAACCACTAAACAATTCAGCAATGACATAAAGATTAGGATTAACTTTTCTTGCTTCATCTAATAATCTTTCACCAACGTGTAATGGGGTACTATGACAATTGTCAATTCTAAACCCATTGAAAGTCTTGGCAGACAATTGAGTATATTCAATCATACGTTTCCATGTTTCTGGTGAGTCTTCAAATTTCTCACCATATCTCAATTTGACACAATCACCCCAAACAATAACTTCTCGACGAATATATGCCTTTGATTTATTTGAAGCAAAATCAACTAATGGATTACCTCCCCAAATCCAACCATTATTGGCTAAAGCTTGTTTTTTACCATTAACATCGGTGAATCTGGTGAAATATGGTTCAGTCAATGGTGATTTATCAGTGATTTCACCTAATTTGGGCCCATTATCAGCCAATCTCAAATATTTGATACGATCGGCAACTTGTTGTTTGATACTATTGGTATCATCATCAAATGCAGCATACAAATCACTATTTATCTCATCAATAATCTCTTCAGCCCTGTTGGCAATGGTTTCAAATTCAACATTGTTATCAAATACTGTAAATAAAACCCCTAAAAATTTATCAACATTCAACTTGTTGGCAAATCTGTCGCCTATAATAGGTGTTGGATTGATATTGGCCACTTTTAAAACATAATCACTCAATTGTTTCAAATCTTGAGAGTCGACATCATTAGGAATTTGGATTTTATTGATATTGTTCTTATTGTCATTAAAAGATTTTTCCAAGTCAACGATTGTTTGTCTTTTATTGAAAACATAATATTCCCATAATTTTAATTTATCCAACACGTGAGTTTGAATACCGTCCATGACTTTTTGTAAATCTGCTTCTGATTCAAGGACTGTTGGTAAACCTAATTCTTGCAAACTGTGGGAAAACTCCAACAATGCCTCATCTAATTCAATTGCTGGAATCAAATGAGGGGCAGTAGTAGCATTGTAACCTGAATCTGGGTGTTCTCTCAACCATTCAGAATTATTGGCAGTATGATTCCAAACGACATCGGTTAATGACAACAATTGGTTATCGTTTAACACTTTATGGATTTTTTGTATAGCATCTTTATCACTGCCAGGGAAAATCTTCGGGTCAAACTTCAATTGATCATAAATCGAATAAGGGGAATCGGATTCACCACGTTCTTGTAATGGAGTGAAATGGATCATATTATACCCCTTTTGTGCCACAATCTTGAAAAACTTGTCCCAGTTTTCATAAGGACCAATCCACTTGGAAACCACGGTCTCAACATTGATATTATTGAATGGAACAAATTTACCATTGATAGTCAAATTTGGCGGGACATTAAAGTAATATTTTTCAGTGGTTTTTTTATTATCTTCTTCATCATCATATTCAATATAATAGTTATAACTACCTGGTTTATAAATTGGAACAGTAATTGTAATATCTTCATGAAACGACGATTTAATTGGATATTGGTAATGAGTGTTTCTATCAAAATCTTGTTCATACTTTGAGGGCACATTAGTGTATAAAGTCCCATTTCTTGATACTTTACTAGCAGCATTTAATTGAAATCTAAGCTGGAATAAAGCATCACCCGGTTTATAATTTGATGGTAATTCTACTACTGGTAAAATCAACACTCCATTAGCAATATTCTCATTATTGACCGGCTCACCTAGATTGGATAATCGAAATAAAACAGTACGTGCTTCGGACATGGTTTTCGTACTGTTTTTATTTGAGAAAACGAACGAATTGGAAATACAAACGAAATGAAGAATGGAAATAGTAATGTATTTAAGTAAAAAAAAAAAAATGCAATGAAATGAAAAAAACAAAATTGTTCCGGTCTTTATTAAGGGATGTTGGAATTTAATTCTTAATATGAATTTTAGTAAGATTATTGTAAATTTACTAAATTGGAAGGAGAATATATGTATGTGGTGTGGTGTGTATTAGTGTTGAGTTTTGGGGGAGGGGGAGAGGGAGGCATGGGGAGGGATGTAGTAGTTGAGAATTAGCGACAGCAAGCAAAAATTAGTAGGAAAGAAAATGAAGGACAAAACCAGTGCTTCGTACTGTATACAGTAGATCCCAAGCATTTCTAGAAATCGGATGAAAAAGAATATTGCGATTGACAGGAAGGAAGGGAGAAAAAGAAGAGCAAGCAAGCAAGTGAGGGGCGGAACGGGGCCGGCTTGCCCCAATTGTTTTATTTGTTCTTTTCTTTTTTTTTTTCTCGGTAAACGTCGTCGTGTTGGTCGTCATTGTCTTTTTGTCCCCCGTTCCAATTTAAGCGGACTTTTATTCCAACTGCCCTTTGACAAACAAAGGTTTATATGGTTATCACTTATTGTAGTTTCGGTAGGGTGTTCCTGTGATCGTGATTTTGTAACGTCAGTAAACTAAGTTGGTTATTGTAAAATATTTGCTAGTAGGGGACATGGTTTTAGTCGATGTTGGAATCTGGGCTGCAAAAATCACTCATGGATCAGCCATCATCAAGCCAACGCCAATGCATTCATGAAATATAATTTCTATTAATGTTGTCAAAGTTGTTTCAGTATGTAGATCTAAAGAATTTGGTAGAACAGCTAAAGTATGTTGTTTCTAAGACAACAGATTTGAATGAGTTAGAAGAAGAAAATTTATGTCAATTTTTAAGCAAAAAAATAATTAAAAACAAATTGCCTACAAGACTTTACAACAGCCCTCCACTAAACAGTTGCACCAACTGTCAATAACAGTCTTGGCTGATAAATGATATTTTTTTTTTTATCATTTATGTTTGCATATTTTATTTGTGCATTTACGTAGAATTAAATTACAAGCGTCATAATAACATAATTGGTAATTAGGTTGCTATTTTGGGAAAAGTTGCTTTTACGCGGCGATTCAGGTAGACGATTTACAACCAACAGGAATTTAATAGGTCCAACACAAACTACAGAAGCTATTAATGCTACTATCTCAATATAAGGAGTCTATAGTGGTGTCAAATATGAAAACTATATTGCCACTCTCCATTATGTTCTGCAACAAGTAACTTATGGCAACACCACTAATACTATTTTTGCCGCTAATTTTTTACGCCAGTCCTACGATATTACCTTGTACGCGTCTCCAGTTGTCCCCCCCCCCCTCTATAATATACTATCATCCTAGATTCAAACACTCACAGAATAAATAACTATGACATCCAACTTGACTCTCTATAAGATTATACCTCCCTTTATTAAACATTAAAAATTGTCTTATCCTCTTTATTATTGTTTTACCAAATTGGGGGGAGGGGGAGGGCGGGGCGACAAGTTTCATAATCTTTGTCTTTTTTTTAGGTCACTCGTTAATTCTTTTTCTTTATTTTTTCTGTTGTCGTGTTTATTAACTCAAAAAATAATTTCTTCGTTTTCGTTTTTTTCCCTTAACAACAACAACAATCAGAAAATTCATTATTTTCTTTCTTTCTTTTTTTACCACACACATTTCATTCTCCTTTAGTTTTTTTTTTTCTTTTAATAATAAATTCTTGTCGTCAGTTTATTTATCAACTTTTACCCCCAAAGAACAAAACTTACTTATTTTATTAATCCCATCCCCATCCCCATTACCATTACCATCCTATTACCAATCATTTGAAGGATTAGTTAGTTCACTTTCTTAATTTGATTGAAATTTTTTTTTTTTTGTTACCTTCTATTTATTGTACTAGTATTTTACATTTGGGAACACCGTAATATCCTTATCAATATTCTTGCGGGATTAAACAACAAACAACAACAAGACAACTAATAATCACAATAAATCAACCTTAATTTCCATTATTTGTATCCATTCTCAAACTATTGTGAAATATACTTGAATAAAAAAAGAAATAGTTTTGATTACATTTATCAAGTCAAGAATTTTGTTATTTGTTATTTGTTATTATTTGTTTTTTTTTTAATCTTCATCATACATAAATAACAACAACAACAACAACAACAACAATCGCATAACAACAATCAAGAAGATATCAAAATGGGTGCCTGCTGTAGTTGTTTAGGTAATCGTGGAGGTGATGGAAGTCATACTCAGTTATTATTAGCAGAAAATGAAAGAGAAGCCATTTCAGCTTTATTACAATATTTGGAAAATCGTTCTGACGTTGATTTTTTCAGCAATGGACCACTTCGTGCATTGAGTACTTTGGTTTATTCCGAGAATATTGATTTACAAAGAAGTGCGGCATTAGCATTTGCTGAAATTACTGAAAAAGATGTTAGAGAAGTCAATAGAGATGTATTGGAACCAATTTTGATATTGTTACAACTGGCTGATTCCGAAGTGCAACGTGCTGCATGTGGAGCTTTAGGGAATTTGGCCGTAAACACTGAAAACAAGATTTTAATTGTTGAAATGGGTGGATTAGAACCATTAATTAGACAAATGATGTCAACCAACATTGAAGTTCAATGTAATGCGGTTGGTTGTATAACCAATTTAGCCACTCAAGATGACAATAAATCGAAAATTGCTAAAAGTGGTGCATTAATTCCATTAACTAAATTGGCCAAATCAAAAGACATTAGAGTTCAAAGAAATGCTACTGGGGCATTATTAAACATGACCCATTCTGGTGAAAATAGACAAGAATTAGTTAATGCTGGTGCCGTGCCGGTATTGGTGTCTTTGTTGTCGAATGAAGATGCTGATGTGCAATACTATTGTACTACGGCTCTTTCTAATATTGCTGTTGACGAAGTGAACAGAAAGAAATTGGCTAGTACTGAACCTAAATTAGTTGGTCAATTGGTACATTTAATGGACTCACCATCACCTCGTGTTCAATGTCAAGCAACTTTAGCATTAAGAAACTTGGCATCAGATTCTGGGTATCAAGTTGAAATTGTTAGAGCAGGTGGATTACCCCATTTGGTTCAATTATTGACATGTAATCATCAACCATTAGTTTTAGCTGCCGTTGCATGTATCAGAAACATATCGATCCACCCATTAAATGAGGCATTAATCATTGAAGCAGGCTTCTTGAAACCATTAGTTGGATTATTGGATTATACTGATTCAGAAGAGATTCAATGTCATGCTGTCTCCACTTTAAGAAATTTAGCCGCATCTTCAGAAAAGAATAGAACAGCATTATTGGCTGCTGGTGCAGTAGATAAATGTAAGGAATTGGTATTAAAAGTACCACTTACAGTTCAACTGGAAATTTCCGCTTGTTTTGCTATTTTGGCATTAGCTGACGATTTAAAACCTAAATTATATGAAAGTCATATTATTGATGTATTAATACCATTAACTTTTAGTGAAAATGGGGAAGTTTGTGGGAATTCTGCTGCAGCATTAGCTAATTTATGTTCAAGAGTATCTAATGAACACAAACAATATATTTTGAATAATTGGGCTCAACCTAATGAAGGTATTTATGGATTTCTCATTAGATTTTTGGAAAGTGGTAGTCCAACATTTGAACATATTGCCTTGTGGACAATTTTACAATTATTAGAATCTAATAATACTGAAATTAATGCTTTAATAAAAGAAAATGAAACTATTTTAGCAGGAATTAAAAATTTAAGTGCTTCTCAACAACAAATACAACAATCACAAATAGGTCAAACAACCACAACAACAACTACTAATATTACTAATAATAATACTAATACTAATACT
>OKKB01000152.1_pt1 | contig 40171 bp, 20 predicted proteins | sample 1613931 | NCBI WGS metagenome assembly OKKB01 (sample SAMN04436893, study PRJEB24849) | human gut metagenome | biome: human gut; feature: NICU; material: stool | host: Homo sapiens | place: USA: Saint Louis, MO | collected 2012-02-08
ATAGATAAATAGAAAACTAAATATTACAATACATATATGTACATTATGTCTAATAATACCCTTCAAATATCATACACTAAAAATGAACAAAAAAAAACGTAATCATAATAACTATAGTACTAATACAAAATCAATCAGAAACAATACCAGAAACAATAAATATAATAATAATAATAATAATACAAAATCAATCAAAAGTAAAAACCCATCAGAGAACACATGAAGGGTGGTAAACTATTTTGTCAGTTTTTTTTCTCCTTTTTTTTAGTACATGGAGTTCGCCTTTAATTTAGCAACCAATTAACGAATGTTTTGGGAAACTATACCCACCATCTTCAAATGAAGTTAAATTAGCATTTTGATACACATTGATGTGCTGTTCGATATAATCAGAAGTAGGGAACCCTGCTGGGTCACATCCAACGTTAATTTGATTTGGTGGTTGATAAAGACGAACATAATCAATACGGAATGTTGATGGGAAACTCAAACTAGGCCAATCAATATAAGCCCAATTATTTGAAACCCCCAAATTCATAACAATTGACATGGGTTCTTTACTCAATGGTCTCCATCCAACATTCCCATTAGGGTGCAATGCTTGTGGGTAAACTGTCAATGTAGGATTATCACCAACAAACCATCTTAAATACCCATTGTCTTTATCATTTAAATATTCATATCCATACGTTTGAAAATTGTGTACACCATTACCTCCTAGTTCGTACCAAGTTTTATTTAATGTGGTGGTTCCTGACAATGCTTGTTGAAACGGACCACCAGTATAAGTATTCATGGTGGTTATAGAAGTGTTGTAAATCTCCAAATAGTCAAGGTCAGGGTAGTACCAAATATCCATTGGTGCTAATTGTAATGATTGGGATGCAACACCAAGATTTTCTCTATTGCCAGTGGCATCAGTACTAATTTCTGCTTCAATGACATCAATTTCCGGAGCACCACGCCCAACACCACGATTAGGATGCGACTCACCAGGACAAGTACATTTGTTTAATCTTTGCCCGGGTAAATATGAAATACCGTCGGGTGATGATTGGTTAGGAGTGATACCAGAATCACAAGAGTCATACGAATATGGCCATATCCCCTCGGTAGAAGCCAAGTATCCGGGGCGACCTAAGTTACCCATTGTCCATATCCCTGGCCATAATCCAGAAACGGTACCTTTGTTAGCTAAACGTGCCGAGATAACAAGTTTACCCTGAGTAAAGCATAACTGGTTCCAGCTTTGTACCATCCCTGACCGATAAAACAAATCATGATTTTTAAATGCATCCATTTGTAAATTGAGAGTACCATTACTCGTAGTTGCTGCATCGGGGTCGTACCATTCCAAGTCCTTAGTGGCGTCATAGTGCAAGTCAGGGGCTGTCCAAAATTGATCGTCGCCTTCATAGAAAGTCCTTCCCATAATATTAAATTCATCACTGAAAACCAAAGACCAATTACTACCGTCTTTAGCTTGCATTTTCAAAGCGTCCTGTGGAGTATCCGGGTCGATCAATGAAGTACGAATTGCTGAAAGTAATGGATATGAATAGTGGCTTAAAATCTCGTATTCCTGTGGAGGACTATGAGTGGTTACTCCCGAATAAGTCAATGCTGGGACCACGACAAACACCGCCACTGCTGCTGCAATCAAAAATAAGAAGCCCAAAATCCCACCAAATGATTTACGATCAGCAGTTTTCAAATCATTCCAAAATCTATTTTTCTCATAAATCACGTCGTGAACTGGGTCAGGATTATGAAGATAATCATCAGGTTCTTTTTCATCGATATTAAGTGGGAATGAACTGGCAGGATAGCCACCAAATGGACTAAAATCAATAATGTTGTTGTAGCTACCGTTTAATGTATTATTGACATTTTTATTGAATGAGTTGGATGATATTGATGGTGTTTCAGACTGATAGGGGGCAGTGTTGCTAGTATTATTTAACGAGTTACTCGATGATACTCTGCCAATGATTTTGGGGTATCTGTCATAGTCATAAGGTACGTCGACTTTGATGTTATTTATATTGGAATTTAGAAGGGACGACGATTTATCATTTTCAGCAGCTTGGAGTTGTTGGTGTTGTAGATTTGGCAGCAGCAGTAGATTGTAATCATTTTGACCTTGTAATAAATGAGAGCCGCTGCTTCCGTTACTTGATGATAATCCGTTACCTACTGTGAAAGGACGACCATATTGATTGGCAATAGACGAAGTGGATGTGGAAGAAGATGGATAAGAAGAACGATTTTCAAAATCAAATGATCCATCATCAAGTCTGTTGCTAGAATCGAAAGGATCAGTGAACCCGGGATAAGATTGTCTTGTGGAGTTGTTGTTATAATTTTGATTAGCTTGATTAACAAATGGGTTTGTATTTTGATATTCATTACCATTGGTATTCTTGGTTAAATTACGTCTTGCCATGGTAGTTAGTTCTTTTGATTTACTTTTGGTTTGCTAGAATGGAATGGAAGGGTTATCCGTTTAAAAACAAAATCTATTATGAGGGGAACTAGGTCTGAATAAATGGGAAAGCTTAACGAATGGATGGAGCGGGATATATATATATATATATATATTCGTGTTTCAAATAAAAATAAAAGGTCTGTGTTGTTTGGTATTGTTGCTATTCTCGTTGTTGTTAGAAATTAACTCAACCAGTCCAAATGACTTTTGTGATAGTATACTTTTGTGTGAAAAGATCTAATAGTAGTCAAACTGAGAAAAAGAAAAATTAAGTTTGGAAATGGACCTTGAAGAGTTATTGATGATAATTGTTATGAAGAAAAATGAATAAAAGAAGAGCAAAAGGGAAGAAGAAAAAACTATAAATATATATGAAATGAAATGAAATTGAATTTCAAATCGTACGTTTAGCCTTATCACTTTAATTCACCACAATAAATAAAACTTACTTTAAGTTAAAGTAGAATTAGAACAAAAACCAAAAAAAAAAAATAGCAGAACAATTTGAAAAATGGGAATATAGTTAATTAGCCTTTAAAAAATAACAATCTATTTCTTACACAATAGAAAAAAAGAAAGTAACACAAAACAAGATATATAGCAGTTTATTGTTGCTGTTCGTTGTTGTTGTTGTTATTAGTTATAGATTGATTGATTGTTTTAGGCGCATTAACTTCTACTTTTGTATTTTGTATTCTTTTTGTTGTTTTTTTTTTCGACTACATCACACTACATAGACACAATTCGCCAGCACTAAATAGAAAAAACCTCTGTCCAGCATTTACTTACATGATTACACTTTTCACAATTATCGTTAATGATTACAGGATTGATTAGTTCAACGAATGAGCCTAAAAAATGAACCAAATACTAAATGAACAGTTGTAGTAACTAACTTAATCTTACTAAAACCATCACCATATCTAATCCCTAATAATAAAATTGATTTAGACACACGCACACTCACACACACATAAGAACCTGTATAATACCCACAGCCTCCAAGTACTATTACCAAATGTCAATTAATAATAGAAACAGTTTGCAAGTACTGTGTATAATAGTTAATATGATATTCTAAATTGAACCGAGATGCTTTTTTTTGAGAAACTAATTCTAGCTCTTTAATTTTTGTATTTTGTTTTTAGCCCATCTTCCCCCTTTCCCCTGAATTCTCCTTTTTTTTTTCTTAGAAAGAAAACGCTCCCAGATTGAATGATGTAATCTGGAACCATCTTGGTCTAGATCAATCAATAAATAAACCGTCATAGTGTTTCTCTTCTTCTTCCTACTATGATTTTTACCTAATTTTGACATTAATATCTAGAGTCCCTACAAGTGTTCTCTGTATTATATGATATATACTATTTGACCCAAAGAATATTAATAAAGAGGGAGTAACCATTGAATCAAATAAACTATATACACAATTAACCAAAATTTTAATTCAAACAACAATAAATTACTATTCTTTCGTTTTGTACTGCAGCGTTGGTGTGGTAGTATATTCATGTATGTGTGGAATGAAAAACTTGCAACAAAAAAAAACTAACATCAAACAACAAGAATTGAAATGAATGCATGTCTTATATCGTCCATTATTTCTTTTATATCAAAAACAAAAAAAAGAGTTCTTAGGGATAATCAATAAATCAAGTCACATCATTATCATCCATATACATATATTCAAATTGTATGAAGAATATTGTCACAATATTTTTGGTTCTTCAAATTTCAAAGCTGTTGAGTTTCTTCGTTTATGATTTCGGAATTGGAAACTAGCCAAATTTTCAATATAATGATGTGGTAATTGAGTGTTTTGAGTTGCCACCTCTTCTTTTTCCTTGTCTATTTCCATGGACTCCTGTTCTTGTTGTTTAGGTCCATATTCATGTTCATTGTCCTCATGATCGTGGTTCTGGGGTGTCTCATCACTACCCCCAATCATCATTCCTGGGGCAGTTTTGGGACGATGATGGAATGAAAACTTACGAGGGGTCTTATCAATATCACTAGTTGATAAATTACAATACATGAAATTTGCAATATCAGGACTTTGTAATTGTTGTTGATGTTGTTCGTGTTGTTGTTGTTTGACATAATCAATCTCCCCCGTAAAATTATCTAAATCGCAAATTGAAATTCGTCGATTGCCTAATATTGCATGAGTGGTGGAATTAGTGATAAGACTACTGAGTGGAGGAGAAGTAGTAACTGTGTGAGTGGACATGGCTGTTAATTCAGGTAATGAAGTGCACTTGATCATAGAAGGACGACGATGACAACGAAGAGGTTTAGTCAATTGTTGATTACTTAATTGAGTTGTATTTCTTGAGCCTGGTGGTGTCATGGGAGATAAGAATGTTGATGATGCTAGTGGTGACATTGATTCATCGGTGGTAGCCATTTCATCGTCAGCACCATTATTATTATTACTGTGGGTGTCTGTTTTCCCACTGTAGATTAAAAATGCATTTAATGGATTGTTACAGGAATCGTCTATTGGTGATTCGATGGCCAATGAACACTTGCGTGATGAATGTCTCGACATTTTGATGACTTGCTTGTATTACTTTCTTTCTCGTTATTTAATTTGTTTGTAGTAAATGTCTACTGTGGATAATGTGTTAACTATTTTATAAATCGATAAATGTGGGTTTTTGAAAATGGAAAAACAAATACAGGAGTGGATCCAAATAAGGGATTTGATAACTTAAATAAAAGAAGAAAATAACAGTTGACGGGAACTTGTGGGGAGGTGACGAAAAATAAACAACTAAGTAAATAAATGGAAGGAATCAAGGAAAGAGTTAACGAAATTGATCAATTTGATTTGATAGGGCAAGAAAAGGAGAAAGAAGGAAAGGTTAAGAAATATATAAATAAATCAATGTCTGATTTGTGTGTACATAAGTCTTTTGCGTGATTGTAAAATTAACAGCAAGTGAAAAATGATGATGATGATGATATCCACAGTAGTTATGTTTACTTATTGTAATTAAAAGAAGTAAGAATGTGCGTGTGAGGAATTCAAAAAAGAAAAAGGAGGGGGGAAGGGAGGAAGGCAACGAAGGGAAGAATAACAGAGGAGGAGAAAGATTATTAGGGATCCAAAGGCTGTAGATGCATAGCTCTGTATGTGTGATTGCTACCAATGGTGGTATATATGGGTGTTTGGGTGTGTGTGGGGAGAAAAGGAGTACATGGGTGGTGGTATGATACCAAAAAAAAGGAATTCCTTACCACCACCAACTATTTTTGATTTGTTTCGCAGCCTTTTGTTTTTCTTGTCCTCAATTGGTTGCGTCGGGAAGGGAAAGCCAAGCGAATCAAGAAAAATAAAAATTTCTTGCCCGTCGTTCCCTCAAATCACCCTCTTCTTCCCTTTGCTCTTCTGCAAGTAATCAAACTTCTTGGTGAAATGTAGCACTGCTAGAGCAAAACTGATTCGAAGAGCTAGAGCTATTTGTTTGTAGGTTTAGGTTGTTCTTGCAGTGCAAAAAGAAAGGGCAAAAAAAATTTTGAAAGTCCGAAAGTGGAAAAAAAGAAATAAAAAAAAGTGGAGAGATAATTATAAATTAATTTCCGCCTGAACTTATTGAGTTGTCAATGATCGCATACTGATCACAGCGTTCACTGCACTCAAGTATATGATTATGTGACGTTAGTAGATAGTCTATTACTATTGTTATAATGTATAATCTCATACTACTATCTACCAAAGCAAAACTATAAGTATATGTTTGCTTTACTGTCGAAAAAGAAAAAGCAGACTTTATCTAAAATAGTGGGTGTAGATGTAGAGTGGGTTATTGAAGTTCTTCAAATAATCAGTTGTCAATGAGGAAGTTGAGTGTTTGAACTCTATTTATTGGAATTTTATGTGTGAAAGTTCTGTTAACAATTTTGCTACGAAATTATTGCAAATTTAAACAAAAAAATAACACTGTCAATATGTTTGTCTGATTATAAATGTTAAGAGCAAAGATTATCTTTGTTTTTCTTTCAATTTTAGAGCTTACATTGGAGCACTGGTTCTGTTTAAATTTTTGTTGATCCAACACCACAACGATGTAAGCTCAATATAAATATCGAGAGTAAAAAAGAGCAGTTTCTATTTTTTCGGACCTATACTGCCGAGATAAACAAAAACTGTTAATAACTTTATAGTTAACTTTAAAGCCGCTAGCGGCTCGAAGTTTTGCTGGCATCTTTAGTTTCCACGGCAAAAATTAAAACCCAAGAAAGAGCGGTATTCAAAGTTTAGATAATAGTTTTGCATCACATTAATTAGGTTATCTTGTTTTTATTCAAATAGTCATTCTCTCCACCGCTTAAAAACAATTCGAACGTCGGACATAAACTTCCGAAATATCCACCTAATGATGTTGGAAACACCGATCACAAACCAAGCTTATCAATGTTTAATTGGCAACGTGGACAAATGAGTTTAAAGATTCAAATTTACTATGTGGTTGATTGATTGAAGCATTTCTCAATCACCCAGATACAACATACTGAAGATAATTTAAGAAATATATAACAATTTAGTCTATAAGTAGCTATCCCTTTATTATCTAACAAATAGAAGTCACAAGATCATTAAGATGGGACCAAAAAAAATAGAAATCTATTTTGTCTTGTTTATTATCTTTTAGAAAGTTTTCGTGTAATTTTCTCCACTTTTTAATTTTTCTGACTCACCCACTCAACTCACTCCTAATCTACCCTTATCAATTTTCAACAACAACACACTCATATAATTCTTAATTCAGATTTGTTCTGCTATATATTATTCATTATTTTTTTTTTTCACCCCAAAGAACCCACAAAGAACCCACAAATAAAATCGAATTAATTTTCACAATTTTTTTCCCCTTTCTTTCTTTTCTTTCTTTTCAACTGATTTATTTCATTTCATTTCATTCTTTTGATTTACAACCAACTTTTCATTCACTTATTTATTGTTAGTATTGTGTTTCTCCTCCCTTCCCACTGTGTCACGTTATTTATAATACTATACTACCCTTTCCCCCGAACACAATAATAATCACAGGCATTTGAAACAAACAAAGAAACTAGATACTAATACATATATACAAACAAGAAAATAAATAAATAAAAAATTAGACAATCAATAATGCTTAGAGTAAATTCACGATTATTAACTACTCGAAAATCTCAATTTATGTTCACTTCTAATTCCTTAAGGTTTTTAGCAACCTTTAAACCTGCGGATCCATTGACTACTCATGATATCAACCCACAAACGGTCGAGGCAAAATACGCTGTACGTGGGAAAATCCCAATTATTGCCGATGAATTGAATGAATTGATTCAAAAGCAACCACAGCTGCATGGATTACCATTTAGCAAAATCATTAATGCCAACATTGGTAACCCACAGCAATTGGAACAACGTCCATTGACATGGTATCGTCAAGTATTGTCTCTTTTACAATACCCGGATTTATTGAAAAATGGAGACCCTGAAACCGTTAAATCACTTTATCCTGAAGATGTGATTGAGCGAGCACAATCAATTTTGAAACACATTGGATCAATAGGGGCATACTCTCATTCTCAGGGTGCCAGTTATTTCCGACAATCTATTGCTGAATTTATAACTAACCGTGATGGTGGTTATGTATCCCACGCCAACAACATTTTTTTAACTTCCGGGGCATCAACTGCAGTGTCGTATTTATTACAAATTTTGTCTGTCAATGAAAACTCCGGGTTCTTAATTCCGATCCCACAGTATCCTTTGTATACTGCCACTATTGCCTTGAATAATGCCAAGCCAATTGGTTATTATCTCGATGAGTCGAACCATTGGTCAACCAATCCTCAAGAGATTAGAGAATTGATCGAAACCAATCAACTGCAAGGTATTAACATCAAGGCATTGGTGGTGATTAACCCGGGGAACCCAACGGGGGCAATTTTATCATCACAAGATATAATTGAATTGATAGATATTGCTGCTGAATATGGAATTGTATTAATTGCCGATGAGGTTTATCAAGAAAATATTTTCAAAGGGAAATTTGTTTCATTCAAGAAGATTTTGTCGGAATTAATTGAGCAAGACCCTCAAACTTATAAACATGTTCAATTAGCATCATTACACTCGACATCGAAAGGTGTTAGTGGAGAATGTGGACAACGTGGTGGATATATGGAATTAGTTGGGTTCAAACCGGAAGTTAAAGATGTGGTTTTCAAATTGGCATCGATTAATTTATGTTCTGTTGTCTCTGGTCAAGCATTAATGGAGTTAATGATTAATCCTCCTCAAGAAGGTGATCCTAGTTACCCCTTGTACAAAAGCGAAACCGAATCAATCCATAACGATTTGGAATCAAGAGCAGAATCACTCTATCAAGCTTTTTTACAAATGGAAGATATCAAATGTAATAAACCAATGGGGGCCATGTATATTTTCCCCACTTTAGATTTTGATCCAGCCCGATACCATAAGTTATATTCGAGAGCTAAGAATTCCAATTTACAAATTGATGATATTTATTGTATCGAGTTATTAGAAGGTACAGGTATTTGTTGTGTTCCTGGTAATGGATTTGGTCAGAAACCAAATACTTATCATTTAAGAACAACATTTTTACCACCAGGTAAAGAATGGATTGATAAATGGATAAATTTCCATAAATCATTTATTAAAAAATATAAAGATGAATAGATACCCTATATATATTTATATATGTACATATATGTCTTGTCTATAAAATACAAAATATGATAACCAAAAAAAGAAAAAAAAAAAAATCAAAGTTAAGACACACATTCATTCAAAGTAGTTTCAGTGGAAACGGGAAGTTTAGTTATAGACATTACCTAAAGTAATTGATTTAATAACGGTATAATCATCCATTCCATAGAGTGAACCTTCTCTACCAAAACCTGATTCTTTAACTCCACCAAATGGCAATGCAGCATCGGTGAATAATCCAGTATTAACGGAAACCATACCATTTTCCAAAAATTCTGACATATACCATACAGTATTCAAATTTTCCGAAAAGATATATGATGCCAACCCATAAGGAGTATCATTACACCATTGCAAAACTTGTTCTTTAGAATCAAATGGGATAATAGCTGCCAAGGGACCAAAAGTTTCTTCTTTAACAACCTTCATATCTTGAGTCACATCCTTAACTACTGAAGGGGAATAGAAATTTTCTCCCAATTGGGGCAATCTACCTCCTTCAACAATCAATTTTGCTCCTTTTTCAACGGCATCTTGAACATGATCTTCAACTTTTTCAATGGCTTTAGTGTTTATCAAACAACCATGAGTTACACCTGGTTCAAATCCATTACCAATTTTGAATTGATTTACTTTCTCAACAAATTTATTACAAAATTCATCATAAACCCCCTTTTCAACATAAATACGATTGGCACAAACACAAGTTTGCCCTAACGATCTGAATTTAGAAGTAATACTTTGATCAACAGCAAGATCTAAATTACAATCATTGAAAACAATAATCGGAGCATTACCACCTAATTCCATTGATAATTTTTTCAAAGTTGAAGATGATTGTTGCATTAATAATTTACCAACATTAGTTGATCCAGTGAAACTGATTTTTTTCAATTTTGGTGATTGACAAAATTTCAATCCACACATTGGAGTATTGGTTACAGAAGTCAATACAACATTGAAACAACCATCAGGGAATCCAGCTTGTTGAGCTAAATAAGCTAAAGCCAATGAACTCAATGGAGTTTGACCATCCGGTTTCAAAATACATGTACAACCAGCAGCTAATGCTGGAGCGGCTTTTCTAGCTCCCATAGCACTTGGGAAATTAAAAGGACATAATAATCCGACGGGACCCACTGGTTGTTTATAAGTAATGACTTTATTATTTTGATTCAGTGGTTGTATGGTATGACCATAATTACGTTTACATTCTTCTGAAAACCATTCAAAATAACTAGCAGCATATTTGATTTCCCCTAAGGCATCAGCCAAACATTTCCCATTTTCCCAAGTAATCAAAGTAGCCAAATCTTGTAAATTTTCTGTCATCAATTCATACATTCTTCTTAACCATTTAGCACGCTCATAAACTGGAGTACGTTGATAAGTTTGGAATGCCTTATGAGTAATAGCAATGGCTTCATCAATTTCTTCTGGGGTTTGGTCAGGTAATTCAATGATTAATTCTTGAGTGGCAGGGTCATAGACTTTAAAAGTGGAGGTTGATTTGGAGTCGTACCATTGACCATTAATAAATGGTTTATTTTGAAATAAATTTGGGTTATTTAATTTAGGAGCCATGTTGAATTAGTCAAATGGTAAGTGATTTGTTAGAAGTAGTTAGTTATTATACTATAGAAGAAGAATCAAATGCCAAAAAAAAATAGAAAAATGGGGGCCGTTGGAGTAAATTAACATGTTTATATATATGTGTAAATATGGGGGAACTTGGTTGAAAAAAAAGTTTTCAACGGTTTAGCGGACACTTTCCTATTTTGGACTTGCGCTTACCATAAGAGATGAGAGGCAAAACACTAATAATGTGTGTTAGATAGGCAAGACGCAATCTAAGTGAAGAAATTCCTCTTTCAATACTAAGTTGTGGCAATGGAATGAGTCAGAATGATTGTATTAAATAATTGTAAAGTAGTTGAAGCTTCAAATTATGGAGAACTTTCATCCTCGAGATAAAATAGAAAATCAAGCTTAAGGGTTTCAAAAATTATCGAGAACCTTGGTTGCATTGATCTTTTCCCTAATGTCAGATAATTAAGATATTAAATTGAGTTATTTTGAGAAAAAATTCAATACTTCATGGTGTACCCCAGGCAATTTGGAAGGAAAAAGTAGAAACTTAATCATATTTGAATGTAAATATTGTTTATTGTAACAAACCTTGTAAAGTGCTGGAGGAGAAAAAGGGAGAAGAGTTTATCTCTTTATTTACAAATATAGCTGTGACATTAATTTACTACGGAAGGAAGGCCAAAGAGAAGGGGAAATAAATTTGAGTTAGCACTATAATTGTTGTAACTACGTTTTTTCTCCAATCTTTACTAATCGATTTTCACACCGAAAATAGTTCACGTAGACAACCATCATGATTATCGCCTCCACAACTCATGGATATCCACAACAATGTTCCATATCCACCTCTCACAATCTTATCAATGATAGCCAATTAGTTTAGCCAGCTTTAGTAGGTTTTTGCTGGTGCTTTACTCCATTGTTTTTATTGCATTTGTTTCGGGTATTTTTGCTAGAAACTCAGTTCCGTATTTATTGTTGGTTATTTGACATTCAATTTTTTTGCATCCGAAAAAACAATAAATGTATTTCGGATAAGTTTGACACATCCCCAATATTATCATTGCTATCGTCAAGCATAAAAAAAGAACTTGATGGTATCAGTATTTGTAACAATAATTGGTTCTCTTCTTTGTTTGATTACATCCGGATTTGTAGAAAAATGCAAAGAAATAATTTCCATTCAAGAGCAAGTAAGAAAAATACAGTATAGGCGATAATGTACCTTGTTTACATCTGCATATACGTGTTTTAGTTTGATTGGGGTCTAAACTTGATATCAATTATCGATAATGTCCCCTCTTGGGACTCTTCGGCTAGTTGTATATTGGTAGTGGTGGTTACCCGAGCAGCAATAGAAGACACTCACTGATGAAGAGGAGAAGATTAAAAAAACAAAGCAGCCGACACTGTAGAGAAAAAGGGTTGTCTTGGAGAAAGAACAATAATGACATCAATGATAATGGGTATTGTTTTGAGTTGAAAAATATGATTCTACTTAAAAGAATAGAATGAAAGAGGCAAATGTACATTGTTATTTGATTCAATTGGCTGGATGTATAAAAGTGGAACCAAGGCATAAACCCCACCACCACAATATAAATAACATTACTTTTGTTTTAATAGTAGTAAAATCTGTGTCTGGAAATTAAATTGGGCTAGCCAAACACAATAAATGGCGAGATTACTTAATAATACTGAATGTAAATAGTTAAAACAATTACGTAGTGACATGAAATAATTGTTGCTTAAACATAACAAACAGTCTTGTTCTTGAATAGTTTGAAAATGGAAGAACTCGGACTAGTTTTCGTTATTTCAATGATGTGAAACATAGAATTGCAAGTATCGGATATATTTACTTTTTTTTGTGTACTATGCGGGTAGGGTCAGAAATTGAAACGGATTCGGATATAAGACCAACCAAAAAATAAAGAAACAGCCATATTTGCGATGAGATTACACAGACTGGTCATATGTCTTGCAGCTCAGTTAAAATGTTACAATCCAATGGTGAGCTAAGCATGTAAGCTCCAAATTACAGACGTGAGTAAGCAATAGCACAATTAGAAGGTAAAATCGGCTTATATCCGTGACGCATAACAAGTCAACTTGATCAATTGATATCAAGTATGAACAAAAGCAGAACCATTCATTAGGTATAAACTAGCCACTATGAAGTGATGTCTTTGACGTAGCTTTCTCTTTCTCGGTAACTTAGAATGACACCGCCTAACAAAGAACAATATTGATTTGCAATTGTATATCTGGGTGAATATGTGAGTGAACACGATGAGCCATTCCTTTTTTTTTTTTAGTTCTTATATGACTTAATTCTCCTAACCTCTTGAACTAGATTATACATTTACTATTATTATTACTACTAGCCTCAATCAATATTGGTAGTGGTGTAGCGGGCTTTATCTGCTAGATTTCTATTCAATACCAAGTAGTAGCGACAATAGATGCTCAAATTCATCATTATTGGTGGTTATCAGCATGGTTACTACTAAGAATACAGCAACCCTAGTTTAACTTATTTTAAGGAGTTCATGATATCCCACTTTGCACATATTATAATAATAAATTGATATACACACAACGGAATTAATTTCTCATGGTTAATCTCCGTTTTCCTTGCCATTACTAATCCACTAGTGCGTAGAAATCACAAAAAAAGAAATGGCCAAGAAAATCGTGTTAGTGTGTTTGGCTAACCTATTTGGTTTATATCCGTTCGTACACACACAAAACAATAATCATTGTTTACTGTCGTACCTAGTTTCAGTTTTTGAATTTTGATTTTTCTTTCATCTATCCGTTTGCGAATGTTACGTTCTTTCCGTACTTCTTTGTCTGTCTGTCGGTAGATGATCAATACCTTCTTAGTTTAGTGAACTAATAACACAATCCAATCTTACTTAATGTACATTTAAAACACGTCTAGCATATTTTTCTTGATTATGTCAGTTTAGAAACGATGTACACTTAGTTTCTTATTTTTAGTTCTTTCGGTATAAAATTTCATTTCATCGTTAATTGTTATTATTATTATCCGTTATATATATACATATATATACCTCTCATTCTTTTCAAATTTCTTGGATTCTGGTTTTCCTCTAATTTGTATATAAACATATACAAACTATGATTTCGAAATTAATTGGCGTAACTTACTTTAAGAATAAACTATCAAAACATTCAAGTAAACATGATGACAATACTTCTAACAACAACAGCAGCAATGACACATCATTTCCTACTACTAATAGCACAGTATTGCCATCTAAACGATCGAGTATTTGCATATCCCATAGAATAAAGTCGAAACGAAACTCCTCCACTTCATCTACCACTTCCTCATCATCATCATCTCCACCACCAACTCCAACTACACTTACATCTTCAAGTACACGAAAAGTTGTTACTAGATCGCAAATACGACGATCCAATACGATATCTTCTGCAAGTGCATTAAGACATTCCCTCAATGTATCTAATAGCAACACAATACCAACATCCATACCCAAGAAACTGTTTAGTTTACCTAATTCACCAAGTTTGACTAGTGATTCTACATTAAATGAACCAATTGATGATATCCCTCATTTTTATAACACCACCATGGATATCAATGGTGCTGGCAATAAGTATTATGGTTTGATTAGTTCGACGAATAATTTGATGGGCAGAGATGGGTTATTGACTCTAGATTTGACTACGGGTAATGATACCAATAGTTTATTTACCACAGCCACTAGGGAGAAATTGGATAATGACCTGATAATTATTGATCAACAAGAACAAGAAGAATATAATAAAGGTAACGAGCATATGTACGGTTATGGTTATGGTTACGAACTTACCAATAATACTGCTGTTGCTGCCGTGGAAGGAACTAAAATAGCAAGCCTTGCTCGATCAATTTCAAAAATGAAAAAGAAAAATGTCCGATTCGTATAGCAAAAGTGTTGTATCAGGGATACGATATAAATACAACAAAATATATATTGGACAAGAAGTACAGTTGGCTGCTGATTTTATTTGGTACAGAAATAATATCCCCCCAGAAAAAAAATAGGGTGGAGATCATCAACAATTCAAACGTTTGTTATGGCGGTCATCATTTATGGCTGGATATATGCGATGGATTAGTCATCATAGTACTTGCGGCCATTGTCCTAAAATAGATATTTCCCCAAATTCATATTTTAAAGTTTAAGTTCATGCTCAGCCTTTTAGTTCAAGCCCACTCTTTCCTTTATTTTTAGCAAGGGTGTTTTATTTTTGGAAATTATCTAATGGGTTTTTTGTGATTTCAATTTTATACATTATAATTGCTAACTGAATTACAAACAACAAACAAGGCTTATAAATTAGGTTTTGATATGAGGTTATGAGTTTGCAATTGAATATTAATATTAGTGTCGGTGGTGAATATGGTTCTTAGGTTTACACTTTGTTAGGGATGCGGACACTGCAGGAAAGTTAACCGCAATATCAAGGACCGACAAGCAAGTAGTTTAGTGTATACACAGAACCTTTCTTTTGCTCCGACACCTCCTTTCACCATGCATATAAAATAAAACTAGTAGTTATGACAACCCAAGATCTGTGTTGATTAGACACAATTTTATGTAGATACATATATAAAGTAAATTATGACTATATTAATAAAGGACAATACAAAGAACCAAGTTATTAACTTAACAAATATTCTTCTAGTAAGTGTGCTATATCTTGCTATAAATGATGATTGCTGAGTGTTAATTTATTAAAGTACCAACTATAGTGCAGTCCCTTGTAGAAGGATTAGGAAATATTTTTCTTCATTGGAAAAAGCAAGTGTTTATATGGGTTGCCATTTGACCTCATCAGGTTCAAAAAGCTATGCATCCAACAAAGAACTATATAACTTTTTAAATAAATTACAAAAAGAGCCAGTCCATGTTGTTTGCCTCTAATATTAAACAAAACCTTAATAATGACGTTTAGTTAAAAACAATATGAACCAGAGTTTGCGACATGCTCATTTCCAAAAACTTATGTTTAGAATTGTCATTGCTATCCTTGACTATTACTTATTTGGGAGATCTACCTTGAGTTGTACTTTAAATTAACATCTCATTTATAAAAAGAACAGCCCAAGCTCTGCAAATGCTACAGTATTACACGCTCTGATGTTTGTGACAAAAATCTATATAAACTTTTTTTGCCGCCAAATTTTTTTTTGGCAACGCTTTACCACTTTTCTTTTTGCTTCTTTACATTCAACTTTTAAATTACATTTTATTTATTAAGGAATTATGCATGGAGTTTCTTACATGAAAATTTGTTGAAGTATCATTATGACGAAGAAACCAAATCAAAGAAAATAACAGTATAAATAATAGATCAGAAGTACTGATATAGAATTGCATAATAAATTTGTTATATCATAAGACACCAGATGTAGATTTTAAAATTGATATCATTATTGTCATTAATACACACAAAGAAGAAAGTTTTCATTGAATAAAAGAGATTATTTGATCAAACAAAGATACAAACATCCAATTACATATGAAGCTGTCCAATCAATATTAAATTCAAACTTTCTTACCTAAGTTCCATGTTAAAGCCACTATCACAATTTAAAAAACCATCAAATAAATCAAAGAGTTACTGTGGCACTATTTAATAATTTATAAGAAAAGTTACATTATTCAATTGTCAAATAAAAATAGATACGATGTTATGGATGGTGCTATTGGGGGGAAGGAGTAGGTCCGAGGCAAATGTAGTTGGAGTTCCACGGATTTGAAACTCTTCTCATAGTGCAGTGAATCTCTCATAAGCAGGGTGTTAGGTGCAAAATGGAGGTACAAGAGCCACCGCTGGGACGGATTTATCCTATCCTGGGGTACGGTTGTGTCAGTTGCCAAAACTTGTACCATCTCTAATGCCAACTTACATCCTGGCTACTGGTCTACTGCCACCCTTGGCCAGAAAATCTGGGCTGACGGGAACAAAGGTTGGGGCTAGGATTAAGCCGGAGCCAGAGCCAGGGTTAGGATTGATGGCTGATGTCCCTAAGCTCAAGGGAAATAGCCAATCCCAGAGCAGAATGCAAGGGCTCATAGTATGGCTATCTCGGTAATGATACAAGCAGTCAGCGCTACCACATTAGCCTGTCCTATGATAGGCTCAAGGGTGGTCACTGCCGCTATCTATTTAGAGACAACTCGGTAGATATTGACAAACAATCTTTCAGTAATTGTGGGTGTCCTGGCATTTTGTGTTCCATAGATGGTTGTTTGAAAGTAAACGACATGTACCCCTGAAAAAACGCCAACACACTCACGCGAGCAAACAAAAAAGTGTAACACTTAGCATACAAGAAAAAAATTGTTGAATATAGCCGTTTTCGGGTGGGGCTATGTCAAACATTAATATCGGCAAATTGGAAGAAAAAAAAATATGGGAGCAATCAACAAAAAGTGAAAATCCACATAGCAATTCAATCCTCTGAACTTGGTCAGACGTATATATACAAGTGAATGGAAGGATAAATTTACAGATCACTTTATCCAATACATGAATTGCTTCCAATTAATCAATTAAGAAGTACATCATAAACCAACCACAATCATGAAACTAGAAATGAGTTCATATTTGCACAAAGTTCCCAACACCGGTATCACAAATCTATCAAACCTGAAACTGATAGTCTTCATAATGTTCTGTGCAACACTACTATTTATTATAACATCGAGTCGATATTTGACTGGATCAGAGTCTCTCGGACAAATACCAAGTGAAATTCCAAAATCGTCGGAGCAATTGAATGAAGAGCTCTCACAACAAATCAATTCTAAATTACACAAATTGGCATCATTTGATAAGTTCAATTCATTCCCATTGCTAAATAAACATATGAAAGATGATATTTATGGGTTAATGACATTAGAAACTTTTACTGATCCACTTCCGTACCTTGAGAATTACAATGAAGAAGAGTATTCACAACAGAACTATCCTATTTGTTCGGAAAAGTTAATGTTTCCAAGTAAAATCAAACTCACAAAACAACAGTATTTACTAGCAGATTTGCAACAGTTTTTGGGAGTTTTGAATAATATGAGACCTTATCACGATATGGTTGAAAAGGCCAAAGCATATTTTATCTCTGATTTACGAGAAGAAAAGAAATGGTTCAGATTTGCTGGATCATCAATATGGCTACCACAATTTCAATGCCATTACATGGTTAGTCGTTATTTATATTCACCTAATGGAGTGGCAAATCACGCATTTGCCAGTTTTTTGTATATCCAGTTGTTTGATTCTGATTGGAAAGAACTACCATCACATACTACATTGGATATCCCGTTTGAACAAACAGAAGCGAACTCTATATTCAAAATTTTCAAGCCAAAACAGAAATATGCAAACTTTCGAAATTCAACATACCCTCAAATCTTGCCTATTCCGTTTGATTATAAATTGCCCATAGAAACAAAAAAATATTACTATGGTCCGGAAGATCCAAGAATATTATTACGATCGAATCCGTTGGGGTTTGATGAACCTTTGATTGTATTTAATATGAAGGGGTTAAAGTTAACCAAGCGAGTAATGTATTCTTATCTACCATTTTCAAACACTTTGAAACTTTTGAAAAAAAGACGAGAGCCTTTTGCTAATATAGAAAAGAATTGGACTCCTTTCAAAAGTGTGGCACAGCCAAGTAAAACCCAAACGACTATACATTTTATTTATTCGATGATCCCGTTAGAAGTATTAGCATGCGATATTGATTCAGGACTTTGTGATATTTTACAAAAGCCAGCTAAACATGACTTTAATTATGTTGGTGGATTACGAGGCGGAACTCAGTTGGTTTCATTGCCTTTGAATGAAACTATCCCTAGTGAAATTAGAGCCAAGTTGCCAATACCAAAAAACAGGCAAGTTTATATTGGGTGGGCTAGAACTCACTTGAACAATTGCGGATGTGGTGATTCAATGTATCGACCAAACTTTATAACTTTGGTTGAAGACTACGATGATGTAACTGATAAGTATTACTACAAGATTGGAGATATTTCCGGATATTTTGATTTTGCCGCAAAGATCGAACCTTGGTCCAAACAAGTTTTGGACGAAGAAGGAAATTTATACGAAAAGGCTGAACAGTGCCAAGGACGAAATGTACTTATACCCAATTCCATTGCTTATTGGGATGTTGGATCAATTAAACTTGCGGGTACTGAATATCAGAAACACGATTTCAAAGACATGTTTTCCAGTGGAAAAGTGTCAGATTTTAATGCCAATGAAATCGTCTTTAATGATTATATGGGCGTAACATTATCTTCAGCAGATAGAGATGTGAGCATTGTTCATGTGAAAGGATTATTAAACTATATTTTACAATTGCCCAGTTTAGTTGATGACTCATTGGTTATTAACAAAGAATGGACATTCCAAAAGAAAGGGCATGATTTAAATGTTAGGTGTGCTATGATTGCTAGTAAAGAGTACTGTAAATCTTATGCAATAAAACAAGGAGTGAAGATAGATGAAAAATCTGAGGAAACCTGAGGAAATTCATTCATGTGTATCGGTCATATTTTATAGAGTTTTTTTTAAAAAATTCGTACTATTTATTTAAGCCCCCTTTGCAAAGATGACTTTCATGAACATTCTTTTTTTTTTTTAGGTCCTTTCTCCCTCCATCCATAACCGAAGTTTCTTTTTCGCTGGTGTTTTTTTGACAGAATTTTTTTTTTCCGAAGTCGCGGAAAATTTTTGTCTTCTTTTTTTTTTCGGTGTATTTTTGTCTTCCATTGCCTTCAATAACCGAAATCGTTCCAAATCTAACATTTTAAGCTGCAAAAATTTTTCAGATCTGGTTAAAATGGTAACGCGGGTACCATAGCCGTAGATAAATGAAGAATTTTCTTTCGTTTTTTATCTTTTTATTATTACAATTTTCAATAATGATACAATAATTTATTATTTTTGATGCCACATGATATGAAGGTTACATCTCTATATATATATATTTAAGGAGACTACCCTGACTTGGATTACATGTTATTTTTTTGTCTTTTTTCATGAGTGATAGTTTTTGTCTCTAGACTTAATAAGTTAAATCAACCTTTGAATCGACACCACAAGAGCAATGGACAGTAAGAAAGCATCCTTTGAATCAAACCATAAAGAGCTCTCGGCTTCTTCATCGAATGAATTTAATGAAGTTCTAGAATTCACAGTATCTAATTATGAAACTCTACAACAACAAAAAGAACTTGGGAGCAGAAGAAGTTCAGTACATCGTAAATCACTAGAAGCAATTAAGAAATGTATCACGGGAGAGTCCAATTATGAATCTCCTGAAACTAAAGATTATTCAGTTCACCACATCTATGGCGATTTAGATTCTGATGCAATAGAAATTCAACGTACACAAACCAGAAACTTAATTTTAACAAAACTAGAGAGTCGAGTAGAAGATAACACTAATAATTACAGCAACGATAACCACGAGCATGAGGTTGAATGTCAAGATACTATAAGTGTAATTCCTGATACAAATATTGAGATTGCTCAACATGGTAAAGAGTTCGATACCATAGACCCAGAATTAATTACATGGAATGGACCCGATGACACTGAAGACCCGAGAAATTGGCCAATAAATAAAAAGATATTTTTACTAGGTTTCGTATCATTATATGCCTTGGTTGCTCCTATGTCATCATCAATGTTATCTCCAGCAATGACATTTATAGCAGAAGATTTCCATATATCATCACCCATAATAAAGTCAATGGTGGTTTCAATACAAATCTTGGCATGGGCATTTGGACCATTAATTATTGCCCCCTTATCTGAACATGATTATATTGGTCGTAAATTGGTTCTTGACGTGTCATGTTGGATGTCATTATTTTTCAATCTTGGATGTGCATTTTCACAAACCACGGCACAAATGATGGTTTGCCGATTCATTGGTGGCTTGTTTGGTTGTGTCCCCATGAATGTATGTGCTGGAGTCATTTCCGATATGTTTGATGCCCAATCCCGGAATGCAGCATTAGCTGGATATTCTTTAGTTCCATTGTTAGGACCAGTAATTGCTCCTGTGATATCAGGTTTCATAGTCGATCACAAACAATGGCGTTGGACATTTTATGTCTTGTGTATCTTCAATGGATTTGTTGCTATTACGGCTACTTTTTTATTTAAAGAAACTTATTCACCAACCTTATTGAAACGTAAGGCCAAAAAATTGCGAGAACAAACGGGGAATGTTAATCTTCACACTATCTATGAAATTGCTGACGGGGAAACAAAATTAGGCAAAATTTGGCTTTGTATGGTTAGACCAATCAAATTATTGTTCACTCATCCTATGATTGTTGGATTGGGGTCATTTATGGCATTTACATATGGGTTCATGTACTTGATGATTGTGACATTCCCAGAAATATTCGGCAACCAGTATGGCTATAGTAAAAGTGTGACTGGTTTGATGTATATCCCCATGGGTATTGGCTTTATTATTGGGGTTATCTTTTGGACATACATGGTTGGTAATGTTTATGAACGATTAACCAGTAGAAATAATGGGGTTGCCAAACCAGAATTTAGATTGCCTTGTTTAATTGCATCCTCGATATTTATCCCTGTCGGATTAATTTGGTTCGGTTGGTCTGCGCAAAAGAAGTTGCACTGGATCATGCCTGGTATTGGTAGTGCAATATTTGCCATGGGATTAGTGTGTGTGTTTCAAACTATTCAAAACTATTTGATTGATATGAACGTGAGATATGCTGCAAGTTCAGTTGCTGCTGCTGCCTTGTTTAGATCGTTGTTTGGATTTAGTTTCCCATTGTTTGCTAATAAGATGTATAGTGCATTAGGTTATGGCTGGGCCAACACCATGTGTGCATTCATTGGAATTTTTTTGGGGGTCCCATTCCCAATTTTTTGCTATATGTATGGTGAAAAAATAAGACATTGGGCCGATAAAAGAATTGAAAAGGAACAATCGAAAAGAGATCAAAAGAATTTGGAGAGATTAAAATTGAAAAACGATAGTGTTGTATAGAGATGTTGTAGTTAATAGAGTCTAAAACATAAATTCGTGCAATTTTTCTTCTTTCTTGTAGTTGCGTGGTAGTGAAATTAGTAGTGCACATTGACCATAAACAAGATAAGGGAGGAAAAAACAAAACTGAATTGTGAATCTTAAAACACCACCAACAGCGGTTTACCCTTCGACAACTATAAACTCATTAGACTATCTAGATATGACAGAAATACACCTTGACCAAACTTCTCAAAAGATCCCTGACCCGGTAAAGTTTGTTTCTATAGAAGAATTGCATGCTTTCCCTTTACCAAAGGCATTAGAGTCGTTGCCACCATCAGTTTTCCAACAATTTTTAGAAAGTAAAGACTTACTACAAGGGTACTTAAAGCAATTAAAAGCATATCAAGAAAAGCAGCTGGAAATTATAGATCAATTGGGTGAATTGGATAATATTTTAGAGAACGTGATACACAAACAATTGATCAAAGATTACGCAGCACTAGTGGATAAAATAAATCAACAAATTAAAAGTATAAACATAATATATCAAGAATTTCTTAATCTTGAAACATACCAGTATCAACTACTTTCTAATAATTTCAATCAGGATATTTTGAAGTTGAAATTTAAAAAATTATTGGAAAAGACCAATCAAGATAGTTTAAACATTGTCAAGAATTATCATGAAAAGGGAGAGTCGACAGATGACGATTTCAATAATATGATTGAAAATTTTAAAGAAAGTCGAAAATTGTACCATTCAAGAAAGGAGAAATTACATCGATGGGAAGAAGAAAGAGTAAGTGGATTTGTATAAATGAGATAAGCGGGGTGGTGGCTACTCCTGCTAAGTTGCTTGTACATGTTTGAGCGATTTTCATTTAAAAATGGCTCAAATTCTGTTTAGCAACACGGATTAATTTACAGAACGTTCAGGAACTTTTCTCTATGAAGAGATGGAATGGCAGGGAGTGACGCATGGAAAACAATGCAAGAACAGTTGAGGATGAAGTTTTACTATGAACTGGGGATGCCGCTAAAGTAAGTCCATGTATGTTATTGTAACAAACAATGAATATCAAAAGTACGCCAGATGCTTTGGAAAAATAACTCCCGCGCTACTTAACTCCCTTCTCGGTTTTATTTCTAAGAACTTCTTTCAAAGTTCCATTTTAATCGATTGACAAATTGTAGCAATCAAAGTCTCAAGCAGCAAACGACATTTAATTATTTAATTTGGGAATGGGATATTAGTGTTTTGTATAATTTATTGTAAGACGATTTTATACTTTTTGGTGTAGTAGATTGTAGGTGATGATAGTTTTGTAACACCTTTTAGCTTATTATTAGATACAGAGATGACTGATTAATTTATTTTCTTCTCCTTTCTTCCGTCCGATATTCGCTTCAAATCTTAATTGTCTCGGAATTTAGCCGTCCATACAAAAAAAAAAGAGAAACATGGAAGAAAACTTTTCTTGTGGTCACGGGTAGAAGGCGATGGTGGTGCCACGCCACCACCAGCAAGGTCGCACTAATACGATATATGGATGTGAATTGACACACAAAAGAAAATATTCGGAGTATAGAATACAATTGTTGTACATTGAGTTCTTCTGCTTAACTTTAACCAGAAAAGGACGACATCGAGGGGAAACCAAATAAAAAAAAAAGAATTTAATTAATTTCACAATATAAAATTGTTATCAAATTTCCATCTCTCGAAAGTATTCAATTTCAATAGAATTTTTTTTTTTTTTCTTTTTTTACAACGTTAGTTCATTCGACTAGTTTCATCATTATATCTATTCCATAATGTTTACTAGATCATTGATTAAAGGTGGTGGCAGACTTGCTACTACCAGATCATTGGTCAACAACTCTACTAGTTTGGTTTTAAAAAATCAATTTAAGAAATATTCAACATCAACTCCTCCTAAGGTTGCCAAATCAAAATCTTCGACAATTGGTAAAATATTCAGATACACTTTTTACACTGCTGTGATATCGGTTATTGGTTCTGCCGGTTTGATCGGTTACAAAATTTACGAAGAATCTCAACCTGTTGATCAAGTGAAACAAACACCATTGTTTCCTAATGGTGAAAAAAAGAAAACTTTAGTTATTTTGGGTTCTGGTTGGGGTGCTATTTCATTATTGAAAAACTTGGATACCACTTTGTATAATGTTGTTATTGTCTCCCCAAGAAACTATTTTCTTTTCACCCCATTGTTACCATCAGTTCCTACCGGTACTGTTGAATTGAGATCTATTATTGAACCTGTCAGATCAGTCACCAGAAGATGCCCTGGTCAAGTTATTTACCTTGAAGCAGAAGCTACAAATATCAACCCTAAAACTAATGAGTTGACACTTAAACAAAGTACTACTGTCGTTTCTGGTCATTCTGGTAAAGATACTTCCTCTTCTAAATCAACTGTTGCCGAATACACTGGGGTTGAAGAAATCACTACCACCTTGAATTATGACTATTTAGTTGTTGGTGTTGGTGCTCAACCATCTACTTTCGGTATTCCTGGAGTCGCTGAGAATTCAACCTTTTTGAAAGAAGTCAGTGATGCTTCTGCTATTAGAAGAAAATTGATGGATGTTATTGAAGCTGCCAATATTTTACCTAAAGATGACCCAGAAAGAAAGAGATTATTGTCCATTGTTGTTTGTGGAGGTGGACCAACGGGTGTTGAAGCTGCTGGTGAAATTCAAGATTATATTGACCAAGATTTGAAGAAATGGGTTCCTGAAGTTGCCGATGAATTGAAAGTCTCCTTGGTGGAAGCTTTACCAAACGTTTTGAACACATTTAACAAGAAATTGATTGACTATACCAAAGAAGTTTTCAAAGACACTAATATCAATTTGATGACTAATACCATGATCAAAAAAGTCAATGATAAAAGTTTGATTGCAAACCATAAAAACCCTGACGGATCTACTGAGTCTATTGAAATTCCATATGGTCTTTTAATTTGGGCTACTGGTAATGCACCAAGAGATTTCACTCGTGATTTGATCGCCAAAGTCGATGAACAAAAAAATGCCAGAAGAGGTTTATTGGTTGATGAAAGATTGAAAGTTGATGGTACTGATAACATTTTTGCCTTGGGTGATTGTACTTTTACCAAATACCCACCAACTGCACAAGTTGCCTTCCAAGAAGGTGAATATTTAGCCAATTATTTTGACAAATTGCATGCGGTTGAATCTTTGAAATACACCATTGCTAACCCAACTCCAAAGGACAATGTTGAAAAATTGTCAAGAAAATTAGCTAGATTAGAAAAGAATTTACCTCATTTCATTTACAACTACCAAGGGTCTTTGGCTTACATTGGGTCTGAAAAGGCTGTTGCTGATTTGGTCTGGGGTGATTGGTCAAATATAAGTTCCGGAGGTAATTTGACCTTTTTATTCTGGAGATCAGCTTATATTTACATGTGTTTATCAGTCAAGAACCAAGTGCTAGTTGTTTTAGATTGGGCTAAAGTCTATTTCTTTGGTAGAGATTGTTCTAAGGAATAGATACCCTGAGTTTACCCTTACTTTTTTTTGTGATTTAATTTGATTAGAAAATTCATTATTTATTCATAGCCGTAAGTGTTATAAATGTACGACGTATTCAATATTGTTTAGTGTGAATTTGTCCTATTCTCTATCACATTTGCGTTCGTCACCAGTTATGTAGGCATCGGATCAACTAATGATTAGATAAAGTCGTGTGAATGGCAAATTAGCTAAATATTAAGAACTTATTTGTGATTCTAGAAAAAGTTACTTTGAAAACACAGAGGGGAAGAATTATCGAACAAAGTCAATTAGGGATGAAACTTGCAACGAATGATTTTGAATCATTGAGTGGTAATTGTAAATTGATTTTATAATCTCTCAAAATAAAAAAGGGAATGAAGATAACTGTAGAATATGTAATATATATGAATAGCTACAAGAGAGGCGAGGGGGGGGAAGAGAGCAAGTTTTACAAAAAAATGGGTGGAATGGAACAACTAATGTGTAAGGTAACTTGGAGCAAAATAGGAGACAACGAAGGGGGGCAGGGCGGAGAGGGGGGGCCCAGATGATGTGGAGGACCTTTTTTTTAAAAATCTTTGCTCAAGTTTTAATGTGAGAGAATGTACTTTGGTGGTGGTGCTGGTGGAACAAAGACAATACACAAAACTCTATGCATACTAAATTGATTCTTCATAGCAACAATTAAATTTCGGAGGATTAATTTTACTAAGAAATTTCTAATCTATTTGGTTAATTGTCTTTTAGTGTGTTTCATTGATTTCTTTGCTCAACATCTTCTTCTTCTTCTTCTTATATCCCTTCCTTTTCCTCCCTCCCTTTTTTTTTTTCTTTCTTTGCATAAACGCCTTTTTTTTTATAAATAGATTCACATTTCTTTATCAATTGTTGAGTTCCTATAATTTAAACTAAGAATAACATCTAACAATGACTATGGATGGATCAACTCCTGAAGAAAAAAGATTAAAGGATATCAAATTTAGACAATGGGGTTCATATGTTGGTGAAAGACAATGGGCCACAGTTAGAGAGGATTATTCCGCTGATGGTGATGCTTGGTCCGCTTTAACTTTTGATGACTCTAGAAGTCGTGCTTATAGATGGGGTGAAGATGGGTTAGCAGGTGTATCTGATAGAAAACAATTTGTCAACGTTACCATGGCTTTATGGAATGGGAAAGATCCTATTCTTAAGGAAAAATTGTTTGGTGTAACCAATTCCCAGGGGAACCATGGTGAAGATGTCAAAGAACAGTATTACTACCTTGACAACACTCCTACCCATTCCTATATGAAGTATTTGTACAAGTACCCACAAAATGAGTATCCCTACAAGCAATTGGTGGAAGAAAACCAAAAAAGATCAAGATTAGAAAAAGAATTTGAAATTACCGATACTGACATATTCAAAAACAATGAATATTTTGATGTTGTTATGGAATCTGCAAAAGGTGATGCTCCTGATGAATTGTATTTTAGAATTACTGCTTACAATAGAAGTGATAAAGCTGCTTCCTTGCATATCTTGCCTCATTGTACATTGAGAAACATTTGGTCTTGGGGTGCCGACGAGTACCAAGAAGTGAAAAAACCACACGTTAAGCAAATTGATGAATACACTGTTGAAGTTGAAACACAAAAGTTTGGTAAACGTTATTTGGTATTTGCTCCATCGCCAGGGTTTAAAGAGTCTGATCCTGATGTTGAACCGCAGTTAATTTTCACAGAAAATGAAACCAACACGAAAAAATTGTACAATCAAGATAATAAAAGCAAGTATGTTAAAGACGCTTTCCATGAATATGTCGTTGATGGGAAACAAGAAGTAGTCAACCCAGAAAAACAAGGAACAAAAGCCGCTGCTTGGTTTACATTTAAAGATATCCCAGCTGGGGAGTATGTTACTATCCGTTACAAATTTACCAATGACAAATCAGAAGTTGATGAATTTGAGTTGGACAATATTATCAGTAAACGTCAAGCTGAGGCTGATGAATTTTATTGGCACGTTACACCATATCCAATTAGTGACGAGTTGAGACAAATTCAAAGACAAGGTTTTGCTGGGTTGCTTTGGACAAAACAGTTTTATTATTTTGTCCACAATTATTGGGCAAATGGTGATCCAGATACAATTAAGCCGCCAATGAATCGTGCCAACGGTAGAAACAAGGAATGGAAACATTTGTATACTGATGAAATTTTGTCCTTACCCGATAAATGGGAGTACCCCTTTTTCGCTGCTTGGGATTCTGCCTTCCATTGTATTCCATTTGCTATGATTGATCCACGTTTTGCATGGATGCAATTAGATCATTTGGTGCGTGAATGGTATATGCACCCCAATGGACAAATTCCTGCCTATGAATGGAATTTTAGTGACGTGAACCCACCTGTCCATGCATGGGCTGCGTACAGAGTATTTAAAATTGAAAGAAAAATGTATGGGGTTGAAAGTCTTGATTACTTGGAATCTATCTTCCAAAAATTGTTGATCAATTTTACTTGGTGGGTCAATAGAAAAGATGCTGAAGGGAAAAATGTTTTCGAAGGTGGGTTTTTAGGGTTGGATAATATTGGTGTTTTCAATAGATCAGAAGAGTTACCAACTGGAGGGAGCTTAGAACAAGCTGATTCAACTGGTTGGATGGCATTCTATTCTTTGCAAATGTTGAATATTGCCCTTGAGTTGGCTAAGACTAGACCAGTTTACGAAAATATTGCCTCCAAATTTTTCGAACATTTCATTATTATTGCCGACGCCATGACTTTTAGAGGTGGTGATGGAGATGAAAGCACTAAAGATGCTTTGTGGGACGACAAGGATAAATTCTATTATGATGCTATTAGATACAGTGACCACCACGTTGAATCATTACATGTCAGATCATTGGTTGGTTTAATTCCGTTGTATGCTTCGTTGACCATTGAACCTGATCTTTTAAACAGATACCCATCATTCAAAAAACGTCTCAATTGGTTTCTAGTTCACCAAAAGAAAATGTCAGAAAGAAACATTGCCTCAATGGAAACCAGAGGGGTTGGTGAAAGAATGTTATTATCATTAGTCTCCAAAGACAGATTGTTGGCCATTTTGGACAGAATGTTGAATGAAGATGAATTCTTATCTGAATATGGTATTAGATCTTTATCAAAGTATCATAAGGACCATCCTTATGTTAAGGAAGTCAACGGAGAAAAATTCACCGTTGCTTATTTGTCAGGAGAATCAGATTCAGGAATGTTTGGTGGTAATTCGAATTGGAGAGGACCAATTTGGTTCCCAACTAATTTCTTATTAGTCGAAGCATTACAAAGATTCTATTTGTATTATGGACCTGATCTTAAAGTGGAGTGTCCTAAAGGGTCCGGTGATTACTTGAATTTGGCTCAATGTGCTCAAGAAATCCAGCATCGTTTGATTCGTATCTTTTTGCCCGATGAAGAAGGTGATCGTGCCTGTAATGGTGGTGTGGACATTTTGAACCGAGACCCACTTTTTAAAGACTATGTTCCATTTTATGAATATTTTGATGGTGATAGTGGTCGAGGATTAGGTGCATCGCATCAAACTGGGTGGACTTCTTTGGTGACCAAATGGATTCATGATAATGCTGCTAGTAATAGAGTTCCAAGGACTCCACAAACTCCAAAGAATAGAAGAAGACAATCAGTTTTCTTGCATGCCAGTGAAGAGGCCAACGATGACGATGAGGAAGAATTACAGAAATATGTTCCTAAATGTGGTCCAATGCCTGGTACTTTGGCTAGAAGAAAGTCAGGTAAATCATTGTTAAATTTAACTGTGAATGCCTTGGATTTGGGGGACGAAGAAGGAAGTGCAACTACAAAAGCTGCTGTGTGTGGTCAAGTCGGTGAAGGGAAATCAATCAGTGAAGAAGAGTTAGAAAAATTACACAAGGTCCAATCGGGGGCTTCTATTGATTCCAACGAAGCAGCTCAACTTGATAGTGATCTATTGGGTCAAGTTAGAGCTGCTTTCAAGAAATTTAAGTCAAGAACTGACGAAGATGAATTTGAAGGTGATGAATTTGAAACTAGATGTTCATAAGATGACCCACAAACACAAATGAATGTATTTGAGAAAATCTTATGTTAGTTTATATATATATATACGTATAGTTTTGTTTAAGAATTGGTTTTATTTTGTACAATCAAGGTTTGTAGATTTTCCAATATATGTGGAAAGATTTACTATCCAAAAAACGATCACGTGACCACGAATACTGGCGGGGATGATAGAGGCGAGACAAGACGAAAGAAACAACAGGCAAGTAAAAAAAAAGGGATAATTCAGCTCACATCAATATTAAACGTACTGTAAATTAGCCAAGCCCTCAAACCTTTCCCTTGCTCCGCCAATCATGTCAGAATCATTCAATACTTATGAATCGGAATTTCAATTTGCGATACAAGAAGCGCAAATTAAGATATCTCAAATTAATTCGGTTGATGCAGGTATGTTGTACTAACACATGCACAAAGATATATATATATCATAAATACTAACAAAGATGTTTCAACTCCCATGGTCGCTTTTGGTGAATGGGATGGGTTTGAAAACTTTCTTGTATTAGAGCAACGTAAGAATTATTTAAAATCAATTGAAGGAGCCAATGAGGAAGCAAGAGAAGTACTTGATCAAATGACAATTGAAGTGTCGAATTTACCTTCGAATCAAAGATCATCATACAATGCTAAAATTCGAAACTATCGAACAGAATTAGATACTGTGACAGTGACATATAATAAACTTTTAGATGCTCAAGATAAAGTTGAATTATTTGGTAGTAATAGATATACCGATGATAGTGGCGATTCATCAGAACAACGTAAACAATTATTGAGTAATAATTCATCGTTAGAAAGATCATCACAACGATTACATGATAGTCAAAGAATTGCTATGGAAACAGAAAATATTGGTAGTAATATTTTGAATGATTTACGATCACAAAGAGAACAAATTAATGGTGCTAGAAATACATTACTGCAAGCAGATAATTATGTTGATCGTTCAGTACAAACCTTGAAAACTATGGGTCGTAGATTGACGGCTAATAAGTTTATAAGTTATGGAATAATTGCGGTATTGATATTATTAATATTTTTAGTTCTTTTCAGTAAATTTTCTTAGACAGAAGCAAGATTGTTTAATAATAATAGTAATACTAGTTGTTTCAAAGTATACATCGTTGATGTATTGTTGGATTGTTTAGTTTTTGTAGAAGATATTAAGGGGAAAGAGAAGTTGGTATCAAAAAAAAAAGGTGTTTTGTGTTGTATTAGTAATGGATTGGCTGTAGTTGATCGATGCGGCATCGGTTCCACTTGGGGGAAGTAGAAATGGTCATGGCCCTTGAAGCCCAGGAAAGAGTGGAAGAAGAAAAAAAAAAATTTTGATAATGACTGAAAAATCAAGCCAATTTCAGTTCCCAATCTCTTTGTCATCACCAAAACTGAAAACAGTTAATACACCAAGGATATCAAAACTTCGAAGTAGCATCATGTTTAGATTAATACCAAGATTAAAACCAATAATACCATCAATAAATCGTATTTCTTTGTCCGTTAAACCACAACCATCAACTTCACAACATTGTCACACATTGCGAGCTTTCCATACATCACCAATTTCCCTTCATGGACACCTCAAAAAACCTAATCCAGGTGAAGAATTGCATATTACATTTATAACTAAGGATGGCAAACAATTAACTTATGAAGTTGCTGAAGGTGATAATATTTTGGATATAGCACAAGCACATAATTTGGATATGGAAGGAGCTTGTGGTGGTTCATGTGCCTGTAGTACATGTCATGTTATCGTTGATCCGGAATATTATGATAGATTAGAAGAACCTGATGATGATGAAAACGATATGTTGGATTTAGCATTTGGATTGACAGAAACTTCTAGATTAGGATGTCAAGTTAAAATGACTAAAGAATTAGATGGAATTAGAGTGGCATTACCGGCTATGACTAGAAATTTGCAGTCTCGAGATTTTAATTAATAATTGAACGAAAGAGTGTTTGTTAGCAAGATGATAGAATCAAAATGGATCCAATATAACAAAGAAGTATGATTTGAAAGAGGACAAATTTTGTAAATAGAATTTTTTTTAAAATACCAATAACCTAATTATAAGTATTGATATCTGTATATAAAAATATTATGGAATATCTATTCTTTTGGCTTTACATAACCCATCGTTACCATCCTTGTCAATTACAATATTTTTTGCCATATCATAACCAAATCTATCTTGTTGACCAGTATGCCCAATGAAAAAACATTTTAAAGACTGAGGGAAATGACTAATCCCCCCATTATCGTTGATTTCACTTACTGATTTGATTTTATTATTAGTCAAATCAATTTCAATAAGATTTTCATGTCGAGTCAAATTCTTATTATGACCAATCATAACATCATTTAGAAATGTTAATTTGTTCAGACATAAATTCAACGTTTGAAGGTTGGTAATTGTACTTCTCGGGAAAGTTAAATTAATTGACTTGAGTGAATTAAATGATAAATCTAATACTTTTAAATTGATGGAATTGAAATGTATTTGAAATTTTTGAAATTGATTACTGGATAAGTTCAACACTTGTAATTGATCTAAATTTTGAAGTGTTGATGTTAAGGTATTGTTTAAGCTGGTCAATTTATTCATTGATAAATTCAATACTTGAAGGGTTGATGGGAACTGTACATTTAAATGAGTCAAGTCATTTTGTGATAGATTTAAATACTTTAGATTCGGTGATGATGAATGGCTATTGTCATTATCTTCTTCCTCTTCTTCCTCTTCAGTCCATGATACATTTTCAAATTGAGATAATTCACAACCATTAAAACTCAATTCAACTAAGGATGAACAAAATTTTATATTTGATATGCTTTTAAATTTACAATTATCCATATTCAAAATTTTTAAATGATTAGGTAGTTTGACTTGTTTGAAGTTTGACAATGGATTAAAATTTAAATATAAAATTTCAATTAATAATTCTTGTCCTTGATTGTTACAACTCAAATCAACTTGACTAAGTTTATTTTCAGTCAAATGAATCGTTTCAATGGTATGTGGTAGATTGGGTCGATAAATTTTTTTAATCCAATTTGATCCAATTCCTAAATTTTTTAAATGTGCTGGAAATTTGATTCCTTGAATACTCGATATTTGATTGACTTCTAAAGATAATACTTCGACAGAATCCGGATAATTTATTTTATGGAAATGCTTACCAATTTGAGTATTGAATAACTTAAGATATTTCAATTTTGTAAATCGAGTGAAATTTGGTACATATAAGTTCCAATCAATAGGATTATCGGAAAAACTTAAGTATTTCAACCTATTATTATTAGGTCCAATCAATTTATCAATTACTGCTAAATCCTTGATATTATTATTAGTCAACTTTAAACTTTGTAAACTATCTGGAAATCTACCACAAGTTTCAAAAATTTGCGGATTATTAATTCTCAGAATCTTTAACCTGGTTAAATTCTTCCAATTAGAGACATCAAAAGGTATATAGTTAGTAATTGATAAAGTTTGCAAATTCTTCATTAATTTTTCACCAATAAATTCTCTGTCATTTTCGTTGTCATTGCTAGGTAGTAGTAACTGTTGAAAATCAAGTAAATTTCTTTGTGAATCCCATATAAAATCAACTTTTAAACAGTTTAATTTGTCATTAACCAAATTATTAGTCACAAGCTGTTTTATAAATTGGCCACCACCATTGGCACTTGAATCTTTCACCATATAAAGTGTTATCGATGATAAATTGTCAAGATGGGTAATCGTGGCTTGATTCTTAATTGTACAATTGCCAACATTCAACTCCTCAAGTTGATATGGTAATTGATGTTTTATGATAATTGGTTCATTATTATTCCATCCAAATCTATTAGGGTATAAATGTAATAATTTTATTGTTGATGGTAAATTAGAATTGAATTTAATATTACTATCTTCAAACCATAAATTTTTAAGATATGGGAAATTTTCATTTTTGAAAATAAATGATCCACTATAATTGTAAACCATAATTGTTTCGACTAATGGACCGATTGAATCGGAAATTTGATCGAAAACATAATTCAAGCTAAAATTATATAGAAATCCAGGAATAATTTCTAATTCCAAATTATATCGGATCAGACTTGAAGTTTGCTGTTGATTTTTCAATAACTCTATAAAGTCCCATAAGTCAGATAATGTTGATAAATAATAACTTATGGTTATTGTGATCGGTATATTTTGTGATTGGCAATATGAAAGTAGTTGTAAAGTTGATTGTTTTGATGGCAAGAACCGAAGATTGTTTTTCTGTAAATACGATCGTGTTCTTAGATATATATGAATCAATGAATGCTGTACTAATCGATTGTTGAAAGTTATGTTACTGTCGACTATCAAGTTATCAATAGCTCGCTTTATATTGAGGTTGTGATGAATAAAGGAAGATTGAAGATAAGGCGACACTGGTATTGGCAATAATTGTATCAAATTTTCAATACCCACATATTGTATTATTTGGTATAAAATCTCAACTGGTAATAACGAATCAAAGGGTAGAAGATAATTATCGGACATAAAGTAATCAAAATAATCAGTGATTTATTGCAACATGGAAAATTAGTGAATAGTAGAAAGTAAGTTTAAACTCTTGGTATTTGTATGTGTGTGTATATAATTTTAAGCTTGATTTAAGGTGTTAATACGAGTAATGATTAGATAATCGGTAGTGCTAATGCCATGAAAGTTAATATTCAAGTAATATTAAATTGTGATTTATTCAATCTTGTGTTATGAGTAATGTTGTTGTTGGCAGTATTGGAAAGCGATTCCCGGAGAATCCTTTTTTTTTGTAATTGGTGCACTCCCCTATCCCGCCAATCTTATGACCACGGCTGTTGCAACCACCACACCTTCACTTTTCTTAAAGCCATAAGAGTGTTCACAATATGAAAGATAAGACAAATCTCTTCAATTCATCGTTACGTTTCTAAATATTAGTACTGTTGAGGGTTGTTGATCAAATAGTTGTCCTCCGCAAAAACTGTACAAGCTTAAGTGGAGGAAATTTCTAAGGCTTGAAGAAACATGATCACAACATCATCTATCTGTTTATCATGAAACACTTGCCTACCTACTAGGCAGAGTCCATTTTTGAAAAAATTCAAATATTTTAACCGAATTACAGATACCGTGAAAACAAAGGAAAGAAAATAAATAATTCAATGTTGTCAATTTGAAGAATTTCTTTCAGTGCTATTGTTGCTAACATTACAACGTAGCAACTTTCACTGAAATATTGACACTGTGGTTGTTGTTATTTAGTGTCATCACAACTACAAACGAAAAAGCAATGGACACAAAATATATTTCAATATCAATAACAATTAAAAACCATTCTTATGTAATAATAAGATAAATGTAAAGTATGATTGTTTAATGATGGTTAAAACTGATGATACTGAACAACAATAGAATTTGATAAAAATAATAATAGTAAGGAAATTCAATAGCACTACCCCTCCAAGTTGATTGTAATGTAAAAATGGGACCACTTCTTATTGTTTTAGCATATCTTGAATCATATAGTTTCGTAATTGTTACCTATGTTGAGGAGGGTGCCTTGTATATATAATTTGTGATACTTGATAAATCTTTTCCAATTATATACAACAAAACAATGCAATGAAAACTTACTCTATTTCTTCCTTCCTTCCTTCCCCCCTCTCTTTCTTAATGATCTGATTTGTCGATCATTGCCTCTCCTCCTTCCTCTTTCTTTGTGTTGGTAATTCATTATTACAATGACATAATTTCTTTTCAAATAATCGTCATTTACTGATTGGTTTAAAACTGTCTGCTTTGGTGAAATCAAATCAAGTATATCTGGCAACAATAGTTCATCCATGCATTATACGCAGTTTTTGTGTGCTACCATTTGCTGCAAATTTGTTTTCTATAATGTTTTTTTTTCCAAAATATGATGGCGTTGAGTTGTGAATATCCAAATCCACCAAAAGAAGTAGTTATTGGTAATCTATAATTTGTAATGACTTTGATATAGAATTAGTAAAATTTTCTAATGGTAATATTTGATAATAATGGCAATATCTCTTCGTTACACGATAATATTTTTCAATTACAGAATGGCTGCTAGAATAATTATGGTACTAAACACATAATCAAATTAAATGCCACGTCACAAAAGAGAAATTCTTCTCTATGTTTCTCTAGCTTAAAATTAATCTCTTCCTAAAGGTACTATTAGCTCTTCACCACAATTTTACCGTGTTTTCTCTCCCTTTTTGTTTTGTTGGGATATTGATGTACAAAATCCCTCAATGATTAAATAGCTCAATGAAACCAAATGGCTTAAAGAAAAGGGGGAGGCTGGTTATTTAAGGTATGAACAATAATCTGTTTTGTAAGAGAATACTACTATAGGATAGTTGTGAATAATGAAAAGCGCAATTGTTTTGTTGTGGTTGTTTTTTTTGTTTTGTTACAAATCCAGTGTAAGATACTCACTGAAACCAATGGTATTATTGTTTTCCTCATAATGGTACTAAGGAAGTATGTGTTTTGTCCTCGTGGTGATCTAAATGAAAGGAGGAGGCAAAGTTACAGAGAAGAGGAGAGGAGGGGAAGAACTATCACAATGAAAATATACAAAAGAAGCCGAAGCCTTGTTTAATTTTTGGTGATAGTTTTAGTTTCCACCCATTGTTGTCACAATATAGGAGGTCGTGGCAGTAGTAGTCGTGGGCTGTGGGTCGACACAATTGTTGAGTTTCATGAATAAATAGGAGAAAGTAACTGCTCGTTTAGGAAAGGAACCAAACAAGACGAAAGGAAGGAAGGGGAGGAGAAGAACGAAGGCTCTGGACGCGAGAATAGACCATGAAAAAAAAAAGATAACCAAAGTGGGGTGTGTTGTTGTTGTTGTTGTTGTGTGTGAAAACCAGGTGTCAATATTTACAATGAAAAGCTAGAATTGATTGAAAAGTAAAATGCACTCAACACATATACGTCATTAGTTGAATTTCAGATGTTCTTTGTATAATTAAAGGGGACTAATGATGATTAATTCCCTCAATTACGAAGCACTAAAGGTTTGGAGAGAGAAGGAAAGGGAAGAAAAAAAAATATCTCAAATTTCAACTGCAAAATGATCAACAATTAATGAGTGATAATATGGAAAAAACAGTAGCTATAGCTGCTATTGGTGGTGGAAATAAATAATCCCTCATTCAAATTGCTGTCATTTCTATTGTTGCTCACAGTAAATAATAATAATCGTATAACACAATAAAATAGAAAAAGAATGAGTCTATTTTTCTACAGTACAATTTATTTTTAATTTGCAGTACCCATTATATTACTCGAACCTACTCACTATAGCTGCAACTTCAAAAAACATAGTCTATGATTCTCTAATAGAAAAGAAAAGAAAATCACTCAATAGTGAAACTTGTTTTGCAATGTATGTATGTATAGTTCACAATTATAATTGCTCAGGAGTAATTTGTCTGTCTAATAAAGGGGATAATCAGTTTATTCACGACCGTATTGATTCTAGAGTTTTGATCTTTCTCTCTTTTGAGTTGATTGTTTCAACCATTGCTTGATCCTCTGCGATTTGAGATAAGAAATGGAACATACTGGAAATCAAAAGTGATCTGATTTTTCATTCAGACTTTTTTTTTCTGAAAGATAAGAGATAATTAAACTTCTTATACAATCCCAAACCAATTCTCATTTACTTGTTGTGTATAGAGGAGGATTGTTTCTTCCTTCTCAACAAAAAAAAGTAAAACAGGATGATTGTGTAATATTTGGGAGGGGATATAGAAAACCCAATTGTCGGCATGGGAGTTGGCGATACCAATAATCGGATTATATCGTATAATCGTATAATGAAACAACCCTGGGAGAAAGAGGTTTTATTAAAAGTATACCGAATGATAACAACTGATTATGGAAAGGATTAGGAGATTACGGCGACATGGATGCATGGGAATCAAATTCCGTTATTTCGCAATATATCGTTATCTTTATTATTATAGTAATTCCGTTGTAGGCTTTTTACTATTAATTCTCAATTTACTACAGAACATACTTGTAAGAGAATATGTCCTTACATGCGCATAAGAGTTAAGTCTGTCTGGAACTTAATATCCGGAGGGAGAAGGGAGGGAGGAACAGACTTTGTAAAAGAAACTTTAGTTGTTAGAAAAATGTATTACTGATGTGACTCAAATTGTCTAATTAAAAATTGAGAGCAAAAAAAGAGTCAGAAAGAAAAAATATAAAAAAAAATTTTCTATGACTGGTTCAACTACTAACTGAGTCACAACATAATTAGTATGATTCAAGAAGAAAAATATGCTCATAGGTTGGAAAAAAAAAATGAATGAATGAATGATAAAAAACTATTGTGTCAATTCCAGATTCGGTAATTATAACCCAGCCAGTACCAATAAAAAACAAAAATTATAAGGACAATTGCGCATTTTATTATTCACAAAAATCGTACTTCGGTGGTTATCAATCAGTTATTATGACTGGGGGGACTACAGTGGTTATGATTTCTTTTTCTGCTAGTTATCTTGTTGTATAGTGGTTATAGGTCTAAAATACTGCAACAAGACAAGACAAGTCAAATGCAGTAGAACCATTGTTGTGGTGGTTACGGGAACCACAATAGAGAATGTACATGCAATATCCACATTCTGTAAGTGGGAATAGTGGTATGTAAATATGTGGTGGTGGTAGTAGTAGTAGTAGCAGTGGTGGTGGTGGTGGAGTAAAATAGCAACAAAGGTTGACTGAAACGCATTGCACGTGCTTGAGGATCATTTTAGTTTTTTCGTGCTTTATATTGCAATAATGAAACAATTGCTAAAAACAAAAAAATTAGGCAAGAAGCCACAAACAAAGCAAACCAAAAAAAAAAACTGTGGGTCAACAAATGTATTGAATGGAGTCAAAAAAAGAAATGATCTGTTTATGGATAATAAAGAAATAGAAGAGTGTGGAATTTTAAGTAAATAGACCGTACTATTGTAAAAAGTTGAATTTCTAGTAGGGGGGAGAGAGAGGTAATAGGGGAGTCCCAAAAATAAAAAAGGACTCATTGTAAAGTAAAAAAAGCTAACAATTGTTCTGATTTAGTTTTTTTTTTTTGGGAAAGTAAACACTCATACTTCCCTCACACGGACATACATAATCACAGACACCAACAAAAAAAAGACATTTCTTCTTCTTCTTCTTAATGTTGAGTGTGTGACACCACCACCACCACACTTTTTGTGACTCTTTTTTTTACACAGTTTTTTTTTTTTTTACTTTTTTTTTGCTGTTATTCCACTATGTAAATTATTATTATTTGTATGGGGGGGTTGGAATTTTTTCTTACTCATAATAAAGTTGTGTCATATTATCAACACTATGCACAGTTAATAATTTTTATTTTTTGCAACGTTCTTTAACTTAATCAAACTAATATAAATTCAACCTAATTTCTCCTTGCTTTTCCTTCCCCCATAAAAAGAATTTTGAAAATTATCTTAAATCTTTCTTTTGGTTTTATCTTTTTTAACATTACATCTTTACCAATATACTTGAACTTGTTTTTATAACAACAACTTCCACTACTACTACTACTATCAGATAACATTTACTTGTATTTGAACTTTATCTATAACAGTCATTAAAAATTTCCAAATCATGGCTTACGCAACTACTTCAACTACTACTAATACTGTCATTAACAACAACAGCAACAGCAGTAATGGCAGTTATTACGATGATGACATATTTGAAATGAACTTGGAAGACAATATTCCATCTTCTTATATTGATTATGAAAATGTCAATAACTACACCACCACAACTACAAATGTATCTGCATTGACAAAATCTAGATCAACCTCAATTATAGCGAGTGGTAATGAATCCTCATTACCTCCTTCACCTTTGGTCTTGCCACAACAAATGTCAACTTCTCCATTACAACCTTACTATTCGTATACATACAATTCATCGTCGTCGTCGTCGCCTTATTCTACATTTGCAAATGAAGATCAAGATCAACACGATGATGATCAATTTCTATATGAATGCTGCATATGCAAGCAAAAATTGAACAATAGCAACAACAACAGTCATAACTGCACCAGAGATTTATTCAATGGTAACACTTTGAAGGATAATGATTTAATCATTATTGAAAACAATAAATTGATTCAAAATAATTATCAAAAATGGTTATATAACATCACCCCCAACATTCCTTATTAATAATAATTCTACTACTACTACTAATATTAATAATAATAATACTAATAAAGATAATGATAATAATAGTTTTTTTATTTCACGATTGATTCGGGTTATAGTTTGGATTGGGTTTGGGTTAGGTTACTCTTTTTTTTAATTTATTTTAATTTGAATTTGATTATTTAAAGGAATTTTATTTTTTTATGGTGGAGAACAAGAGATTAATTATGATTTATATTAGGTTCAATTTTTGTTTTCTATTTTTCAAATTTCGTTTATAATCCTTATATACATATACATATATATCATATCAATACAGTCATTCATTTCATTTCTATACATTCATTGGTATTTAAAACTAAGTAGACATATTATCAGCTCAATTGG
>OKKB01000153.1_pt1 | contig 40083 bp, 15 predicted proteins | sample 1613931 | NCBI WGS metagenome assembly OKKB01 (sample SAMN04436893, study PRJEB24849) | human gut metagenome | biome: human gut; feature: NICU; material: stool | host: Homo sapiens | place: USA: Saint Louis, MO | collected 2012-02-08
AAATTGGTAATGCAATCTGTTCTTTATTTGAGTCGAATGCCACGATTATACAACATGAAGCAAACGAACAAGAAAAAAAAAAAGGACAAGTCCAGACTTGACTTTCCCCTTTTTGTTTTGCTTAATAAATGGGAATTGGGAATTTGTCTTTCTCTTTCTCTTTCTCTTTCCCTCATTTACTGTAAATAATAGAAGAATAATTAAATTGGCCCTTAAAATCTAATCAAATAACTATAAACTCAGCAAAAGAAAGAAAGGTGTGTCTGTGTGTGTTGCTGCCATACAACAGAAAAAAAAAAAGGAATACACCATCCGACCAACCAAACCAAAATATTAATTTTATTCATTTCTTCTCTTTCTTCTTTTTTTTTGCCTTCCTTTTATTCCTCTTTCTCTTTTCTCTTTAAACAATTTATTGCATTCAACATTAAACAACCAATTGATATTTTAATCAAATCAAATATATTGAAAAAATTAGATATCACATATATATATATATACATTGATTTGTCTTTAATAATTTGTTGTTGAATTTTCCAATTTTTTTCTTGTTTTTTTTTGATTTTTATTTCATTTAATTTTTATTTGGTTTTTTCTTTAAATCATTGAACATTGATATTAGTTATTGATTGTTATTTGCATTTATCCCTACTATTACAAACTATACATATATATATTTATACTCATATCACATCGGTTTTTAAATTTAAATTAAAATCTTCCCTTTGTTATTTTGAAAGAATTTGTACATCTATTTTAACGTGAATTAGATTCAATATGATAGTTGGAAAAAGAGATCATCACCAGAGAATGGAGATGGCAAAACCTTTGAGATCATTGATTGATAAATTAACTACATGCGATATCAATGAGTTGCCACAATATTTACAAGAGAATTTCAAATGGCAAAGACCTAGAGGTGATTTGATTCATTGGATACCATTATTAAATCGGTTTGACGAGATTTTTGAACAGAAAATTGAAAAATACGGGTTAGATAAAGACAATGTAAAATTGCTGTTAGTTTCACCTGAAGATGAACGTCTTATTGTTTCCTGTCTTCAATTCACTTATATCTTGTTGGATCATTGTTTTGATAAACAGGTTTATTCAAGTAGTGAAAGAATCTACGCATTGATCAACTCATCATCTTTGGAAATTAGATTGAGAGCATTGGAAGTGGGTATTGTCCTTGCAGAAAAATTTGTTCAAACTACTTCGTCAAGGTTTTCTGCGCCTAAACCTGTTAGAAACAAAGTTTTGGAAATTGCTAAATCTTTCCCTCCATTGGTTCCTATTGATAGTACATTGAAACAATTAGCCGAAAATAAGAAAAATAATAACCACAGAGATACTGATGAAAAGCCTAGTATTATTGGTGATCATTATAACTTTGTCTATACATTGGATCCAGAGAAAAAATATCCAAGCAAATGGAAAAGTATAAATTACCAATACTACAAATCAGTACCTAATACTACAACTTTAAATAAAAATGCATCGAAACTGAAATCTAATGATAAAAAGAAGGAAGATACAGTAACTGAAGGGTTACACATATTTCATTTACCTGAAGAATCAGTGAGAAAATTGACTGTTCAACAATTGTTCGAAAAAGGTATGGAAGTTTTACCTCCAGAATCTTGGTTTTGTTTTGGTATACACGCTCAAATGACTAAATCATTCAACTCTACAAGCAGTGATGCCATGCAGTTGAGAGAAAAATTGATTCAAATCAAATGTCTAGCAGTTGGATTTACTTGTTGTATGTTATCATCTCAAGTCACTTCAACAAAATTATTTGAAACTGAACCATATATCTTTAGCTTTTTAGTCGAAGCAATACTGCCAGAAAACTCATCTTTGGTTTCAAGAGACGTTTACTTTGCTGCCATAAGAGCTCTAGAGTGCATATCTTTCAAAAAAGTTTGGGGTGCAGAGTTGATTCGTACAATGGGAGGTAATGTGAGTCATGGGATCCTATTCCAATGCTTAAGACACATTTGGAAAATGGTTAAAGATCAGAAAGAAGACTATTTTGAAGAAGGGTACATTCACTTTTTCAACTTGATAGGAAATTTGATTAGCAACAAAAGTTTGGTTCCTAAATTAACTGCTGGTGGTATTCTTGACGATTTGATGCCATTTTTGAACTTACCCACTAAATATCGTTGGAGCTGTTCTGCTGCAGTTCATTTGATTACTATGTACCTAGCTTCCGCCAAGGATTCTCTTGATGAATTTGTTGCTAATGATGGTTTCAATTTGTTGATCGGTAACATTAGACGTGAAGTTGATTTTGCATTAGAAAATCCTGAATTTGGTGGCGGGGCACCAAAAGATGCTATTGTCTATTATTCGATCACTTTGAGACAAGCAAACTATATCCGCAATTTGATGAAACTAGTAGCAGATCTTATACAATCAGATCTGGGTGATAGATTGAGAAATTTGTTTGACTCACCCTTACTTGAAAGTTTCAATAAAGTATTAACACATCCCCATGTTTTTGGCCCATCTATTTTGGCGGCCACAATTGATTCGGTTTTCTTTATTATTCATAATGAACCAACAGCATTTTCTATTTTAAATGAGGCGAAAGTTATTGACACCATATTGGATAACTACGAGAGTTTGTTTTTACCATCTGGTCCATTACTCCAAATATTACCCGAAGTATTAGGAGCCATTTGTTTGAATAATGAAGGATTAAATAAAGTGAAAGACAAAAAACTCATACAGGTTTTCTTCAAGTCATTCTACAACTTGAATAATGCCAAAGAGTTGGTTAGAACAGAGCTGTCGACTAATTTAGGTTGTTCCCTTGATGAGTTGGGAAGACATTATACATCTCTTAAACCTATAATTTTGCAACAACTCCTGGAGCTAATTGAGAATATGAGTGAATACGTCAATCAACGCTTGCCAGGTATTGAGTTTTATACATCAGACTCGGGCTCTTTGTTTTCAGGTAAGGGCGATGACTCACCAGTCAAAGTTGAAAATGGTAAAGAGATCACTAGCTGGGAGAATGAGGATTCTGCATATTTGCTTGATAATGTTTTTAACTTTCTTGGTGGGTTGTTACAGGATAGTGGCCAATGGGGTACAGATGTTATTCAGAAAATTAGCTTCAAATCATGGATCAAATTATTGACATTGCGTAACGCACCATGGGATTATTCAATGTCAAATGGTATTGTTTCATTTATGGGGATTTTGAAATATTTTGACGACGAAAAAAGAGAATATGGCTTACCTGTTATTATTGAAGAATTGGACAAGACCCTTAAATTGGATTCCGTACTATCTTATATCAAATACAAGGGAGAAGTGTCATATTTTGAAACCATTGAACCTCAACAAGCTACTATCCTTTTACAAGATTTGAATATAATAAACGTCTTGTTGTATTCTTTAACGGAAATTTACATTAACTTGGGGCTGTTATTCAATGAAAGATTAGGTCAAATAGTCAGCCTTTTTTCGAATTCAAATTTGTTAATGAATTTGGTCCAACTATTGGAGAGATCTATAATTGAAGAAGCCATTATTGTATCAAATACACCGGATGAAGTGTTAAAGATGACGCACAATTTTCCTAACGATAGTCCACCATTACAAATAAATGTCTGTGACCCTTCAGAAATCAAAGCGGATACTAAAGGTACAAGTGCTAAATTCAAAAATACTTTGCAGTTGAGAACTGGAAGTTATTACTTTCGTGGCTACATACCGTTAATTTTGGCTTCTGTGGTTAGGTCATGCATACCAAAGAGACAGGATCATGCAGAAGGACAAGCAAGACAGGATGCAGTAGAAATTCTTTTATCATTGGGAAAAGAATTTACAGATTCCATTGGCAGAAAATTCAACAATTCCTACTATGAGGAGAGTTTTATTTTGAATATTGCTTATGTTGCCCTTTACATTTTGAATCAAAAAGAACGTAGCAAAGACCAAGTATATACCCCTTTTGCTATCTCTCTTTTCCAAAATGGATTTTTCAAAGTTGCTGAAGCCACCTGTATCTCATTATGGAACAAATTGTTGATCATGGACCCTGAATTAGCCTCAGCCACATTAGACTTGAAATATATCAGTACTCAAGAGAGTAGTATCATCAAAAATGCATTAGGACAAATTCTCATGATTTTTGCTAAAACTGTGAATCACGAAAATATTCCTAATGTGCCATTCGCCAAGTTTTACTTTTACCAAGGATTTGAATCTAATATAGAACAGTCTTTGACTTCAGCATTATTGTTGCAAATTAGAAGTGTTGCTTTATCATTAGTCGAGCATACTGTCGGTTCAAAATCTCAGTTAACAGGCACAAATAAGCATCCAGATAATGTCCCAACTCCATTAATTGAACAAATAGCCGTTATTATTAAGGATATATTTGTTGGCAAGAAAGAACTAAGTGACAGTGAATTTATCCCCTTTGATACGAGGAACATTAGTCCACCACTGGATCAATTTGCTTATTTGATTTCACTTGGTATGTCGGAAGATCAAGCAGCACATTTTTTTGAACACGGATGTAATTTGAGTGATATTGCGTCAGGAAAATTTCTTAGATGTGTTGAAATTGATTTGAAAGAAGAACAATGGCAATCTATTGCTGAATCTATTAGAGATGAAAAAATTGATTTCTCCATTGATTTTGAGAAATTCAAACTGACAAAGGATATTTTGAAAGAAAGAAAAGCTGTAGACTTTGAAAATATATGGATGAATATTGCTCAACTGTTTCCAAAGTCTATTCTGTTCATTTCAGATTTTATAATGTTGGTTTCCTATAAAGAGTTTTATGATGAAATGTTGGATTATACACCAAAAATCAAATGGCCAATTGAAGACAAAGAATTGTTTGGGATCAATTTGTACATAATTGCTCTCTTGCTTCAAACTGGAAAGCCACATATTCATAGACGCGATATAATGTTGAATGCTCAGACTTTGATTAATCCTGATATTATTAGTACCGACACGGTCAATGAAAAATTCTTCCCAAGTTTGTTATTGGTATTGGAACGAATGATGATTCTCTTGGAGGAGCCTGAACATGAAATGGCACCTGAGTTACCTTTTACAATACAGAAAAAAAAGGAATTTGATGTTGCCACTAAGGAATTCAAAGCTAAAACATTTGATTTATTGGTGAAGCTTGAAGTTAAGGATAATTTGGAATCCGCGTATGGTCTAGCACGTGTCCTTGTGTTGTATGCCAGAGACAAAAGTTATGCTGATAGACTTGCTGGATCGCAAATTCTTAAAGATTTACTCAAGTTGGTTAGAACAAATGTTAAGAGGAAAACTGTCATTGAAGCATTGAGGACTAGTGTTATCTTGATTTTCCGTTACTGCTTTGAAACAAGTAGGATGGCAGAAAATATCATGAATATTGAAGTGACTGCATTGTTTAATAATCCTATACGTCAAATTAAAGATCTTCACGCTTGTTTGAGAGAAAGCGCACCTTTGGTATTTCGAGACATTGATATGGCTGTTGGAGTTATTTGTAATAATATTTTGCTCGAAGGATATACAGGCGAAGAATCTTATCTGAGCAAGATTGCAATAAGAAAGAGAAAGAACGATGAGTTGCTGCAAGATGTTGAAATGAGCGAGCCTGAAGAATCGAAGCCATTGGTTTCTACTACGATCATAAACCAGCTTTTATCGGAATTGATGAGTGCTATCAAAACAGATTGGTTGTCTGATCCATCAACCGTTGAAGAAAAAAAAGATACCAAAAAATCAACTGTCGATTTGTTTGCTAACGAGAAGTTTTCGTATGTATGTTTTCTTCTTAAAACAATAGCAGAATTGGTTGGTTCATACAAACAAGCCAAGTTGGAGTTTTTGACATTTTCGAAAAAGACTCAAGAAGAAGTCAAACCAAGAGCAACTGCATTAAATTTTTTCATTCATCAATTGATACCTACTCATCTGTTGGAGTCATCAACAGGGGCAGAGTTTGAAAGACGATGTGCTATTTCGTCCATTGCAAAAATGTGTCTTTTGAGTTTGGTTTCTTCTACAATTTCAGGTGATAATGACAGTTCTAAAGCAAAAAAGGAAGATGCTGATTTGGCATTAATTAGAAGGTTTGTTGTTGATTTGATGATGAAAATCTTGAAAGATGTTTCTCAGCTGAACACCTTAGGATCTATCAAATACGGGAAATTGTTGGATTTGTTTGAATTGAGTGGTCTGTTGATTTCAACTAAATTCAGAGATTCAGTTGGACCATTGTTGAATAAACAAGCAACACAATATGACCAATTTCACATTAGTAAAATATATATTGAAAAACAAGTGCCCAATTTGTTAACCAATTTAATTGCTGAATTTGATTTGAATTTTCCTCAAATTGATAAGGTGGTTAAGGCTGCTTTGAAGCCAATGACATTCTTGGGGAAAAGTAAAGTCGAGTATGAAGAACTTTTTGCTGGTGATGCGAATCAAGGTGATCATAATGACGACGATGATAATTTGCCAGAGGACGTGGACTATCATGAAGAAACGCCAGATTTGTTTAGAAATTCTACTTTGGGAATGTATGATGTTGAGAGTGAGGGTGACGATGAGTTTTATGATGCCGAGGATCCCGTTGATGCCATGATGACTGGTGAGGATTTATCGGGTGCTAGTGACGATGGTGATGATGATGACGACGAAGATGATGATGGTGACGACGATATTGATGATATGTCTTCTGAACTATCTGCCATTGACTCGGACTTGGATGGCGGAGATAATGCCGATGATATAGAAATGGAGATAGAAGTGGACCCGTATGATGACGAAAGGGGCTCTGAGGATATTGATGAAGACGCATCTGATATGGAGGATATCGAGATAATTGATGATTTGGATTTGGTATCGCAGACTGACGGTGACGATGACGGTGACGATGATGATGGCCGCGATGATGAAGAAGATAGCTCCTCTTGGGATGATGATGAAATGAGTGAGTATGATGAAGATGAATTAGATGGCTGGATCGAGCAATTAGATGATAGTGAAGATTCAAACGATGAGGTGCAGAGTCGTAGAAGACCTCGGGATCCCTTTACTTCTTTGAATAATGATGCAGAATCTGGTTTGAGGCAACGTTTGTTTCTAGACGGAGAGGCGGATTTTGATGATGATAATGCTATTGAATCAGATGGGGAATTGAGTGAAATGGACTCGAGACTGGATTTTGAGGTTAGGATGGTGACCCCAAGTAGAGGTAGAAGAAGGAGAATTCTCGACCGAGCTGATTTTAATGAGTTGGAAAGAGCTTCCCCGGCATTGAGTGTATTGCTTGATGGATTATTCCGTGATCGGAATTTTGGATCAATTGAAATATCACGATATGAACATTTAAACCACGATACAAGTACTATAGGTCGGTTATTCGAGAACATGATGCATTTAGGTCGTGTTTCAAAGCATTCTAATCAAGATAATAAATTACATATCAAGTCGACTTTGGAACGTTGGTCAGATGTCTTGAAAATGTATTATCCTAGAGATGGTGGTGATCTAGTCTATCCATTGACTACTACAATTATCGGTAGGATTAAAGATGAAAGTCAAGCTATTGCTAATCGTAAAAAAGAAGAGCAAGAGAAAGCAAAGAAGGAACGAGAAGAAAAAAGACGCAAACAGTTGGAAGAAGAAGAAAAAAGACGTCAAGAGGAATCTCGTCAGCGTCAAGAAAGTACAGCTAATGTGCCTGAAAGAGAGCCTGTTATGGTTCGAATTGGAGATAGAGATGTTGACATTAGTGGAACTGAAATCGATCGTGATTATATTGAAGCATTGCCTGAGGATATGAGAGAGGAAGTCTTTGCTCTGTACGTACGAGAAAGAAGGGCAAATGCCTCGTCTACGGATACAGATGTTCGTGAAATTGATCCTGACTTTTTAGATGCCTTGCCGGACAATATAAGAACGGAAATTCTTCAGCAGGAAACCATGGCAAGACGATTTGCAAATTTTGAATCGTCCTCCGCTCAAGATGAGTTTGAAGTTGATGATGCTGGTGAAGAAGATGTCTTTGAAGATGCAGACGACGCGCGACCATCGGGTTCTGGACGTAGTAGTAGTGCTGCTACTACTCGAGCTCAAAAGAAGCCTGCAGGTAAAGTTTATTTCAGTCCTTTGGTTGACAAACAGGGTATTGCTGCCTTAATCAGACTTTTGTTTTCACCATTGACAATAAGCCAGAGAGAGCACATTTATCACGCATTGCAATACATGTGTTATAACAAACAGAGCAGGATTGAGATAATGAGTTTGATGATTGCTATATTGAATGATTGCTTTACTAATAACCGCCCTGCTCAGAAAGTCTACACCCAAGTTTGTAACAAAGCAGGTGGAAACAAAGACAGTAAGCAGCAGTACAAGCTACCAGTTGGTGCTACTCAAATTTCTGTTGGTATACAAATTGTGGAAGCTGTTGATTATCTATTGGAACGAAATAATCATTTGAAGTACTTTTTGTTAACTGAGCATGAAAACACGTTTATTCTCAGAAAGGATAAAAAGAGTGCTTCTAAAGAATCAAAATTCCCGATTAACTACATGTTGAAAATTCTTGATAACAAGTTGGTTACAGACGATCAAACGCTTTTGGATATATTGGCCAGAGTATTCCAAGTTGCCAGTAGAGCGTTGCATGCATTGAAAAATAGTGCAAATGCTGATGATAAGGATGATGACAAGGAAAACGAAAAGGAAAAGGAAAAAGACAAGCCACATGCTCCTCCTCCGCCTGTTATTCCAGATTCTAATTACCGACTTATTATTAAAATACTTACTGGTAATGACTGTTCTAACACGACATTCAGAAGAACAATAAGTGCAATGCAGAACTTTTCTGTATTACCTAACGCTCAAAAACTATTTTCTTTAGAATTGTCGGATAAGGCAAGTGAATTGGGGCAAACCATTATAACTGATTTGAATAACTTGACCAAAGAGTTGGTAGCTGGTGGAGGCTCTGATAGCAAGTCATTTTCCAAATTCAGTGCACATTGGTCAGACCAAGCAAAATTGTTGCGTATCTTAACAGCTTTGGATTATATGTTTGAAAATAAGGAGAAGAATAAAGAAAAAGGAAAAGAAGATGAAATTGAAGAATTGACAGACTTGTACAAAAAGCTTGCTTTAGGTAGTCTTTGGGATGCATTAAGTGAGACCTTGAGAGTTTTGGAGGAGAAACCACAGTTGCATAATATCGCAAATGCTTTACTTCCACTTATTGAGGCTTTAATGGTGGTTTGTAAGCACAGTAAAGTGAGAGAACTCCCAATCAAAGATATTTTAAAATATGAAGCCAAAAAGATTGACTTCACCAAGGAGCCAATTGAGTCATTATTTTTTTCTTTCACGGATGAACACAAGAAGATTCTTAATCAAATGGTGAGAAGCAACCCCAATTTAATGAGTGGTCCGTTCGGAATGCTAGTTAGAAATCCACGTGTTTTGGAATTTGATAACAAAAAGAATTATTTTGACAGGAAATTACACCAAGACAAAAAAGAGAACCGAAAAATGTTGGTTAGCGTTCGCCGTGATCAGGTATTTTTAGATTCTTATAGGTCCTTGTTTTTCAAGCCAAAGGATGAGTTTAGAAACTCAAAATTGGAGATTAATTTCAAGGGAGAGCAAGGTATTGATGCTGGTGGTGTAACTAGAGAATGGTATCAAGTTTTGAGTCGACAAATGTTTAATCCTGATTATGCATTGTTTACACCAGTTGTATCTGATGAAACCACTTTCCATCCAAACAGGACTTCGTATATTAATCCTGAACATTTATCTTTTTTCAAATTCATTGGGCGTATTATTGGTAAAGCTATTTACGACAACTGCTTTTTGGACTGTCATTTTTCACGAGCCGTGTATAAGAGGATATTGGGTAAGCCTCAATCTTTGAAGGATATGGAGACTTTAGATTTAGAGTATTTCAAATCATTGATGTGGATGCTTGAAAATGACATTACTGATGTTATCACTGAGGACTTTTCTGTTGAAACAGATGACTATGGTGAACACAAGATAATCGACTTGATTCCTAATGGTAGAAATATTCCTGTTACTGAAGAGAATAAAAACGAGTACGTTAAGAAAGTTGTTGAATATAGATTGCAAACATCTGTTGAAGAACAAATGGAGAATTTTTTGATTGGGTTCCATGAAATTATCCCCAAGGACTTGGTTGCCATTTTTGATGAAAAGGAATTAGAACTATTGATTTCTGGGTTGCCTGATATTGATGTATCGGACTGGCAAAATCATACTTCCTACAACAATTACTCTCCTCTGTCGCTTCAAATACAATGGTTCTGGAGAGCTGTCAAATCATTTGACAATGAAGAGAGAGCCAGATTATTGCAATTTGCTACTGGGACTTCCAAAGTGCCATTGAACGGTTTTAAGGAGTTAAGTGGTGCCAGTGGAACTTGTAAATTCAGTATTCATCGTGATTATGGTTCTACAGATAGATTACCCTCGTCGCATACATGCTTCAATCAAATTGATTTACCTGCTTACGATTGTTATGAAACTTTGAGGGGATCTTTGCTAATGGCTATAACTGAAGGGCACGAAGGTTTCGGACTAGCATAATATGTTGTTGTTTTATTCCTGGTTTTCATTTTGTAACGTTTGATTTTAGAAATTTGATATTTAAAAGAAAAATAAAAGATTTAAAATTTTGTTTGTATAATAATTTAAGAATATATAAGTCTATCGTTTTATAAATTTATCAATTATAGTTTATGTAACTGCTTCAGCTATCTTCTCTATATCTTCGGTGTCAACCAAATATTTAACCAATTGAAAATTCTTTTCGTTGATCCTTTCATTTTCTTCATTTAAAAAGTTACAATGTCTAAGATATTCCTCTGGGGCAATGGTAAGACGGCCCACTTTAAAAACATATTTAGTAATAGCAATCGCGTTAACTTTATTTTCGGCAGTTACAAATTTAGAAATGACAAATAACCATTTTCTATCCCAGGCTAAAATTCTCGAACTGATTTTATATTTTTCAAAAGGTTTCAATTCACGTTTAAACTGACATTGGACAGTACCGACTGGTACGTATGGAACGTTGGCCAAAGTATGAGACTTTTTGAACTTGCCATTTTCATTATCATAACAAGACCACCAATAAGTTTGAAACAATCTTGTCAACAACTTGGTTCTAGCAATATCCAAATCCAAAAAGTAAGTTGAGTTCAGTTTATGCATGTACATATCTATTTCTAATGGAGTAACATAGGAATTCAATGTGACCCAAGTGAACAAATCCTTAGGTGAATCATAGCCAAAGGAATTTTTCTTAGTAGCATTGTAATGGAATCTATGAGCGAAGAATCCACGGAAAGCTTGGTAATAGAAACGAATCACATAGGCAAATGGTAGTGTCTTATGTGTTGATATAAGGAAGGCTAGAATAATATATTTCAATGTCTTTGTAAACATTGTTGTAATACTTAGTAGGGGGGTGGTTTGAGAAAAAAGTGCAGAGAATTTCAGAGATAAAATAAACGAAAATTAATAGACAAGTCAAGATCAAGATAAAGATGTGTTAATATAGTTGAAAGTTTATTATTTTTTCAATTGGTAACGGAGAAACAACCAACAAAATCTGTATATCCGACAAATGATTTAGAAAGTGGAAGAGGACGGAACATTTAGTTGTAACTTCCGATACAAGCATTCGGAGATATGTAGTTCTCACAATCCTTATTTTTTGAAGAATGAACACGACTTCCCTTCTATATTTTTTTGTCGGAATGAGGTAGCTTGGTAAATGTTGAGTTGCTGAAGTTGCTCCTGAAAATATACGTTAGAAATGTCCAGAGAGTGAATATATTCTAAACTAGAATAAAATGAGATGCATTTGATAAGAAAATATTGTGGTTGCAACAATGTGCTTCAACGATCAATTTTAGAGAATCAGGAGGTGCAGCTTATCAATTTTGGGGCTGCGAGTTTAATTCTTCTAATGAGGTGATTAAGGAAATACATGATCTCAACTAGTATGAGATGGCCAAGAATATGTATACTGAAGTGTATATACTTACTTGTAATTGTGTAATATCAAATACAAAAATCAGTCTGATATCTAATACACGTTGGTAAAACTTTTTTGCAATCATTTTTTGGCGAAAGTGAAGTGAAAAAAAAAAGAAACCTACCTATTTCGTTTAACGTAACCTAGTTCAATGATCATGAGATTTCTTAGTACGTTCTCATTACGAAAGCGTAATTTATCTTAATAAGAAGCTCTAAATCTCATACAGGCTACTAAATATTGACATAGCAACTGAACATATTTTCTAGGAATAGTGAGTTACAGGCAATAACTTTATTGAACCTAAAGTTAGAAAATAAATCAAATTACAACAGCAGATGTTATTTGAACGACGGTAAAAAAAATAACAGCACTAGAAACTAAACGATAGGTGAACCACTTAAACCACTTTTTGTACTTTTACGATTTAATGGAATCACGCTACACGTAATGTGTACACGTCTAGCAAATGTTAAGAAATTGAAGGTTGCGCGATAAAGTCACTTTATCAGCAACACTTCTTTATCAAATAGTGAACATAACCGATGACGCAGAACTATCTACAGTGTTGCATTGTATGTTTAGATCAAATGTTTTTGTTTACGGAATTTCCAAATTGAGTATGTTGTGAAATTGTTAATGGAGCCACGTCTTTAAATTAATAATCAATTCATGAAACGTAAACAAAAGCGAGAAGGCGACGTGAATAGAAAGAAAATTTTTTTTTTTTTCCTCTTCACGCTATATTTTTTACGTGTCGCGTCTTGGCCTATAAATAAAATAACAAATCTCCCATTTCGTTGATCTTTTTCTTTTGATTTTTTCTTTCTTCCTTATTATATTTTCTTTATTTCCTTTTTATTTACTTCCCAAGTCTTTCTTTTTAAATCACAATCAACAATGTATGTTTATAAGAGAGATGGCCGTAAAGAGCCAGTACGTTTCGACAAAATCACTGCCAGAGTTCAAAGATTATGTTACGGTTTGAATCCAAACCACGTTGAACCAGTTGCTATTACCCAAAAAGTTATATCAGGTGTTTACCAGGGGGTTACTACTATTGAGTTAGACAACTTGGCTGCAGAAATTGCTGCTACAATGACAACAATTCACCCAGATTACGCTGTCTTAGCCGCTAGAATTGCCGTATCAAATTTACATAAGCAAACCACCAAACAGTATTCCAAAGTGTCTAAGGATTTATATGAATACATTAATCCTAAGACTGGGTTACACTCTCCTATGATTTCCAAGGAAACCTACGACATCATTATGGAACACGAAGATGAATTAAACTCAGCCATTGTTTACGACAGAGATTTTAACTACAATTATTTTGGGTTCAAGACTTTGGAAAGATCATATTTGTTACGTATCAACGGTAAGGTTGCTGAAAGACCACAACATTTGATCATGAGGGTTGCTGTCGGTATTCACGGTAATGATATACCAAGGGTCATTGAAACTTATAACTTGATGTCTCAAAGATTCTTCACCCATGGTTCTCCTTGTTTATTTAACGCTGGTACACCAAGACCACAAATGTCCTCATGTTTCTTGCTTGCTATGAAGGATGATTCTATTGAAGGTATTTACGACACTTTGAAATCGTGTGCTTTGATCTCAAAAAGTGCTGGAGGAATCGGTTTACACATCCACAACATTCGTTCTACCGGTGCTTACATTGCTGGTACCAATGGTACTTCTAATGGTATTATTCCAATGGTAAGAGTATTCAATAACACTGCACGTTATGTCGACCAAGGTGGTAACAAGAGACCTGGTGCCTTTGCCTTGTACTTAGAACCATGGCACAGTGACATTTTTGATTTCATTGATATTAGAAAGAATCACGGTAAAGAAGAAATCAGAGCCAGAGATTTGTTCCCAGCTTTGTGGATTCCAGATTTGTTCATGAAAAGAGTTGAACAAAATGGTGACTGGACTTTATTCTCACCAAATGAGGCCCCAGGCTTGGCTGATGTTTATGGTGACGAATTCGAAGAATTATACACCAAATACGAAAAAGAAAACCGTGGTAGACAGACCATCAAAGCTCAAAAATTGTGGTATGCTATTTTGGGAGCCCAAACTGAAACAGGTACCCCATTTATGTTATATAAAGATTCATGTAACAACAAATCCAACCAAAAGAACTTGGGTATTATCAAATCTTCCAACTTGTGTTGTGAAATTGTTGAATATTCTGCTCCAGATGAAGTTGCTGTTTGTAACTTGGCTTCCATTGCCTTGCCATCATTTGTTGAAAATGATGAAAAAAGTACTTGGTACAACTTTGACAAATTACATCAGGTCACTAAGGTTGTCACCCGTAACTTGAACAGAGTTATTGACCGTAACCATTACCCAGTCCCAGAAGCTGAAAGATCAAACATGAGACACAGACCAATTGCTTTGGGTGTTCAAGGTTTGGCTGATGCCTTTATGGAATTGAGATTACCATTTGACTCTCAAGAAGCTAGAGAATTGAACATTCAAATTTTTGAGACTATCTACCATGCTGCTGTTGAAGCTTCAATTGAATTGGCTAAAGAAGAAGGTGCCTACGAAACCTATCCAGGTTCTCCAGCCTCTCAAGGTTTATTACAATTTGATTTGTGGAACAGAAAACCAACTGAATTATGGGATTGGGATACATTAAAACAAGATTTGGCCAAACATGGTATGAGAAACTCCTTGTTGGTTGCACCAATGCCTACTGCTTCCACATCACAAATTTTGGGTAACAATGAATGTTTTGAACCATACACTTCTAACATTTACTCTAGAAGAGTATTAGCTGGAGAATTCCAAATTGTCAATCCATATTTATTGAAGGACTTGGTTGATTTGGGTGTCTGGAACGACGCTATGAAAAGTAGTATTATTGCTAACAATGGTTCTATCCAAGCCTTACCAAACATCCCTGATGAAATCAAGGCATTGTACAAAACTGTCTGGGAAATCTCACAAAAACATATTATCGACATGGCTGCTGATAGAGCAGCATTTATTGATCAATCTCAATCATTAAACATTCACATCAAAGATCCAACAATGGGTAAATTAACCAGTATGCACTTCTACGGTTGGAAGAAAGGTTTAAAGACTGGTATGTACTACTTAAGAACACAAGCTGCCAGTGCTGCTATTCAATTTACCATTGATCAAAAGATTGCTGAGACTGCCGGTCATACGGTTGCAAACTTGGACAAATTAAACATTAAGAAATATGTTAACAAAGGAAGAGTTGAGAGTGAGAATACCAGTGATGCTCCATACAAGTCACCATCAACCGAACCAACCTCATTAGAAAGTTCAGTTGCTGATTTGAAAATAAAAGATGAAGGTGAAAAGCCAGCTGAAGACAAAACCATTGAAGAACTCGAAAATGACATTTATAGTGCCAAAGTTATCGCATGTGCTATTGATAATCCAGAATCTTGTACAATGTGTTCTGGTTAGGAGACCAATACGGGGTTTTTTTTGCTTATATTTTCTGTTCTTCTTAAATTGTTCTTTTCTGAGCGATGTTGTCTTTCATTGTTGTTGTTTTTTTTATCTTTTTATAGCTTAATGTGGTTCCGTGTGTAACGTTAGATTTTGTACATTAGATTAATTGATTATATTTTAATTGGATTATTTAGTTTAACTTTGTAGGATTCGTTTAGACTCAAAGGGGATACAATGTTAGTAAGCCTGTTATGATTCTAACATACTGGTATTAAGTGAGTTTTGGGTATACGGAGACGCGTTGCTAAGCAACCCAGAAATGTTATCGAGGATTATAAACAACTGACAACGTGACTGTGAACTTAGATAAAAAATGCAAAAGAAAGCCAATTAACACTGGGATTTGATCGAAGTCTTGATGTTTATTGACATATTGCCCTCACTTTTTGCAATATAGAAGTAAACAATATCACCGATTAAATAAAAATTACCACAAGTAACATAATATGATAATAATATTATTATTACATTTGATTTCAGGGTTCTGCTTTTATTATAATTTGAAGGTTGCAACCGTTTCATACTCTATGACCAAATTATAATAACCAAACCAATGTTAGACAATAATCATTTGTACAAATCACGTGACACTAACAATTTTTTATCTAGACACGACATCCTAGTTAGGGAAATTTTAACTGTACAAACCCAGATCAACCTGCCAAAAGTTTTCCCTAAACCTCCAACCAGTCATAAAAGACATATTTAGTACTTGTTCATTCATTTTTTTTTGCACTGATAGTACTGTTAAATGCAATACATACGGTAGTTCTATCAACTTAATGAATTTGGAACTAACAACATTCTCCTCACGTAACATGGCGGAAACATCTTCTGATAATGATTCGATTGATTCAGCAAACGGGTTTCAATTTCCACCACACAACTCTTGGAAGTCAAGAATAAAACACTTTTTTTACTTGATGTGGAATGGTCCCTCAGAACCAAGAGATGAGCCGGCTCCACAAATAGTCTCTTTAGAATTTTTAGAGAATATCCCAGATAAGTTCAAAGAAAGATTATCGTCACGATATCGAAAAGCCTTATTCATTTTTTATATATTATTTTGGTTTGGGTTATGCTACAATATACTAGTACCATATTTTACAGTACCTCCACATATATCAACTGATCCCAACATGCATATCTATACATTATCTTGCGCATCACTGCCAGAGTTTTGGAAAGGGAAAAACGGCGCTTGTGGATTGAATGGGCAGTTATGCCCAGAGATTATAAACACGGACAATCAAAAGAATATTGAAAATGATGTCTTGATAAGGTGCCCTGCCTTGTGTGACCGCTCAAGCTGGACATATTCTTTAATACCAATAGGAGATCAAAGAATCAAGTATCGTGGATATTATATTGGGGGTGGAGACAAAGTCACCAAGGAAATAGATGATAACCAGATTACAAATCCTTACCGAGCCGACTCCTATCCATGTGGTGCTGGGGTTCACGCAGGTGTCATATCACCATTTTGGGGAGGCTGTGCAAGAATGTCCTATGAAAGTGGAGAACAATCGTATTTTAAAGCAAGCAAAGGTTATTATGGAGTAAGTGATTCAATCGAGTTTTCCTCGTTTTTCAAGTTCTCTTTTATTTTTAAAAATTTAAAGCTTGGTGAAAAAGTTTCATTTGACCAATGCTACGATCCTAGGTTGTCAATTTTATTGATCAATATTATTCTAGGAATTCCTGTTGTTTATCTTTCTAGTGGATCTGTGGCTTATTGGACAATAAGTGTCGTAGGCTTTTGGACTATATGTTTGGCAACTGATCCGCCAGTAGATGTTAACCCTAATAGGGCTACAGACTTTCCTCGCTTGTTATCGGTGGCGATGGAAAGATTCTTACCATCATGTTGTGTATTATTTGTGTTATGGCATGTTTCTGCAAAACGCACTTTATTTGATTTACCCTTAAATTCTGATACCAAAGTATCTTACGTGAGTAGAGTCATATTATGGTATCCACTATTTTGGCTTGGCGTACTTAACAACATGACATTTGATAGGTTACCAGTGGACAGGCTAACTATAAGTGATTTGAAAGAGCAATCAGGTGCAATATTGGCTGTTGGGTCGATAATTCTTACCATTACCGCATGTGCTTTTATTCAAGCATATAAGATTTGGTTATCAGGAAGATTCAAGAAGTACTTGTTTGTTTACTCGTTGTTCATTATTGGATTGGTGTTTTTGGCACAACTACCTGGATTGACTTTACGTGTACATCACTACATATTAGCAATGCTATTGATTCCTGGATGTGCAACTCGTGGAAGAACTGCTTTAATGTTCCAAGGAATATTACTAGGACTTTTTCTTTCTGGTGCCGCTAAATGGGGGTTGGCGGCTATTGTTGAGACAGCAGACTCTTTGCGACGTGATGACCCTAGAGGAAATATTATTCCTCCGATCTTGACTGGATACAACGATACTACAGGTACGTTGGAATGGACCAACATACCACCACAACTCGAACTAACAAAAATCAAGTCGAAATTGTATGAAAAATACAGCTCTATATCCCTTTTGGTTAATGACATTGAAAGATTTGTAGGTGATAAAGCGAAGCGCATCAATTTAAAGGAGTTGCTTACAAGTTCCGATGATTTAACTGAAGAGATTAAACGGGCATTGGTTGACGGTATGAAAGATGAAAATGGCGACATACTGATATACTTGAGAATTGGTCGCAAAATTCCAAACACACATCATTATAGTGATTTCTCCAACGCAGCTATATTGAAATGGCCAAGCGGTCAATTAAAATTACCTCTTCCTGGAATAACATAGAGTTTGAAATATAGAATATTTGTAACTTTAAAAGAATGTATTACCTTTTGTTTTTTGTTTTTTTAACTATGCCAACATCATCATACTTTTTTGCACTTTCAAAATTAGAAGCTACAATGTTTACACAAAATCCATAGCAATCAAGAATTTCTTTGTACAAATGTCCACATTCATTGTGTCTAGAAAGGGAAAAGAAAAAAAACAAGAACAAATTAAATTATACAGATGCATGCACATAAGAAATGAATAAGAGTAAGATAATCAGCAAATTACATTTCTTTTTCTTTATGTGATTAAACATTCGATTATAATGAAAGTTCTATTAGCCACCTTCTCAAATCTATCTGGGTATACTACTTTAAGACGTTCATGGAGTCTACAGTATACATTTTTGAGGTTATTTTCCATTTCACCAGCGTCACGTTCTGCTAAAGAAACTACTACACTGCAAACAGTTAAACATAAAGTTCGATGGTTTTATGCGCTGGACGTTCCCATTTCTAAGCCCGAATGGTACAAATACGAGAAAGTCAAAGAGCCAGAATCTTTTATACCATTTTCAGAGTATGATTCAAAGCAACTTGAACGTGAATTCTCAAAAACAGAACGCAATCTTGTGGAAGTAAATGAAGACAAATTGTTTCAAGTTGATTTAAAGAATTTTGAGCTATCACCAATATACTGGGATGGACCAATTTACGAAGTTCGAAGAGGCTTATGGTTTAATTCAGATGGAATGCCCTTGAAGGCAGAATTAACTAAAGAAATCGAAGAAGGGTTTCAGAGATTAAAACCGTACACTTATGAAAGCGCAAATGAAGAACAAATAAAAACGACCAAAAGTAATAAAGAGAAAATCTCCACATTCAACAAATTGAAACAAGACACGCAAACAGAGATAAAAATTGATTTAGATAAGCAAAAGGATGTTATCAGATTGAGTAACGGCGAATTAGTGTTGTACTTTAACAAAGATCAAGCTGTAATGTTTCCCGGAGATTATGATTCTGAATTCCAAATTGATGTAATTCGATATTTTGGACCAAAGCCAGTCTCTTTGTTGGGAGTTAATCATATTCAACGTGGGTATTCAGAAGAACTCAAAGAATCATTTTTTGACAAACTATCTAAAAACCCTCTACCGGGAATATCTGATGCATTTAAAGAAGATTTTGGTTCAATAATTGGAGGCAAAAAGGATTCAAACAAGACCAACGAGGATGAAATGAGTGATGTTAATGAATTGGATGACATAAATATGCAGAAGTATTTGGAGTCTGACTATGATTTAGAAACTTCAAAATCAAAGTCCAATCGTGAAATTGACCATTTAGTTTTCTGTATTCATGGAATTGGACAAGTTTTGGGAACTAAATATGAATCTGTTAACTTCACGCATAGTATAAATGTGTTGAGGAACACAATGAAGGGTGTTTTTGAACAAAATGAGGAATACCAAAAGTTGGCAAATTCTAACTCAGAAGAGCACGATAACACTAACAACAGAATTCAGGTCTTACCCATCTCGTGGAGACATCGTATTGGTTTCAATCCTCAACAAGAATTTAATGCTCAACTGCCCTCTAGATTGCCAACATTATCTCAGATAAACGTCGAAGGTATTCTGGCTTTGCGAGATGTTGTCGGTGACGTAGTATTGGATGTTCTATTGTTTTACCAACCTAGGTATTTAAAAGAAATCATGAGTACAGTAACTTCGGAATTGAATCGTGTGTACAAACTATATCTTGAAAAGAATCCAGATTTTAAAGGGAAGGTTCATATCTTGGGACATTCTTTAGGTTCAGCGATTGCGTTTGATATTTTATCTAAGCAAAGTAGTTCGTTGGACGGGCCACTTAAAATTGATAAAGACTTGGCTTTCGATGTTAACAGTTTATTTCTTGTTGGGTCTCCAGTTGGTATGTTCAAATTGTTGGAAGAGAAGAATATTGTGGGAAGAGACTCCAAAAGTTTTGTACCCTCACAAGATGATACTTTCGCTTCCCCTAAATGTGTGAATTTGTACAACATCTTCCATCCATGCGATCCAGTTGCATATAGAATCGAGCCTTTAGCTTCACCATCATTTGGAAATTATAAACCCGTTGATATTCAATTTGCAGTAAAGGGGCTCAATACTCAATTCAAGGAATTGTCAAATTTTGGAGACGAAATATCAGAAAAGATTTCATTTGCAACAAAATGGTTGACTTCCAGTAAAAGTGATGAAACTGAAAAAACTATTGAAGAAAGAACAAACAAAGAAAATGCTCTCGGTGATATAATTAAGGGGGTTGTAATGTCCGATGAGACTGACCAGGATCAAAAAGGGTTGAAGAAAAAGGTTATTCTGGGGGGAGCTTTGTCCAAAATGACAAGCTTAAATATGACTGGAAGAATGGATTATAGCTTGCCTCTTGGGGTATTCGATGTTTCATTAGTATCGGCTATCAGTGCCCATATCTCCTACTTTGAAGATGAAAATACCGCTGGATTTATTCTAAAGGAATTATTGGCTAACAGAAGTACCCCCGTAGAAGAAACTACTGTTACATCAAAGTAGTAATTTGCCAATAAAAGCAAAAAAACGAAAAGACCCAAAAAAGTTTGAAACTGTAAGAGGGTTCGTTTATTTAAGTAGCATTATATAGCATGGTAACTAGCTTAAAATTCTCGTTAGGTTAGAAAAAAATACATATAAATAGGAATTCTTGTACTACCTGTCGAAATTGTTGAATGCCAATAGAATTAGTTTTAATGTACACTATCGTGACATAAAGAGTAAACGCCTCCAAGTATCACGCAAGTAATATATAACATCTATTCAATAAGCAAATCGTCGATGCTTTGTTCTGCATCATTTTTAATTAATTCCAACATTCCCTCTGGTAAAATTGGATTTCCCTCATTATCAGTAACGTAGCGAAATGGCATTTCTGTGGATTCATATTTATTATACTTGATTTCTGGGTAATCTAAGAATTTAATATCCTCAAATGCCACACCGTTTTCGATAATTCTTTGAGTAGTTCTTATGGCGGTATCAGTAGTCATTTGTAAACTACCCAATCTTCTGCCGCTGAACCCATATTTTTCACGCAAAAGTCCTGTACGATCAATTCTTGGATGACTCCCTAATATTCCTCCAAAAACAAAGTAGTCAAATTTGGATTTATCTTGTGGAGTCAAGTCAGTTTCTGCAGCTGGATCCAACAAACACACTTTTGATTTGTCTATGCCACCATCAATGTCAACACATTCTTTAGTTGTCCACTGCAAACCGAGTTCAAGGAGTCTCTTAGGAATATCTTTCTCTGTTGTTGATGGCGGTAATGATGTGAGAATAAGGTTATCTTTACCTATATCTTTTATAATTTGAGTATATTCTAGTATCACCCATTCGGAAAAACCTTCCTCCATATGTTCTATTATGTACTTCATCTGTTATATCCGTGAAATGACAGTATCAAAAGTTAATTGCCTGGATTTTTTTTTTCAGATTTTTCTTTTTTCAGGACAAAACTTTCAAGATGCCATCAACAAAACTGTTACAACGGAAAACTAACAAAATCTACTATGAAATGAAAACAAAAATTATACGAATACTCTCTCATTACATATCAAACAACACAGTAATCTAATTACTTATAAACAATTATTGGCTTATTTTTTACAACATGAACCATCATCAAAGGCTAATCTAGAAGATTTGTCGACATTCAAAGTACAAGTATCAACACCTTTAGCACCAGCTTTGACTTCAGAGGTGGTTCTAGCATATGATGGTTTCACATCCAAAACTGGGTTTTCTGTGTGAATATTTCTTGGTCTTAATTGCAAATCGAAAATTTCCGTTGGCATAACTGGGAAATCTTCTGGAGCAGGGAAATGAGTAATACCAAAAGTGTGGAACAACAAAATATCAGTGTTGTCAACTTTATCTGTACCATCACCAATCCATTCTCTCATACCTCTCAATCCATCACCACTCCATTGAGGAACATGATCACCAGAAGGATATAATCTACCATAACCAAGCTTGTCGTCAACGTATGGCACAACTTGAGTGTGACTAGCAGCCCATGGTGCTCTCTTTTTGACCAAAGAACCTTCTTGAGCTAATAATGGTGAGCAGAAAGTAGACCATAATTTATAAGTTGCAGGCTTGCCTGAATATTTGTGAATAGAGCTTGGATTATACATATCCCAAGTTCTGGCAGTGGCACTTTCAAAATTGGTAATAGACTCTTTGACTGTTTTGAAGGTAGTCTTTTCACAGTAAAAGGCATTACCATACATATTTTGAGTAGAGCCAGTGGGGAATGGAGAAGGTTTTGCATCGCTTGTAGCAGCCGAGTTGTTATCCCCATCAATTCTTGGATGTATTCTCAAGGAGAACAAGTGTTGATGGTTATGAGCATTAACATTTGGATAAACAACAGTACCCCATGGACCAATGTCTTCACCATCAGCACAGATATACGTGTTTAAGATACCAGTCAATCTAATTTCTAATTTGATAGTACCGTCTTGTCTAAGGATCCAATAAACACAGTATTCATAATTGGCAGCAGTGAAGATTTGAGAAATTATCAATTTTTTACCTCTGGTGGTAACAGTGGTTTGGAAATCATCTCTAAAGTCTGAATGCTTGAATAACACACCATCATCTTCTTCGTGAATACAGATTGCATTTCTGATGGTTGCTGCATCACCACTTCTGTCCACAACATGACCATCTAAGTAATGGATAACACCTTTACAGTCACAACCCAATGCCAATGGGTTAGTCATATTACCCGCACCGTATTCACCAATATCAAGAGCATGCTTTCTTTGATGTGGGAAATCTGGAGCACCATATGGAACCACCATTTCACAAAGGGAAATACGGTGGAAAAGTGGTCTTACGTTGCCATGGTCATTGTAGGTAATATCACTCAAAACAATACCTTCACGGTAGTTGAAACCAATATGGAAATTGAAGTTTGACCAAGACATGACATGGTTGTCCAATTTAAATGAAACACCTTCTGGTTGAGTAATGTTGATTGGGAAATCTTCCTGTCTATACCCAGAAGGGTTTTCCTTAGATCCGTATTTATCAGCAACATGCTTTGGATGGAAGTTGGAATGTTTGTGTTTAGAAACTTTTCTTCTTCTTTGTGGGATATCAATAAAAACAACTTTTTTGGCATTCATATCAACAATTGGACAGAAATCTAAAGGATGTGAGTATTGGGAATCATCTTCGTCTGATCTCCAGTACATCAATGCTTGTTGCAATCTTCTTGAAGCACCCCATCTTTCATCGTAACCAATAGTCCAAGCATCACAATAGATTTGGTGCATTGAATTAGGTGGAACACCACTCAACTCACATTGCCTTTGAACTTCTGGGTCATTTCTAATGATTTCTTCAGTTACTTGCAAATCATGAGGAGTCAAGATAGGTTGAACACCTTCAGTGTGCTTGATTTCAATGAGTTCTTGTGCACCAATATCAACAAAACCTTCATGTACACCAGAATCACCATCTGCAACAACAACATAATAAGCTAAACGTGAGGGCAATGGGCCTTTTTTTTCTTTCCATTCGTAGTAAGCTCTCTTGATTGGTTCTTTCAAAGTAACGGTATTAAAGCTGATTGACTTGTTAGGGAATTTGGATTTAACAATATTGGAAACTGATTTAATTTCAGCGGGGGATAATGGATCCAAAGGATGCCCGGGAGCAGCAGGAGCAGCACTTGAGTTTGTGGTTTGAATAGCTAATTGAGATAATCTCTCCATTGTATAATTGAATAAGTTTGAAAGATTGATGTTGAAGAAAACTTGGTGAGGTCTACAATAATTGAAAAGAAGGTAGGATATTTTCAAAGTTATTTATAGTTTGGTAAATAGATGATAAAAGATAGAGATGGAAGTGTAATAAAACCTTATTGGCGGTTTGTGAAATAATTGCATGGTTATCTCATCCAAATCGGGGGAAGATTTCCATATCTTTCAGCTTATCTCTTCCTAATTAGGAAAGTTCAGACGAAAAATTCTACAACGCAGTTTTATTCGCATCTATCAGTGCTGTAAAATACTAAAGACTAGTATCGATTAATTATTAAATTTGTTTACCAGATGATAAAGAGTAGTTTCTGAAAGAAAGTTTGAATAAATGAGAAACCTCATTGGAAGATAATGCTTTTGTTGGCACGAGCAATTGGAAAAAGAAGAAAAATCTTAAGTATTTAAATTACAGGTCACAATTGTATTTAAGCCCCAATTGAAGTTAATTAAGATCAGATATTTTGTAGATATTACGAATCTGAACTTTATTCTTTTTCAAAACAACGGAGTCACTTTATCAAACTCCATTGGTCAGATCATGTATTGCCACATTTATTGTGTTCCTTATCTCTTTTTTGAGCTGTATAGACCAACCAGTTTTATTCTGTAAATTGCCACTTCAAATAGATCAATTAAACTCGACAATATTGACTACAATCAACAAAACGTTAAGGCATACTTTTTTTTTCGGCTTTTAGTCCACATATTCTTGTTGATCATTTTCATTGTGATTGCTTAGCCGTTTTGAAAAGGAAGACAAGGGGTGGCTTGTGCGTTGGTTCTCTTTTGTTTTGTTATTACCCTTTTCAAAGCTGAGCGTCTAATTACAACTATAATATCAAGGATCGAGGTAGAACTCGTGTTTGTATGCAATACGTTTCTGTGGTGATAGAGCTGGTCATCATGAGTTTACTTCAACAAACTTAAATGTTGATTACAAAATAGAATTTGCGAAATTGCGCATCTTGCATATAAGCACGAATCCAAACCCCTGACAATAGAAAGGCTTTTTTTTTGGAAGAAATGTACGTCTACTGATCCAGCAGAGTCAAATAGATAAGGAATAAAAACTAACTCTTTCTAGCATTCGGAGTCACTTGCTATACTCTGACTTCATTATACACTTGAAAGAATATGAACCCAATCATTGACTCGATCTATTCATCAGTGAGTAGATGAATAACAAGCTGGATTCTGTTCAGAAACCTGCTATACAGACTATAAGAGGAAACTATACATCTTTGGGGATGACCTATTTGTTGACTGAAGTCTAGTCAAATAAACATACTCGTATAGCATGATATTAGAACAATAATTCAAAATGAGATGTGAGACTAGTATTCTGAACTTGTATATTCTTTCAAAAAATCTAGCGAACGTATACTTACATATCTTAGTTGCAAAAAGCGCATAAGAGAACGGGATTTACTTACACCAAAGTTAAAAAAAAAAGAATAGCTGCTGTCAATTTAATTCTAGATGGGCCCTTTTTTTTATTTCATGAAATTTAATAGTATATTCGTTTATTTTTCATTACATATACATGATCATTTTTGTCTATTTACCAGCGTATAGTATAACCTGTTACACTACAGAATCCGCCTTTGCCTCGAACTGTTTGATATTGCTTAATAGCTGTTTTCTGTTATAAATACATGAAATCAAAGTTGGGATCAATACAAATGAAACTAAATTTAAAATACTCCAGCAATTTGTGACCATAGTTTTAAGGATTATGAAATATGATTGCAAATTATCCGTATTTCTTTCTTTTAAACACATCTCCAAAGCAGTTTTCCCTTGTGAACACAATTGATAATCCTCTTCCAATTGGCTAATGCTTGATATAATAAAAGACGTCACAAATGAAGTATTCTGACTATCGTCTTGCTCTATTATTTTCAAAATGCTAAATAAAGTGTCCTTGCTGTAAATGATAAACCACATCGAAATTATAATAACAATTGAATTATACGTCCATATCCCCTGGATCAATATTGAGGTAAAGTCTGACGTGAAGGCAAATTTCGTTATTGCATCCACAACGTAAATCAATGTTAATACTATATAGATATGATCAAATTTTATTCTATCGTAAATCGTTGAAATTGAATTCAACATCATGCGATCTGGAATAATGACCACAACAAAAATCAAAATGATTATAAATGATAGCACGTACGTATATCTGCTAAACAATGATTTTCGATTCTCTTCTTTCAAAATACTATAGGATATTACTATTGAAGTTAAAAACGTCAATGCAATCTGCGAATCACACACTAGTGAGTTATTTAAATTTAATATCTGTATTGGTGTATATAGTACTATTAGCAAGTTCCAAGCTGTCAAAAGGACCAAATTATAATCCCTGCGCAAAAAATGAGTTACCCCTAATAACAATGACGCGGAAAGATTCACTGCACAGTATGGATATCTTGTTATAGTATCTTGTATGAACATGGATGGATTGCACGGTAATAATAGGATGTTAATTTAAACCTGGTGATTTGGATATAGTATGTTTGATTTCCAGAAAAAGCAGAAGGAAATGGAAGAAACAAAAAACAAAAAAAAAGAAGAACTGATTAAAAATGTTTAAGAAAGAGTTGAAGAAAGTGAATGATGCATTCGTTATATATATATTTATACCCATACTTGTATAAAAAAGAATAATTCGGTTGTAGTTTTATAATGACACCAACAATAATAAAATATTACTAAGGAGAGATGCGAATTAAACCCGATATTACTAAGAATTTAGCCTTTCATTTTACATTTGCTTTTTTTCTTAATTAGCTCTATTAGTTTACTCTTTGTAGGCAATAAATAACGTGCATGTTTGATCTTTGTGATAAATAGCTATTACTAATACTAACTCAAAGTTCATGGTAGTAATGGTTTTTAACAAGTATAGCATAACCAAGAAATTGTGGTTATGAGTATACAACCGATCATCAGAATTGTATGGCCAAGTTTTTGCTGTTTTATGAGCTTTCAATTATTTTGATATTCACTATTGTTTAAAAACTTCCCGCCTAATCCGTGATTTAACTCATTGCTTCATTGCTGTTATTTCTTTTTGTTTGGAACATTGATATGTTTATAGTTTTCACTCTATTATACTGGGATAGCTATCAAAGTCAGATGATAACCCACCGTTCCATTATGGTTATTCCTCCCCTTTTGTAAATAATTTGAAAACTTCTTAATTTGGATATTTCGGAAATTGGCTTCTAAACCTCATCACAAGACAACAATGAAAAATAGTCTTGTTTAATTGTAATGACATCCGTTTTTGTGTTAAATTACGACCTGAACGACCGAAAAATACAAAAAAACCTTTTCCCTTACCTTTGTTCGGCTTTGACACTCGGAAATAAATTTAACAAGAAATGGCTCATTCGTTCAACCATTCGGATCGGATATGATCCTCCGTCAAATGATTACTTGATTGAGTCTAATTAGTTTTCCGTGGTAAAGGCATCAAGAGCATTATTGAGATTTGAATTTTGCTACCAGTTCCACAAGACAACAACGTTTGTTTCAAATGTACCATCGGCATTTCCTTTAGAGTTTGTTAATAGAACCAGTAAAATTGTACTGTTGTGCAAAGCTTTGAACTTATGAGTTGTGTCAGACACTGGTATTTGGGTAAGTAAATTAGTACTAAACACAAGAAAGGCTGAATATTGATATAAGGATATCTAATTAAATGCATATAGTCCACTTCCTCGTTTCTCTAGCTAATTGATTTTAATTGGTTTCGCTAAAGAAGTAGATAAATTTTGATCCACTTCGTTACGTCGTCGTATAGCATTTGTTGAGCTACCCTTTGATTCAATCCACCAACAAATTTTTCCTTGTTCATCGGTATCAGCCGTAGTCTTTCTATCATTTCCACGATAGATCAATAGAATTGTTTAGTTATGTAGAATCCTTAACATTTAATCCCCCCCCCCTTAAGCTTTTAGAATGATTTGGAATGCTCAATTGATACTACACTGAATATTTATCACCAGAATCGGATCATAGAAATACAACGTAGATAATTTTGTGATATCTATAAACTAGGAGTACTTAGTAACCATGAGAAATGCAAAATTTTAAACCGATTGTAGTACTGGTCATCTTTCAAATACAGGCCCTATTTTTATGCTGACAATTAATCCCTGCATTTTCAGTCCGATAAATACAAACTCGAATGAAATTGCTTTAATAGGATAGAAATATGATAGAAAAAAAAAACTTTGAGCTAACCCAATTCTTGAAGGCTTGAATGGATATAACACAAATTAGAGATGAACAAGATCGTATAATCTACTTTATTTTTATATGATAAAATTCGTGTATAACAAAAAAAACAAGTTTTCTCAAAATAAACTAATCCAAAGCTACGTAAAACCACACATAACTTGCTTACAATTTATCGTAATATTCAGTGTATTCTGGAACTTCTGGTTTCAAACCGGCTCTAACTCTCTTTTCCTTGACAATAGCACCAGGTTTACTGTTTTCATCGGTAACATCACCGGACATAACTTGCCAATGATCGAAAATCAATTGTGGGAAAGCTTGACCACCAGTAGCTTGTCTCAATTCACCAGTGAAACCGAAGGATTCGTTAACTGGCAAGTAAGCCTTAACAGTGAACAATGGAGTACCTGGTCTTTGTTCTTCAGAAATAACTTGACCTCTCTTCTTGTTCAAGACTGAGTAGATACCACCAATAGCGTTTTCTGGACATTGAATTTCAACCAAGAAAACTGGTTCTTGAATAGCTGGTTCAGCCAACAACATAGAAGCGTAAGTAACTCTTCTCATGGTTGGGATGATTTGACCACCACCTCTGTGGATAGCATCAGCATGCAAAGTAACATCCAAAATGTTAACTCTGACGGATCTACAGTTTTCACCGAAAATTGGACCTTCTTTGGTAGCCCATTGGAAAGCAGCAACAACGGAATCTTTAATTTCGTTCAAGTATTGAACAGCCTTGGTTTGATCAACAACCAAGTTAGGACCGTTACCATCTGGACCGAAACACCAGATCTTTCTAGCATCAACGACATCCCAACCGTGTTTGTCAGCCAAAATTCTAGCTCTGGCTTTGAAATCATCTCTTGGGTTAATGACACCATTTTCAATATCCAAAGAAACTTCTTCGTCAATTGGTTGAGCTTTAACGTAAATTCTGTTATGCTTGTTTGGTGATTTGGACAAAGCAACCATGGAGGATTCACCTTCCACAGTTTCTCTGTAAGAAACAACTGGTGGGGAGATTCTCAATGGAACACCAGCATGATCGTTTTCTAAATCTTGTAAACAAATTTCCAAGTGCAATTCACCGGTACCAGCAACAATATGTTCACCAGATTCGGACATGTAAGTCAAAACACATGGATCGGATTTGGACAATCTCTTCAAACCTTCGACTAATTTTGGTAAATCGTTAGCGTTCTTAACTTCAACAGCAACTTGAACAACTGGGGAGACAGAGAATTTCATGACTTTCATGTTGTGAGCAGCTTCGTTGGTGGTGATGGTACCAGATTTCAACAAGAATTGATCAATACCAACCAAACCAATAATGTTACCAGCTGGACAGTCATCAATTTGTTCAACAGATCTACCCATCATCAAAACGGTTCTTTGAATAGATTTCAAGAACAAGTCTTCTTTCTTACCAACTTGGTAGTTTGGACCTTGGATTCTAACTTTTTGACCGGATTTAACGGTACCAGCGAAAACTCTACCAAAAGCGTAGAATCTACCTTTATCGGATGTAGGAACCATCTTGGAGACGTACAACATCAAATCAGCGTTAGGGTCACAGTTTCTGATAGCAGTACAGAATGGATCATCGGATGGACCTTCGTACAAAGTTTCAGCTCTGTAAGCTTGGGCAGTAACTGGAGATGGCAAGTGCAAGACAATCATTTCCAATAAAGCATCGGCAGCTGGTAAGAATTTTCTCATAACAACCTTCAACAAAGCTTTACCTTCCAAATCTTTTTCGTCACCTTTCAATTGGATTTCCAATTTTTCCAACAAGACTGGAATTTCATCTTTCTTGAAGTTCATGATGGCAGCAAACAATCTGAAAATTGGGTCCAAGATGAACATGTTGAAAGCTCTTTCTAATGGCTTACCATCAGCATCTTTGTCTTTGTTAGTCCATTTCTTGGTCTTTGGGTTGAAGTAAGAATCACCCCATAATCTTTCCATCATCTTTTCTTTGTCAACACCGAATTTCTTGGAATACTTGTTGGCAAATTGTCTAACAGTGAAAGCCCAACCGTGTAAACCGGAAGCAAAGGCTACTGTTCCTTTTTGTGGGTAAACTTGGACATCACCTAAAACTGGGTCACAGTAAGTGGAGATAATAACGTTAACGGATTCAACAGTTCTGGCAAAAGTTTGGTACAAATCTTCTTTGGTGGTTTGCAATTCCAACAAAGCTCTGTCAACCTTGTTAATAACAACAACTGGTTTAATTCTTTCACCCAAAGCTTGTCTCAAAACGGTTTCAGTTTGGACACAGACACCTTCAACGGTATCAACGACAACCAAGGCACCATCAGTGACTCTCAAAGCAGCAGTGACTTCAGAGGAGAAATCAACGTGACCTGGGGAATCAATCAAGTTAACCAAGAAGGAGTTACCATCGGTCTTTTGTTTAATGTCTTTGACATCTTCGTCAGTCATGGAAGCATACAAAGAAATAGCAGTAGATTTGATAGTGATACCTCTTTCTTGTTCATCTTTTCTGGTATCCATAAATCTGGCATCACCAGCCTTGGCAGCGGAAATAATACCAGCTTTTTGAACCAAAGAATCAGATAAAGTGGATTTACCGTGATCGACGTGGGCAATGACAGACATGTTACGGACATTGGTGACCTTGTCCATCAAACCACGGATTTGTTCAATAGTGAAAGCAACTATAATACATCATAAGTTAGTATACGTTGTTGTGTGATGTAGTGGGAAGACAAAAAAAAACTGAGAAAAATTTTCACTCTTCAAGGCTGGCTCTTAATGATGCCAATTGAATCGTAGATCAGACACCAGTTGAACCAAATCATTCTATCCTTGCTCTTCCTCCCATTAAAATTGATCAATTTAAATTAATTACATACCCATCTTGTTATTTTATGTTTTAAGGTTTGATACAAGAAAGAAAAGAGGAAAGAGGAAAAGAGGAAAAAAAAGGGAAGAGGAAAGGAGAGAAAATTTTTATTCAATGAAGGAGAAAAAAATTTTTTAGCCCATGGCAAAGGTCTTCGTTGTTGTCTCGTTAGATAATTTTGTCACCTTCTTTTTTTTTTGCTTTCCTGTCTCCTCTCTTCTTGTGCACAATAGTAATAATATTAGGTGTACAGAAATGTCTCTCTAATACGACATTTTTGTGTTGATGTTTGGATGCCAATTATAATATGTTACCCTGCTTAATCAATGACATTTGCTCCTCAGAATTATTTGAAATTGTATTATAGAATAGTATATGATTTCTAGTTCTGCATTGCAAATGAACATTAATAGAACTGTGCCAATTCCATTTTTATTCTGTTTTGCAATACCAATCGTATTATTAAGAAGTATTAAATACTGTATCGATTTCTGTTGTGATATAGTAAAGAACAATGCTTGGAATAACTGAAAATAGCAATAGCTTACCTCAGCACTAAATGAGGCAGAAATACATCAGAGTCAAAATAATTACAGATTTTGAAAAAAAAAAAACCAAAAAAAAAAAATTTAGAGAATCAAGTAACACGAAGTTGAATTATATTTTGCAAGCTATTCGAAGAATACCTTATTTCATAAACACTAACATAGAAATGACTTTGAACATAACAGTTTTGATATCAGGATCCGGTACAAACTTACAAGCACTTATAGATGCTCAGAAAAACAATCAATTGAAAGGTCAAATTACTCAAGTTATATCGTCATCGGAAACTGCATATGGATTAAAAAGAGCTGAGCAAGCATGCATACCTACAAAAACTCATGTATTGAAAACCTACTACAAGGGAACCACTAAAGATCAAACCGACGTGCGTAAGCAACGCAGAGAACAATTCAACGTTGAGTTAGCTAATTTACTCATCAATGGTCAAATTCAAGGTTCGGATGCCCTGTACACAAAGCCAGATTTGATTGTTTGTGCTGGATGGATGTTGATTTTATCACCAAGTGTTTTACAACCTTTGGAGAAGGCAGGAATCACTATTATTAACTTGCATCCTGCATTACCTGGTGCATTCGACGGAACCCATGCCATTGATCGTTGCTGGAAAGCTGGTCAAGATGGAGAAATTACAAAAGGTGGAGTTATGATCCACAGAGTCATTGCTGAGGTGGATAGAGGCACTCCTATTTTGGTCAAGGAGCTTGATTTGATTAAAGGTGAATCTTTAGAAGAATATGAAGACAGAGTGCATAAAGTGGAACACGTCGCCATAGTTGAAGGGACCAACATTATTCTCGAGGAATTGAGCAAGTAAAATATGAATATGTAAATAAAATAATAGATTCTTTATGTTTATCTATTTACGGGAATATTATGAATATTTATGTATTGGATTGTAAACTAAACTAAACTAAAGCAAAGCAAAGCAAAACAGATTAATGTTTATATAAATAATTTATGTAAAAATTTACAAGTTTTTAATGACTTCTTCAGTGAAACGTGTAGTGGTAGCGGTACCTTTCAAGTCACCAGTTCTGTTTTCTGGACCGGAAGCAATAGTCTTCAACACAGCATTTTCAATTCTGTCGGCGTCGGAGTTCAAAGACATATGTCTCAACATCATACAGGATGACAATAATAAGGCAGTAGGGTTGGCCAAACCTTTACCAGCAATATCTGGAGCAGAACCATGGACAGCTTCGAAAATAGAAACCTTGTTACCCATGTTACCGGATGGGGTCAAACCCAAACCACCAATCAAACCGGAGGACAAATCGGACATGATATCACCGTACAAGTTTGGCATAACCATGACAACGTTCTTGTATTGAGATGGGTCGGCAGTTAATCTTAATGAAGTGTTGTCCAACAATTCAAAGTCTAAAGAAACATCTGGGTATTCTTGAGCAACTTCTTTAGCAGTGTTGACAAACAAACCATCAGACAATTTCATAATGGAGGCTTTGTGGACAACAAGAACGTGTGGTTTGTTGATAGATTTAGCGTACTCAAAAGCGTATCTAATGACTTTTTCGGAAGCTGGCTTGGTAATCAACTTAATGGATTGGACAACACCTGGAACAATAGTATGTTCAATACCGGAGTATTCTCCTTCGGTGTTTTCTCTGATCAAAACTGTATCGACATTTTCGTAGGGAGTTTCGTAACCAACAATGGATTTACATGGACGAACGTTGGCAAACAAGTTGAAAGTTCTTCTCAAAGTCAAGTTCATGGAAGTGTGACCTTTACCAACTGGGGTGGCTAATGGACCTTTCAAGGCAACCAAGTTCTTGTTGACGGAGTCAACAGCTGGTTGTGGCAAGGTGGTCTTACCGTCAATCAACAATGGAGTGACATCGACTGGTTCCCAGTGAATTGGCACATCAGCAGCAGCGTAAATATCTTTAACGGCTTGGGAAATTTCTGGCCCAATACCGTCACCTTCAATCAAAGTAACAGTATATTTACCGTCTGATCCCTTGCTACCGGTGAATTGACCGGCAATGTAGGATCTAGCAAAAAGTCTTTGGGTGGTTCTGATAACTGGAGCTGATTTTGTCACTTGTCTGAACATTTTATAATATGGTTCTTTAACTGTACTTGAAAGTAATGAAGTGAATAAGATTTCGGAGAGAGGAGTTTTTTTTTCTAATTTTTTTTCTTCTATACTTTGCTTTGTTGTAGATGAGAGAGAGAGAGAGAAATTGAATAAAGCTAAAAAAATTTGAAAGTTCATCGCTGCACGGGTCAAAACATTTAGTATGATTGTTGAGGAAGAAAAATCGTCCTGCCATGCAACAACCAAAGAAGAAAAAAAAAAAAACTTTTACTACAATAACCCAGGAACCGCACTGGACGGGAAAAAAAAATTGCATTTGACCAATTAAATCGTTGTATTTTGAGTTTCTTTACCATACAACTCCGGTCAACATCGGATCCTATAAAAATTGTTACGGTGATACAAAAATATTAAAATACAGCAAATAACAAAGTTGTGGAACTCATGGAAGTTATTCTGGCTATGTTTTGTAAAAATGTATTTGTGAGCTTGGAGTTTATCTTCTATGCATTTGGCCCTGATAACTGATTCGTTATATAGATTGTATTGAACGTGTTATCAGTGAATCGTCAAGGGTGAAATTGTTACATCGCAGGAAACACAAAAAATTTGGACTGGATGAGATCGGCTATAATATTTTATTATCTTTTCTTTTTTTTTTTCTGCTTCAATTATCGAAGTCCGAGATTGAGTATGACAATACTGTTTAGTTTTGAGGAGCAAAACGTGAATTGTAAAACATTAAGATTGAGTTAAAGACCCTTGTTGATTTCTATTATAACCATTGAAGAAATCTACTGACAATTTTGGCTTGAGAGTTGATTGGTGTAAGGTCGAGTTTATTTTTGCAGTTGCAAATACATAACTTTCAAAAATTTTTTTACCAAAGAATTTCTACCAAAATCACATAATTTATAAAAAAGTTAGTCGACAAACATTATTGCTCAACCAAAAGTATCAATTGCTCTTAAAAACTGAAGACTATCTTTAAAAATCAGTTTATGATGTAATATAGAACTATAGATATTCCAACAAATACGTATTTATGTTGTAGTCACGTGCAGATTTTAGTATGAGTGAAAATTTCTATGTACCTGCACATTTTTATTTTTCATTTTTTCACTTGACTGTTTACATATTAATTAGGCGTTAATCATCATCCCCTTAGTTATGATCAAGATCAACTTCAATTGGAGAACGTTTTATCTTCTTACAATTGTATTTCGATTTGTGTTTACTCTATCAGACTCGTACATTCACCCTGACGAACATTTCCAAAGTTTAGAAGTACTCACCAACCGTATCTTAAACTATTCCACTAACATTCCCTGGGAGTTTCAAGATGATCCAGCAAGAAGTTTAGCTCCATTGTACTTTATTTATGGACCTTTGCTTTATTTCATAAAATTTTTCAAGTTGAACTTGACTGCTTTGCAAATATGGTATATTGCACGATTACAGATAAGTATACTAAGTTGGATTATCACCGATTTCTGCTTGTATTGGATGTTACCCTCTAAACCAGAACGTATCAAAGCTATTTTCTTCACACTGACATCGTATATCACATTAGTTTATCAAAACCATTTATTTTCCAATAGCATTGAAACATTATTGTTGTTAGTTACAATTTTACTAATTGATGACTTACGATATGTTCAAGAATCCAAAGATCAAGATGTTCAAAATTTAAACAAAAACAAGAATTTATTCTATACTGGGGTGTTGATTTCCCTTGGTATATTTAATAGAATAACTTTTCCAGCTTTTTTGATTCTTCCTGGTTGGTTTGTAATGAAGTATGTGCTCAAGCATTACGTCAGTGGATTATACTTAGTCATGGGGTTCTTTTCAACTACGGCCTTACTAATACTAGTTGACACAATATTATTTGGAAATATCAACAACGTTGTAGCGGAACCATTCAATGTATCCAGCTACATCATTGCACCATTGAACAATTTGTTATACAACGCCAGGTATGAGAACTTGGCCCAACATGGAATTCACCCGTACTACACACATATATTAGTCAATATGCCTCAGATTCTTGGACCTGGCTTAATTTTCTTTGTTTCCAAGTCTTACACCAAAACCACACCATTTTTAACTGTCATTAGTGGGCTATTGTTTCTTTCAGTAATCCCACACCAGGAATTAAGATTTTTGATTCCACTTTTACCTCTTGCATGTTGCAGTTTTGATTTTACCTTGAAATGGGTACAACCATGGATGCTATATACGTGGTATATTTTCAACATCTTCATGAGTATATTAATGGGGAAATTACACCAAGGAGGGGTTGTACCAGTATTAGACCATATAAAACTGGAAGCATCAGTACAAGTGTGGTGGAGAACTTATACACCACCTAGCTGGATCTTGGGTAGCAATTCAACTGAAACTACACATCTTGGTGAAAAATTGAATGACAATAAATTTATTAATATTGTTGATTGTATGGGTGCAGATAGCAAAGAGGTCCAACAAATCCTTCAAACGATCTCAACAAATAAACCAGTATATTTAATTACCCCAATAGCTTCTTTCAAACACTTTGATGAATCCCGATTTAGCCCAGTTTGGAACTACACTTTTCATTTGGATTTAGACCATTTAGACTTTGCAGATATCCAACCTGGTTTAGGTGTCTATCAGTTATTATAGAACGTATATAAATCAGAGAAGCAACGTTTTGTTTTATTTAATTTTATTTCATTCTTTACTTTACAAAATAATAAAAAAGCTAGTAAATTTACTTATAGAAATCAAATTTATCATGTTCTGTCCCTGTCTTTACTTGTGAAGTGTAAGCTTCCTCCAAATCACTTTGCAAAATCATATATCTGTTTTTTCTCACAGCTCTTAACCCGGCTTCTTGCATAATTGCAGCAATAACTGCACCAGACAATGGATCGTTTCTGATAATTAAAGAGTCCAAATCAGCTTCAGGTGCTAATGACATCTTCGATGCAATTGTCGAAAAAATCAATCTTCTTTCTCTTCTATCTTTCAATGAAGGAAACTCAATCTTTCTATCTAATCTACCTGGTCTCAACAATGCAGGATCTAAAGTATCTGCTCTGTTAGTAGCCATTATAACTTTGACAGTGGATGTCTGATCAAACCCATCCATTTGATTCAATAACTCCAACAAAATTCTTTGAACTTCACGATCAGCACCAGTTTGAGCATCAAATCTCTTGGTAGCAATTGCATCTATTTCATCAATAAAAATGATTGCTGGTGAATTCTCTCTGGCCAATCTGAAAACATCTCTCACCATTCTTGGACCCTCTCCTAAGTATTTTTGTACAAATTCTGACCCATTAATTCTGATGAAAGAAGCCGTGGTTGAATTTGCCACAGCTTTGACTAACATGGTTTTCCCAGTACCTGGTGGACCATACAACAACACCCCTCTAGGTGGATCAATACCAATTTGAGAATACAAATCACCTTGAGTCAATGGCAACTCGACGGCTTCCTTGATTTCTTGCTTTTGCATATCTAGACCACCAACATCGGCATAAGTGACATCTGGCTTTTGGTCTTCTCCAACAATTGATATAGAAGAGTCAGCTTCTGGTGGCAATATGTCAACCAATGCATTTGAGTGACGATGTAATGCAACCGAAGAGGATGCCTTTAACAACTCACGATCTAATGTAGATAAAATCCTAACGACATAGTTTGAACCAGTGGTGGATGAAACTATACCAGTGTTTTCATCTATTGGTTCCAAGAATTGTCCAATGACTAATGGCACAGACTTTATCCTCTTGACTTCTTCTTGTGCCCTCACCAATTCACGCTTTAAATGACGTTGTTCATCCTTAATGTACTCTTCTTGTAGTAATAGTAAATCTAACTCCTTCTCCAATTTTTTCAATTTAAGATACACATCAGTTTCATTGGAGTTTGTAGCTGAAACGTTATTCAATTTTGATAACACACTGTTTACGTTGTCTAACAGAACTGGGTCTTCCATCTCCTAAAATTTCTTTGTGGTGAATAATAAGGTTTAGTATTGCTGACTAGAAATTCAAGTGGCGACAGAGTTTTCAATCAAAATCTCACTTTTTTTTTGCCTTCTTTTTCCCATGTTGTTTGTCGTGTTTCCATTATACATTGTCGTGCGAGAACAAAATTTTGATTCTCCTCTAGCTACTGTTCCATTAAACTTTACTGATTCTGTTTCATTCTCGGTTGGTTATCTTTTACTGAAAAGGTTTAGATTACAAGTAAGAGTCTATGAAATCTGATCTTTATTTAAATAAGGAAACAATTAAACTTCCCATGCTAAATGCAACTATTGCTACAGTCATTGTAAATAACTCAAATTCGAATTTATCAAACTCCAAATTCGTTATTTCAGGCGACATCAATGCTTCATAATTCCTCACAAGAGCAGCCTTTAAACCGTGCCAAGTATTGGTGACAAACTTAAAGTCAAATGATGTTTTGATTGGGACTTGTCCATCAGTAGGCTCTAGTTTTTCAATGATTGGATCTAAAATCTGTTCGTTCTCTTGTGAAATACCCACCAACACTTGCTTCACCTTATCTTCAAAAGCTGAAACCAACTTACTTCTTTTCCATGGTTCCACAATGAACGTCGCGACAACAAAAAGAAGTACATTTAGACCCATCAAAACCCAAGTTCCCCATGTAGAGGATCTCCTAATTTTGTCAGACCAAATTTGTTCTTCGTGGTACCTTGTGAGAATCAGTTGTGTCAATTTCAATTGCACCCCATCAACTTTACTTTCAGCTTCGTCCAATTTTTTCTCTGCTTCTTGTTCATGTATTTCATTTTCATGGTCATTTCTGTACAATTCTGTGAATCTTTCTAAATCGTTCAGTGACCAATTGTGTTTCCTGGTCAATAACTCGTTGACCTCTCTTTGTGAATGTGATCTTCGTTGGATGGCTTCACCATATGCAATCTTACATTGTTTAACCTTCTCTTTAGCTTTTTTCAAATCGTCTTCTTGGGTCTCTATTGATTTTTTCAATTTTTCAATTGCAGAATACCCAGTAACGTCATTCAATGCCCTTGTAGCAGTTAAGATTGTATCATGTGCAGAATCTAAATATTTCGTTAAGTTTTTGGCCAATTTGCTTTGGTTTTTAGCTTTTTGAGAAGGTAGCCCAGCGATTTCTTTCTGTATGGTTTCATTGATCTCCTTTGCCAAATTGGGAATATCACTTTCATCAACAGAATCTTTGCTCGTTGCAATAATTTTGTTTTCTGCTTTCAATTTCAACTCCTCTTCTTCTTCTGTTTCCACAACGGTCTCACGAGTACCAGTATCTTCTCCTCGAAGTTTACCTGACTCTGTTTTTGAAAAATTAGATTCCAATTTTTCATTGACTTTGGCAAGCTTATCGTCGGTGTGTTGGTTTGCTTCGTTGTCATTGTCAGTCTTGTTACTTTCAGATTCCTCTTTTGCACGCTTTTCTTCACGTCTTCTATCCACTTCACGTTCTTGTTCTAACCTCTTTCTTTCTTGCTCCATTTTCTTCTTCTTGTCCTGATCTTCACGTTGCTTTTTCAAAATCGCTTCAGTTCCAAAATTGGATCCCTCGATGATTTCTCTCAATTTAGGATCATTAATCTTGGTATAATCAGGGAAATCCAGCTTCTTGGACTGGTATCTGATTGCCTTAAAGCAAATTACAGATAATCTTGGTCTTATAAAAACACAATTCCTTATTAAACAAGTCGAGAGCATAAAGCGAGTTTCCGTGGTTGTTGTATCTGTCAGAGGCCGCAAATATGGGGCAAATAATTTGTGTTGATATTTTTTTTTTTTGCTTAATGCGACAAATAAATTCATAACGCCTTTTTTTTTTCTCTCACCCAATAAGGGACCGATAGGCCAAAAAATACCATTTGGCGGCTCGGTGTTGACTCCGAATAAGAATTACAATCAGTTATGCTAGGCATATATTAATGTTACAATAAAGAGAGAGATATACAGCACATCTAATCTAAAGTAAATCTAGAAATTAGTATCAATTAAAGCTTCAGGCAACTTCCAGTTATCTGTCTCGGCATAAT
>OKKB01000154.1_pt1 | contig 39879 bp, 23 predicted proteins | sample 1613931 | NCBI WGS metagenome assembly OKKB01 (sample SAMN04436893, study PRJEB24849) | human gut metagenome | biome: human gut; feature: NICU; material: stool | host: Homo sapiens | place: USA: Saint Louis, MO | collected 2012-02-08
AGTATCCAACAAATCTTGGTACTTTCCCGCATCGTATAGATTATCTTGAAAACTCTTTACAAGTTTATTGATTGTTGACATTCGTTTATGTAAAAGTTTGGAAAAAGAATTCAATCCAAACATTAACGTACTGATTTTCTTATTCGGGATATAATTTTTAATCACCATTTGATAAAATGAATTTGAAATCATTGATATTTTGAATAAATCATCAATTTCAATCCCCTTTAAACTATCATTTTCACAATTAACCAATAACCTAAAATTGATCTGAAATATTAATGGTAAAATTAATTGGAATTCAATAATTCTTATCATACTACCTTCACTATCACATTCATTAAAAGTTCTAATTTTGTCAATTTCCAAATACGGTACAAATCTTTTAATATATGTTAAACGCAAATCCCAATCTGTTGAAGGTAGCACATTCAAATTATTCAAGATATAATCGTCGTTTTTCAAGTTTTTAACTTCCAAATTCTTAATATATTGACTAGTATTGGAATCAAGAAGGTTTTTGATATTGGTTTCCTTTCTGGTTTTGGATAATTCTTGAGTTAATTGATGATGTCTCAAACGTAAATCATTCAATTCATTAGTTGATGATGTTCGAGATTTGATCAATTGATCTTGTTGTTCTGAAAGTTGGATTTTGAGTGATTGTAATTGTATTAATTTATCTTCATGCGTGACAATTTTGGCTTCAGCTAAATTTAATGCTGCGGTTCCTCCTCCTGTACTTTGTAATTGTCTTGATGATTGATTACTTGGAGATGATGTCTGTAACACATCTGAGAGTGTTTCGAATTCAGAATTGGAATTACCAGGTGAACTTGACATGGCTTTGTTTGAGTAGAACAAGTTGATATTAAAAAAACAAATCAAAACAAACAAACGCCAAAACAAAAAATAATAATGAGACTGGTTTGAGTGAGAGACTTCAAACCTTTATTTTTTTGGTTCAATTGATTTTTTCTGCGATGATAGAAGAACAAAAACAGCAACTTCTCTTATTACTACTCCCTACTATAATCATCACAACTTATATTCACACAATTGGAAATGGTATCGGAACCAGAATTGAAAAGTGTATGTGATTAGCTTAGATGTTTTTTTCAGACAATTAAATGTTACTAACTTGTTGACCACCAAAAAAAATAGTATATGGATAAAAAGTTATCAATACAGCTAAATGGATCAAGGAAAATTATTGGTATATTAAGAGGATATGACATATTTTTGAATATTACTTTGACAGATGCTTTGGAAGTTGATTCAAAAGGTGAAAAAATGAACATTGGAGCAACGGTATGTATTTGTTTTATTAGGGGGGTGGATGAGGAGGGGAGTTTTATTGAAGACAAGTACTAACATTAAATTCTTGTTTTTAAGGTCATTAGGGGTAACTCAATTGTATCAATCGAGGTATGTTAACATTTAAAATGATACTTTTTTTTTACATTACTCAAATACTAACAGGTTTCCTTTCTTTTTTAGGCTTTGGAAAGTATATAAATTAACTGATTTATCTATTATTTAATCTATTTCAAATTCATTTTAATATATGTATCTATTATGTATGATGTTTCCATTCCCCCCCCCCTTCCACTCCCACTCCACTTCTTAAATGGGTATTATTGGACAAAATCCCCCGAACTAATGTCCTAGAATCTACATACCATTTCAACACCACCATCTTTATAACCACATTTTTCATAAAAGCCAACATTTTCAGGAGAACAATCTAAAATGACTTTGTAACAATCATTCTCTTGAGCAACTTTGGTTAATGAAGTGACTAAATAATATCCCAATTTCTTACCTTGTTCAGATTTAGCAACTGAAATATCTTCAATATGACCAACCTTACCACATTCATGAATCAATTTTTTCTCCACAAATAACATCCCCGTGGCTACCACTATACCTGATGCATTGGTGATTACATATGGATGATAAATAGATGGCAATGAAGACCAATGATTATACAATTCAGTGAATTCTTCTTTGGAAATTTCACCAACTGTCGTCAAAACTTTTAAAGTTTCTAAATATTGATTATCATAATCAGTAAGTTTTAGTTTTCTGAATGTATAACCTTGTGGTAACAGCATTATATGACGTGGCAATGATTAATAATTTAAAAAAAAAATGACGTAGAATAATTGAACTCAACAAGCCCCAAAAAACAGGAAAAGGAAAGGAAAGGCAATCTAAATATATAATTCTAATCAACAAAAAATTGATGCTTTGTTGTAAAAGTGAAATCAAATCCAAACAATATCTAGAGTTGTTGATGTGTTTTGAATTGGTGTGTTTTGAATTGGATCAAATCAAATCAAATCAAATCAAATCGAAACGAAAATGTTGTTGTTTCTTTTTTTAATGAGTTTTTTCAGCTGGGATTGAAGTTCAAGTAATGTCGTAATAAACATGGAATATAAAAATAGAAGCGGTGTACACAAACACGCGACATTTTTGAAAATTTGCTTGGCCATTCTCATTTTACTTTTGGTCGTCGCTACTTTAACAATCTGAGAGTTACGGGTATCATTTTCTTCTATTTAATATTCCAAGCTCCCTTTTACCAGCCAAATGCCTGTATTAAGTGATAAAAAGAAGTGGCAAAAAAATATTGCAGCTTCTGTGGCTCGAACACAGTACCTCCAGATTTCAGGTTTGAAATACTTCAGTCTGACGCTCTCCCAGATGAGCTAAAGCTGCAATAAGAAAACCCACGCCGGGATTCGAACCCGGAATCCTTTGATTAGAAGTCAAAAGCGATAACCATTTCGCCACGCAGGCTTTCTTGCTGTAAAAAGTTTTGTTAGTTTTTGACACAAAAATGATATCACAGCCAAACTCTTCATATTTGATACTATGCTTTGTGGATAGTTTATGGTTTCTCTGTAACAACGAAAAATACCAAGAATTTTAATATGTTGATTCTTGAAAACATACAGATGTCGGATAAATCTAGGTGTCAATTCAGAACTTGGAGTGTCTCAATATCATTTTTCAGTTATGTCCTCCGTTTTATCTATTCAATTCAATTCGTCCATAAGATTGGCATTATTGTTTGATATCTGTTGCTTTTTGTGAAAAACAAAGTTTAGAAACTTGGTTTGGCTTCATTTATTGCATTTTTTACTGTCTATTTTGCAACAAATTTTGAAAGAAAATTATTGCATTCATTGACCAATACTTTTAATATTTCAAAATGCTCTATAATAAATATCAAGTGTTCCTTCTCCCCACAGAATAAATAATTGGTACTACAGCAGTTCTATACTTGTCTATCTTCATGAAAGTTTCAAAATGACAGCATTGTGGGTGCAACGTTTGAAACATGCAGTTTTGGTTAACACACGAAAGTTATCTTTGTTCCCCCACGAAAATAAGAAAAAAACAATGTTACACCAAGAAATCACATGTGAACTCGACTCTTCAACTTACAGTCGTTGAATCTAGCGATCCCTAGTATACTTTAAATTCAAAACTTTTGATATTCATTTTGTGTGATTGGGTGGAAAAAAGTGTCCCTGATAACAACTAATAGTCAAAATACCACAATAGCCATGTCGTCCGATAGTAGTTCACCAGAAACAACAACAATATCTGAACAAAATACAACTACAAATGAAACAGGAACTGGAAAACAAGGTAGGAAAAAGACAAAGTCGTCCGTTTTATCAGATGAACAAAAGAAGGTATGTATACAGTCAAGCTGATTGATTTTGCCTCTACAATATGTTGTTTGGTTTTGTTTCGTTACTGACAATTATTACATCTAGGCCCACCATATCGCTTCAGAACAGAAAAGAAGAGAAAATATCCGTGCTGAATTTGACAAAATAGTATCTTTGACTCCTAATTTAAACGAGCTGGAAAATCGATCAGAATTAAATATATTAACCAAAAGTGCTGACTATATTGACGAGTTGAGAGCAGAGAATATTAAATTGATTGAAATATGTCGTCAGAAAGGTATTAGCATACCACCTGAGTTAATATATTCGGGACCAAAAAACGATGGTAGTGATATCGCAAAATAAAGAATTAAACGATGTTGACGATTTAATGTTATTAAAAATTAGAAATGGTAGATGGACATTCACATGTATCAAACATTAGTGAAGAACTGATAAATATATTATTATTATTATTATACGATTATTTACTTTGTTTATTAATTTTTTCTGTGTGCCTCTATTTTCCAAATAACTGCATATTTATGATTCTTACCTTTGTAGTCATACACGGTGTTTACTGGTAAATAATCACCCTTGATTTCAATATAATCCTTTGGATGACATAGGAGTTGTCGATAACCTTTGAATGTAAACAGACTTTTAATCACGTCCGAATCTGATGTGAATAATGTAACCACTGAAAATTCACCTTTCTTTCCAACTTGACAAATGCAAGATTCATCGAAATTGTCAAACTGAGAAACCGAATCATCATCCGATTCATCTTCTGAATCACTAGCAAAGTCATCATATATGCCAGTAATATCTTCAAAACTTAAACCTCCCCATTCTACTTTAGCCCCACGAGGTAAACCCCGAACCGTAACAATCACTAAATTGCCTTTATTTTCCAAATCAGTCCAACACGACCTGACAATTGGGACATATGATTCGTCGGTAATAAAACATACAACCAGAGCAAGCTGTTTGACATTAACCAAATTCTTTACTCTAACCAAATGTTGTAAGGATAATGCTGAATCAAATGCAATCGACTTATTTGAGATATCCATTGTTGCTGGAATTAAAGGTATTTGCCCGGATAATGTTGCAGTCTTATAAGATGACTGTGTATTGACAATGCTTTGCGAGTATGGACCAATGTTTTGTGGACCCCAATAAGATCTTGAGCGAATATGAATACCGGTTTTCGGTTGAATGTGTTTGAGAACAATACAGGATAACTGAATCGACTCAACCTCTGTCTCAATACAAATTCTGGATGGTGGCAAGTATATATCTTTGAAAAAAGTCCCATAAAATTTATTAACCTTTGCAAAGTTGGACATGTCCGATAATAATAATGTTATATGCTGTATGTCATTAAAAGTCAAATTGTGATCACCAAGAAGTTTATCTAATTGTTGAAAAATATCTTTTGTTTGATCTTCAATAGTCGATTTCATTGATGTCAAGTTGGATATATAGAGTGTAGTCTCTGTAGGTGTAACATCAATTTTTGGAACAATTCTTTGACTATCAATCAGTAATCCCGACAAACTGATATCAGCCTTTGGACAAGAATCTGCAATATCTTGAAACTCATCTTCTAATAAAGGCAAACTTTCAAGTGGCTTGTAATCCGATGTGACATTTTTGTCTGCCAATTCAACTTTTATCCTCAAATAAAACACATCACTACTGTGCTCAACAATATCTTGTTGGGTGATAACAAGTTTCTTCTTTTTGAAAAACGGACAATCCAATACAATTGTTTCAAATTCTCCACCTTCACCACAAATATGAACTTCGTACATTAGATTTAATTTAACCAAGGCTGGGAATAGTTCAGATATACTTTTACCTAAATGATTCTTTGTAAGTCCAATTGCTGCAACTTTTATAATCCTTGCATCTAATCCACTTTCACACATTTCTTTCATTAAGTCGTATTGGTTCCTTTGCCATAAATAAGTCAATGAAGTCAAACCCAACCTGTCGCAAACATTTTCGACTCGTGTTCTTTGATAATGAGATAAAATTGCTCCACAACTAACTCCCTCTATTTCAGGATGGGCATCTACTATTTTAGATAGTAGTTTATATAAATCTTCAATTTCATCATTTTCTGTAACCAGGTATTCCAAGTTTTGATTCGTTGATTTACCAAGTATTGGCTGTCTATAAAGTGGCACATCAAGACATTGACTATAATATTCAATCACATCGTGTCCCACAGTTTGGAACATAAACGAATCTATCTCGTCAGATATCTCAGGATACAAGTTTCCTAATGCTACCAACTCATGACCTTGTGAAATACAGTGGTATATGTTGAAAAATGAATCTTTACCACCGGATATTAGTCCAATGAATTTCATTTTTGGTCTGTGCTGATTATTGGTTGGTCGTCTCAAATCCCCTACATCTTCTGACATCTGAGATCGAATGAGCACACAGTATAGACACCAAACTTTTGTTATTACCTGTATATAGTTGCAGAGAAATTGAAAAATTGGTTTTTCTCAAGTGCGCACGTCCTTGAACAATCTACTTTTTTTGTCTTCTCATAATGTGTTAATAGAAAAGAAAAAAAAATTTTTTCAATTGGTATGGTTTTACACTCCTCTTTTTCTTCTTCTTTTGTTAAGCAACAGATTCATCAGACACCATGCCACGTATGTGCTTTACTATCATTATTGTTACTAACGTTGAAGTTAAACTAATGAAACACTTTTAACGATTTCAGAACTTTCGAGTACTTCCTGGTCGTTGAGGTTCGGGTCCTCCTATTTTCTTTGACATTTTCAAAGAATGCTTTTGCAAATACAAGAAACTTTTTCTTACATTTAATTCAGTAACTGAACTCCCGACACTTCAGTTACAAATAATTAAAATTACATTATACAAGCTCCCTCTTAAAAGGGTTCAATAATGTTTCTATTTTTTGTTTATTTGGGTATATTGGAAGCTTGGGTTCAAGCGTATCCAAGTACCTGCAACTAAACTGAGACTATTGATAAAACTGTTATAATGAAAGAATAAGTTTCTTAATTGCCTTGGCGTTCAAATTGAATTTGTGTTGTAGAGGACCTGTAGTTTATACTCTAACGTTTTGTTTATTCTCATAATTTTAAGAACATCATTCTAACATTTATTTCTTCAGGTGCTCCAAGAACTTACTCCAAGACTTACTCCGTCCCAAAGAGACCATATGAATCAGCTCGTTTAGACGCTGAATTGAAATTGGCCGGTGAATACGGTTTAAAAAACAAGAGAGAAATCTACAGAATTGGTTTCCAATTGTCTAAAATCAGAAGAGCTGCTCGTGATTTGTTAACCAGAGATGAAAAAGACCCAAAAAGATTATTCGAAGGTAATGCTTTGATCAGAAGATTAGTCAGAATCGGTGTCTTGTCTGAAGACAAAATGAAATTGGATTATGTCTTGGCTTTGAAACCAGAAGATTTCTTGGAAAGAAGATTACAAACCCAAGTTTTCAAATTAGGTTTAGCTAGATCTATCCACCACGCCAGAGTTTTGATCACCCAAAGACACATTGCTGTTGGTAAACAAATTGTTAACATCCCATCATTCACTGTCAGATTGGACTCTCAAAAACACATTGACTTTGCCCACAACTCTCCATACGGTGGTGGTAGAGCCGGTAGAGTTAAGAGAAAGAACCAAGGTAAAGGTGGTGAAGAAGGTGCCGAAGAAGAAGAATAAATGCATTAGCATTCAAAAACAACCTGTAATTTCTTGGTGTATAAATAAAACTTTTCTTTTAATATCAATATATTGGTTTACAACTTTCCAATAATAATATTACAACAATGTAGAGCTTGCCAATAGTTTTGACATTGCGCTCTAAGATAAGAACGATAAACGGATATATTTCAAGGTGATACACTCTTCGGTATCCGTGGTATTGGTTGCAAGAAATACATTAATTTACAATTTGAATTTTAGGGCTATAGCCCTAATTTATATACAGAACTACATAGTTTATTTTTTCTCCTCTTCTGCACACCTCTTAGTATGACAAGCACAGCGAAAAAAAAAAATTGTATGAGGGCCATTACAGTGTGCGCAAAGAACTGCTGCTACTGCTTTGGAGACACACTCTCTCGCACTAAACAAAATTAAATTTTTTCAAATTTTCGTTTTAATAATCCTTTCTTGATACTAATTCACCAACATATACATCAAAAATGGGTAAATCGTATGTGATAAATAGAATAAGAGATATAATGGGAATGTGACATTAAACGATAGAATGAGTTCAAAGGACAAGAGATTGAAGGTTATGTAAATGAGAAAGATTATGAATTCAGCTCAAACTTCTACATTGAAAAGAAATACTTCATCAGAGAATGTTCAACCAAATATTCAATCAACATACTCTACAAAGGAATAACGAGATTCAACTAATTATCAAGAGCATAATGAATAATAAGGGACCACTTCTGAACATCTATTTTTTTTTTCAGTCACATTGTACATATATTTATCAAATCTGGATGGGTTATACTAACATTAATATTTTTATAGTCGTGGTTACAGATCAGGTACTCGTTACGCTTTCCAACGTGACTTCAAAAAACATGGTGCTATTCCATTGTCTACTTACTTGAAGGTTTACAAAGTTGGTGACATTGTTGATATCAAAGCCAATGGTTCCATCCAAAAAGGTATGCCACACAAATACTACCACGGTAAGACTGGTATTGTTTACAACGTTACCAAATCCTCCGTTGGTGTTATCATTAACAAAGTTGTTGGAAACAGATACATTGAAAAGAGAGTTAACTTGAGAGTTGAACATGTTAAACACTCTGCTTGTCGTCAAGAATTCTTGAACAGAGTTAAATCTAACGCTGCTAAAAAGAGAGAAGCTAAAGCTAACGGTGAAACCGTTTACTTGAAGAGACAAGCTGCCAAGCCAAGAGGTTCAAGAATTATCTCCACTGAAGGTAACATTCCTCAAACTTTGGCTCCAGTCGCTTACGAAACTTTCATTTAAACCAACCATCCCCTGTTTATTAGTGTTTATATTATTACGTATAAATTAATTCACATAAAGATTAAAAAAATTAAGAAAAAGTAGATTGGTTTTGTGAATCTTCTGTAATATATCTGTTTATATTTCTAATAACAATGAACTTCATTCGGCTTTCTGAGAGTTGTATTGCTGGTGAACAAGTAAACAAGTAGACCAGAAACAATGAGTTGTATCGTATGAGTTGTTCGAAAATTCGCGTCCACTAACAACAACAACAACACTGCCCACACAATCTATACACACTTTCAATATTATATTATTCTTGAGCAAAAAAAAATCTACAGAAATATAACTACTTCTTTTATACATTTGTTATTATACAGATAACGTTGTCTCATATCCACATTTTCCAATGTCAAACACAGAGACGGAATCAAAGAAAACAGAGGGAGGGGATACATCTTCCCATGTATTTGGTAATGCATTGCAGACTTGGGTAGAAATTGATTTACCATCATTGCAAAAGAAATTGGATGAACAAGGGATAGAATTGAAAGAGGATCAAAAAGCTTCTTTATTAAGCAGAAAGAACTTGGCTTCAAAAACAAAAGAGTTTAAAAAATTGGAAGATTCTGAGAAATTAAATCAATTCAAATCTTTATTGAAGTTGTATCAAAATGAAATTGATAATTTGACCAATAAGAATAAAATGGTTGAAAACTATTTCTTTGGAATTTATAGAAGTTTGGCAGAAGCACCGGATCCACGTCCACTACTTGAAATGTCATTAGACTCAGTAATTGAATCAAAAGAAACTGTGTCATTCAGAAAAGAGGTGGATAGGTTGACCGATGAATTGGCAAAACGTGCCGATTATGACAATTTAAAACAAAGATTGTTACAGAATGAACAAAAGGCAGCAGAGTTATTGAGTTTGAAATTAAATGCCAAAGAAGATGAATTCAAGTCAATAATAGATGAAAAAGAATCCAATTGGTTAGAAAAGGAAAACAATTTAAAAGATCAAATCAAAATAGCACAAAGACAAATTGAAGAATTACGAACTTCTAATGAGGTGACTGAATTAAAATTGGATAATCAAAACAAACAAACAGGAAGGGATGGAGTTTCAGCTTCTACATTGGCAGAATTGGAAATTGTAACCAGAGACGCAGAGGCATCGAAGAAGAGAGTGTTTGAATTGGAAAAAAGAAATGAGGACTTGAGACGTGAATTGTCAAAATCACAAAATGATATCGAGATTAAACTGATCAAAGAGGATTATTCCAAAAGGGTATCTGAATTAGAGGGTGAAAATGTGCTTTTAGTGGCCAATTTAAATCAAACCCGTAAAAAATTACATGATTCTGATAAAGAACATGCATCGAAAACAGATTCATTAAATCGAGATATCTCTAGTATGGAACTTGAGATCAAGAATTTAAAGGCTCAATTGGACAAAGCATCTGACTACGAGGAGATTAAAAGCGAGTTACAATTACTAAGACAAATTGAGTTTGGACATGGAGATGATGACGACGAGGACGAAACTGGAAATGCTAATGCTAAAGTGGACTCGATACTTATAGAAAGAAACAAATCGCTTACACAACAATTGGCAGATCATAGAGCACAACATGACGATTTGAATTCAAAGATTGTGAGTCTAGAAGCACAAGTAGAATCATCTTTAGCAGAAGTTAACAGACTCAGAGAGTTGAATGAAAAATTGGAAAATGATTTGACCAATCTTCAAGATGTTACCAGCAACAACAGATTCAACGATAATGCAAGTTTAATTTCAGGTATGACCAGAATGACTAGACCGAATGGTAGAAACGGAAGTATTATTTCTGGACAACCAGGCAACAATTTTGGTAGTGGATTGGGGATTGTCGCTGAGGACTCACCATCAATTCTACCAATAATAACCAAGCAAAGAGATAGATTCAGAGAAAAAAATAATGAGTTGGAGGAAGAACTCAGAAAACAACTCAACCTAGTGAACGAATTAAAGAGACAGAACAATTCATTGAAAAAAGATAACGAAGAGTTATATGAAAGGACAAGATATTTGGCATCATTTCAAACACCAGGGACAAGAAATATTACCACTACGTCATCAGGAAGAAAATTTTTGAATCCAAGACCAAATACTGACATAGAAAGTAATCCATACCAACAAAGCTATGAATCGAAATTGCATCCAATTGAGCAGTTTAGAATGAGAGAACAGGAAAGAATAAATTCTAGATTGTCTCCGTTGGAAAGATTATTTATATCGATAACAAGAGCAGTTTTGGCCACCAGAACAACACGTATGTTATTTTTAGCATATTGTTTAGGACTACATATTGTCGTCATGTTTGTGACTATTTATGCTATGAATTTGCTGACTGCATTGATACCTGAAGTTGGAAAGAACACGAGCACTGGTGGAATAGCTTCAAATAAAGTAATTAGTGACGTTCTGTCAGGAAAAGTAGCGAACCCCTTATAAACGATTAATATAGGTTTCATATTTTTTTTTAATTCAATCGTCTAAATATACATTCAAACACTTTAGTAGCAACTTTATTGGTTTTACAGTAAAATTTGCCTCTTGGCTTCTTGCGGGCTCAAAACTGGGAACAGGTAGCGTTTTGACGAGTTGTCTGCAAAACACGTGATTATTTGTTTGAGAAATCAGGAGTCTTTTTTTTTCTGTAAAACTCCATACTCCGCATTGGCACGAAAAAATGAAGGAGGAGAGTATTAAGTTTGTGTTTAACATAGCAACAATTATATATATAAGAGGGAGATTTTGTATTACGTAGTCCTTGTGGGAGTTTTTTTTTAGTTTTTTTTTTTGCCATTCAATTCAATTTTTTCCCTTCCTTATAAATATCCCTTTAATTCCTGTTAAGTTTTTCCTTTTTTTTGGATTTAATGAATAGATTCTTATTCAACTGTTTATTATTCATTGGTTTACTTTTAATATACAAATATTTATTCATGTCTGCTGATGGTAAGAAAGAAGATATTCTTGAAACTGGTGAGAAAATTGATGGGGAATTACAAGTTAAATTAGGGGATAAATTCTTTCCCATTTCAAGATTTGCCAAACCTCATGCTGTTGTTCACCCTGCTGATCACCATTCGAAAGTTGATGCCAACAAGTTCCCCGATGTTGAACCAGAACAAAAACAAAAAGAGGATTTAAAAGAGTTTAACCAACAAGTCTTAAAGCCTGACATTAATAAACCAAAGGTTGATCCTAATTCATTTCCAGATATTGAACCAGAGGCTAAAGAAAGAGAAGCCAAATTAGAAGCTGAAAGACTTAAAAAGAGCCAATAAACGGATTAGCTTTTTTTAAGCCATTGAATCTTGATTCTAATATGTTGTTGTTTTAATAGGTGTCTATATAAAGACATATAGAAGTAAATGTTATACGTATATATATTTTGGGTTGGAAAAGAAGAAACATCTTTATCGCATTTGTGTCATTGTAAATCAATGTAGAAAAACTTTATTGTGTGTGGGAAACTAAAAAGACCAAACAAACAAAACCAAAAAAAAAAAAGGAATTGAAAATGTTCAATATTCTTCTCTGTCTCTAGTAAGAAACCCTTCTTTTTGAATTTCTTATTTATATACATATTCAAAGTCATACTATCAGAAATTGATCATCCATGTTACTACCTAAAAGACTATTGCGACTGCTAATCTATTTGATATTTTTTTTAACGGTCTCTCTATTTTTGTTATTACTTGCAAACAAACATCAAATCATTGAGATCAATAAATATATTCCGTTTGATATATTTGGTACTGCAGCGCCATTATTTTTCCAACCACCTTCTGATCTGTTTATTGTGGATATATCATTTGATAATTGTTTCAAGTTTAGTTTTAATAATAAGAGATGTGGATTACCTGATATCAACAAAGGATTGTTGGGTGACAAAGCACAATGGTATCGATTAAGAAAAGATATATGTCTAGGATCTTCATGGAGTAAAAAACAATACTTGAATTATAAAAAAATAAAGCATGATAAGTATGAAGAGTATTTATCAGCGGGAAAGAAGAATAATAAAAATGTTGTTGACGAAGTCATTATAGATATTGCAGTTGCTGATCCCGTTAATGACGTGAAAATAAAGGGAAACGAAAAATTGAAATTACCTAAACACATTATTCAAACTTTTCATAACAAACAGGTGTATGATGATGATACCCATGCAAGTTTCACGGAACAAAATACCAACAATATAGTAAATGCTGCTCCAGTAGATGATCAAATACAGGCAGAATTGGAGTCTGAGGGCAATAAGGATGTCGCAACTGCAGAAGAAAACCGAAAAGAAGAGGAGAGTAAGAAAGAACAAGATGACGAAAGAAAGGATGCAGCACAAGAAGATGCAAAGGAGAAGGGGAAAGAAGCAGAGAAATTGAAACAATCATCCGAACAAAATGACAATGATCAACCCAAAGACTTTGAGGAAGAAATTAAGCCTGAATCCCCAAAAGACGAGAAGAAAGATAAACGAGAAATTGTCACCAACAGAAATGATTTGAATAGAGTACTTTACGTTCCAAAAATGGAAGCCGTTTTGAAAAGTGGGTGGAGATACAAATCCAATGGTATCTGGTTAAAATATGGTCCACATAGCAGCAAGAATGCGGTGTCGGCCATTGATTTATTATTTGGGTATGAAACAGTTGATCCTAGACCAAATTGGAATTTAATCAAAACCCCAATCATCGGTGTTTCCAATCCATCAGACTTGCCGGCATACATCACATTCAGAAGAGGACCCAAAATTGATTACAAGAAAGAGATTGGAACAACATTGACAATGAACTCAGAAGACAAATTTAAGATTCTTCAAATTGCTGATTTACATTTTTCAACTGGTTATGGTAAATGTTTAGATCCACAACCTCCATCTTCAGCAAAGGGTTGCAAAGCCGACTCTAGAACGTTGGAATTTATTAATAAAGTATTGGATTTGGAGAAACCTGACATGGTGGTTTTGACTGGGGATCAGATATTTGGCGATGCATCGCCAGATCTGGAATCGTCTGCATTCAAGGCATTAAACCCTTTTGTAGAAAGGAAAATTCCATTTGCAATTACTGTTGGGAATCATGATGACGAAGGGTCATTGAAAAGAGAGGAGATTATGGGTCTTTATGCTGATATGCCGTACTCAGTTGCAGCCATGGGTCCAGCCTCAATTGACGGATTTGGAAACTATGTGGTAACAGTACAAGGAAAATCATCCAAAGCCACAGCATTATCTTTATATTTTGTTGATTCTCATGCGTATTCCAAAACCCCGAAAGTTACACCAGGTTATGATTGGATCAAAGAAAACCAATTAATTTATTTGAAGCAAGAAGCTGAATCAATCCAGAATAGTGTAGAAAAATATAGAAAAAGCAACAAAATCCCATTGGCAATGGCATTCTTCCACATTCCATTACCAGAATTTAGAAACTTGAATCAACCTTTTATTGGAGAAAACCGTGAAGGTGTTACTGCTCCACGTTATAATTCAGGAGCTAGACAAGTGTTAAGTGAGATTGGTGTAAGTGTAGCTAGTGTTGGTCATGATCATTGTAATGATTATTGTTTGCAAGATACGCAACAATCTCTGTCTCCCGGAGATAACAAAATGTGGTTATGTTTTGGTGGAGGAGCAGGATTGGGTGGATATGGTGGATACAATGGATACATTAGAAGAATGAGAGTTTATGAACTAGACACCAGTAAAGGAGAGATTAAAACTTGGAAACGCACTGAGGACAATCCCGGTAATATCATCGATGAACAGGTATTAGTATCAAACGGTGACGTGGTTAATTGGTAGCAGGATCAATTTGATTATTATTATTGTTACTAGGTAGTTATAGTCAATATAAATTAATTCAAAGCTTTTTTTGATTGTTACTTATTGTTAAGCTCGGTTAAAGTATCTTTAGTTTAAGAAATGATAGACTGTCATTCAACATTCAATTCCGAAACTTATCTGAATAATACACCACCACGAAAAGTTGTACAAAAAAAAAAGAAGGACAATAGATATTTGAGGAAAAGGAAAAAAAAAGAGTGAGAAAGTGTGAGGGAAAAAAACTATTGTGACATGGGCTCTCTTCAAATCCCGTCTATTCATATTCATACAAACAACAACAAAAGTCGTCTAGGTTTCTGTTCTTTCATGGTATTCATTTTTTTAAGATTTGATTCAAATTAAGTTTAAAGATCATATAGAAAACCTAATACATTAGTTCGTGTGTATATGGTACTCAAATCTAACAAACAGTCATGACAGAGATTAATGATTCTACAGAAAACATAACCCGAATAGATCGAAATGATGCAAAGGAATTAAAACATTGGTTAGCCAAGGCAAATTGCCAACACCACTATTCCAAGTTTATTGAAAATGGAATTACTATGGATTTACTACCGGAATTAGACACAGGTTCATTAAAGGAATTGGGTATTTCAAAATTAGGAGACCGGTTAAGATTAGAAATTGCTATATCCAATTTGAAGGCTGAAAATTTGAAGGAACTAATAAGTGTTGACGAAATATATCAATTGTTAAATTTAAATCCTCAACCAAGTGGATCTTTGACAAACTTGAATAACAATAATAATAGCTTGTTAGATGTATCCAACAGTAACGAAGGAACATTAACCCAACTAAGTCAAAATAACTCCAGTAATAATTTGCCTATTAGTAGCATGAATTCCAGCACTAACAATATAAATGGTAATACCATCAATAGTAGCTCTGGAAACGTTGTCGGTAATAGTGCTTCCAGTAAAGATTCCAGTAAGACCATTACGTTCATTTTACAAGATGGATCAACTAAACGTGTAAATGCCACTGGTTGTTTTAATGCCCAAGCAATTAAAAGGAGAGTTTTGAAGAAATTAGGGTTCAAGCCTGATGAAATTCAATTTGATACTTATGTCCATTCAGTTCCACACGGTGTTGAAAATGTATTATATGGGAAAACCGAACCTACTATTACTTTATTATACGATGTTGAATTAGTTACCATTTGTTATTCACCAGAACGGTTGGAGAAATATCGTATAATGTTGGTACCTAAAAATGAACCTCCTACGCCAGCAGCCATTGAAACATCGAAAAAAATTATGTCAAAATATAAAAAGCAAGTTTCTGGATCTAAAGCTGAATTGCAAGAAGAAGTTAATCAACTTCATACCAAAGATGTTCAAGCACATAGATCGACCTTGAGAAATTTCTTTGGACAAAGACCTCCTAGTGAATTGATTTCATCGAATTTAGCAGAGTATTTCCCTGACACAAGACAAAAAGATTTGGAACAAACCGTTAGAAACTCTGTTAGACATAGTGTTAGATTATCTCGAAGATTTAATTTACCAGCTGGGGCATTTTCTTCAAGCGTATATTCTCTCAACAAGAGACAATCTATTTTGAGTAATTCAACCGGTTTTCCTTCAAATCGTACAATGTCCATTTCTTCTGGTGAACAACAAAGTGGGGTATTTAATACTAGCGGAGGTGGTAGTGGTGGGTTAAGAAGAGCACAACGAACCATTGGGGATGTGATGGTGAATAGTATTACTGCTATTGATGAAGTAGTGAATTCAAACGATACATTTTCTGTATTTAATAAACCTTCAACGTCATTTTCAAATCAGCCAGTACAACCATTAAATAATCATGATTCGAGATCCATAATATCGTCAAAATCATTAAGTGGGGGAACTGCATTGCATAGGATTTCTATATCTCCAAATTATAACGACAACCCTGCTCATGATCGCCATTCTACAATTGAATTATTGAATCCATCTGACTCAGAGGGTGAAGATGGTGAGGAAGATGGAGAATTTGGTATTTCTGACTATGCCGGATTGAGTTCTAGTTCTGGGGAGAATGGTCCGCCTGAAAATTGGTTAAAGGGGGCTAGAATTGGTTCTGGTAGTTTTGGTACAGTGTATTTGGGGATGAATCCATTTACAGGGGAGTTGATGGCAGTAAAACAAATCCCGTTAGTCAATGAGAATGGGAATAATAGTGATACTGAAAACATCCAAAACTCCATGCAAGAACAACAACGAGAAATGATGTTATTAAAGGAATTGAATCATGAAAATATAGTTCGCTATTTTGGATCTACAACCGATGAGAATTTTTTAAATATATTTTTAGAATATGTGCCCGGAGGTTCAGTTCAATCGATGTTGAATTCATATGGGCCATTTGAAGAGCCATTGATAAGAAATTTTGTTCGACAAGTATTGATTGGGTTAAGTTATTTGCATGGTGAAGATATTATTCATCGAGATATTAAAGGTGCCAACATATTGATTGATATCAAAGGTACTGTCAAAATTGGTGATTTTGGTATTAGTAAAAAAGTCAGTGCCATTGATGAAGAAGATGAAGATTTCAAAAAAACAGGTAAAAGAGCATCTTTACAAGGATCAGTATTCTGGATGGCACCTGAAGTGGTTAAGCAAACTACATATACTAAAAAAGCGGATATTTGGTCAGTTGGATGTTTGATTGTGGAAATGTTTACTGGTAGACATCCATTCCCAGATTTGAGTCAAATGCAAGCATTATTTAAGATTGGTAATCATATTACCCCGCAAATTCCTGAATGGTGTACTAATGAAGCCAAAGAATTTCTAAAGAAAACATTTGAGATTAATTTTGAAATGAGACCAGATGCAATTGAATTATTAGCAGAACAATTTTTAAATCCATTAATTATGTCGAAACAATCATAAAATATATAAAGTTATACTGTACCACGTGATTGTTGTATGACGTAGTAGGAACAATCTAGAGCAATGTTTTTAATTATTGTTGTTGTAATTTACTTGTGTGTGTGTGTCTTTTTGTTCATTTTATTCTAGTCAGCCTTTTTTTATTTGGTGTGTGTGTGAGTGGGGTGTTGCATATATTTGGTGGGGAAGCAGTGGGAGGGAGGGCTAAGCTTTTTGAATCTTCATTTATTCATCACGGACACACACACACACACATTGTTATTTTTTTTTTGTTCCTCTTCCCACTCCCTTTCTTTCTCATTCTCTGGATATTTGAGTTGTCTTGTTTCTTTTCTTTGTTTTTTTTTGAAGTTATTTGCGTATTTTTTTCTGATTGGAAATTTACTCCCTAAATTTGTTTTTTTTACAACCAATATTCAGCTTTTTTCTATATGAAGATCAATTATTATGGATATTCCCTTGAAATCAAAACCAAAGGTATCTACAGTGAACCTACTTGCAGATTCCAAATTTGAAATAGGGTCAACCACAAATTCATCAGCCCCATTGGATATAGACAACAATGACAAAGATGAACCATCTCAATTGAACCCTAATTATCTAAAAATTCGACACAGTTCAAAGAATCAACAACAAGACCAGCAACAACTAGAAGGATTTCCTCCAAATTATACATTTTCTCGACGATACTCGGAAACAGAGAAGAACAATTTTGACCCTGAAACTGGACATAGAATATTTGCTGATGGTAAAATCCGACCTCATCAAGTTAAGCACGAACACATGGGTTCAAGAAATACATTTACTAATATCAATGATTTTAATAATTCCAGTGAAGTAGGTAGAACTAATGGCAACAACCACATCACCAACAACATCAATGACAGTAACAACAACAACAACAACAATTTTAATAACAACCAGTTACATGCAAGATCTCACGATAGCAATGTAGGCTATAAAGATGAAACGGGATACGAAGAGTTTATACCGGGATTAGATTTTTCGAGTCTTGTTTCCAAATGGAACAGCAATTCTAATTCTAATTTGGATTTGACACGAAACACTACAAATGTGAGTTTGTATACCACACATTCAAACACACCAAGAAGTCGAGATGGGTCATACCTTGATTTAAATCTATTGCATTCCAAAGTGGCCCCACAGCCTATCAAAACTTCAACTGATCAACAAAGAAATTTATCTTACTCTAAATTGCATGAATTTATGAAAACTAAACAACAAAAAAATGCTTACAATAGTAATAATAACAACGACGAGGACAATGATATAGTACTGTTAACAAAAGACAATTTTTCTCGATCATCATCAGGATTAGGTTCTAGCCCTGGTTCTGTCAAGCGTGAAACTTCTGCTAGTTCTATGGCAGAAACTTCAAAAGCAAGAAAGAAACAAAAATCAGCGATCGACCCGATCACTGGCGAGGTCAATTACGAACTAATCATAAATAGTTTGCCGCCCAATTTCAATGATATGCCATATTCTCAACGTAAGAAATTGGTAAAATCATTTTCCGAATCAATTGATTATTCGCAGTTTTCATTGTTTGCTAAGAACTATCTTGGTTCCTCAGTGGGTTCTGCTAAGACATTGAAAGGGAGTAGTAGTGGTACTGGTATAGCATCTGCAAGTAGTAGTTTATCTCGTCGAAATCGTGTGGGGAGTCTCAATACACTTGCCGGAAGATTGTTGGCAAGAACTTCGACTACTGATTTCAAGAAACTCCAAGAAGCAATGAAACCAAAGTACAATGTTGATGAAAAAGGTGCTATTGTTTTGGGTCACGAATTGGGTAAAGTAATAGGGTTCGGTGCATGGGGGACAATCAGAGAGTGTACTGACCAGCAAGATGGAACCATACGAGCTATAAAGATTGTAAAGTCAACTCGTGACTTTGATGGAGGGCCAGGAATTGGGAACCATTCTAGTGGTAATTTGAATTCCAAAACTGATTTAACTGGTTCCATGAAGAGCAAAAATCCTCGAGTTTTAGAAGTTTTCAAAAAAGAAATTCAGATATGGAAACAATTGCACCATGATAATATATTGCCACTAATAGACTACTATGAAACTGAAGATGCGATTTTTTGTATCATGAACAGAATAAATGGGGGAACTTTATTTGAAGTTGTTGATTCCTGGGGACAATTCAACGCTAGAGTTAATCTCATTTGTGGACCGTTAGAATACCTGTTTGAAGAACAACGTCATAGACTTTTAAAAGTGATTGAATGTGCTCGTCAAATAGTTCAAGCATTGCTCTATATGCACGAAGAAAAGGGGATAGTACATGGAGATCTTAAATTAGAGAATGTTTTAGTGGAAAGAGAAAAAGGTAACTGTAAAATGATTTTATGTGATTTTGGAATGTCGAGAGTTTATAGTTCAAGAATTAGTCGCAAATCATCGAAAAGACACATTCACTACAAGGGCAACAATAAACTATCGATTGATGGCGATCTTGAAGATACACTTATGATGAGAAGCAGATCTTCCAACATTGAATTTCGGAAACCGTATTTCGGCGGTGATTCACCAAGTTCTCGCAAATTAGATTTTGATATAAGAGATGATTCACGGGTTGGACTAGCAAATTTTTTCCGAGCTCATGGCCCTTCAATGCAATCAATTCATTTGACTCCAGTTGTTTCAGAAAACGGACATTCGCCATCTGATGGCTATTTTGATATCACAAACAAAAATGATAACGGTGGCAACAACGATAAACCAATGTTTTCAAGATATCAACAGGTGTGTAATGACGGTAAAGAAGAACATGGCATTGATTCGGGTTTGCCTCATTCTCATATTGGATCATTACCTTATGCATCACCGGAAATTTTACAACCTTCTCCGCCACCTTTGGGTCCTAGTGCTGATGTATGGGCATTTGGTGTATTGATGTATGCAATGATTGTTGGAAGATTGCCATTTCAACATCATTATGAACCCAGATTGAGAGCAATAATTGCCTCAGGTAAATTCAATAAATTGGATTTACGCAAGGCATGTTTATTAGAGTGGGTGTTAAAAGAAGATGCTAAACAGAAGCAACAAAATCAACAACAAAATTCCGACTCAACTGATAATAACGGTTCTAGTTGGACTAATGAGCTTCTTAATTCAAATTCATTAATTGATATGAATAGACAAAACGATTTAATAAAGTTAGAAAATGAATGGTGCAAGTATAAAGATAAACGAGAATTTGAGTGGTTATATGACATTGTAATTGGTTGTTTAGAACCAGATATAACGAAGCGATGGGATATGGAAATGATTAATGACCAAATTTGTACATTTAGTAGTATATAGACATATGTAATGTGTTTTACTCCAAGGTAATTAATGTTTGATTTTTGAATTGGATAGAGATCTGTAATTTGAGCTTCTCAAGTCCGAAATGTACAAAATACTACAATAATAAATTTCTTGTATCTAAACATCACTTTATAAGAATAGGTATATAACTTGTATCTACTATGAGTAAAAAAAGCAAGGAGGACACGTTTCCAAATAATCTATAACCTACCTAAATTTATTCTTTAGCAACTTCAATAACAACTTTACCGGCAGCTTTACCAGAATCTAACTTCTCGATGGCTTGATCCAATTGATTAAATGGGTAAATGCTATCAACAAAGATTTTCAAGTTGCCACTACCGATCAAATCTCTTGCTTCTTGCATACTTTCTTTGAAATTATCTAACATTATAAATTTATAATTGAATGATAACAATCCAAGAGCACCAAGAAGTTGTCTCCATGCAACTTTTGATACAGTTGAAATCAAATTATAAAAGCTAGATCCTGGATAATCACCAACAATACTATAATAACGACCGATTTTTTCAGTCAAAATATTATTAATTTCTGGGAATAACTCGTGACCTCCATAAGAATCCAATATATAATCAAATTTCCCAGTTGATTTAACTGATTCTAAAACAGGATAAAGAATGTTTTTATGTTTAGTGTAATCAATAATAGTATCAGCCCCCAAGGATTTAATAACATCTTCAGTTCTTGGTGAACAAGTAACAACAACTTCTTTAGCACCACCTTGTTTAGCAAGTTGAACAAGATATCTCCCGACTGAAGTACCTCCACCAATAACTAAAACTTTACTATCTTTATATTTTAAATCTTTGGACATTAATAAAGCAGTTCCAAACACAGTTGGCCAACTGGAAGCTTCAGCCAAAGAAATATTATCTGGTTTGGCAATCATATCAACTTCATTTGGATCAACTAAAAGATACTGTGATGCAGTACCTTGGGAATAAACTTTATGATAAATCCCTTGAACCAAATCACCAACTTTAACATTAGTTTTCACATTATCACCAATAGAAAGAACTTCACCACTGAAATCTCTACCAAATCCATTGTTGTTGTTGACTAATAATGAAACTAAACTAGTGGCAAGATGGTGTAATTTAACATCAACTGGGTTTAATGAAGTATAGTTAATTTTAAGCAAGATTTTACCTGGTGGGGCAACATAGGAGTCAGGATTTGAGGGATCTTTGACTAATTTAATTGATTTATCAGTCAATTGAACAGGAGTACTGCTGTTTTTATAAGTATAAGCTTTGAAATTTAATTCGGGAGTCGTTAAAGTCATTTCTGTTATGTGTGGCGATTGAGTGTAGGGGTTGAAGAAAGTGAAGAAGAAAGAAAAAAAGGGGGTGAAAGTTATTCAGTGTTTTTTTTTTCTTTCTCGAAAAAACAGGGTTATATATATGTTTACAATTGTAAATTAAGCATTCAAAGTTTCATTTTAGCTTACTAATTATTTCTTATCACAATTACGAAAAGCGGACTTAACGTATTATTTTTGCGATGACTGAAATTTTCAAAATTAAATTCTTCTAAAATGTTGTTAGTGACGGATTAATCATTCCATTCGTAGTTTTCGAGTCTTTGTGTAAATTACGGATAATTAAATCAACTCTGTTTTCCTTCTTCTATTGCATGTATTTTGTGGGCTTTGCTGTTCGATTTTGGCTAAACATTCAACTTCTAATCCAGTAGTAAATCAGAAATATTCTAATTGAACTGTTGTCAAGACATACAAAAAAATTGTGTAAGGATAGCCAACTAGTTTTAAGAAATGTGAAATGTGAAAATGACTTTCACCGAAGGAAAAAAAACGTTTTTCTGCCACACAAAATTAGTTCAGTGGTTTATATACATTTTCCGAACTACATTCCATATAGTAACAATTGACCATAGTTCATCCTGTAGCAATATTTGATTGCCAAAAAAAATATTGCAGCTTCTGTGGCTCGAACACAGTACCTCCAGATTTCAGGTTTGAAATACTTCAGTCTGACGCTCTCCCAGATGAGCTAAAGCTGCAATAAGAAAACCCACGCCGGGATTCGAACCCGGAATCCTTTGATTAGAAGTCAAAAGCGATAACCATTTCGCCACGCAGGCTTACTTGATGGTGAGTAAATTAGCTAATTTTGTCACACCAAAATGATTTCACAGGATTATTTACTTAGTTTATATTAAAATCTTTTAAAATTAGAAGAAAACACTTCTTTAGTTGCTTAAGAGCTAAAATAATTTTTTAAATTGGGTGATATAGTACTGGATATGGTTTAGAAAAGTGAATTTCTTGGTTAAATAGAGAAAAGTAAAATTTGCACTCAGTCTACACTGCATAAGAGTAAAGTTCAATAAATTATAATTATCACTTCTGCTCCAATGCAAATCAATTATATACATGTTCTAGCATGCTAATGGTCAGTTACTTGTTTCTCAAAGCTTAAGATCCTTTATAGTTAGTTTATTTTTTTGTTTTGATTTTTGAAATTATTTGGTCATAATTGGTTACTAAAATTGTGAATTGGATAAACATAGCAAACAATAACTTAACAATTATAGATTTTAAAGCAAATGAATAGCCAGAATGATTTAAATATTTTGCTAATCCTGATTATGACTCATTGACTGTTTACATTATTAAACTAAGCAGATTAATTTCAAGTTACCCCATACATTCCCCGCGATTAGTGTCGACTATACGAAGAAACATTTTAAATATGAGTAAATATTATTGTCCAGACACTGTTCTTAGTCATTATCTTGCCAGATTTGTATGCTTTAAAAGAGTATATACAAACAACAGAAAAGATGTCGTCTTGTTTCCATAATCAGATCTTACCGCAAATTTCTTTTTTTTTTCTCCACTTGTTTAACTATCTATAGTTGTTTAATAAAATTGATATCCCTCTAGCTCGTAGCTTGGTCTCTTATATCAGCAAAATTATAACCTTGTTTGTTTCTAGTTTTATAATCCTAGTTTTGACCAGTTTTGCACCCAAATCAATAAAAAACTTATCCTACTTGTCTCTCTTATCTGTTATCACATTTTTTTGGGAGTGACACATTTTTTCCCTGCATATAGTATAACAGATAAGGGATTACTACGTGAAACAAAAACAAAAATAAAAACATACACAAACCTACTAAAATAACACATTTATAGTTTTATGTGGGGTGATTGATTGAGTTGACAATTGGACAATTTAAGTTTCAATAAAATAAACAATCAACGTGTATCTCGTTAGTCATTTTGTTGTTTAAGAACAAAAAAAACACTCAAGCACTCATTAACATCACTGATAACGCGTTAATTTACAATTTATAGTTATCATTAAGCTAGTTTTTTTTGTGGGGGGGGATGGACTTTCAGAAAGGTAGTCAATATATTACATCTACCTAGCTTATCAAGTAAAACAAAACAGAATATATGAGCATGAGCTAATTGGTTTAGTTTTGATTTTAGTATCAAATGAAAATCGGGAAGAAGGGAGTGAGAAAAGAAAAAGAATGAGGGCGTGGTGATGATAATGGGCGGGAGGGCACATGGGGTCATATATACAAAAAGTAACACCAAAAAATAAAAACCATTACGTAGTTTGATCCCATGCAATTCACATATCCACGTATCATTGCTATTAATACTAAATATTCTTGACTCATAACTCTTATAAACCCACAACAAAACTCTTTTGAGTCACTTACAATTTGTTTACACATCTTTTATTATCTTGTTGTTATCTTTTTTATTTTATTTATACCCCCCTCCTCTCTTAGAAATCCCTTCCTTATCTATATTTAAATGATAACAACAAGAATACGTCCAATTATGAATAACACAAGTACTCACACTAACACCAAGACATCAACCACGATATTAACAAAAAGGTCAGCAACAGCAACAACAACAACAACTTCTATTCCCAAACAGTCATCTATGTCAGGCCAATCTAAGCATGCCATACTAATTCCATCAGCATTGAATTCATTATTGCATACTGATAAACAAATCAAATATCATTTCTATAGTCTTGGAGGTGATTTCATTAGATTGGCTTCTTATCGAAGATTCAAACAGTTATTTCAGGTTGGTGGTGGTTCATTAGTTAAACAATTTGTTTTTGATTTATCGACATTTTTAAAAGAAGAGTTGAATGATATAAATTCTTTAAGACATCACCAATTGAAGAATTTTTTGACTTGTAATAAGACTATTTTAGAAAAAGAAAAGTCCATGACTTTATGTGATCATCATTTTGGTTTAAAGAATTGGCTTTACATAATATTTGGTTATATGTTACAGAATTATAATGAACAAGAAGTCAATAATTGTTTGGATCAGTTGGTTTCCATGTATTTGGAGGCAAGAAGTAATCGATTCTCAATTAATGATATTCGAATAATCCGTGATGAAAGAGATCAGTTTATTTCATCTACTTTTGAACAATATTTACTTGATGTCCCCGTTAGAAATGATTTATTATATAATGATAATGGTGACAATAAAGATGTGAATTATATTATCTTGAGTAATATCAAACATCACAAACACTCAAATAAAAATGCTACCATTGCCAGTAATAAAGATAACAATACAACAAATCGAATTAATTTACCAAAATTACCCAAAATTAAAGATAAATCATTATTGGTCAAATCTTTAATGCATAAGGAATTTTATCGTGTATTATTGGATCCAAATCATTATTTTGGTAAAACAATGTTGGGTCGAAATTATTCATTAGATCCTCAAGATTATTCATTAATTCGTAAAGAACTTTCAATATTGGATGGATTAGGTGATTTATTCTTAGCTCAAGAAACATCGAAACTAATTTATGAATTAATATGTCAGAAAAATCATATTAATATTAATAGTAGTACTACTTATCAATTATTAAAAATTATGTTGGCAACCAATACTTTAATGGCAAAATTGACCAAAGCTTATAATTTATATCAAGGGTTGGATGATTCCATTATAAATAAGCGTATTGCTAAAGAATGGTTACCATTCACCATTTTAGGTGAAACCCCTCCTCATTCAGAATCTTCTGATTGGCAATCTAAAGATGAAATTCGAATCTATGAAGAAGAATTCTTGGGTGATTTTTTTGAAAGTTATATGGCAGCATTATTGATTGAACAACCAGAAGTTGCAAAATCTTTTATTAGAGAAATATATCATCGAATATTAATGGTAATGACAGAAACTTTACCTCCAGATATAACTTATCAGACTTGGACTAGTAATATATTGGGAAGAAATATTTATAGGAAAAAAAGTGAATCAATTCAATGCTGAAAGGTTTTACTGACCATTCTCTTTCTTTTCAACTTGTCTACAGATAATTGGCATATAGGAATGTATAAATTTCTAAAATCAATCAATTTTCACACATATAATTACAATTTCTACACACCTCTATTAACAGGAACACATCATTAATCACTGTCGGAGCTATCACTATCATCATGTCCCTCACTGTCACTTGAATCTCCAAATATAGTTAGTGGTTTTTTAGCAACAGTTTTCTTATCCTTGACATCGGGTAATCCTTTACCAACCAAATCGGTTAAGGACGATAATAATCTATTCTTCAGTTTGTCTATCACTTGAGCTCCTTCTCGTGGGTTTTTATTTTTGACTTCATCATTTTCATTGGTTGGATCAGGTGCTGGTATTGGTTTAGGAATTATGGGTTTTGCTTTAGATGACCATGGTATCAAATTTGATCTAAGTTTATTACCATTCCCACTCAATGGAGTCATTATTGGTTTAGGAATTGGTGTGGATGCTATTAATTTGGATTTTTTCCGTACACGTTCTGGTTCATCGTGGTCTTCGTCTTCCTCATCTTCTCCATCATCAGATTCTTCAGACTCTGAGTCTGGTCGGCTTCTTTTATTCAGATTAACTAAATTCTGCAACAGTGATAGTCTCAGTAGTGCTGCACGTGTTGCCAGATTTATATTATTGTTAGCTTGTTGTTGGGCTGAAGGAATTGAAGAATTTTGGTCATTTGAATTCAGGGTTTTGTTTGATAGCACCGACCCACTTGTGGCACCAGTGCCGTTCCTATGAGTATTATTATTGTTCCATTCCGAGCCAGTAGTATTATTTGCATTTATACCACCGACTGAAATCGAACTATTACCATTAGTATTTCCCATACTGTAGTCATTCCTATTATTAGTACCGTTTCCATTATTAGGTTTTGTAGCAAATAAATCACCTGCTCCAAATGCTGACTTAGGTATACTAGTATTGGCATTAGTGCTTGAACCACCACCACCGAAAAGAAAACTAGATGAAGTATCAGTTTTACCAAAAGGTGACAGTGGGTCACTCGATTTATTATAACCCCTTGATCTATCATCAATTCCCCTACCTACTGCATTGATGTCCTCACCACCTGAATCACCAACATAAATATACAGTAGCATATTATCACTAGCAAGCTCATAATTTTTAGTTGGTGTTTTATCTACTACTGGATCTTGATGTACAATTTGCAAAGACCCTAGTGCCTGTGTTTTCCGTTCATGTGCTCTGAAGTTCGATGCAAATGATTTTGGAATATAACTTTCATTGTCATCATAATTCAACCTGTTAGGCGTATTATTCCCAGATATTCCGTTGCCATCATCACTGATTTCAACCATACCAGCAAAAGCCGATGGGGCAGTATCAGGTAAAATTTTGTTATCAACAACATCTTGTCCATTAGATGAATTATTTGAAAAGGACCCACTTCCCATTTTGGATTTATTGATAATTTTGGCAAACGTTTTCAACTGCTCGCGACTAATACTTATAGTATTATTACCAGTTTTATTGTTTCCAGTTTCCTCTTCACTACTATCGACGATTATTGCAATTGGCGCTGAAGTTTCAGTAGTACCGCTTCTGGTAGGAACAAATGCAGCGCCAGCTGTTTTGATATCAATATCCATGTCATCACTGTCGCTATCATTAGTAACTTTCCTATTAACAATTGGTGCTAAAGCTTCAGTAGTGCCAGTTTTAACCGGGACAAATGCTTGACCAGCAGCTTTGATATCAATATCAACACCATCACTATCACTTTCATTAGCAACGTTACTGTTAACAATTGACGCTGAAGATGCAGTGCCAGTTTTAACTGGGACAAAAGCAGCACTAGCAGTTTTGATGTCAATATCAATATCGTCACTATCGCTTTCATTAGCGGCATTATTATTAACAATTGACGCTGAAGCTGCAGTACTTATTTTAGCCGGCACAAATGCAGCATCAGCAGCTTTGATATCAATATCATCGCTATCACTACCATTATCATTAGCAACATGACTATCCAGTTCCTTAGATATAGGTTTGGTGCTAGTTACATTGGGTGGTGCTGTAGCAGAAGCAATTTCTTTTAAATCATCATCACTATCTAAATCCTTAGATGCAGCTTTAGTTGAACCCGTTTTCCTGTTTTTCACTGGAGGTTTAATTACAATGTCATCAGTATCTTCACTGTCCAAATTATTAGCACTTGTTTTGGACTTAACTTCTGTATCACTAGAAATAGAAACAATCTTTTCAACAGGTTGCAAAGAAGGCTCTGGATTTGACAGTATAGGTTCAGGATTTGAAACTTTCTCCTCAGTTTTGACAATATCTGAGTCCTGACTATCTTTTTGCACCGTTAATCGTAAAGCCGTGTCAATTGCTTCACTAGAAATATCATGGGCTAATTGAATGCCATCTCCAAAATCATTGGGTATCTTTTCGTATCCAATGATGTTCCCATCTTCACCATGAACCATCAATGTTTTCACTTTTTGTCCAAATACTTTCATTCGATCATAAAGGTCCTCTAATGTTGATTTAGAAACTGATGGTTTATTTGTCAGTTTTGGAAGTGCTTTATTGGATGATTGCGATGTTGTTGTTAATGCTGTCTTTGTGTGGGTTACTGGTGTAGCCTTCGTTTGAGCTTTACCAACAGTGGTCTTTGCTTGCTTAGACGAAGTTGATATCAGACTTTTTTTTTCGGTACCAGCAGTTTGGGTTGGTTTAGGAAGGGATTTACTTTGACCATTAACACCCACCACTGGAGATGTATGCTTTTGCTTGGTGGTTGGGGTTGACTTTTGAACTTTCCCAGGTTTAGGAGTTGTCTTGATCGTTGATGCTGGTTTAGGGGTTGAGGAAGGGGTTTTTGCGGCCTTCTTGGAAGATGTAAAAACAAGGTTCGCTTCTCTTGCTGCTCTTCTTTTAGTTCTTGACAAATACATGGCAGGATTTCCTTCAACCATATCAATCTGTAGTGCCTTATTGATGGTCGAGTGTTTAGGATTCAGAGTCTGTGACAATGGTAAATCATCATTCTCATGGAAATCTAACTCTTCATACATAGAGAGCAACTCTTCAGGTTGTATTTTCTCTTCTTCTTCAGGTTCGTAATCGGCAGTTTCTGCAGCCAGTTCCTCACTTTCTTTATACTCATCGCCACTTGAAACTTCATCTAGAGAGCTCGAAGCAACAAATGAGTCATTTTTTTTAGCCTTTTGTTGTTTCTTTTTCGGACTTGTAAAACTACGCTCATCGAAATATACCTTGTCCGGATTATTCATTGGCGTAGCAGGAGGTGCTTCAAGCATACCACTGGTGATCCTTTGTTTTAGGGAAGATACTGATTTTTTCTTTTGGGGTATTTTACGATTAGATCTGGATTCAGGTGGTGGCGCCAAAGATACTGGCGATGATAAAGGCGATTGTTTGGATTTTTTCGGAGTGGTTTTGTCATCAGTTATGTCAACGGTACTATAAACCCCTCCTCGGATCGTTTCAGCTTGACTAAAGTTAATTGGAGTGGAAATTGCAGGTTCGGGTGTATAAGTAATTGATTTGAATTTATTATCCACCAAAACTCGAAGTTCATCATTGCTCTCATTAAACACATCTTCCACAGCAAATTCAGGATCCAAATCACATAAATCTTTATTCTGAAAAGCCAAAACCCGTAGTTTCCGCTCTCTTGGATATCTTTTAGAAAATCGTGTTATTAAACCTTCTTCTAAACTCTCAATGTTCGCTGTACGGTCCACAAGATACAAGAACTTGACATATTTTCTGGGATCAATGTTGGATGCATCAATCTGTTCAAATTCCTTAGGAATCAACAAAGCTTTCAATTTTATTTTACTCATCTGTCAATAATATATGATATCCTTCCTCCTGATTCGTCTTAATTTCCCCTGTTTGTTTGTTTTGTTTTAGACTTCACAATGAGATGTGCTTTAAAAAAATATATATATGTACAGATTGAAGTGGAATTGTTTTTTTTGTCAAAGTACGCGATTGAAACTTTTTTTTCTGCGACTCCTCCTTTCTTTTCTTTCTCAGTACTTCACGTACATCTCTCTTGTTTCTCCCCTCCTACACACACACCTCCTTAACCCAATAACAATTCATTATCAATAATGATACATAACATATATTTATAACATTTACATAAATTAACAGATCTACTTCTCTATTGACTCTAAAAACTGTTTCCTTTTATTTTCCAATTGGAATTGTTTGAGTAGCCTTTCATTTATATCTTCGTCATCATCAAAATCATTATTTTCATCTTGTTGTCTCAATTCAGACAAGTCAGGTTTATCCAAGCATGGACCCCAGCTTATAATTTCACCATCAATTGTACCACAAAAATATTTAGCAGTTGAAGGACCACCATTACACATAGATACTGTTCTACCTGTGTTTCTACTACCTTTTCGTGCCAATCGGTTTACCAACTTGCCATCAATTGTTCTAAATATGAAAACATCTCCACTTTCTGAAGGGAATAATAAAAATTGGGTTTCAGTTTCACCTTGAGGATTCAACAAAAGAGGGATCGTATGTGGATGTTTATTTCGTATCAATGGCCCAAAATTAATTAATTTATTAATTGGTGGTGGTGTGGAAACATTGACCATATCCCAAACTCTAATTTTATCATCATTACCAACAGTATACAATAGTGATCCCAGGGGATCCCACACAAGCCCATTGACTGGGCCCAGATGGGCTTTGGATAGTTTGGTAGTATAGCTGGAATCATTGGTTCTCAGCATGTCCAATTGGGTCAAACAGCTTTGACTTCTTCTTATATCCCAGATTTTCACTTCCCCGTCGTACCCACCCGATGCCAATATATTCAGATTTATGGGATGCCATTTCACTACTAAAGTTTTACCTTTATGTCCCAGTAATGTATGAGCACTAGAAGTTGAATTTAAATCCAATAGTCGAATGAACGGCTGATCATTTGCTGTAGCAATCAAAGCATTTTCTGCAGATATATCTATATCGTAAACTTTGTTCAGTAGATCAAATGTGTGCACTGGGGTGAGTTCATTAGTGTCCCATATTTTCACAGTGTGATCAAAAGACGAGCTTGCAAACATTCCAGTGTCATACGGCCACCATTGAATACACGATATTCCAAATTTGTGATGATGTCGTTTTAGGATGGTTGCTAAATTGACAAAAGTCGATACAGGATTGTCGTAATCAAAATTATCAAAAGTGGACGGATGTAAATGTAGATTGGCATCTATTTCGTTTTCTTCACGTATAGTTTCTTGTTGTTTTAAATCCCATAGTTTGATAGACGAATCGTTGCTTCCACTTAATAGATATTGATAATCTGTTGTTTCTAAGGAGAGACTATTGACAGCTGCATAGTCATGACAATTACTTGGGAAAACATCATGCTTGCCTAGTTGATAAATCTCAGAATAGAAATTTTCAGTAATTATATTAGAGAATCGAGAAGGTGTTATTCTACCCAACAGTCGATCTAGTAGTAGTTTTTCCATAATGAATAACGACGAAAAAAGCAACACTATTTACATAGAAAAGTTAATTTGAGAATATACAAGATAGCTGTTTCCTACATATAAACCATTCCTAAGGAAATGGTTGTCGCACTTTGTCGCACTTTGTCTCTTTGTTTGTTAATCGAATTGAATTGAATGAAAATAGTGAAAAAAAAAAAAAATTACAGGTCGTAAAGAATAGAAAAATTTTTTTGTTCCACGTAATAATCACCATACAAATTTAAACCAAACCCACCACCACAACCCCCTAAGTTACATTCTAGATACCATGTTAGACATTAATGCATTTCTCGTTGAAAAGGGAGGTGACCCAGAAATTATTAAAGCATCCCAAAAGAAAAGAGGTGACTCCGTCGAATTAGTTGATGAAATCATCGCCGAATATAAAGAATGGGTTAAATTAAGATTCGATTTAGATGAACACAACAAGAAATTGAATTCAGTACAAAAAGAAATTGGTAAAAGATTCAAAGCTAAAGAAGATGCTAAAGATTTAATTGCTGAAAAGGAAAAATTGAGTAATGAAAAAAAGGAAATTATTGAAAAAGAAGCTGAAGCAGATAAGAATTTACGTAGTAAAATCAATCAAGTTGGTAACATCGTTCATGAATCAGTTGTTGATTCTCAAGATGAAGAAAACAATGAATTGGTTAGAACCTGGACTCCAGAAAATTACAAAAAACCAGAACAAATTGCTGCAGCTACTGGTGCACCAGCCAAATTATCTCATCATGAAGTATTGTTAAGATTAGATGGTTACGATCCAGAAAGAGGGGTTAGAATTGTTGGTCATCGTGGTTATTTCTTAAGAAACTATGGGGTATTTTTGAACCAAGCTTTAATCAACTACGGTTTACTGTTTTTGAGTAGCAAAGGATACGTTCCATTGCAAGCACCAGTTATGATGAATAAAGAAGTCATGGCTAAAACCGCACAATTGTCTCAATTTGACGAAGAATTGTATAAAGTCATTGATGGTGAAGATGAAAAATATTTAATTGCCACTTCAGAACAACCAATTAGTGCTTACCATGCCGGTGAATGGTTTGAATCACCAGCAGAACAATTGCCAGTTCGTTATGCTGGTTATTCATCATGTTTCAGAAGAGAAGCTGGATCACACGGTAAAGATGCTTGGGGTATTTTCCGTGTCCATGCTTTTGAAAAGATTGAACAATTTGTTTTGACTGAACCAGAAAAATCATGGGAAGAATTTGATAGAATGATTGGATGTTCAGAAGAATTTTATCAATCATTAGGATTGCCATACAGAGTTGTTGGTATTGTTTCAGGTGAATTGAACAATGCTGCTGCTAAGAAATACGATTTGGAAGCTTGGTTCCCATTCCAACAAGAATACAAAGAATTGGTTTCATGTTCAAACTGTACTGATTATCAATCAAGAAATTTGGAAATCAGATGTGGTATAAAACAACAAAACCAACAAGAAAAGAAATACGTCCATTGTTTGAACTCAACTTTAAGTGCTACTGAAAGAACTATCTGTTGTATTTTAGAAAACTACCAAAAGGAAGATGGGTTGGTTATTCCTGAAGTATTGAGAAAATACATTCCTGGTGAACCAGAATTTATTCCATACATTAAGGAATTGCCAAAAAACACCACTTCTGTTAAAAAAGCTAAAGGTAAGAATTAGATGTTTATAGTGCATGTTATACTCCATTTTATTAAAACATTATAATAGTATGTCATTTTCTTTTTATCTTTGTATTCTTAAAAACTGGTGATATGTATCAGAAAAAGGAAAATCACACGACACGTCATGAATGGATGGATGGTGCACAGCCTTGCCTTGTATGCAATACTGACATCATCGCCACTTAGTGCTACTACCACCGACCCCACCACAACCAACAAAACCGCAATGACGACCCGAAATTCAAACGAAAACGTAGGCAAAACATCAACAACTCAATCGAAGAAGGAAAAAAAAAATAACCTAAAAAATATATTTTGCAAAACAAATATCCACATTATCCATTATTCGATAGCTGAATATTTGTTTTCATTCGAGCTTCCACTACCACGTTTATTTAAATATACTATCTAGCAAGCCATGTCAAATATGGAATCATCCCATGTGAATAATGTGGAATCACCACCAGAATATGTATCTCAACCACCACCAAAATATGTACCTCGACAGTCATCATCGTCGTCATCTTCAATATCAGATCAGGAATCAGATATTCACAATCCACCACAAAAGGCCAGTGAAAATCAATTATCGACTTGTTGTTCTGATTGTTGGTGTAATTGTTTTGATAGTTGTTCTGGCACTAATTGTACTGCTTCCGATAAGAATATTTGTGGCAGTATACTAGTTGTTTTGTGTTGTGGAAGCACAATTGGGTATGCCACTAATGCCTGAATAACAGCTTTATTGTCCCGTTGTCAACCATAGAATTATTAATATCTATTCATTCAAATGTATATAGTATTGTGGGGTTTGTTAGGATATGTTCTTTTAATGAATTAATGGTTTTTATGTTATCCCTCTGTAAGTCGTAGGAAATCTTCGGATTTGAATTATTCAGTACTGTGAGCAATACGTATATAGCGAAGTCGCATTAAAGTGCCGAGACACTAGAAGCAGTAAAAATTTGATTGCTACTAAAATACAGCATGACATAGTTAACACTTTTAGTGTATACCATTGTTAACCTGAAACGATCCTACATTAGAGCTCTACAACTGATTGGCTTCTTTAGTTTTCTATTGTTTTGTAAATTGCAATTGGGGGAGAGGTCCCGGTCCAGCTCACAAGAAACAATAGTCCATTGTTTTTCTGGGGAACATAAAATCGCGGGAGCTTCCTAATTAAGTTTATACCCGAAAGAAATATAAGGAATTAAAGCTGATATGCAGGTATTGCTAACACTAATAAGCTTTTCAATATTAATAATCCTCCATTTGTCAATCAATTTCACTTGAACACACTCTAAGAGGGGGAAAAAGGCAAATAGCAATGACAGATATCCGTGCTCTATTGTGTATAAAAGGAGACCAATTTTCACTCCTTGATGAAAAGAAAACTATCAAATAACAAACACCAACATATTTTTTTAACTTCACAAACCAACAGAAATCTAATTTAGCTGCTTTACAATATGAGTTCCATTACATTAGCACCAGAATCTCAAATCAAAGGTAAAACTGCAATTATTACTGGTGGTACTAAACATTTGGGTGGAGAAACAGCTAGAGAATTGGCTAAATTAGGAGCCAATTTATTCTTGCATTATAGACTGGATGCAAATCAAGCAGAAACTTTCAAACAAGAATTGACGAAAGAATTTCCCGATTTAAAAATTGAAATTTATGGTAGTAAATTGGATAAAGCTGAAGATTTAACCAAATTATTTACCACTGCTAAACTGAAATTTCCTCAAGGTATTGATATTGCTATTAATAATGTTGGTAAAGTTTTGAAAAAACCAATTACTGAAATTTCTGAAGAAGAATTTGATGAAATGGATATTGCAAATAATAAAAGTGCATTTTTTTTTATTAAAGAAGCCGGAATTAATTTAAATGATAATGGGAGAATTGTTTCTATTGTCACTTCTTTGCTTGCGGCTTATACTGATTCTTATGGATTATATCAAGGAACCAAGAGTGGAGTTGAATATTATAGTAAAGCTGCTTCAAAAGAGTTACATGGACATGGGATTAGTGTCAATTGTTGTGCTCCAGGTCCTATGGATACACCATTCTTGTATGGTCAAGAAACTGAACAAAGTGTTGCATTTTTCAAGACCATGGGATTACATGGCCGTTTGACAAAAGTTTCTGATATTGTTCCAATTGTTAGATTTTTGGTCACTGAAGGAGGATGGATGACTGGTCAAACTTTGTATGCCTCTGGTGGATTCACAGCCCATTAAATAAAGTAATAACGTGTGTTATTCAAGCTTGTTTAACAAATAAATAAGTTCAAATATTTATATTTATATATATATATATATGTTACACATGTATTATAATGTATCAAATTAAATAATTCTAAATTTTTTTTTTCTTTTTTAATGTTTGTCTTTTTGCAATTCAATTGCAAAACTGAATCATCATAACTAGCGTCTCAAATCATCTATAAATTGTTATTTCTAATTAAAGATCCTTCATTATACATATTTTCAATTTCTTGTTTGAAATAATTGGCAGCAATTGGTCTTCTAATTTTCATTGTTGGAGTGATAACATTCCTTTCAACAGTTAATGGTTCAAACGAAATGTCAATATTGTGCAATTTTTCAAACCCTTGCAAGTGTTTACCAATACTCTTATTCATATCATCCAACAATACTTTTCTGTTTCTTGGTGATTTGAAAAATTCAATTATATCAGCTTGATTGACAATTTCATCTTTAAATCTTTTCTTGATATACGTACCAATAGTGGTTGGATCTAATCCAACAACACCAACAAGGAATGTTTGTAATGAATCACCATGAACAAATAATTGAGCAATATATGGGAATTGAGACAAGTATAAACCTTCGATTTTTTCTGGAGATACATATTCTCCTTGAGCCAATTTAAAGAAATTCTTAACACGATCAATAATTTTCACTTTCCCTTCAGAATCAATACATGCAACATCACCAGTGTAGAACCAACCATCTTCATCAACCGCTTTAGCAGTTTCTTCTGGGTTCTTGTAATATTCTTTGAAAATTTGTGGACCTCTTAACAATAATTCACCTCTAGCCCCTTCTTTGTCATGAGCGGAATATCCCATTTCAGGGATATCTCTAATTTTCATTTCCGTGGTGACACTAATGGCACCACATGAAGTCGATTCAGTTTCATATTTGGAAGAAGCCATAACCCCAGCAAATGATTCACTCAACCCATATCCTTGAGCAAATCCAACGTTCACAGCTGCTTTTAAAAATTTAATTGTTTCCGGAGCGATTGGTGCACTACCAGTAGTCATTGTAATAACATTGTCGAACCCAATTTTTTTCTTTAAAAGTCCCAAGATTCTATCATAAACTAAGAAACTTGGATTTGTATGTTCATTTTCTTTTTTGGCATGAGCTTCCATTTTTGCATTAATGGCAGTAGAAAAAATTGATTGCAACCAAGGTTTTTCCATATTATTAATGGTTTGTGCTCTAATGGCAGCTTCTAATTTGGTATAAACACGAGGAACCAATGCCAATAAGTCTGGTTTCAACACTTTAACATCATCAAGAAGGGTCAACGGAGAAGGGCCCTGAGGGAATCCAATAGCACTACCCAAACTTAAAGCAAATTGAATATTGGCACGTTCATAAATATGGGCCAATGGTAAGAATGAATAGAACCGGACATTTTCTTTACCCATAAAATTACAATACAAAAATGTTACACCAGCAGCAGCGTTTTTATGAGTTAAAACAACCCCCTTTGGATTAGCACCAGTAGTACCAGAAGTAAATGTGATAGTAAATTCAGTTTCTGGAGTTGGTGGAATTGGATCCAATTGATTGATTTCACCCAATTTTTCCACTTGTTTAATATCGAAAACCGTGATATTATTTTCATGAGCATAATTTTTCAAAATTGAATCTTCAGTAGTCAAATCATCCATTGATACTAAAGTGATCAAATTACTCAATTCTTCAGGATATTTATTTTTCATATCAATCAATCCTCTAATTTTATCTTTGGAACAAATAACAATGGGAGATTCAGTTAAATTCAAAATATATTTACTAGTATCAGGACCCAAAGTATCATACAAGGCAGTATTAGTGATTGAATAAGCAACACTTGCTAAATCACACAAGGCCCATTCTGGACGATTATGAGAAAAAATAGTTAAAATAAATGAATTTTCAGAATTTGGATCGTATTTCAATTTTTTATGGGCATCACTATCAGTTTTATAAGGATTATTTTGTAAAATAAAGAAAATCCCTGATCCAAGATTGTTTCTTCTAGTTCTGATAGTATCATAATTTTGGAATACGTAATCGCCAAAAGTGCCATCAGAATTCTTGACCCTTGAACCTAAAGCTGGTTTATTTCCATGAACATCTACGGCATATTCAAATAACTTGTATAAAGTGTCCAATCCTGGATAAGGAACATTAAGTAATGCATCTGGGGAAAATGCATTTCTGTAAATTGGGGAAAATCCTGGTGCTTCAGTATTAGGTAATGGAACTGATTTGGCAAGTGAACGGGGATCAACTGGCAAATGAGCATTGATCGTTTTCAGAATATGTTTGGGATCTTCTCTAAATAACGAAACCATATTGTTTAAGGAGGGGTAAAAGGTAAAATATCAATTATGTTTAAAGATGAATTAAAGTTGATTGTTGAATTCAAATCAATAAATTGAAAATAAACTGAAAATAAAATTAAAAAAAAAAGATGTTTTACTAACAGAAACAAAAAAAGAGAATTTAATGACTATATATAGATATATATATACCTATATATATGTACATCAAAAGAGATCTAATAATTGTGTATTTTCCAACCATGTCGATTCCATTGGACAGATACAAAGTACAGGTGGGACAAAAAAAATAATAAATTTTAAATGCAAACCTTTACTTTATTATTTTTCGGAACTAAAATGTTAATCAAAAAAAAAAAAAAAAGAAAGAGAAAGAGTTGTTCGTCGGCACTTTTGATAAAGTTACACAAACTCAAATATATATGTGGATTATCTATGGTTTGTAGGATTCTACCGAACTCCATAATGTTTGACATACATCCACAACCACGAGGAACTACTACTACTACAATGATTGATACTATCACACCTTCTTGTTTCTGTGGTCCATAGCTCACCAACCATACTTTGTGGATACAAGACAATTTTGGCTTTTATTATCTTTTGTAAAAGAAACTGTTTTTATAAATATAATAACAAAACAAGAATGTGAAAATGAACAAACAAGAAAATTACTATCTGTGCATATAGTGATATCAATTCTTCTCCAACTGAAATGATATCAATAAAGAGTAAAAGTTGTATAATGGTTGTTACCAACACATTTGTCATTACGATTTGTCACTTCTTTTTTTCTTGAATGATCAACTTATCAAGATCCAAGAAGTTTGAATTGGTAGTTTCTAGATTATCAAAACCGTATAATTTGCCTACAATCTTTCCCAACCAACATTGTTTATAGCGATCACCGTTGATGAGTTGAAATTCTTTTTCCGTCTTAGATTGTTTCCCCTTTTTCTCCACCTTTGCTAGTTGGTTTTTTTTCTTCTTCACCTCATCTCCTCTATTCAATTTCTTGATTCCAATTGTAATACTCAAGTTGTCACCCAATTACATATATGTATGGGATTTTGCTTTATGAGCTAACTCTTTATATATAATTTTTTTTTGTTCTATTTGAGATTCCTTGATAATGGGTTATTTACAATTGAGATGATTTTAGTGTTGTTGCTTCAATGGTGGGGCAATTGATAGATAAACAAAAAATAAAAAATAAAAGTAGAAAATGCGGAGAGTAAAGGAAAAATAAATAAAATGGGGGGAAAAAAGGACCTGAACGGAAAAAAAATAAAAAAAAAAGGACAGAATCGCGTTGTGGTGTTAAATTTCAAAGAATGGCAGTACCAATTTACATTTATATTCGCCATAATTTTATAACTCACCACCTCCACAAAACCAAAATAATTTCGGACTTTTATATCAGAAACCAATATCCGTTATTTCTTTCTTTTCTTTTCAAACAATGTCAATTGATATTTATTCAAAATAAGATTGGCATTATACATTATTACCTTCACATGATTACTTCTCTCCTCGACTATTAAACATCATTATCAATTATCTCCATACTCTATCAAGGAATATATTTCCTCATTTTTATTCAAGCTCTGTAGTTTGAAACTGTAATTTGGAATATAAATATAGATCAAGTCTATCTATCCACACAAGTCACTTCCTATATATACGCACGGATATAAGGAATCATATATCACAAACACATTAACTAACAACAACTGTATTGGAAGAAAAAGAAGGCAACAGAATATACCCTACTAAATTATTACAAAGTTTACACATTTCTCCTGTAGGGTTTTTTTTAGAGTTGTGTTAATCTGTATATTGATTCACATTCAAGCTTACTTTTATTTTCATTTCTTTTGTTAAAGTAAACCTCATGTCCTTATCATAT